>Ga0105106_10002072_pt1 | contig 14419 bp, 11 predicted proteins | sample PPLLaktember2015_5_FD_79109 | JGI IMG/M metagenome (GOLD analysis project Ga0105106, IMG submission 79109) | Freshwater sediment microbial communities from Prairie Pothole Lake near Jamestown, North Dakota, USA - PPLs Lake P8 Core (1) Depth... | ecosystem: Environmental > Aquatic > Freshwater >...
CAGATGTTCATGGAAGTCGCGCAGGAAGCGCTGGGCACGACCACGATCGTCTACCAGGGGCGGGAGATCGATCTCACCAAACCGTACAAGCGCCTCACGATCACCGACGCGATCAAGAAGCATCACCCCGATTACGACGATGCGCTGCTGGGGGACCGCGAGAAGTTGATCGCGAAGATGGAGGAGCTCGGCGCGGGCTACAAGCCGGGCGACGGCCTCGGCGGGCTGCAGCTCTCGTTCTTCGAGCACACCACCGAGCAGCTCCTTTTCGAGCCGACCTACATCATCGACTATCCCGCCGAAGTCTCGCCGCTCGCGCGCCGCAGCGATGCGAACCCCGAGGTGACGGAGCGCTTCGAGCTCTATATCGCGGGGCGCGAGATCGCGAACGGTTTCTCGGAGCTGAACGATCCCGAAGACCAGGCCGCGCGCTTCCTGGCGCAGGCCCAGCAGAAAGACGCGGGCGACGCCGAGGCGATGCACTACGACGCCGATTACATACGCGCGCTAGAGTACGGGCTGCCGCCGACCGGCGGCGCGGGCATCGGCGTCGACCGCCTCGTCATGCTCTTCACCGACAGCCCGTCGATCCGCGACGTGATCCTCTTCCCGCTTCTGAGACCGGAGTGAACGCGCCTCTCTGGCAGCCTGCGCCCGAGCGCATCGCACGCGCGAATCTGACGCGTTTCATGGGCGAGGTTCGGGCGAGCGCAGGCGTCGATGCGCGCGATTACGCGCAGCTGTACAAGTGGTCGCTCGAAGCGCCGGAAGCGTTCTGGAAAGCGGTATGGTCGTTCACCGGCGTCATCGGCGAGCGCGGCGAGACCGTCCTCGTCGACGGGGACCGCATGCCCGGCGCGAGATGGTTTCCCGAAGCGCGGCTCAATTTCGCCGAGAACCTGCTCCGCCGCCGCGACGATGCGACGGCGATCGTCTTCCGCGGAGAGGACCGCGCAAGCGCCACCCTCACCTACGCCGGGCTTTACGGCGAGGTGAGCCGGGTGGCCCAGGCCTTGCGGGGAGCGGGCGTCGTCGCCGGCGATCGCGTCGCGGGGTATCTGCCGAACGCGCCCGCGGCGGTGGTGGCGATGCTCGGCGCGACCAGCATCGGCGCGATCTGGTCCTCGTGCTCTCCCGATTTCGGCGCGCAGGGCGTGCTCGACCGCTTCGGGCAGATCGCGCCCAAGGTGCTTTTCGCGGCCGACGGCTATTACTACGGCGGCAAGACCATCGACGTGGTGCCGCGCATAGGCGAAGTGGCGGCGCAGCTCGGCAGCGTCGAGCGCGTGGTGGTCGTGCCTTACACGCAGGCGCGCCCCGACGTGTCGCAGATTCCGCGGGCGATGCTGTTCGACGATTTCACGCAAGCCTTCGCGCCAGGCACGATCGAATTCGAGCGGCTTCCTTTCGACCACCCTCTCTACATCATGTATTCCTCGGGCACCACCGGCGTGCCGAAGTGCATCGTCCACGGCGCCGGCGGCACGCTGCTCCAGCATCTGAAGGAGCACCGGCTGCACGTCGATCTGAAGCGCGATGAGCGCATTTTCTATTTCACGACGTGCGGCTGGATGATGTGGAACTGGCTCGTGTCCGCGCTCGCATGCGAAGCGACGCTGATGCTCTACGACGGGTCGCCTTTCACGGGCGACGGGCACATCCTCTTCGATTACGCCGCGGAGGAGAAAATCGACGTCTTCGGTGTTTCGGCGAAGTACCTCGACGCGTGCGCGAAGCTCGGCCTCGAGCCGGCGAAGACCCACGATCTCACCGCGATGAGAAGCGTGCTCTCGACCGGCTCCCCGCTCGCGCCCGAAGGTTTCGACTATGTGTACGAGCGGGTGAAGAAAGACGTGCAGCTCGCCTCGATCTCCGGCGGCACCGACATCATCGCCTGCTTCGCGCTCGGCAATCCGATCGGCCCGGTGTGGCGCGGCGAGCTCCAGTGCCGCGGCCTCGGCATGGCGGTCGAAGTCTACGACGAGAGCGGCCGGCCGCTGCGCGGCGAGAAAGGCGAGCTCGTCTGCACTGCCCCGTTTCCGTCGATGCCCGTAGGGTTCTGGAACGACCCCGACGGCGCCAAGTACCGCGCCGCCTATTTCGAGCGCTACCCCGGCGTGTGGTGGCACGGCGATTACGTCGAGCTCACCTTCCACGACGGTCTCGTCTTCCACGGGCGCTCCGACGCCGTCCTCAACCCGGGCGGTGTGCGCATCGGCACCGCCGAAATCTACCGCCAGGTCGAACGGCTCGAAGAGGTGGTGGAAAGCCTCGCGATCGGGCAGGAATGGGCGAACGACGTGCGCGTCGTTCTTTTCGTGCGTCTGCGCGAAGGACTGCAGCTCGACGACGCGCTGGAGAATCGCATCCGCAGCCACATCCGTGAGAACACGACGCCGCGGCACGTGCCGGCGCGCATCGTGCAGGTGAGCGACATCCCGCGCACCAAGAGCGGCAAGATCGTCGAGCTCGCAGTCCGCAACGTCGTGCACGGGCGCCCGGTGAAGAACCTGGAAGCCCTGGCCAATCCCGAAGCCCTCGACCTCTTCCGCGATCTACCGCAACTCGCGGTGTAAGGAACGCTCAGGGCGCCGAGCGAGCGCGAGTGAGCCGAAGGAAAGGAGGTTACGGAGGGAAACCATGGGTTTCCCTCTGTATCGTTACATCTCCCCGAGCGGAGCGAGTTACGGAGGGAAACCTTGGTTTCCCTCTGTAGCGTGATATCCCCCCGAGCGGAGCGACGTCGGCGACGCACCTACCTGGCCCCAGTCTTGCTGTGCTCACCCGTGCTGCGGCGCCGTACGGCCCCGCGACCTCAGCCTGAGATGTAACAGGGTGTAAAACACCGGCACCGACGCGATATCGGAGCGGTCGTAGCTAAAGAGCAAGACCAAGGAGATCGTCATGACCCAGTCCAGCTTGAGATCGAATCCATTGATCGTGATCGCCGCGACCGCGGTGATTCTGACCTGCCTGATCGCCATCGGCATGATGACCGGCATCATCCCGACGCCCTCCGCGAGGGAGGCTGCGGTCGTGGAAGGCAATGCCCGTGACACGACACCCGGGCGCACCGCGCTCAATGACAACCGCTCGGGCGCGAAGACGACCGCTCCGGCGCCGCGCGCCCGGCAGGCCGAAAGGCCTCCGGTAGGCGCGACCAGCAGCTCCGGATCAGGCTCGGTCCGGGACGCGGGCCCCGGCCGTAACCTCGCTGCGGTCTGCAACAACTGCGGCACGGTCACCTCGGTACGCACGGTGACCCAGCAGGGCGACGCCGGGCTCGTCGGTCCGATCGCCGGCGGCGCGCTCGGCGGCCTCGTGGGCAGCCAGATCGGCGGCGGTTCGGGCAAGACCCTGGCCACGATCGCCGGTGCGGCGGGCGGCGCGGCCATCGGCACCGAGGTCGAGCGGCGCCAAAAAGCGACGACGAGCTACGTGGTCGGCGTGCGGCTGAACGACGGCACGACGCAAAGCTTCACCTTCGGCTCGGCGCCCGGCTACCAGCAAGGGGACCGCGTGCGCGTGGTGGATGGGAGTCTCGTAAAGGATTCGTAACGCGCCAGCGAGTCGTCGTTCCGGCGCACGCCGGAATCCATTTTGATCCCCATCCTACCTTCCCCTGAGGGGAAGGGGATACCGGGTCGCCGCCCGGAATGACGAGCACTAATTTCCAGCAACCGCGCCTTAGGGCGCGGTTCTTTTTGGCGCCGGGTTGACGCTGCGCGCTCCCGGGCGCTATAGCGTCTGCATGGACTCAGGCGCATCGTGAGCGCGTTCGCGCTCGGGCTGATCCTCACCGCGGCAGTCATACACGCCTCGTGGAATTACCTGCTCAAGCGTTCGGGCGGCGGAACGGCGTTCGTCTGGCTTTTCGCGGTGCTCTCGGCGTTGATCTACGCGCCGCTCGCGGCGGCAGTGGTGTGGTGGACGGCGCCTGCGCTGACGGCGGTGAGCTGGGTGCTCATGCTCGCGAGCGCGATACTCCACACGGGGTATTACATGCTTCTCGACCGCGGCTATCGCAGCGGTGACCTCTCCCTCGTCTACCCGCTCGCGCGCGGCAGTGCGCCGCTCATCACGGTGCTCGCGGCGGTGCTGCTGCTCCAGGAGAGGCCTTCGGCGATTGCAGTGACCGGCGCGGTCATGATCGGCTGCGGCGCAGTCGTGCTCACCGGCGACCTGAGAAAGCTGAAGTCTTCGGGCAACCTGCCTGCCGTGGCGTTCGCGCTGCTGACCGCCTGCATGATCGCGAGCTATACCGTCGTCGACAAGCTCGCGGTCGCCGCTTTCCTGGTGCCGCCGCTGCTTCAGGACTGGGCCTCCAACCTCGGGCGCGTCGTCATCATGGCGCCTCTCGCCCTGCGCCAGCCGGCGCAGCTGCGCAGCGCATGGCGCCGCGCGCGCTTCGAAATCATCGCCGTTGCGGTGCTGTGCCCGCTTTCCTACATCCTGGTGCTGACGGCGATGGTGTTCACGCCGGTGAGCTACGTCGCGCCGGCGCGCGAAATCAGCATACTGGTCGCGGCGATGCTGGGGGCGCGATTACTCGCGGAGAAAGACGCGGCGCGGCGGCTCGTCGCCGCGGCCGCGATGGTGGCGGGGATCGTCTGTCTGGCGCTCGGATAAAGCTACCAGTTCCAGAGCTCCCACCAGCGGCCTCGCGAGCCCGGGCCGCCTCTCATGTAAATGCTGTTGGGAAAGTTCTTGACGAGCACGCGCTCGGCATCGTCGCGCAGGTCTTTCAGGCCGAGCGCGTCGTAAGCCTTCACGAGAATGACGAGCCCCTCCTCGTTCGCCGGCGCCTGCGGATAGGTCTTGAGTGCGAATTGCGCGCGATTGACCGACGCCACGTGCGCGCCGCGCTTCAGGTAATAGCGCGCAACGTGGACTTCGTGCGCGGCGAGCGCATTCACGAGGTATTTCATGCGCGCGATCGCATCCGGCGTGTACTTGCTGTCCGGGAAGCGGTTGACGAGCTCCTTGAACGCATCGAACGCTTCCGCCGCCGCTTTGGGGTCGCGCTCGCTCAGGTCCTGGTTGCTGATGAAGCCGAGGATGCCGAGGTCTTCGTTGAAATTCGCAAGGCCCTTGAGGTAGTAGACGTAGTCGACGTTCGGATGGTTGGGGTGGAGCTTGATGAAGCGGTCGGCCGCGGCGAGGGCGAGCGCGGGCTCCGTATCCTTGTAATGGGCGTAGGCGATCTCGATCTGCGCCTGCTGCGCGAAGCGGCCGTACGGATAGCGCGCCTCGAGCTTCTGGTAGTACTTGATGGCGGTTTCGTAATTGCGGTCGGCGAGGTTCGACTTCGCTTCGGAGTACAGCTTCGCCGCAGACCAGCCTTTGGTCTCGTCCTCCTCGCCCTTGAGCAGGCTGCAGGCGCCGAGGGTCCACCCGAGAAGCAGCACGAGGATTGCCGCTAAACTATGTTTCATATATGGAAAAGCCCGTTCGAAAGAAAAATTATAGCGCACGGGCGGACCCCGATCCCCTGGAGCTTACGGTTCCCCCCGATTGCGCGGGACTGCGCTTGGACCAGGCGCTCGCCCGTTTGTTGCCGGAGCACTCCCGCAACCGTCTCGCGCACTGGGTGCGCGAGGAGCGCGTCATCGTCGACGGCCGTGCGGCCGCTCCGCGGGCGAAGTTGAGGGGCGGCGAGCGCCTGCGCGTCACGCCGGCCGCCGGCGCCGAAGCGCTCGCGCACCTGCCGCAGGCGATTCCTCTGGAAGTCGTGCACGAGGACGATGCGATCCTGGTGATCGACAAGCCGGCGGGCCTGGTGGTCCATCCCGGAAGCGGCAATTGGGAAGGCACGCTCCTGAACGCGCTCCTCGCGCACGCGCCCGGCGTGGCGGAAGTGCCTCGCGCCGGCATCGTCCACCGCCTCGACAAGGACACGAGCGGGCTGCTGGTCGTCGCGAAAACGCTGACGGCGCAGACCGATCTCGTGCGCCAGCTCCAGGCGCGCACGGTGAAGCGCGAATATGCCGCGGTCGTCCACGGGCGCGTGGCCCGCGGAGGAACCGTCGAAGCGCCGATCGGCCGTCATCCGGTGAGCCGCACCCGCATGGCGGTCGTCGCGCGCGGCAAAGCCGCGCTCACGCACTACGCCGTCGTCGAGCGCTACGCCGACGCAACGCTGCTTCACTGCCGCATCGAAACCGGCCGCACGCACCAGATCCGCGTGCATCTCACCTCGATCGGCCATCCGCTGATCGGCGACCGCGTCTACGGAGGGCGCGCCGCCCGGGGACGCGCGAGCGCGTTTCACCGGCAGGCATTGCACGCGCGCAGGCTGGGGCTGGTGCACCCGGTGTCGGGACTCGCCATGGCGTGGGAGTCTGCGCTGCCCGCGGACATGCGCGAGCTCCTGAGGATGCTCGAGGCCGAGGCATGAGCGCGCATCCGGAGTGGATCGTGCCCCCCTGGCCTGCCCCGCCCGGGATACGGGCGCTCGTCACCACGCGCGCCGGCGGCGTGAGCGCCGCCCCGTATCTGGGCCTCAACCTCGGTTTCGCCACGGGAGACGATCCGCGGAGCGTCCAGGAGAACCGCGCGCGCCTCGCCGCGCTCCTGCCGCAGGAGCCGCGATGGCTGAAGCAGGTCCACGGCGCACGCGTAGTGGAAGCAGAAGCGGTTCACGACCGGCCTGAAGCCGACGCCTCGATCGCGCGTACGGCCGGCACCGTATGCGCCGTGCTGGTGGCGGACTGCCTGCCCGTCCTTTTCGCGGACCGCGCCGCGCGTACGGTGGCTGCGGCGCATGCCGGGTGGCGCGGCCTCGCCGCCGGGGTGATCGACAATACCGTCGCTGCGATGGCGCGCGAGGGCGTCGATGCGCCTGATGTCATCGCTTATATCGGCCCCGGCATCGGGCCTCGCGCGTTCGAGGTCGGCGACGAAGTGCGTGCGGCTTACATGAGCCGCGATGCCGGCAATGCGGCGGCATTCAGCCCGCGTTCGCCGGGCAAGTGGCTGGCCGATCTGCCTGCGCTCGCGCGGCGCGCGCTCGAGCGCTGCGGCGTGCGGGAGATCCACGGCGGCGATCTGTGCACATACTCCGATCCGCGACGCTTCTATTCCTATCGCCGCGACGGCGAGACCGGACGCATGGCGGCGCTCATCTGGCGTGAGCGGTAACGCCCATGCTCCCGGGCCGACGACGTTATAATCCGCCGCTTTGCCGGCGCGGGGCTTGCTTCGGCAGCGCGCTGGAACGAAACGCCTCATGACCACCCTCTCCTGGATCGTCGCCCTTACCGTGGCCGGCGGTCTGCTGTCGGTAATCGCGGCCGCGGTGATCGCGCTGCGGGCGAAGGCGTCGCAGATCCCCATCCTCATCAGCTACGCGGTCGGCGCGCTCCTCGGCGCGGTGTTCATCGAAGTGCTCCCGCACGCCTTCCGCATCGCACCCAGCATAGAGACGATGGCCGCGACGATCCTCGCCGGGATATTGATCTTCTTCGTGCTCGAAAAGCTCGTGCTGTGGCGGCACTGCCACGTCGAGGAGTGCGAGGCGCATGATCCTCCGGTGCAAGCGGCGCAAGGGCACGACCACGGCCGCAGCGGCCTCATGATCGTGATCGGCGATACTTTCCACAACTTCGTCGACGGCGTGCTGGTCGCGGCCGCGTTTCTCGCGAGCACCGAGCTCGGCATCGTGACGGCGCTCGCGATCATCGCGCACGAGATTCCGCAGGAAGTCGGCGACTTTCTCATCCTGCTGCATTCGGGCTATACGAAGCGCGCGGCGCTCGTGCTGAACCTGCTGTCGAGCGCCGCGATGGTGCTGGGGGGCGTGCTCGCGTATTTCGCGCTGCAGACGATGCAGGAGTGGATACCGCCGCTGCTGGGACTTGCCGCCGCGAGCATGCTCTACGTTTCGGTGGCCGACCTCATACCGGGGCTGCATCGCAGGCCCGAGCTTGGCGCGACCGCCCAGCAGGTCGTCCTCATCGGGCTCGGCATCGGCACCATCTGGCTCGTCGGCGAGCTGGCTCACGGTTTCGCGAACGGGCACTGACAACGCTTTGAATACCGCACGCTCATGATGAACGGCATGGAAGCGCTGGCGGCCTACAACCAGCGCCTGCTCGACCAGGTTCTGAAACCGCTCGCGCGCGATGGCACCGTGCCGGGTAGCGCCGAGATCGTCCAGTCGCTCGCCGCGGCCGTAGCGAAGAACCCCGAGCGCTGGCTCGAGCTCCAGAACCGCTACTACCGGCAACAGCTCGAGCTCTGGACGCGTTTCACTTCGGGCGCACCGCAGGCGGATGCGCCCAGGGTAATCGAGCCCGAAGCGGGCGACCGCCGCTTCCGCGCACCGGAGTGGCAGCAACCCTACTTCAGCTTCCTCTCGCAGTCTTACCTCCTCAACGCCCGCTGGCTCCGCGACCTGGCGCAGGCCGCGGAGCTCGAGCCGCAGGCGAAGAAGAAGCTCGTTTTCTACATGCGCCAGTACATCGACGCGATGTCGCCGGCGAACTTTCCGTGGAGCAATCCGGAAGCGCTCAAGCTCGCTCACGAATCGCACGGCGAAAGCATCACGCGCGGCATGCGCAATCTCGCCGGCGATCTCGAGCGCGGGCTGGTGTCGATGACCGACGCGACGGCTTTCGAAGTCGGGCGCAACCTCGCGATCACCCCCGGCGCGGTGGTTTTCGAAAACGACTTCATGCAGTTGATCCAGTACCGGGCGCAGACCGAAACGGTGCACGAACGGCCGCTCGTGATGGTCCCGCCGTGCATCAACAAGTATTACATCCTCGATCTCCAGCCCGAGAATTCCTTCGTGCGTTACGCGGTAGATGCCGGCCACACGGTCTTCATGGTGTCGTGGCGCAACATGCCGGATTCCATGGGCGCCGCCACGTGGGACGATTACCTCGGGGAGGGCGTGCTGAAAGCGCTCGAGGTCGCGCGGGCGATCTGCGGCAGCGAGAAAGTGAACGCGCTCGGCTTCTGCGTGGGCGGCACCCTCCTCGGCTGCGCGCTCGCGGTGCTCCGCGCCAGGAACGACGAGTGCACGGCGAGCCTGACGCTCCTTGCGACCATGCTCGACTTCGAGGACACCGGCGAGCTCTCTGTTTTCGTCGATGAAGCGTACGTGCTCAAGCGCGAGCTCGACTTCGCCGAAGGCGGCCTGCTGCCCGGACGCGAGCTCGCGCTCACCTTCGCCTCCCTGCGCGCGAACGAGCTCATCTGGCAATACGTCGTCAACAACTATCTCAAGGGCAAGACGCCGGACCCGTTCGACCTCCTGTACTGGAACAGTGACAGCACCAACCTGCCGGGCGTCATGTACGCGTATTACGTACGTAACATGTACCTCGAGAACAACCTGCGCATCCCGGGTAAGCTCACGATGTGCGGCGTGCCGGTCGATCTGCGAAAAATCGACATGCCGGCTTACGTGCTCGCGACGCGCGAAGATCACATCGTCCCGTGGCAGACGGCTTACGCCAGCGCGAGGCTGCTCGGCTCCAGGCCCGAGTTCGTGCTGGGCGCGAGCGGGCACATCGCGGGCGTGGTCAATCCGGCTGCGCGCAACCGCCGCAGTTACTGGCTCGGCGGTAAACTGGTCAAGGACCCCGAGCGCTGGCTTAAAAGTGCGAAGACGCAACCCGGGAGCTGGTGGACACACTGGAGCGCGTGGCTGGCCGGCCACGGCGGCGGGCAGGTGCCGGCGCGCACCGCGCCCGGCAGTGCGCAGTACCCCGAAATCGAGCCCGCACCCGGGCGCTACGTGAAAGAGACGCCGTGATCTGAAATCGCGGTCTCACCCTGATTTTGACCGAGGAGTGACGAATGACACAACGAGTGGCGGTAGTGACGGGCGGCATGGGAGGCTTGGGCGAGGCGATCTGCATCAAGCTCTCGGGCATGGGCTACAAGGTGATCGCGACTTATTCGCCCGGCAACAAGAAATCGGCGGAGTGGCTCGCGGAAATGAAGAAGCAGGGTCATGATTTCTCCGCGGTCGGAGTCGACGTCGCGGACTACGGGTCATGCCAGGAGGCCGTGGCGAAAATCAGCGCGGAGATCGGGCCGGTCGACGTGCTCGTGAACAACGCCGGCATCACGCGCGACATGACTTTCCGGAAAATGGACAAGGCAAGCTGGGACGCGGTGACCAAGACCAACCTGGACAGCGTCTTCAACATGACCAAACCGGTGATCGACGGCATGGCCGAGCGCGGCTGGGGCCGGATCATCAACGTGTCGTCGGTGAACGCCCAGAAAGGCGCTTTCGGCCAGACCAACTATTCCGCGGCCAAAGCGGGCATGCACGGCTTCACCAAGGCGCTCGCGCTCGAATACGCGCGCAAGAACGTGACGGTGAACACGATCTCGCCGGGTTACATCGGGACCAAGATGGTGCTCGCCATCCCCAAGGACATTCTCGATTCGAAGATCGTGCCGCAGATACCGGTCGGCCGCCTCGGCAAGCCCGAGGAAGTCGCCGGGCTCGTCGCCTATCTGTGCTCGGAGGAAGCCGCGTTCGTGACCGGGGCGAATATCGCGATCAACGGCGGGCAGCACATGTATTGAGGCGCGAAACCGGGGTCTGTCCCCGGTTTTGCGCTTGTGGAATAATCGCCGCTCGCTTCAATCCGAGGTTCGCCACATGTCCCAGCCGACGAGAATCATCAAAAAGTACCCGAATCGCCGGTTGTACGACACCGAGACGAGCAGCTACATCACGCTCGCCGACGTGAAGAAGCTCGTGCTCGAGCAGATCGACTTCCGGGTCGAGGACGCGAAAAGCAAAGACGACCTCACGCGCGCGATCCTGCTGCAGATCATTCTGGAAGAGGAGACCGCGGGCGCGCCGATGTTCTCCTCGGAGATGCTCTCGCAGATCATCCGCTTCTACGGCAACGCGATGCAGGGGATGATGGGAAGCTATCTCGAGAAGAACATACACACGTTCATCGAGATCCAGAAGCGTCTCCAGGACCAGTCGCGCCAGATGTACGGCCAGAACCCGATGCTCGGGTCCGAAGCGTGGAGCGAGTTCGTGAAAATGCAGGGCCCGGCGATCCAGGGGCTGATGAGCCGCTACCTCGAGCAGAGCGCGAGCGCTTTCATGGACATGCAGACGCAGCTCCAGCAGCAGACGCGCAACCTCTTCGGCAGCTTTCCTTTCCCCAACTTCGGCGGCACGCCCGAAAAACCCCAGCCGGAGCCCGAGAAGGGCCCGCAGGAACGCGGCCGCACGGGCGGCGGCACGGACAAGACCTGAACTTACGGGGCTCCCGCCCCGTCTCATCGCAGTGCCCGCCAAACCCCAGCCCGCCACAGTCGGCTTCGTCTCGCTCGGCTGTCCCAAGGCGCTGGTCGACTCCGAGCGCATCCTGACGCAGCTGCGCGCCGAAGGCTATCTGATCTCGCCCTCGTACGAAGGCGCCGACCTCGTCGTGGTCAACACGTGCGGCTTCATCGATTCCGCGGTCGCCGAATCGCTCGATGCGATCGGCGAAGCGCTTCAGGAAAATGGCAGGGTGATCGTCACCGGCTGCCTCGGCGCCAAAGGCGATGTCGTGCGCGAGACCCATCCGAAGGTGCTCGCCGTGACCGGCCCGCACGCGACCGACGAAGTCATGCGCGCGGTGCACGCGCACCTGCCGCAGCCGCACGACCCCTTCGTCGACCTGGTGCCGCCGCAAGGCATCAAGCTGACGCCGCGCCACTACGCCTACGTGAAGATCGCCGAAGGCTGCAACCATCGCTGCACCTTCTGCATCATCCCGTCGATGCGCGGCGACCTCGTGAGCCGGCCGATCGGAGACGTCATGAAGGAAGCCGAAGCGCTGGTGCACGCGGGCGTGAAGGAGCTCCTCATCGTGTCGCAGGACACGAGCGCCTACGGCGTGGACGTCAAGTACCGCACCGGCTTCTGGGGCGGGCGCCCCATCCGCACGCGGATGACCGAGCTCGCGCGCGCGCTGGGCGAGCTCGGCGTGTGGGTGCGGCTGCACTACGTCTACCCGTACCCGCACGTCGACGAAGTGATACCGCTGATGGCGGACGGCAAAATCCTGCCCTACCTCGACGTGCCCTTCCAGCACGCGAGCCCGCGCATCCTGAAAGCGATGAAGCGCCCGGCGAACGCGGAGAACAACCTCCTGCGGGTGCGCAGATGGCGCGAGATCTGCCCGGAGCTCACGATACGCAGCACGTTCATCGTCGGCTTCCCGGGCGAGACCGAGGCCGAGTTCGAGGAATTGCTGCGTTTTCTCGAGGAAGCGCAGCTCGACCGCGTCGGGTGCTTCGCATATTCACCGGTGGAAGGCGCGGCAGCGAACGCGCTGGCGGACCCCGTGCCCGAGACGGTCAGAGAAGAACGCCGCGCGCGATTCATGGCGGTGCAGGAGCGCATCAGCGCGAAACGGCTCAAGCGCAAAGTCGGGAGCGAGATGACCGTGCTGGTCGACGAAGTGAGCGCGCAAGGCGCGATCGCGCGCTCGGCCGCCGACGCGCCGGAGATCGACGGCGTCGTTCACGTCGCGCGCTCGAAGAAGCTCAAACCCGGCGAGTTTGCCCAGGTGCGCGTCACGCGCACCGATGCCCACGACGCTCACGCTGTCGATTCGACAGCGTCCTCACGCCGGTAAACGAACAGAGGGAAACCCATGGTTTCCCTCCGTAACCTCCCTTCCTTCAATTACGCAATGACGGCGGAGAAGAAAGCGACGGCGTCGGCTTCGACGCGCGTGCGCCGCATCGGCGGCAGGCTTTGCAGGATGCGCCGGCCGTAGCTCTTGGAGTAGAGCCGCGGGTCGCAGATCATCAGCACGCCGCGGTCGTTCTCGTCGCGGATCAACCGCCCCGCCCCCTGCTTGAGCGTAATCACCGCCTGCGGCAACTGGTACTCCATGAAAGCGTTGCGCCCTTCCTGGTTGAGCTTGTCGATGCGCGCTGCGAGCACCGGGTCGTCGGGCGCGGAGAACGGCAGCTTGTCGATCACCACCAGCGAAAGCGCGTCGCCGCGCACGTCGACGCCTTCCCAGAACGACTGGCTGCCGACCAGGACCGCATTGCCGAGGCGGCGAAAGCGCTCTAGGAGCTCGGAGCGCGAGCCTTCGCCCTGCATGAGCAGCGGGAATTCGAGGCCTCGCCGCTGCATCGCCTGCTCGAGCAGCGCGCGGCCTTCGCGCATCGCGCGCAGGCTGGTGAAGAGCAGGAAAGCGCCGCCGCCGCTCGCCGCGACCAGCGGCAACGCGGCGCGGATGACGGCGGGGGTGTATTCGGGGGTGTTCGGCTCGGGCATTTTCGCAGGCACGTAAAGGAGCGCCTGCCGCTCGTAATCGAAAGGGCTGCCCCAACTGTTCGCGTGCGCTTCGGTCAGGCCGAGCGCCCCGCAATAATGGGCGAAATCGCCGGCGACCGATAGCGTGGCGGAGGTGAACACCCACGCGCGCGCGTGTCCCTCGATCTGTTTCGCGAACGCGGCCGCGACCGAGAGCGGCGTCGAATGGAGTTGCAGCGCGTGGCTGAAGAGCTCGACCCACTTCACGCGCTCGCCGTCGACCCCGCTCCTCCAGCGCTCGGCGAGCTCGGCGAGCGCGAGCACGCGCTCAGAGCAGCGCTGCAGCCCTTCGCTGCGCTCACCGTGCTCGCGCAGCTCGATGCCGAGCGCATCGAGTCGCTGGAGAACGAGCGCGAGCGCATCCTGAAATGCGCGGTTCCTGTCGACGATGCGCATCGGCAGCCGGCCGCCCTCTTCCGGGAATGCGAGGCGCAGATCGCGCGCCGCCTTGTCGAGCGCGCGCGCGGACTCGGGCAGCGAGCGGCTGTCTTTCGCGCCGCTCGCCGCTTCGATCACGGTATCGCGAGCGAGCGTCACCAACTGCGCGGTGGAGACGCTCTCGCCGAAGAAGAGCGTCGCGGTCTCGGGGATCTGGTGCGCTTCGTCGAAGATGACCGTGTTGCACGCGGGCAGGATCTCGCCCACGCCTTCGTCGCGCAGCACCAGGTCGGCGAAGAACAGATGGTGATTGACGACGACCACGTCGGCTTCGAGCGCGTTCTTGCGCGCCTGCACGACGAAGCACCGGTCGAAATGCCCGCAATCGGAGCCGAGGCAGTTTTCGCGCGTCGAGGTCACCTGCGACCAGATGGGCGCCGATTCCGAGACCTCGCTCAAGTCAGCGCGGTCGCCGGTCGCGCTCGTCTTCGCGAAGCGCCCGATGTGCGCGAGATCGACCGCATCCTGGCGGCTCGCGAGACGCCCGTCCGCGAGCGTGCGCTCGAGGTGGTGGTGGCACACGTAGTTGGCACGTCCCTTGAGCAGCGCCACCGTCACCGGCAGCTTGAGCGCGTCGCGCAGCGTTGGGATGTCGCGGTCGAAGAGCTGGTCCTGAAGAGTCTTGGTGCCGGTGGAAATGATCACTTTGCCGCCGGAGCGGAGCGCCGG
>Ga0105106_10002076_pt1 | contig 14410 bp, 11 predicted proteins | sample PPLLaktember2015_5_FD_79109 | JGI IMG/M metagenome (GOLD analysis project Ga0105106, IMG submission 79109) | Freshwater sediment microbial communities from Prairie Pothole Lake near Jamestown, North Dakota, USA - PPLs Lake P8 Core (1) Depth... | ecosystem: Environmental > Aquatic > Freshwater >...
CGTTCTCTACCTGGCCGCGATGGCTTTGCCGCCGGCCTTCAAGGTAGCCAGCCGTGCCTCGACCAGCGCCACGACTGGAGCGGGGAGCGGCGCGTAGTGGAGCGCCGCCGCCATCTCCTGGGCTTCCGGGGTGATCATCCAGGCCAGGAAGTCCCTGATGAGCTTGGCCTTGGCCGGGTCCTTGTTGTCCTTCTTCACCAGGAGCCACGTGAATGAGGCGATGGGGTACGCGTCCGCTCCGGGGGCATTGGTGATCGACACCCGGAAGTCGGTGTCCTTCGGCAGCTTAATTCCGGCCGCAGCGGCCGTGACCGTCTCCAGCGAGGGTGTGATGAAGCTGCCCGAAGCGTTCTCGATCTGCCCATAGGGAAGGTTATTGGAGAGCGCGTAGATCAGCTCGACGTAACCGAGGGTGCCCTCGACCTGCTTGACCTGCTGGGTGACACCCTCGTTCCCCTTGCCGCCGAGGCCAATCGGCCAGTTCACCGAGGTAGCGTACCCGACTTTGTCCTTCCACTCCCTGGAGAACTTGTTGAGATAGTCGGTAAACACGTACGTCGTACCCGACCCGTCGGAGCGATGCACCACGATGAGGTCGATATTCGGGAGCTTCGCGCCCGGGTTGAGCGCGGCGATCTTCGGGTCGTTCCACTTGGTCACCCGTCCCATGAAGATGTCGACCAGGAGATGGCCATCAAACTTGAGCTGGGTCGCTCCGAGCTTCGGCAAGTTGTAGGTCACGACCACCGCACCCAGCACCGCCGGGATGTGGAGGACATTACCGGCCACCGCCTGGATCTGGGACTCGTTCATCGGCCCATCGGTGGCGCCGAAGTCTACGGTACCTTCGGTGAACTGGCGAATGCCGCCGCCGGAGCCGATCGACTGATAGTTGATCTGGATGCCGGTCTTCTTGTGGTACGCGTCGAACCACTTGGTGTAGATCGGATTGGGGAACGTGGCCCCGGCGCCGGTGAGGCTCTGGGCGCCGGCGGGCATCGCACCCACGAGAAGGGCGCTGAGGGCCAGAAGGCTGCGTCTCATCGGTTTTCTCCTGAATGTTGTCATCTGGTAGTTAGAAATTCACGGTCAGCGCACTGCGCACGCCGCTGATGCTCGGGGTCACGTCTCCCTGAAAGCTCTGCCGCTCATAGCCCACCCGGAATTGCGCCCGGCTCGACATGTAGACCCCAAACACGCCGGTAATCGTGGTGACCCGGTCACTGTCCGCATCGGTGTTGGGGTCCGCGATGTCCACCCGAAGGCTCGGCTCCACGGCGTACAGCCAGGAGGTCGGGCTCTTCATGCGGATGTTGTACGCCGCCACTCCCTGGAGCCCCTGGATGGTGAACTTGGAGGCACTGGCGTCATTCCCGTGGAGGTACTCCGCCAGGGCGAAGAGACCCGCGTCACCCGGTTTGCCCCACTGGGCATCGATATCGAAGGCGTAGTTGGTGAACGTGGAATCGGGCACCCCACCAACGGTGACGATGCCGTCGTGGGCGAACCAGGAGCCGCCCACTTCGAGCTTCGGCGTGATCCCGAGGGTGGCGCGGGCGCCGAAGCTCTTCTTGTCGTTGACGTCGTTGAGGCTCTCGCCCTGGCCGTTATAGGCCCCGAACTTGACGGTGACCAGGCGTGCGTCGTCGAGCTTGTACTCGTAACGCAGGCTCGCGCCGACGTCATGGGAGAGAAAGCCCGCCGCGGCAAAGAGGTCGTTGGAGGCCCGGGCCAGCAGACCCGGGCCGCCTCCGCGCTCGATCGACGGCAGGTTGGTGGACGAAATCAGCTCGTAGCGGCTGTAGGGCCGCTTTTCCTGACCGGCCCGCAGGTACAGGGCGCCCTTCCGGCCTTCCGGGCTGAAGCGGACGTCGATGTACGCGTCCCGGAGCCGGAGGCCGCTGCGGCCGGTAGTGCGGCAGGTGAGCGTCGGGGTGCCACCCCCGGGGGGAACCGGCGTCGAGGTGCAGGTGGTTGCGACGCCACTCAGGTTCCGTCCTCCCTCGAAGGAGGGCTGGATGTAGACGCTCACGTTCTCCGAGATCTGCCCTCGGGCCTCGATGCGCGCCCGACGGGTGAAGACGTTGCTCCTCGGTCCGACGGTGGCCGAGTAGTCTTGGTTGGAGAAGTAGTAGAACTGCTCCTGAAGACGTCCGGAGAGCTTGACGTTGGGATACGTCGTCTGGGCGCTCGCCGACCCGGCCGCGATGCTCGCCAACAGCATCGCTCCGCTCAAGATCCTAGGCGCCTGCACGGTCATCGGTCCTCCGGCTCAGGTAGGTCCTGCATCTCGTTTCGAGTCGGGGTCAAGTAGCCGCAAGGTGGTCACGAAAAGTCTGCGTTCCTGTAACGAATGCGTAAACGGGGAGTCCCCGGTCACCGCTTGCCCTCCGGACCCTCTCTGTGACCAGAACGTTGCACGACCGTGGTCCCTCCGCAACCGAGTTCCCCGAAGATTCGCACTTCTTCACTCTGACTGGGGCACATGCGCACCTCTTCTGGTTCCGTCGGTTTCCGGCTCGTGCTGGCGCTGTCGGCGCTCCTTCTGCCCGTCCTGCCGCTGGGCGCACAGGGCACCGGACGCATTGTCGGCCGCGTGGTGGATGCCGATCAGGGCAATCCGATTTCCGGGGCCGAGCTGGAGGTCGTGGGTGCGGCCATCACGGCGGTCGCTGCCCTGGATGGCCGGTTTGCCCTGCAGGATGTCCCGGTCGGGCCGGTATCCATCCGGGTTCGGATGCTGGGCTTTGCGCCGAAGGTGGTGACGGGCCTTGCCGTCACGGCAAACAAGACGATCGCCCAGGACATCGCGCTCACCGCGGCAGCGGTGCAACTGGCGGAGATCTCGGTGAGTGCCGAGGCGGAACGGGGCACCGTCAACCGTGCTCTCGACCAGCAGCGGAACGCGCCCGGAATCGTAAACGCGGTGAGCTCCGAACAGATCCAGCGAAGCCCCGACAGCGATGCCGGCCAGGCGGTCCAGCGGGTAAGTGGCGTGACGGTCCAGGATGGGAGGTACGTCATCGTGCGTGGGTTGGGCGAGCGCTACACCACCACGTCGCTCAACGGCGCCCGTATCCCCAGCCCCGAGCCGGAGCGCAAGGTAGTTCCGCTCGACCTCTTCCCGTCGGCCCTCCTCGAGGGGATCACGACCTCCAAGACCTTCACGCCGGATCAGCCAGGCGACTTCAGCGGTGCCCAGGTGGATCTCAAGACTCGCGAGTTCCCGGCCGGCCGGGTGCTCACGATGTCCACCTCAGTCGGGCTCAACAGCGCGGTCACCGGCCGCCAGGTGCCCAGGGCCCCACGCACCGGCACCGAGTGGCTGGGCTTTGCCGGCAGCGAGCGGCAGCTGCCTGGCGCCGTTCCGGTGACGCCTCAGCTGGCGGCCATGAGCCAGACCGAGCGGATCCCAATCATCAACTCGTTTCGGGATGTATGGAACGGCCGCACAGGCGAGGCGGGCCCGAACGGATCCTTCGGCCTGTCCGCCGGCGGCGAAGACCCGGTGTTTGGACAACGGGTGGGCTACATCGGCTCGTTCAGCTACTCCTATAACCAGGAAGCCAGGCGCAACGAGTCGCGCGCCAGCGCCTTTCCCGGACCCACGCCGGAGCAGGCGTCACCGGTCAATGTGTACACCGGCCTGACCGGGCGCGAGTCGGTGCTCTGGGGCGGCCTGCTCAACCTGAGCACCCGGCTGGGATCCTCTACCAAGCTGTCGTTCAACAACTCGCTCACCCGCACTTCGGACAACGAGGCCACCCGGCTCAGCGGCTTCTACGAGCAGAACGCCATCAATCTCGACCTGACCCGCCTGAGCTTCGTGGAGCGGAGCGTTCGGTCCAATCAGCTCCTTGGCGAACACCTGCTGGGCGAGCGGCACCTGCTCGATTGGATGGTCACCGCCTCCGGCGTCAAGCGCAATGAGCCCGACCGGGCCGACCTGATCTATGTGGCGCAGGATGATGGGTCGGGAAACCTGGTGCCCGATTTCTGGTGGGGCGCCAACCGGTCAGCCGACCGGACATTCAGCAGCATCGACGAGAACGGTTACGAGGGAGCCCTCAACTACCGGCTCTCGCTCGGCGCGGTCAACGCGCCGACCTGGCTGAAGCTTGGCGTCATGGGTCGAACGGTGGATCGCGACGCGGATAGCCAGATCTATAACCTCACTACCCAAAGTCTCAGCGAGGCCGAGCGGCGGGCACCGGCAGAGGCCATCTTCAGCGGATTCTACGCCAGTCAGGGCAGGTTGAGCCTCACGCCGGGCAACAGCGGTCGCTACACCGCGGAAGACCGGCTGCTGGCCGCCTATCTCCAGGCCGATGTGCCGGTGACCGCTCGGCTCCGGATTCTGGGCGGCGCGCGAGTGGAGCGCTCCGAGATCAACGTCAACACGGTGCTCTTTCGCGGCATTCGGGACAGCCTGGTGCCCTCGGAGCTGCGCAACACCGACGTTCTGCCCGCCATCGGAATCACTTACTTCATCAACGACGATCAGCAGCTGCGGGTCTCGGCCACTCAGACCCTCTCCCGTCCGGAGTACCGCGAACTTTCGCCGGTCGAGTTCTACGACGTGCTCGGCGGCCAACGGCTGTTCGGCGACGCCAACCTCCGGCGCGCGCTGATTCAGAACTACGACGCCCGCTGGGAGTGGTACCCCCGGGCCGGCGAAACCATCAGTCTGGGCGCCTTCTACAAGCGGTTCCGCAATCCGATCGAGCGAATCCTGGTGCAGAACGCCGACGGCTTCAGTCCCGACATCACGTTTGCCAACGCCGAGGGGGCGGACAACTACGGCCTGGAGCTCGAGGTCCGGAAGCGGCTGGACCTGCTGAGCCAGGGGTTGCGCCGCTGGACCCTCTTCGCCAATGCCACGCTGATCCAGAGCGAGATCGACGTCGGCAATGAGGGCCTTTCCAGTCTCACCAATCCTTCGCGTCCCATGGCCGGCCAGTCCGAGTACGTGGTGAACGCGGGCCTGGGCTATGCCGCCGACGATGGTCGCTGGAGCGGAACGGTGCTGTACAACGTTGCCGGGCGCCGGCTGGTCGAGGCGGGAATTTCCCCTCTGCCCGACAGCTACGAGCAGGAGCGGCACCTGGTGGACTTCTCGCTTCAATTCCCACTGGCGGGCTCGCTCAGCGGAAAGCTGGACGCCAAGAATCTGCTCGACCAGCCGGTCCGCTATCTCCAAGGGCCAGTCGAGCGGCTGCGGTACGAGACCGGGCGCATTTTCGCCCTGGGCTTCAAGTGGGAACTGCGCTAGGTGCTTTGACCCAATTGTGACACCGCCGTGAACAACGGATTACACCCGCGGCGGTGTTTATACCATCCAGTCGGCCCCCGGGGCCGCACTATCAATCACCCCCTGTGAGGTAATCATGAAGGCATCGGCAGTGTTCCTCCGGTTCATCGCGCTGGCCGCGGTTCTCGGCTTCGTGGCCTGCAGCGACGACGACGGAGGTAATGGACCGAGCGCACCTGCCACGCCAACCGGACTGGCGGCCGTGGAGCAAAGCGGGTCGGTTCTGGTCACCTGGACCGCGGTATCCGATGCCACCAGCTACAAGCTGGAGCGGACCGATCCCTCGGCGCCGGGCGTGTTCACTCAGGTGGGGGGCTCGCTGACCACGCCGACCTATACCGATACCGACGTCGATCCGGGCGTGGCCTACGGCTATCGGGTTTCTGCGGTGAATGCGGTGGGTGAGAGCAGTGCCAGCGCGACCGTCACCATCAACACGGCAGGCCTGAAGGTGGCGACACTCACCGGCATCATCGCCACCAGCCGTACCCTCTTTGCCGACACGACCTATACCCTGCAGGGCTTCGTGAAGATCGCCGGCGGTGCCACCCTTACGATCCAGCCCGGCACCAGGATCGAAGGTGATGCGGGCTCGGCCGGCAGCTCGCTCTGGATCCTGCGGGGCTCCAGGATCGATGCGCAGGGCACCGCCGTTGCGCCCATCGTGTTCACCTCGTCCAAGGACGTCGGCCAGCGCGCCCCCGGAGACTGGGGCGGGATCATCATCGTGGGTAACGGCGTCATCAACCGGTCCGGTGTGATCAACACCGAGGGTCCGGCGGGTGTCTCGGAGAACTACGGCGGTGGTACCGACAACACCGATAACAGCGGCACTCTGCGCTACGTCCGGATCGAGTTTGCCGGGTTCGACGTCTCGGGCGGCGGCAATTCCGAGCTCAACAGTCTTTCCATGTACGCGGTGGGCAGCGGGACCACGCTGGAGTTCGTCGAGTCGCTGGCCGGATTGGACGACGCCTTTGAGTGGTGGGGCGGCGCGGTGGACGGCCGCAACCTGGTGTCGTACGAGTCGGGCGACGACCACTTTGACACATCCGAAGGGTATGTCGGGCGGGTGCAGTTCGCGATCGGCTTCCAGAGCACCCGGCTGGCCCCAGCGGCCGGCACCGGCGTCATCGCCACCGACCCACAAGGCTTCGAAATGGATGGCTGCGCCGGCAGCGGATGCGACCTGGGCACCCGAAGCGTGCCCTTCACCAACCCGATCTTCGCGAACGTCACCATGGTGGGTTACCCAGCCGAACCGCAGACGTCCGGCGGGCGCGGAATCGTGCTCCGGCGCGGCCACCGGGGGTTCCTTTCCAACTTCATTCTGGCCAACTGGAAGAGCTTCGCCGTCAGCGTCCGGGATACCTCGGTTACGCTCATGGTGCGGGACTCGGCCAACATCGTGAACACGGTGCTGGCGGGGAATGCGGCAGCGTACGAGCCGTCCGCCACCCCGGCCTTTACCGACGTCGAGTTCGCCGCGCTCTTTGCGGCCGACAACCACCGCACCGAGGCGGCGGCGGCGGCCGTCATTACCAATCTGACGCCCGCCAGCTTCGACTGGACTCCCACCGGGACCGCGGCGACCGGATGCAACACCGTGCCGATACCCGGGACGTACAATGTCGCGAATTTCTTCGGCGGGACGCTCACGCTACCCGCGTACTGCGGCGCGGTAGACCCGGCCGGACCCAAGTGGTATGAAGGCTGGACTGCCTACGCAACCAACTAGGCAGCATCCGTGACCCATTTCCTCGGCTGGTGCCCTCATCGGGTGCCGGCCGAGGTTGTTTTAGCCAGAGGGAGCATCCGTTGAAGCACACAAGCGTTGCGCTCATGGTCATGCTTGCAGCCCCGGCTTGTGGCCGCATCGACCAAGGTGAGGACCCCTCGGCGGCGAGTGACCGCCCGGTCCGCACCGCCCTGGCATCCGCCGTCCGCCAGGTCGACAGCGCCATTCCCATCGACGAGGCGCTCCGCCGGTTCCGCGCGGACCTGCCGAAAACGCAGGCGTTGCATGGTGGGTTCGGCAGCCGGGAGAAGCTCGTCCGGGAGTTCGTCCGCGCGCTCGAGGCGCGGGACACGGCCGCGCTCCGCAAGGCGGTGATGGGGGCCGGCGAGTTTGCCTGGCTCTACTACCCAGCCTCGCCTCTCTCCCGTCCGCCTTACGAGCTGTCTCCCGCGCTGATGTGGTTTCAGCTCCAGGGTGAGAGCGAGAAGGGCGCCTCCCGCTTGCTCAGCGAGCGGGCCGGTCAGGTGCTCGGGTACATTGGGCACAACTGCGCGCCGCCACGGGTAGAGGGCAAGAATCGGATCCACCCCAGTTGCGAGCTGCGCCGGGTAACCGCGGCGCGCGATACCATCGCCGAACGGTTGTTCGGTCTCATCCTGGAGCGGGACGGCCGGTACAAGTTCGTCGGCTACGCCAACCGGCTGGATTGATCCGGACCTCCATGTTCCACCTGCTCTTCGGTCCCCTTCTCCCCGGTTCACGTGTCGCCCCGACGGTGGAGTTGGCTGCGATGGCGGAGCAGTTGAGCCTCGCGTCTTCGCTCCTAGAAATGAGCGCACGTTCACCAGCCGAGGCTTCCCGCGCGGTCACCCAACTGATTCGCAATGGGGTTGGGCTGAGGCGCAAGCTGGAGAGCCGGATCGCGAGGGCCGGGGTGCACTCGACCGATCCCCGGCTGATCTGCGAGGCCGCCTCCGAGGTGCTCGAGGTCGTGCATCTTGTCGCCCGAGTGGTGCGTGGCCGCGAGTGGCTCCGGCTGGACGCTACCCCTGCAGAGGTCCGGGATCTGGAGGCCATGGGCGTGCGCAGCGTACGACTGTTGGCGGCGGCGGTCAGAGGGCTGGGGCGCTCGGGCGGATGGCTGACCGGACCGGCTGCGGCACAACCAATGAAGGCAGAGGCCGAGGAGCTGTACGCCAAAGGAGTGGCCGCGATCTTTGCCGAGCCCCTGGATCCGCTTGAGGTGCTCCGCCGCAAGGCCTTGTACGACCTGCTGCTCGACGTCGTGCTAGGTAGCGATCGTGCGTTGGAGGCGATGCAGGCTGCTTCTCCGGAGTGAGCCCGTCAAAGCGCCGCGCCGAGGATGCTGGCGGTGCCGGCGGCAATCAGCTGGCCCACGAGCACGTCGCTCGGGTAGTGCACTCCCAGCCGGATACGGGAGAAGCCCACCAGCATGGCCAGCACAAGGAGCGGCACCGCAAGTACCGGTAACGCGACACCGTAGACCAGTGCCACGGACATCGAGGCCGTGGCATGACCCGAGGGAAACGAGAAGCAGTCAGGCTCTCGCACCAGGCTGACCAACCTCACCACTTTGGCCGGGCGGTGCCGCGCCACCGTCCGCTTGACCAGCTGCACCACCAGGTGGGAGAGGACCACGGTCATGAGCGCAAGCCTGGCCGCTTGATGCACCGCGCAGCAGGCGAGTAGTGGCAGGCCGGCGGCCAGAAGGGTCGGGACCGTACCACCCACGTGGGTGATGGTGGTCCACCCCAGCAGGGAGAGCCTCGACGCCGACGGGGCCATGGCGCACCGCTGCATGAGCGCCCTGTCGTGGGCGCCAAGCCGGGCCAGGATCGCTATGTCCATATGACAACGAAGATGGTCGGCCACCGCAACCAGCTCGCCGCGGACCGGCTACGAGTCCGTAACGATCATTTGTTTGCTTCTATGCCAATCGAGACCGCGTCTTGACCAGACTGTGACCCGAAAGCTGCACCTTTCGTTGTCCATGGCTGGAGCCGCGATGCGCGTTCTGTACTGTACCGACACTTACACGCCCCAGTTGAATGGGGTCTCCGTCGTGACCTCCCTGTCGGTGGAAGGGTTGATCCGGCGGGGCTGGGAGTGCGCCGTCGTTGCGCCACGGTATCCCGACGCCGCTAGGGCCATTTGGGGCGAGCAGCCCGGTACCGAGAGCAGGCCTGTTGAAGTCCTTAGTGTGCCCAGCGTGTCACTGCCACGCTATCGCGAAGTAAGGCTGGCGCTACCCCGTCCCGGCTCCATTCACGATCTCATCAAGCGATTCAAGCCGGATCTGGTTCACTGCGCTACGGAGTTTGGGGTCGGCCGGATGGGCCAGATCGCCGCGGCGCGAGCCGGGCTCCCATTGGTGTCATCCTACCATACCGACTTTGCCCGCTATGCCGACGCATACGGCACCTCATGGCTCCGGGGGACGGTGTCGTCCTACCTGGGCCGTTTTCATCGCCGAAGCCGCCGGGTGTTTACTCCTTCGACCATCTCCCGCCAGGACCTCATGCGGCTGGAAGTTGCCAACGTGGAAGTCTGGGGCAGGGGGGTTGATGCCGAATTGTTTCATCCCGGTCGCCGCAGCGCGGCCATGCGCGCGGCGCTGGGCATGGGCAGCCGGTTCACCTTCGTTTATGTCGGCCGGCTGGCGCCGGAAAAGCGGGTGGACCAGATCATCCACGCCTTCCGGCTCGCCAGCGAGACCCTGCCGCGAGGAGTAATCCACCTTATCATGGCGGGAACCGGACCTTGCGAGGCGGAGCTCCGAGCCGCGGCGCCCGCGGGCGTCACATTCCTCGGCTTCCTCGACCGGCGCAGCCGCCTGCCTGACCTCTACGCCAACTGCGACGCGTTCGTCTTCGCCTCGGTGACAGAGACGCTCGGCCTGGTGGTGCTCGAGGCCATGGCCAGCGGCCTGCCTGTCGTGGCCGCTCCGGCGGGCGGCGTGCGGGACCATCTGCGCGACGGCAGAAATGGCCTGGCCTACCCGGAGGGTGACGTGGGGGCCATGGCTGGTGCGATGGTGAGACTGGCCGAGGATTGGGGATTGACCCAGCGGCTTGCCCGGGGTGCGCGGCGCACCGCCGAAGCCCTCACCTGGGAGCGGGAACTGAACCGGCTGGACCTGAGCTACCGGGAAGTCTGTGAGGGTGAGGAAGAGCCCACTGGAAACCAGCAGGTCACCGTGGTCCCCTCTCCCCGCTCGCTCTCGGCATAGACCCTGCCCCCGTGCGCCTCGACCAGGTGCTTGACGATGGCCAGTCCCAGCCCGGTGCCGCCCTCCTCCCGCGAGCGGGAATGATCGGCCCGGTAGAACCGCTCGAAGATGCGGGCCAGGTGCTCGTGGGCGATTCCCGAGCCGTTGTCCACTACGCTGATCGCCACGCCGGAGTCGTCCAGGCGGCTGCGGCACACGATGCGGCCGCCGCGCGCGGTGTAGCGAAGCGAATTGTCGAGCAGGTTGGTCAGCACCTGACGAAGCGCATCCGCGTCCGCCACCACCGTTCCCGCGCCGGGGGCGATATCGACCTCGAATTGGATGCCCCGCGCCGCGGCCCGCTCCGCATACTCGCTCCACATCTCCCGGGCCGCCTCCTGCACATCTACCGGTTCGGGCTCCGGCTGCCAGCGCCCCGCCTCGATCCGGGCGAGATCGAGCAGGTCATCCACCAGCCGCTGCATTCGTCTGGCATTGTCGAGGATGGTGCTCAGGAAACGGCGGGTCGTTTCCGGCTCCGGCGTGTCCGTCAGCAGCGTCTCGGCGTAGCCCGAGATCGAGGTCAGCGGTGTCTTGAGCTCGTGGGACACGTTGGCCACGAAATCCCGGCGCACGGCCTCGAGGCGCCGAAGCTCGGTCAGGTCGTGGATGACCAGCACCGCGCCCCCCGATGGGAGTGGACGGGCGTTCATGAGGACAGCGCGCCCGTCGATGTCGAGCTCCCGGTCCTCCACCGGCTGGCCTCGCAGCACGGCGTCCACGACCTCGCGCGCCGCCTTCACCCGAAACAGCTCCGGCAGGTCCGGAAGCGCGTCCGACACCTCGTAGCCGAGGAGCCGGCGGGCCGCGGGGTTGGCTGTCATGGTGCGGCCCCGCCCGTCGGCCGCGATCACTCCCTCCACCATGGATTCGACCAGGGCCGCCGTCTCAGCCTGCTCGCGCCGGAGCTCATCGAAGCGGTCGCCGAGCTGCTGGTGCATCTGGCGGAGTGCCTGGACCAGCCCGTCGATGTCGGGAATGCCGGAGCGGGGGAACCGGGGAGGTGCGCCCGCTGCGATGGCACGGGCGGCGGCGCCAATGGTGACCAGCGGCTGGGCAATGGAGCGTCCCGCCAGCAACGCGAGCAGGCTTCCCACCAGCAGGGCGAGCAGCGCGGCTCCGGCGACGGCACGCTGGGCCCGGCGAACCACTTCATCCACTTGATCCAGCCCGGCCGCCACCCGGACGACGGCAGGCCCCCCGGGGATGGCGACGTAGAGAAACGGCCGGCCAACCGTCTCACTTCGGCGCCGGGCAACCCCGCGACCTTCAGCCAGAGCTGAGCGTACCTCGGGTCGCTGGGCATGGTTTTCGATTACGGGAAGCGGTCCAACCGGAAAATCGCTGTCGGCTCTGACCCAGCCATCCCGATCGATCAGGGTAATGCGATGTCCGGTCTGCCCGGCCAGCTGGTGGACGGCAGTCCGCCAAGCTGTCGAGTCGGCCGGGATGGCCTCGCGCACCAGCAGGGCTTCCCGCTCGAGGTTCTGGCCAATATCGCCTTCCAGGTCCCGCCGGAGGGAGCGTTCCGCTACCCATAAGAGGATCGATACCGCAAGCACGAGGATGAGTACCGACCCGAGCACCAGCCGCTTGACAAAGGTCACCGGCTCTTGGCCCCTCGCTCGTTGCCCTTGAACCGATAGCCGAAGCCGCGCACCGTCTCGATCAGCCTGCCCGCCTCACCCAGTTTGGTGCGGAGCCGCTGAACGTGCATATCCACCGTGCGGGTCTGGATGTCCGGCTGAGCCTCCCAGACGATCTCCAGAAGCTGGGGACGGGACTGCACCCGGCCCCGCCGCTCGACCAGGGTGAGCAGCAGCTTGTATTCCGTGGCGGTGAGACTGAGCTCCTGGCCGTGAATCGTGGCGCGGTGGGCCGAGCGGTCGATCGAGATCGGTCCGGCGCTTAGAGTCGAGCCGGCAGTCACCGCCGGCGAGCTCAGCCGGCGCAGGAGCCCGCCCACACGGAGGGACAGCTCCTGGGGCGAGAACGGCTTGGTGAGATAGTCGTCGGCGCCGAGCGAGAGCCCCCGGATCCTATCGGTTTCCTCCCGGCGGGCCGTCAGGAGAATGACACCGACGTCGCGGGTCTCCTCCCGCTTCCTGAGCTCGGCCAGGACGTCGTAGCCCGACACCCCCGGAAGCATCAGGTCCAGGATCACGATGTCAGGCCGCTCTTCCCGCGCCGCCTTCAGCGCATCGGTCCCGTTGGCGGCGGTCGACACCCTGAAGCCCGCCTTGGCCAGGTGGTAGGCCACCAGCGCGGTGATGTCCGGCTCGTCGTCCACGACGAGGATGCGATGGGTCATGATGGCTTCTTTGGTCGAGCCACCTGCCGGCCAGGCGGCGGCTCCTGGACGCGGCTTCGGGTGTGGGTGCGACTGCGGTCTGCCGCACGGTGCCGCTCGGCTCGCATCTCCCCGTTGTCATGCACCACGGCGTCGAGAATCGCCGCCAGCATGCGACCGTGTTTGCCAGCATCGTGGCGGAGCCGGTACAGGACGAACTGGGCAATAGGTGTATCCCGGACCAGCTCGGCCCGGCGCAACACCTGAAGGTGCCGGGAAACGGTCGGCTGCGGCAGATCCAGCACCGCCTGGAGGTCGGAGACGAAGAGCGGCGCGGCGGCAAGACAGTTCAGAATCCGGAGCCGGGTGGGCTCCGCAACCGTCACCAGCAGGTCCGCAGCGGAGTTGGTGCTCATATGCGCCTAAACGAATATACCCGCAGGCGAATGGACGCAAGGGCGAGCGGGGGACGGGTGGACAGGCGGACGGGCGGACAGGCGGAAGGAAGCGTTGCGAGTCATCCCGAGCAGAACTCAGGAGGCGTCCAGTGCATGGGAGTCATCCCGAGCGGAGGCGAGGGATCGCTTAAGGATGACGCGCGAGTGCTCCGCCCCTTCCCGCGTCCCCCGCCCTTCCTGATATTTCCCCCATGCTCTCGCTCATCAGCTCGTTCCACCTTCTCCTGGCCGCAGCTCCAACGGCCGCCTCTGCGGGTCCGCCCGTCCGCCCATCCGACACGGCCCACGTTGTGATAGTGGCTACCACCGACCTGCATGGTCATGCCACGGACTGGGACTACGTCGCCAATCAGCCGTCCCCTGGAGGGCTGACTCGAGTCGCCACGATCGTGGACTCGCTGAGGGCGAGGTATCCCGGGCAGGTGGTGCTGGTGGACGCCGGCGATCTGATCCAGGGTAATCCCTTCGCCACCTACTATGCCCGGGTGGCCCCGCGCGATCCCAATCCGGTCATCGAGGCCATGAGCCTGACCGGGTACGATGTCGCTACCCCCGGCAACCATGAGTTCGATTGGGGCCTCGGGGTGATGCGGCAGGCGGTGGCGGGCGCGGCCTTTCCTTACGTGAGTGGCAACATCCACACTTTGCCGGGCGACACACTCCTGTTCCAACCCTACGTCGTGCTGAACCGTCAGGGCGTGCGGATCGGGGTCACCGGCTTCACCACCCCGGGAGCCGCGGTGTGGAATCGCGATCAGCTTCAGGGGAGGCTCCGGCTGGATCGCATTTCCGTCGCGGCCGCACGGGTCCTCCGGCCGCTCCGGCGAGAGTCTGACCTGGTGGTGGCTCTGGTCCACAGCGGCCTGGCCGGACCCGCCTCCTACGACACTGCGGGTGTGGGCGGTGAGAACGAGGCGGCATCGCTGGCCGATCTTCCGTTCCGACCCGATCTCGTGGTCGTGGGCCACTCGCACCGGGAGATGCGCGACTCCGTGCTGGGGGAAGTTCACTTCGTGCAGCCCCGGCCTTACGGGGGGAGCGTCTCGATCACGCACGTGGACCTGGTCCGGGAGGACCAGCGGTGGAGGCCGGTCCGGATCCGGGGAGAGCTGGTCTCGACGGCGCGCACGGTCCCGTCGGCACGGCTGGCCCAGCGCCTGGGGCCGGCCCACGAAGCGGTGCTCCAATGGGGGGATGTCGTTCTCGGCAAGGCCGCCGGGCCGATGCGTGCGGCTAGCGCCCGGATGGAACCCACCTCGATTCTCAACTTCGTCAACGCCGTCCAGCTGAAACGGACCGGTGCCGACCTATCGGCCGCTTCGGC
>Ga0105106_10002077_pt1 | contig 14403 bp, 14 predicted proteins | sample PPLLaktember2015_5_FD_79109 | JGI IMG/M metagenome (GOLD analysis project Ga0105106, IMG submission 79109) | Freshwater sediment microbial communities from Prairie Pothole Lake near Jamestown, North Dakota, USA - PPLs Lake P8 Core (1) Depth... | ecosystem: Environmental > Aquatic > Freshwater >...
TCCAAGACCACTTTGTCCGTCAAGATTTCTTTGACCGTGAGCATAGTTCACCTCCTACAGACTATGCTACTGAATTATGCTTCTGCCGTCAACCTTGTCGGTTTGAGGCGAAGCTTCGTTAGGCTGTTAGCTCACTCCGTGGTTTCTTCCTGAAAATTGTTAACCTCCACATCCTATCCTGGAAAAGTACAATTGATTCGGTATAATTCAGGTGCGAATTCTGGTTCCTCGCGAGCTTTGTGGGGCGCCGCCTGATATTTTGCTTATGATCGGATGCCGGAGGATAAAGGATGGATCTATACCAGCTTTGGAAGCTGACCCAAGATGCCTGGGAGCCCTTGACAGTCCGCTATGAAACGGCGGTCGAATCAAAGTGCAAAGAAGAGGGTTTAGACCGGCGTACCTGGGGACTGCTGGTTACTGTATTGTCCTTTCTACCCGAGGATACTACACCCGGTCACATGATCGTTCGGGGTCCTTATACATCAACAGATGCCTACATGCAGCGTTTGGAACAGGTAGCTGCAAAAGGTTTTCTAAAGCCTACAGAACCGGGGGCATTTAGCCTCACCGAACGCGGGCATGAACTGGTGCAAAGATATATCGCCTTTGCTCGCCAGGAAATGGTCGCTGCTGACCCTTTGACCGCTGCAGAAAGCCAGCGCATGAGCACGCTGTTTGACCGCCTGGTCCAAGCCAGCCTGAACACGGAGCCCCCACCAGATACCTGGTCTATCCGGTTGAGCTATAAACTCATGCCTGATGCTGAGCCCCCCATGCCATTCATCGAACAGGCAATAAGCTGTCTGGCGGCTTATCGAGATGATGCGCACCTGGCAGCCTGGCAGCGGTCCGGGCTGAGCGCCATGGCTCTGGAAACCCTCACCATGTTATGGGCAGGCGATGCTTCTTCCCTGGATGATCTTTGCCACAAGCTGGCGCACCGCGGCCATGATTGCCGGGTGTATGTAACAGTTTTAGAGGAGCTGCGCCATTTAGGATATATCCAGGGACAAGACCAGGCGCCTCGCGTTACCGGCGCTGGACGCGTCTTTCGCAACCAGGTAGAGGCGGATACGGACCGGTATTTCTTTACCCCCTGGATTTGCCTGGAAGCAGACGAGCGCAACGAGCTTGCCGGGTTATTAAAACGTATGAAAGCCGGGCTTGAAGGCGAGCGGCATTGATTTTCATTTATTATTCCCCGGATTGTACCCATGCGAATTGATGGATTCTTGGAAAGCTTACCCGATAGTTACTCTCCTGCTGACCGGGACCTGGTTTTGCGGGCTTATCGGGTAGCTGAAAAGGCTCACGCACACCAGAAACGCGCTTCTGGGGAGCCTTATGTCCAGCATTGCCTGGCGGTGGCTACGATCCTCATGGAATTGCGTGTTCCACCCAGTGTGGTCGCGGCTGGATTGCTTCACGATACCGTGGAAGATACCTCGGTTACGTTGGAAGATATCCGGCGAGATTTTGGTGATGAAATTGCCCGCCTGGTTGACGGCGTGACCAAGCTGACCCAGCTGCCCCGTGTTTCGCGCGGCGATCAACATCCGGAAGAAGAGGCGCGTGAGGCTGAGGCGCGTCAGGTGGCTGAACGGCGAGGTCTGCCCGCACCGGAAGAAGAAGCTGACCAATTAGCCCGCAGCCGGCGATACGATGTGGTCTCGGAGACCTTAAGAAAAACCTTCCTGGCAATGGGTGAGGACGTCAATGTTGTGCTGATCAAACTGGCAGATCGTCTGCACAATATGCGTACCTTAAGCTTTATGCCTGAGAATAAGCGCAAACGAATTGCTCAAGAGACCCTGGATATTTTCGCTCCGCTGGCGAATCGACTGGGTATCTGGCAGATTAAGTGGGATTTGGAAGACCTGGGCTTCCGCTATCTGCATCCGGAAACTTACCGCCAGATCGATGAGAGTCTGTCTTCCCGGCGCACTCAACGCGAACGCGAGATGGAAGATATTAAGGTTGAGCTTGAGAGTATGCTGTCTTTAGCTGGCATTGAAGCCGAGGTCAGCTCCCGACCCAAGCATATCTATTCGATTTATAAAAAGATGGTGCGAAAAGGTGTTCCCTTCGAGCTGGTCTATGATGTGCGCGGCGTGCGCATCATGGTGGCAGATATCCCGGCTTGCTATTCGGCCCTGGGCGTTATCCACACCCACTGGCGACCCATCCCAGGAGAGTTTGACGACTACATCGCGGTGCCCAAGGATAACTTTTACCGGTCACTCCACACCGCGGTGGTTTATTCGGATGGGCAAACCCTGGAAGTACAAATCCGCACGCCGGAAATGCACCAGGATGCTGAATATGGCATAGCCGCTCACTGGCGTTATAAGGAGGGAACCAGCAGAGATGCCGATTACGAACGGCGTATCTTGTGGCTGCGCTCGCTGATGGAATGGCGCCAGGATGTGGCGGATGCCAAAGAATTCCTGGATAGCATGAAAACCGATGTCTTTCAGGATCGCGTTTACGTCTTTACGCCCAAAGGCGACGTTATCGATCTCCCGGCTGGTTCCACACCCATAGATTTCGCCTATGCTGTCCACACAGATATTGGTCACCGCTGCCGCGGCGCGAAAGTGAATGGAAAGCTGGTGTCGCTGGATTATGACCTCAAAACCGGCGATAAAGTTGAGGTGGTGACAATCAAGCGCGGCGGTCCCAGCCGTGATTGGCTCAATCCCAACCTGGGATTGGTGAAGACGCAACGCGCCCGCAGCAAAATCCGTTATTGGTTCAAACGCCAGGCGCGCGAACAAAATATCACCCAGGGTAAAGGGATCCTGGAAAAAGAACTGCGCCGCCTGGGAATGATGGATGTAAACCTGGAGCGCCTGGCGCGCGAATTTGACTATCGTTCGGTAGAGGATTTGTTCGCTGCCATCGGTTGTGGCGACCTGGCTCTGGGACGTCTCGTAAACCACCTGACATTGGGGAAAGATGAACAAGAGGAGATGATCCCCTCCTTGCATCCGCCTTCCGAGGCAGGCAGGACTGCGGATGACACGGTCAGTGTCTTAGGGCTCAAGGGTTTGCTGACCAGCATGGCGCGCTGCTGTAACCCTGCTCCTGGGGATGATATTGTTGGTTACATCACCCGTGGGCGCGGCGCTACCATCCATCGACGCGATTGCCCCAATGTACTTCGCATTCAAGACCGGGAACGGTTGGTGCGCGTCACCTGGGGAGAGATTAAGCACACCTATCCGGTTCCAGTGCGGGTAAAAGCTTATGACCGCAATGGTCTGATGAAAGATGTTGCCACCCTGATAACCGACGAGGGCATTAATATGACCGGCATCACCGTGGATGTCTCCAGGAACCAGGCAGTCTTCGATATGACCCTGGAAGTCAAGGATATCGCCGAGCTGAGCCGGATTTTGGATCGATTGGAAAACCTGCCGAATGTGATGGAAGCTATACGGGTGAGACCTGGGTAGGGGGTTTACAGCTTGGGCATCAAATCTTCCTATGCTTTTCGTTTGACACTGGTTTTGATGGTGGTATAATTCTGCGCCGCGGCGCAATTGCCCCGTTTCGAGGTACTTACTGCATGGTTGCATTGCTCAGTGTTGCACAGGCGCAAGAACGCCTGCTTGCCGCTTTTTCCCCATTAGGAACCGAAAACATACCCCTGACGACCGCTGTCGGGCGGGTGTTAGCTGCGCCTGTCCATTCCCTACTGGATTTGCCCCCATTTGCAAACTCCAGTATGGATGGGTTTGCCGTGCATTCAGTTGATGTGCAGCGAGTGACCCGCGACGAAGCTGTGCGCCTTCCGGTTGTTGCAGACATTCAGGCGGGATCAAAACTGGAGATCTCACTCGAGCCAGGAAATGCTGCGCGCATCATGACTGGAGCTCCCTTACCTCACGGAGCGGATGCTGTTGTGCCCGTAGAAGAAACCGATTTCAATGACCGCCAGGCAGGGCGAGCCGCCCCCCGGTGGGTCCAGGTGTTCAAGCAAGTGGGCAGTGGGGAAAATGTACGCCCGCGCGGGCAGGATATAAGAGCTGGCGAGCTGGCATTAACCACTGGTACGCGCCTCAGACCCCAGGAGATCGGTTTTCTCGCCATGCTGGGGGTGGCTGCTGTTTCTGTATACAAGCGCCCTTGCGTGGCAGTTTTTTCCACCGGGGACGAGCTTGTGCCGGTCCAGCTGCCCCTGGAACCTGGAAAAATCTATGATTCGAATTCGTACACCTTAATTTCGCTGGTGGAGAAATATGGGGGCACGTGCCTCGATCTGGGGATCGTTGCGGATCAGGAGGAGGCTGTGCGGGCTTGTCTGGACGAAGCTGCCTCTAAGGGGGTCAATCTGATCCTTTCTTCTGCGGGAGTGAGCGTTGGAGCTTTCGATTTCGTACGCAGCGTGGTTGAGCATGGCGGAGAGCTCAATTTTTGGCGTGTGAATATGCGCCCGGGCAAACCCCTGGCTTTTGGCGCTTATGGTGGGATTCCATTTATTGGATTGCCTGGCAACCCGGTATCGTCTTTTGTCGGTTTCGAGGTTTTTGTCCGCCCGGCGATACAGAAGATGGCTGGCTTGCCGGCACAAATACACCGGTCGGTGAAAGCACATCTTTTGGAAGAGGTTGAATCGGATGGAAGGGAGAGCTATCTGCGGGCAATTGTCGCCGAAAAAGAAAGCACCTGGACTGTCCGCCTCACCGGGCACCAGGGATCGGGTAATTTGCGGTCATTGGTTCAAGCAAATGCTTTGCTTTTGGTGCCTTCTGAGGTAAAATCGCTGCCGATTGGCGCATTGGTTGAAACCTGGTTATTGGAGTAACAATTGGTATGGATAAAAAATTACGTATGGGTATGATGTTTTTAGCGGTGGTCGGGTTCCTGGATTCTATGTATCTTGCGTGGTCGAAATTAACCCAGAGGGCTGTGTTCTGTGGGGGGTCCAGTCAATGTGAAACCGTAAATACCAGTATCTACTCTGAGTTTTGGGGTATCCCCATTGCGCTCCTGGGGGTGGGGGCTTACCTGTTGATCGGAGCGTTGCTGCTCCTGGAGACTAGAGGAAATGTGTGGAAAGAAAGCAGCCGCCTGGCGGTTTTTGGGCTCAGCCTGGTGGGCGTCATCTATTCGTTATACCTGACCTATGTAGAGATTGCAATCTTAAAAGCCATTTGCCCCTATTGTGTTGTTTCAGCTATTGCTATTTTGGGTATCTTTCTCTTATCAGTGGTGCGCGTTATGGATTTTAAGACCGACCTAAGTCCTATTCGTGTTAGAGGAGATTAATAATGCCTAGAATTCGCTGCCACTATATAGATTGTGTACTGATCGATGACGGATACTGTGGAGCGGCAGCCATTGAACTGGATCCAGATATGGGTTGTATGACCTATAAACGGTCTGATGATATGGATGTTGAAGAAGAATGGGAAGACGATGAAGCTGAAGATTTAGAGGAATGGGAGGATCTCGATTTGGAGGATGAAGAGGATGAGCTCTGGATCGATGATGATGAGTATTGATATTGTAACCGAGTAAAATTAGATCATCATGGACGCGGTTGTCTTTGGGAATGTCACATTGGATGTGATTTGCCAGACCATCAATGAGGTGCCCCGCTACGAGTCAATCGCTTTCGAAAATGTTGTTGTAGCACCAGGGGGTTGTGGATCCAATGTGGCTTTAGGGCTGTGCGGGCAAGGCATTAGCACCGCGTTGGTTGCCCACATGGGGGATGATGACGCCTCCAAATTGCTGGTAAGCACATGGGAGCAGTATGACCTGGATTTTCGGTACGTGCGCCGCGTACCTGGCAAACCCACCGGTACCAGCATTGGCCTGGTGGATCATGATGCCCAACCCCGCTTTATTCACACATCAGGAGCGAATGCAACGCTAACGGTAGACGCCGTGGATATCGACCGGATCGCAGCCGAAGGGGCACGCGCTCTTCATGTCGCCGGCTACTTCGTGCTGCCGGGTCTGTTGGATAACCGCTTAGCCTCATTGCTCCAAGGCGCGCAACATGCCGGGTTGGAGACCTCTTTAGACGTGGTGCGTTCACCCCGCCTGCAGCACCCGGAGACGCTTTGGCCCTGTTTACCCCACCTAGATATCTTCTTATGCAATCAGAACGAGGGCTGGCGCCTGACCGGTGAACAAGACCCTCATAGGGCGGCTCACTCCCTGCGGGATCGAGGAACACCGGCGGTGATTGTCAAACTCGGCGAACAAGGTTGTTGGCTGGAAAGCGATGAGTATTGCGGAAGGATCGAGGGAGAGAACCTACTAGTAGTCGATACAACTGGCGCAGGCGATGCTTTTGCGGCAGGTTTGATTGCGGCGCGGTTACACGGGGCGAATCTAAGATCTGCCTGCCAGGCGGGGAACCACGCTGGCGCACTGGCGGTCGGGTCTCTGGGGGCCGTGTCTTATCTCACCAGGCTAGGGACCGGCAGTAATCGCCATATTTCCTAGAGCTGACCAGGAATCCAGAAACTGCACTACCGAAGTGGAATCAATCGTATCGCCGTTCAGGAAGTAAACGCGCGTGGGGGTATAGCCGGTCACAATAACAGTGTGTTCATAGGCGGCAACGACCGTGTGCAGCCCATCCGAAGGTGTATAGTAAACCGGGATGCCGTTGACTACGGAACCCACGATCCATACGAAAACTGGTCGCCCAGCCGCAATTTCTGCGCGTAGATGATCCCAACTTAATGGACGGTGGGCATAGGCCTGGACGCCGTAGGCTTGCAGCAAATCTGCGACAGGTTGGGCATGAACACCATATGCATTAGGTGGGATGCGCCCCCATATCCCATTGACGTTGCCCACGAACCCCTTATCCGGGTTATCCGAGTGCGGCAGATGATTATAGAAATCCAGTTCGCCAATGCTCACGCTAAAAAATTTCGCCCAATCCACGGCGGAGCGCGATTCACAATCCAGTGGGAGGGCTTGATCCTTGCCCGTAACCCCCGATATGATGCGTTGATCCGGCAGGCTGGGAGGGGGAGGGGAGGGCGTTGGCGGCTCAGGGACAGGGCTTATGGATGCCACCAGGCACCAGGCGCGCAGCGATCCGGTATCCAGGTTAGAATGATCGCTAACTTGAAGAGTCCAGGTGCCAGCGATGCCCACGCCATCGTAACTGGCAAGGGATTCTTGAGGCTGGTAAATTCCAGAGATGGCTGCTGGTCCACTGGCGCATTTGTTTTCAACGCCCAGGGAAATTTCATCGTCCAGGATCGTGCGAACATCGTCGGAAGAGCAGCCCTGATCGGAGGAGGGGATACCCGGGCGATCCACCAACGAAATACTGCGTCCGGATTCTTGATGTGTGAGGCGAATATTTAGATCTCCCACCCAGGAATGATCAATTTCCAGGCTGACGTCTAAATCGGCAATGAGGCGAGGATCACTGATGGTGATTGCATCCAAGACACCACCCGCGTCATTATCGGGGATAGGGCGCGCGTTGCTCAAGCCATCGCAGAACAAAGCTTTGATTGCCGGCACTGGGGCAGGCTGCCTGAAAATCGCCGGCAAAAATGCCAGGGTCATCGAGGGGGTTATGGTTGGCGTGATCGTGACCGTGGGTGTGATGGTTACCGTTGGTGTAATGGTAACTGTCGGAGTAACCGTCAGGGTGGGGGTAATTGTAATGGTAAGGGTGGGTGTAATCGGCTCGGTGGTTGGAGCCAAACCTGGCAGTTGTGGGGTAGCGCCACTTTCCGGTTGGGGGGTGTGGGGTGGGATTGGAGTTGTGACCGGTATATTGGTTGGCCCAGGAGCTGCAGATGCACGGTGAGTGGGTGTTATACTCAGCAACACAGCTACCAACAGCAGAAGCGAAACCAGCGCGATGCGAGTGGCAGTGAATGGGTTAATCCGAAACATAGGCCCTGATTTTATCAAAGAGCGTCCATATTTGGCAAGTGGCACAAACCTTGTAACTTTCTGAAGGAAGCATGTAAAATTTGTACCAGGCTATGATCACCTACAGAAAATGGCCCTGCCCCGATCGGACGATTGGAGACTGATCCATGAAATGGTGCACAATCTGCTTATTCCTGCTCCTGCTTGCCTTGTTGAACGCGTGTACACTGCCCATGCCCGCACAGCCAGCTTTGCCGCCGACCGGCGAGGTTACGCCTCTGTTTGAGACCCAGGAACAGAGCCTGGCACCAACACCCATCGTTCCGCCGGCAACCAAGGTCGCTAGTGAGACTCCAGAACCGGTTGCCCTGGTGGTGGCGACTGCTACATCGACTCCAACGCGGACGGCTTTGCCCACTCCATCTGCCACCCCTACGCCTCGGTTTGCCCTACAGCCTGGCACCCCCCTGGGAATTGCTAATTTCGTGCAACCTGAAGCCGGATGTAATTGGACGGGTATCGGCGGGCAGGCCCTAGATTTCTCCGGACTTCCGGTTCCTTCCCTGGTGATAGAAGTCGGAGGCACCTTACTAGGTACGAACGTATTTCACCTGGCCTTAAGCGGAAGCAATCCGACCCTGGGACCGGGTGGCTTCGTAATCCAGCTCGCAACCCAGGCAATTGCCAGCGATAATAGCCTGTGGATTCAACTTAAGAATTTAGCTGGTATAGCACAATCCGAGCGAGTATATTTTTCTACATTCGCGGATTGTGAGCACAATTTTATCCTGGTCAATTTTTCAGAATTGACTGCCAGCATCAGCCCGAGGATATACCTGCCTTCGATTCTCAGGAATACACCTCTGCCGCGTTAAACGAATTGCCCACCCCCTCAATCCCCCTCCCTTCCGCCTTTGGCGGCGGGAGGGGGACGAATGACGAAAAAACAGGTTGTGCGGCGGTACCGCCGCACAACCTGTTTTTTCGTTCTTATTCCCCGCCCTCCCAGCGGGGGAGGGCGGGGTCTGGGGTGGGTAGGGGTCATCCTGGAGCATGACGAGGCCCGAAAGATTAAATTCAGGATATGTCATGTTTGTTGAGACCTTCTTTCTATAACTCGTCTGGGATATAATCTTCTAGCGATGAGGTCATCATTCATATGAGGTATTTATGCGTTTACTTGAAATTGGGAACGGAAATTTCGTGCGTGTAGTAGGATTCGATGGGGGTCACCACATGCAGCACAAATTAAGGCAGCTGGGAATTCTCCCTGGGGATTGCATTCGGGTTGTGCGCCAGGCTCCGTTTGGCGGTCCATTCCTTCTTGAAGTGGGTGGACGCGAGATTGCCCTGGGACGCAGGATTGCTGCGCGCATCCTCGTGGAGGAGACTGAATGCGTTTCGTCCTGATTGGCCAGCCTAACTGTGGAAAAAGCACACTTTTCAACCAGGTGGCGGGATATAAAGCTGAGACGGGGAATTTTTCGGGAACGACCGTCACTTATACAGCCAGTAAAGTGCGGGTATCCGGTCAAGTTGTAGAGATTGTAGATTTACCAGGAACTTACAGCCTGGCAGGCACTAATCCCGCTGAGCGCGAGACATTGCGTTACCTGGCTTCAAACCCAGTGGATGTAATCATCAATGTGGTGGATGCAACTCACCTGACTCAGGGCCTGGGGTTGACCCTTGAGCTGCTTGAGCTGCAACGTCCCATGGTGATCGCACTGAATATGCTGGACGAGGCAGCGCGCATTGGCCTTGAAATTGATGGCCCTAGACTGCAACAGAGGTTAGGTGTGACAGTGATGCCTCTGGTCGCCAGTAAAGGACGAGGAGTGCGCAATCTGTTCGTGAGCGCATTGAGAATTGGGGAAGACGCAATTCTTCCAAAACGCGTCAGATATGCGCGCGATCTGGAAGAAGCTGTGAGTTCCATTGTGGCAGGCCTGGACGGGAATTCGCTTTTATCCCCCGATGCATTGGCTATCAAGCTGCTCGAAGAGGATCCCCAGGTTGTGGAGATGATCTCGGAAGCAGCGCCAAATGCAATTGAGCTATTGGCAATATCCAGGATGCGATTGCAGGAGGCGCGGGGGCAGGAGGCGATCTGGGTAGTGGGGGCCGAGAGGCATGGATTAGCAGGAAACCTGGTGCGTGAGGTGGTGAAACAAGGTGAACGGCGTGTCACCTGGCGCGATCGCCTGGATTCGTTCTTTTTGCACCCCATTGGAGGATACCTGTTCTTATTCATTATCCTGCTCCTGTTCTTCGAGGTCATTTATGGCCTGGGCAGCGCTTTAGAGACTCCGTTATTAAATTTATTTTTGGTCATCGAGGCGCAATTGATCGCCTGGTTGGGCAACTCCAGCCTGATCGCCCAAGTGCTGGTCGGCAGCCTGCAAGGGGTGGCGGGTGGGGTGGCGATTGTGTTGCCCTATTTGATGCCTTTTCTGTTAGGTCTGGGCCTGATGGAAGATATCGGTTATCTGCCGCGTGTGGCGTTCTTAATGGACGGCTTGATGCACCGGATCGGCCTGCATGGCAAGGCAGTGGTGCCATTTATCCTGGGTTACGGTTGTAATGTGCCTGCGGTGATGTCCACCCGCTTATTGGAAGAACGCCGCGACCGGTTTTTGGCAGCCGCGTTGGCGACCCTGGTACCCTGCGCGGCGCGCCTGGCGGTGGTGTTTGGGCTGGTAGCCTTTTACCTGGGTCCCAGGATTGCGTTAGGCATTTATATTTTTAATTTGTTCGTTATCGCTCTCACGGGAAAGATCATTTCGAGTTTGCTACCAGAGGATTCGCCCGGACTGATCCTGGAAATGCCGATATACCGGTTGCCCACGCTGCGGACGGTAACACAAAAAGCCTGGTTTCGAATCAAGGAATTCATCGTGGAGGCCTGGCCCATTTTAATCCTGGGCAGCGTGGTGTTGGCAATCTTAAATTATTACGATTTTGCGGATTGGTTCAATTTGATCATCCGCCCAATCACCTGGGCGCTGGGTTTGCCCGGCGAAGTGGGAGTACCCTTGATCTTTGGGATCTTACGCAAGGAGCTATCCCTGATTATGCTTCGCCAGGCCCTGGGTGTCAGCAATTTTGCTTCTGCTCTATCTCCGGTTCAAATGATCACATTCACCGTGTTTGTGGTCTTTTATGTGCCTTGTCTGGCAACCCTGGCGGTTTTGCGGCGCGAATTAGGGAATCGAGATATGCTGCTGATCGCCGGACTGACGGTTATAATCGCATTCTTCGGGGCGTTAGCGGCGCGAGTTGTAGCTCTCCTGGTGATGTGACTTATGCCACTCTTTGATCATTTCAACTTCATTGCCCCAATCTACGATCGTGCGATCCCATTTCAACGCACCCAGCGATTCATTGACCTGCTGGGTCTTCCCATTAAGGGTTCAATCCTGGATGCAGGTGGAGGTACTGGGCGGGTAGCGTACGCGTTGCATGAATTAACTACGCGAATGGTGGTAGCAGACTTATCCCTGGGCATGTTGCGCCAGGCGCGCGGGAAAAATGGGCTGCATATCCTGTGCGCCCCTTCCGAGAGGTTGCCTTTTTCAGATGAAAGCTTTGAACGGGTCATCATGGTGGATGCTCTCCACCATGTGAATCATCAAGGTCATACGGCCCGGGAACTTTGGCGAGTGCTCAAGCCGGGGGGACGGCTCGTGATCGAGGAACCTGATCTGAACACCTTCGGTGTCAAGGTAATAGCGCTGGGGGAGAAACTGCTCCTGATGCGCAGCCATTTCCTGGCGCCGGTCGAGATCGCGGCGTTATTTTCACCGCTTGGGGGGCGCACGCGTGTCGAAGCAGAGGGGACGATCGCCTGGGTGATCGTGGATAAAGAAAGCAAGGGTTAACAGATACGCGGCAGCATCTCGCCCGCGAGAGTATCGACAACGCGGGTTGAGCCCAGATTCGTTCGAAGCAGGACACGACCCATAGGCGCGTGTAATACGGTTCCAATCAAGACGCTTTCACTGCCATAAGGCTCTTTGCGCATAGCCGTCAAGGCTGTATCAGCTTGTGCCTGGGGGACGATGGCGATTAATTTCCCCTCATTGGCAACATAAAGTGGATCGAAGCCTAACATTTCGCAGGCGGATGCCACGGCAGGGCGTACAGGGATGCTGGTTTCATCCAATACAATCCCCACCTGAGACTGGCGCGCAATCTCGTTAAGGGTGGTTGCCAACCCGCCCCGGGTCGGATCACGCAGCACATGCACGCTCGGGACGGACTTTAAAAGCGCAGCCACCAAATGATTTAAGGGGGCCACATCGCTGTGCACTTCAGTTTCAAAACCTAATTCGCCTCTTGCGGCCAGAACTGCGATCCCGTGATCGCCAATGGGACCGGAGAGCAAGACCGCATCCCCGGCCTGCGCCAATGCTCCGCCGATCTTTACACCTGAGGGTATCGTGCCTACTCCGCTGGTGGTGATGTACAGCCCGTCTGCTTTACCCTTTTGTACGACCTTGGTGTCACCGGCAATGATTTGAACGCCGGCTTCAGCGGCGGCAGCTTGCATGGAGGCAACCACCCGCTTCAGGATTTCGATCTCTAGACCTTCTTCCAGAATAAAACCGGCAGTCAGGTAGAGCGGTACAGCTCCCATCATGGCTACATCGTTCACCGTCCCACAAACGGCAAGACGCCCAATATCTCCACCTGGGAAGAAGAGCGGCGTAACAACATGGCAATCGGTGCTGATTGCCAGGGACGTTTCCGGATCGATTTGCAGCACACCGGCATCGTCCCCCGCGTTGAGGGCGGGATTCTCGAAGTGGGGTAGAAACAGACGCGCCACCAGGTCGTGAGACATTTTTCCCCCGCTGCCATGACCCAGAACGATGCGCTCAGTATGCGGCAACGGCACCGGGCATACGGCCCCCTGGATATTTGGAAGTCGATCATTCATAGTTTAGAAACCTAAGTTAACGCCCGTAGCGATAGTAAGCGGCGCAGGCGCCTTCGGAGGACACCATAGTAGCGCCGAGGGGATGCTCAGGACGGCAGGGATTTCCAAAAGCCGGGCAATCATGGGGCTTTTTCAATCCTTGAAGAATCTGACCGGCAATACAGATCGGTGATTCTTGCGTTTGGACTTTAGCCACATCGAAACGCGCTTCAGCATCAAACTCCCGAAAAGCGGGCCGCAAGCGCCAGCCTGATCCAGCGATCATTCCAATGCCGCGCCATTTCTGATCGCAGGTTTCAAATACTCGATCGATGACCTTCTGCGCAGGGAGGTTGCCTGCGCGTGTGACCACACGTGCATAGGCGTTTTCCACCTGATGGCGTCTATCCTCAAGCTGGCGAACCGTCAGATGTAAGCCCTGGACGATATCCAGCGGCTCGAAACCAGTAACCACTATCGGCACCTGATATTGATCGGCGATGGGTGGATATTCCCAGAAACCCATGACTGCACAAACATGCCCGGCTGCCAGGAAACCCTGCACCCGGTTAGCGGGCGAGCCAAGCACGGCATGCATGGCAGGCGGCACGCGCACGTGTGAGACCAGCACGCTGAAATTATGCAGGCCCAGGCTTTGGGCCTGGAGCACACTCATGGCATTGGCTGGGGCGGTAGTCTCAAAACCGATTGCAAAAAAGGCCACCTGCTTATCGGGATTCTGGCGGGCAATCTGAATTGCATCCAATGGAGAATAAACCACACGCACATCGCCGCCGGCAGCGCGAACGGAAAAAAGGTCGCTTTGGCTGCCAGGAACACGCAACATGTCTCCATAGGAAGTGAATATGACTTGCGGTAAGGCAGCGATTTCCAGAGCTTTATCGATCAATTCAAGCGAGGTGACGCACACCGGACAACCGGGACCATGCACCAGCTCGATCTGCTCGGGCAGCAATTGATCCAACCCGTGGCGCATGATGGCGTGGGTCTGACCTCCGCAAATCTCCATGATGACCCAGGGGCGCGTGACTATACGGTGTATCTCATGGATCACACCCTTCACCAGGTGGGCGTCACGATACTCACTCAGGTGTTTCATGCCCCGTTTACTGCCTCATTTTCATCCATGTCAGCGATTTGTTGGAGCAGGTCCAGAGTCTCCTGGGCTTCGGCTTCACTGATTAGATGTAAAGCGAAACCCACATGAATAACGGTGTAATCGCCGATTTGCGCTTCGGGGACGTAGGCCAGGCAGGCTTCGCGCGTCACACCGCCGAAATCGATTTTACCCATCGGCAAGCCATTGGCCTCGTACAGCTCGATTATCTTTCCGGGAACACCAAGACACATGGAAAAACCTCCTTAACCCTGTAAAGCATGCAGACCGATAACTGCCTGGCCGAGAGCCAGCCCGCCATCGTTGGTCGGAACCTGTTGGTGTACATAGACATTTAGCGATACCTGGCTCAGCAAGTTCAATGTTTTGATCAGCAAGGTGCAATTCTGCCAGACGCCTCCGCTCAAGACCACGTGTTTCAAGCCATGCTGGCGGCAAAGCTGCATGGCGACCTCCCGGACCATATTCGCGA
>Ga0105106_10002079_pt1 | contig 14396 bp, 14 predicted proteins | sample PPLLaktember2015_5_FD_79109 | JGI IMG/M metagenome (GOLD analysis project Ga0105106, IMG submission 79109) | Freshwater sediment microbial communities from Prairie Pothole Lake near Jamestown, North Dakota, USA - PPLs Lake P8 Core (1) Depth... | ecosystem: Environmental > Aquatic > Freshwater >...
CAGCGTTGTGATACGCTCTTAGCCATCGCCAAGCCTCGAAGGAGCTTCTGTCACTGATGCGTACCTACGACTATGTGATCATCGGCAGCGGCATTGCCGGGCTCTACACGGCCCTGCTGGCGCAGCGGCGTGGCAGTGTCCTTATCCTCACCAAGGGCGGCATCGATGACTGCAACACCAAGCATGCTCAGGGTGGCATCGCTGCTGCTATCGGCGAAGGCGACACGCCGGACCTTCACTTCTGGGACACCGTGGTGGCCGGAGCCGGCCTGTCGAACCGGGATGCCGTGCGCATACTCGTAACCGAGGCCGCCGACCGTATAGCCGACCTCATCGAGATGGGCGTGCCTTTTGACACGGTGGACGGCGAGGTGGCCTTGGCCAAAGAGGCGGCCCATGCCATGCCCCGCATCCTTCATGCTGGCGGAGACGCCACCGGCGAGCATATCGAGGTTACGCTGGGCCGGAACGTGAGGCAGTCAAAGATCGAGGTACTGGAACACTTCCTGGCCACCGAGATCCTGGTCGAGGATGGCATCGTCAGAGGCGTGGAAGCCCTCGAGACCCGCACCGGCTCGATGGAGCAGTTCGGCTGCAAACACCTGGTGCTGGCCACCGGAGGCGCCGGGCGCCTGTTCAAGTACACCACGAACTCAGAGGTAGCCACCGGGGACGGCGTGTCGCTGGCCTACCAGGCCGGAGCGGAGATCATGGACATGGAGTTCTTCCAGTTTCATCCCACGGCCATACGCTTGCCTGGCGTGCCCCCGTTTCTCATATCGGAAGCGGTCAGGGGAGAGGGTGGCCTGCTGCGCAACGTTGAAGGCCATCGCTTCATGCCCGACTACTCTCCCGAGAAGGAATTGGCGCCCCGGGACGTGGTGACCCGCAGCATCCTCTACGAGATGCAGAAGACCCACAGCGACAGGGTATTTCTTGACATAACGCATCTGGCCCCGCGCGTGATTACCACGCGATTCCCGCATATCTACCGCTTCTGCTCTGATCATGGTCTGGATATAACCAAGGGCCTGATCCCGGTGGCGCCGGCGGCGCACTACATGATGGGCGGCGTCAAGACCGATTCGTGGGGGGAGACAACCATCAAGGGCCTCTTTGCCGTTGGCGAAACGGGTTGCACCGGGCTCCATGGCGCGAACCGGCTGGCCAGCAACTCCCTGCTGGAAGTGCTGGTATTCAGCAAGCGTGCCGTGGAGAAGGACATAGACAAGACCGGTGAAGACGGGCCGGGGCTCGGCGAATTGAGCCAGTGCTGCGTGCCCGGCCGGGACGGCTCAGAGGTGCCTTTGGCCAGCTCCACGGCGCTTCAGGCGCTGATGTGGGAAGACATCGGCATCATCCGCGCCGGGGACTCCCTGGACAAGGCGGCGAACACCATCTCCGCCTGGGAGAAGTGCCTGGAGAGACCTTCTGACCGCAGCTCTTACGAACTGAACAACCTGGTGCTCACTGGCAGGCTGGTAGCCGAGGCCGCCCTGATCCGCAAGGAGAGCCGTGGCGCTCACTTCCGCACTGACTTCCCCGAGACGTCGCCGGACTGGGTGAAGCACGTTGTGCTTAAGCGGTGCTGAGGGATGGAGATAGGCTGGAAGCGGAAGGCCGAGGAGCTAGTCGACCACGCTCTGGCGGAAGACTGGGCCTGGGGCGATGTCACCACGCAAGCGCTCATACCGGCTGAGGCCGAGGGCAAAGCCTCATTCATCGCCAAGTCCGCCGGCGTCGTGGCCGGAATCGAAGTCGTCCATCTGGTCTTTGCCAGGGTTGATCTCTCTCTCGAATTCCGGGCTCTCCTTCATGACGGGGACAAGCTGCAGCGCGGGACGGAGATCGCCACTGTCGAGGGGAAGGTGGGCAGCATTCTGCGGGGGGAGCGGGTGGCCCTCAATTTCCTGCAGAGGCTGAGCGGCATTGCCACGGAGACCAGCCGCTACGTCGAGGCGGTCCGGGGCACCAAGGCCCGGATCGTGGACACCCGCAAGACCACGCCGGGGCTGCGGTTCCTGGAGAAGTACGCTGTCAGAGCCGGCGGCGGCCAAAATCACCGGGTGCATCTTGGCGATGGCATACTCATCAAAGACAACCACCTGGCGGCGCTGCGGGCACGAGGCATTGATCTGAAGGCGGCCATCGATCTGGCCAGGAAGAACGCCCCTCACACGCTGAAGATCGAGGTGGAGGTGACCACCGTTGAAGAGGCCGGCGAAGCCATCGAGTCCGGGGCGGACATCATCATGCTGGACAACATGAGCGTGGAGGAGATGCGCCGCGCAGTGAAGTCAATAGGCGGTCGGGTTCTGGTCGAGGCTTCGGGAGGCGTGACTCTAGACAACGTGCGGAGCGTGGCCGAAACAGGGGTGGACTTGATCTCTGTGGGGGCCCTGACTCACTCGGTGAAGTCCCTGGATATCAGCCTCGAACTGGAGCCTTCGGCTAAGTAGGCCTGCGGTGCAGGGGCCAACCCGTGAGCCTGGCTCAACGCCTCAGGTGGCAGGCGACCTTGTGGCCGGGTGCCATCTCGTGCAGCGCAGGGGACGATTCTGAGCATATCGCAACCCGTTCAGGGCATCTCTGGAAGAAAACGCAGCCCGTCTCACCATTTCGGTGGTGATGGTGGACGTCACCATTCATCTCGGAATCCACTAACAGGTGCTCCGGCGACTGCAGAAACTTGGTGTAAGGATGCAGCGCCCCCGACTGGAAGTGCTCGCCGTCGATGATCTCCACAATCCTTCCCCTGTACATGACCGCTATCCGGTCGCTCGCATATGTGACTGTGCTCAAGTCGTGTGATATCAACAGGTAGGTCAGCCCCATCTCCCGCTTCAGCGACAACATCAGCTCGAGCAACTGGGTGCTCACTACGGGGTCAAGCCCTGCCAAAGGCTCGTCGGCTATCACTAGGCGCGGCTCGATGATCAACGCCCTGGCCATCGAGAGGCGCTGTCGCTGGCCTCCGGACAGCTCGGCGGGATGGCGCGTGAGGAAAGCGGGCGACAGCTTCACCCGCTCCATCATCGAGGCGATTCGCCGGCGGCGTTCGCTGCGATTGCCTATCCTGTGCAACAGCAGGGGTTCCTCCAGCATGTGGCCGGCGTTCATGCGGGGATCAAGGGTGGAATTCGAGTCCTGGAAGATGACCTGCACCTCCCGCCGCAGATGCTTTAGCTGGTTCCTGTCCAACCCGAAGACGCTTTGCCCTCTGAAGAGCACTTCCCCCTCGGTCGGCAGGTAGAGACGCAGCATCGTCTTGGCCAGCGTTGTCTTACCGCAACCGCTCTCTCCCACTAGGCCAAATACCTCGCCTTCGGTAATCTCGAAGCTGACTCCATCTACCGCCCTCACGATGTGGTCGCGGTGTCCCCGCAAACGCGCCAGAGGGTTGTGCCTGATGCGGAAGTGCTTCTTGATCCCTCTGACCTCTAGCATGTGTTCTCACCTGACCCATACAGATGGCAGGCTACCATGGCGTCATCGAAGTGAACCTCGGCGGGTTCTACCAGGGAACAGACTGGCATGGCCTGCGGACAGCGCGGATGGAAGCTGCACCCAGGGGGGAAATCCATCAGGTTCAAGACATCGCCGATGATTTCAGGCAGGTCATCGCCCCGGCTCAGCTTCTGGCAGGAGAGGAAGAGCCTCGTGTAAGGATGCCTTGGCTTGTTGAACACTGACAGCATCGGCCCGGTCTCGATAATGCGCCCTCCGTACATGACGGCCACCCGGTCGCAGGTAGTCCGAATGGCCTCGAGGTCGTGGCTGATTATCAGCATGGTCATCCTTCGGCAGAGAGCGTTGAGTACTGCCAGCGTCTGAGCCCGGCTGGCCCTGTCCAGCGCGGTGGTTGGCTCGTCGGCGATGAGCATTCTGGGATGGCCCAGCAAGGCCATCGCTATCAATACCCTCTGCCTGATGCCTCCCGAAAGCTGGTGGGGGTACCGGGCCAAGAGCCTCCCCGTGTCCACCAGTTCGCCCAGGGCCAGCTCACTCAGGACTGCCCTGATCTCATCCAGGCGGGCGCTCCTGTCCCTGGCTCTGCAGCCCATCAAGGATGTCTTCCACAGGCCCCCGCCGTTCTCCCGTATCATCAGCGCCTCGTCCAGCTGCTGTCCGACGGTGAAAGCCGGATCAAGGGCGGTGGAATGGTCCTGGGGCACCAGCGCTATCTGCCTGCCCCTTACCTGCTGCATCTCGCTGGCGGTCAGCCCGGTCAACTGACGACCGTCGAACGCTATGGAACCGCTGGCAATCCGTCCGGGCTGCTGCAGCCGCAGCAACGACAAGAAGAGCACCGTCTTGCCGCAACCGCTTTCGCCCATGATGCCCAGGGTTTCTTTTTCGTTTACCGTTAGGTTGATCCCACGATTGGCATGGACCAGGCCCGCGGGCGTGTCGAAGACCACGCTGAGGTTGGCCACCCTGAGTAGTTCGCTCATCTCTCCAGAACCCTCTTCAAACGCGGGTCGGATTTCTCCTCGATGCCGAAGCTGATGAGAGTCAGGGAAAGGATGCACAAGCCTATGGCCAAACCGGGTGGAACGTACCACCACCACATCCCGCCGACGAATCCGCCGCGCATGAAGGCATAGCGCAGCATCATGCCCCAGCTCTTGGCGATCGGATCGCCCAGGCCGAGGAAGCTCAAACTGGCGTCCATCAGCATCGCCATGGCCACGGTCAACACGAACTTGGCCATCAGGAGAGGGAGGACATTGGGCAGGACGTGGCGCCACATGAGCCACAGGTCGCCGGCGCCGAGGGCCCGGGCCGACTCCACGTAACCGGATTCGCGAATGCTGAGCACCTGGGAGCGGATGACACGTGCTGTGCTGGGCCACCACAGCAGCCCGATCACCAGTATCAGGTTCCAGATGCTCGGTCCCAGGTACACTGAGACGAGTATGGCCAGGGGCAGCATCGGTACCACCAGGAACACATCAGTAACGCCCATCAACAGGTCGTCGAGGACTCCCTTGCGGAATCCCGCAACAAGGCCGACCACGGTCCCCAGAGACACGGCAATGAAGGCGGCGGCAAAGCCCACCAGGAGAGAGTTGCGTGTCCCGTAGAGCAACTCGGAGAAGATGTCCTGCCCCACATCATTTGTCCCCAGCAGGTTGGTGGTGCTGGGATGCAGAAAAGCGGGACCGAACTCCCACGGGTCGTGTGGCGCTATCCAGGGCGCTAGAGTAGCGCAGAGGGCGAACAGGAGAAGTATCGCCACTCCTGCATTCCTAGCCTTGTTGTTCGTCAGGATATGCCGCAACCTCGACATCTTGTCTGTCTACCTCATCCTCGGGTCGAGCCACACGTAGACCATATCGGCGATGAAGTTGGCCGCGAGCATGCAGACGGCGATGATGAAGAACGCTCCCTGGAGCACCGGATAGTCCCGCGCCCCGATGGCCTCGTAGATCAGGGTGCCCATGCCCGGCCATGAGAAGACGATCTCCACCATCAGGGTGCCGGACAGGATCACCCCGAACTGGATGGCGGTCACCGTGATCAGCGGCGCCAGGGCATTCCTCACCGTGTGCCTGAAGAGGACGGCCATTTGGGAAAGACCCTTGGCCTGCGCCATGAGCACGTAGTCCTCGCCATAGATCGAAATAACGGAATTGCGGACTACCAGGAAGTCGTAGGCCGCCTTCGAGACCGTCAGCAACCCGAGGGGAAGGACCATGTGCCAGCCGACATCTGCGACATAGGCCAGGCCGGAGGTGTCGCCTGTGGTCACCTTTCCCAGGGGGAACCAGCCAAGCAGAAATCCGAACACGAAAAGCAGCACCATCGCCAGCCAGTAATGCGGCATGGAGTAGAACGATAGGAAGGCAGCCGAGAAACCTATATCCAGCTTGGACTTCCGGTACCAGGCGGCCAATGCACCGGCCACCGTTGCCAGCAGCGCGCCGAGAATGATCGCCGGAAGGACAAGGGCCAGCGTCCACTGCAGGTGCAAGCTGATGGCATCCGCAACCGGTCTCATGCAGAGGAAGGAATGCCCCCAGTCCCCGGTCAGGTAGTTGCCGAAATAGCGGAAGTACTGCACGTAGAGTGGCCCGTCCAGTCCCCAGTCAGCCTTCATTTCCTCCAGCACTTCAGGCGGGGCGTAGGAGGCCTCCTCACCGAGGATGTTCATCACGGGGTCGCCGGGCATGAGCCGGGGGAGGAGGAAGTTGATGGACATGATGATGAAGAAGACAATAAGATATCTTACTGCCTTGCTGGCTACTTCAGCGGCGGGATGCTGGTGTCTTTCCATCAATTTGGAGCGGGGGCCCGCAGGCCGGGCCCCCGCTCGGAGTGCCTAATCAGTGTCCTTCGTCACCTTGAACCACGAGAAGCTGCTGACAACACCACCGTATATGTGGTCGATGACCCAGTCATTCCACCCTTCCCTGTACGGATAGACGCTTTCTATCCACACCAAGGCTATGCCAGGCAGGTACTCCGCATGGAGTTCCTGAATTTGCAGGTCGATGGCCCTCTGCTGGTCGGCATCACCGGTGCTCAGGCGGGCATCGCAGGCATCCAGGTATTCCTGGACGGAGAGATTGTGTAGCACACCCTGTCCGGTACGCCTGGAATCGAAGTAGCCGGAACCCTCGCCGGCGTGCATCAGGGCGCCCCAGGGAGTGGCCCGGAATAAGACTATGTCGTAGTCCATGGCGTCCTTCTTGGCTACCCACGTTGAGCTGTCCACGGAGACAATGTTGATGCCGATGCCAACGGCCTCCAGGTACTGCTTCACGAATTCGGAGCAGCGGATGTTGGTGGCCGTGTTCTGCACGAGGAGGTCTAGCCTGATCTCCTGTCCCCCGGCCTCGCGCGTGCCGTTGCTGTTGCTGTCCGTCATGCCCAGGGAATCCAGAAGCGAGGCTGCTGCCGCGGTGTCGTATTCGAGGCTGGGTATGGATTCGTTGAAGTTGGGGTGCGTCGAGGGCACGAAGCCATAGGTGGGCACTGTTCCGTAGTTGTAGAAGACCAGGCTGGAGATATCCGAATAATTGATGGCCTTGGCCACGGCCTGGCGGAATCCCAGTTCATTCATGGGCGCCTCACCGAGGTTGAAACCCAGGGCAGCCGGCACGCCCAGGAAAGTCGCCGAGGCAAACTTGATATCGCCTGATTTCAGAAGGGTGGGCACGTATGTGAATGGGAACTCACCGGAGTAGTCCCACCAGGTGTCTATGTCACCGCGGGAGAGGGCCATCACAAGAGCGTCCATGTTCTTGAAGACTTCCACGACGAGCTTGTCGACATTGGGTTCCCCCTGGAAGTAGTCATCGTTGGCCACGAAGGTGAACTTCCCGGCTGTCTCGTCCCATGATTCGAGCTTGAATGGACCGGAACCCACTGTGCGGTCCGCTCCTTCGTAGGTGTTGGGGTCGTCAACATCCTCCCATATATGCTTGGGAACCGGCTGGTAGGTCATGAACTCCGTCAGCAGGTTGCCGTAGGGTTTCTTGAGATTGAGTATCACATGCTGCCCGTCGACTTGAACGTTGTCTATCACGTCCTTCATCCAGGCGGAATTGGTTACCTTATCGCGGTGGTATTCGATGGAGAACCGGACGTCCTCCGGCGTCAATGGTGTTCCATCGTGCCATTTCACGTCTTCTGCAATAGTGAAGGTGAACTGCTTGCTGTCCGCGGATACCTCCCATGAGGTAGCCAGCCAGGGTACCGGCTTCATGTCTGTGCCTAGCTTGATCAGGCTGTCGTGGGTGGTCATGCCGGACAGAACGCCATACCAGTAGTCGCTGAACTTGTTGGTCGTCTTGTAGGACTTGGTGGAACCTACTTTGAGTACCACGTCTTCCCCGGTCTCGTTGCTTCCGCAGCCGGCCATCGGCAGCACAGAGGCCAACAGGAGAATAGCCAGAACGAGTCCAAAGAGTAGAGTCGGCAGTCTCCCACATCCAGAAACGCACTTGCTCACCGGCACTGTCCCTCCTTGTCTAATCGTATCAGCGCATCTACATAGCGCCTCTTGACCCAGAGTCTCCCGTCACGTGGATATGTCTTGCCTTCTGATTCCAGGAAATGTTGCAGCTTGTCTCTATGCTCAGTGGACAGGCCGTGGCTATAAACGAAAGCGTCAAGCTGAAGTTCGAGCGGTATCTCATAGTCCCGCGCAAGTATGTCGAGATTGGCGTGGTGCTTCATTTCATAGAGGATGTTGAGGAGGTAGATGTAATCCGGTCCTGTGTTCGAGTTGCCGGTGATTTCGTGCAGTGGTTTCACCAGATCGTGATCCACAAAATAGAGCAGGAAGAGCGATCTTTTGGCGGTATCGCACATCTTCTGCAACGCCGCCCTGATGTCTTTCATCTGGAAGCAGTAGGCGGCGACCACAACATCATGGCAGCCCAGTTCAGCGCTATCGACTTCTTCCCAACGGCTCTGCAGGATAGTGATGTTCTTCACTCCTGCCGTTGCAGCGTTTTCCATGAGCCTGCCAATCTGGCCTGAGGATGGCTCCACCGCCGTGACTTGCTTCGCGGCCTTGGCCAGGGGGACAGCGAAAGCTCCATTACCCGCGCCGATGTCCAGGACAGTGGTCTGTGAATCGACGGATTCGAGAACGCGCTCCAGAACCTTGCCGGGGTAACCGGTGTACCGGTGCATTTCCTGCCATGACGAGAAGCCATCCCAGAAGTCTTCGGAGGAAACGCCCAGGTTCCTCAGTCTGTTTTGGTGGTTTGAGCGGGACAACTGCTCGACCCAAGCTTTTGACCAGTCAAATCCACTAGTAGCTGCCATTCCTCTTCCTCCGGTCATCCCCACTCTGCCAATTACTCAGGTTGCGCACCTCGAAATCGGGGTTGTGGAGAGAAGGCAACTTGATGCTATTGCAACTAGTTGCATTATGCCAGAAAAAAAGGGGGGAGTCAAGGCTGGCACTTGAGGCAGTGGCCGTGAATGGCGAGGTGCTTCAGTTCGGCATTGAAGCTGTATTTCTTGCGGAGTGTGCTTTCCAGTGAGGCGAAAACATCCTCGTCTATGTCCACGATCTTGCCGCACTTCTGGCAAATCAGATGGTGGTGGTGCCCCTTCTCGGCCTGGTGATAGTAAAGCTTGTCGCCACCGAGTTCGGTCTCCGTCACCAGATCCAGTTCCTTCAGGAGTTCGAGTGTCCGGTAGATGGTGGACTTGTTGACCCAAGGATACTTGGCTTGAACGCGATGGCAGATATCCGGGGCGGAAATGTGGCCTTCGGCTCCGTGCAGTGCCTCGATCACCATGAGACGCTGCGGAGTGAGCCGGTATCCCTTCTTCTTCAGATCCTCGGAGCAGCTCATTTCTTTCCCGCGGGGACCTTGGTGAGGATGATTCGGGATCCCTCGAAGTCGATCTCCTTGATCCGGGCATCGATCTCCTTGTGATCTCCGAAGATGGTTGAGAGCTTCAGCTTCGTGTCATCGATCTCGATCAAGGCGATGGAATCCAGAACCAGTTCGCGCTTGTTGTCTGCCTCGAGGTATGCCTTGCCCAGACACATCTAGCCCTCCTTGAGGCCTTCCATGGCAGCCAGCAGGGACTTGTTGGCCCCCTTCATCTGCTGCACGGCCTTCATCATGTGATCGTGTACTCTACCCTTGCCGCTGGCTTTGGCCTTGAGTGCCCACTCGGTGAATTCTTCGGCGTGTTCTTCATTGTGGTCTACCCAGTGGCTGAGCAGTATCTTCAGCTTGGCGGCATCGTCTCTGGCCATTTCTCACTCCCCCGTGCTTCGCGCTCTGAAGGAATTATAGCATAAGGGCACTCGATCCCATGGAATCGGTCTGGTGCATCAGCCCGAGCTGGAACTGCTGTCCGTCTTCAACCCCCCTTTGTCCCCCAGTCTTGGGGGAAGATAAGAGAAATCTGGGGACATCACCCCAGACCCCGGCAGCATCCTGCACCGTCAACGCGGCTCCAATCCTCTGCACGCCCTGATGGGTGCCACGGGCAAAGCGAAGCTTGCCCGTAATGCGTGGACATTACCGGAGCCCCGGTCCGCCTCAGGCGGGCTGCACCATCATGGCGAATCTCCGTAGTGGCAGTTCCCCCGTGGCGGCCCCTCCTTCTAGTGAGTGTCAGGTCTGTGACCTGACCTGGTGGTTGGTGTGAGCCACCAAAGGCGTGCCCGTGTCATTCCCGCGCAGGCTGGAATCCATGTCGGTCCTCGGAGGGCCACGCTTCGTCGTGGCCGTAAGATGTAGGGTGGGTAGAGCGAAGCGAAACCCACCGGTTTCGTCAGGATCTCATGATTGACAACGATCGTGATGGACGAATAGACTGGTACCTGAAGCCGCCCTTGTTCCAGCGCTGTCGCTTGCGAAGCGGTACGGCCCGGCGGCGCTGCTGCTCTGGAGGTATTGATTGAATCGGGACATGCTGGCCAAGGTCCTGAAAGGGCACGAAGCCGACTACGTGGAGATACGTCTGGAAGAACGCCGGGCGACCGGCATCCGGTATCGCGGCCGAGAACTCGAGGACGTCAGCGAACCAACGAGCAGCGGCGGCAATGTCAGGGCGCTGATGAAGGGTGGGTGGGGGTTCGTCAGCTTCAATGATCCCGGCAACCTGCAGGAGAAGGTGAAGCTGGCAGTGAGGCAGGCCAAACTGGTTGGCCACGATTCCACCCGGTTCGCGCCAGTGAGTCCCGTACACGACGTGTTCGAGGAAATGACGGCCAAAGACTCCTCCAAGGTGGCTCTGGCCGAGAAGATGCAGCTGGTACGGCAATACAACGACACCATCATGAGCGTACCGAAGGTGGAGTCCTCTGTGGTGGCCTACAGTGATCGGCGGCGCAAGGTTACGTTTGCCAACTCCGAAGGAACCTATATCGAGCAGACGCACAGCGACATTTCTATGCGGGTGACGGCCATGGCCAGAGATGGCGGCGATGTGCAGCAGGCGGGCTTGAGCATGGGTAGCAGAGGAGATTTCCGCCAGGTGGAAGGGCAGCACCGGGAAGTCGAGGACATAGCCAAACGGGCCGTTGAGCTGCTCTCGGCACCCAAGGCCAAGAGCGGTGAGTACACTGTGGTTCTGGACCCCATTCTGGCAGGCGTCTTCACTCATGAGGCGTTCGGCCACCTCTCTGAGGCAGACTTCACCTACGAGAATGAGCGCATGAAGGAACTCATGGTGCTGGGGCGCCGGTTCGGCGGCCGGCACCTGAATATCGTGGACGGTGCGGCTGTTCCTGGCCTGCGAGGCAGCTTCAAATATGATGACGAAGGTGTGCCGGCTACCAAGACCTATCTGGTAAGGGAAGGGGTGTTGGTTGGCCGGCTCCACTCGCGTGAGACGGCGGCCAGGATGGGTGAGCCGACGACGGGCAATGCCCGTGCCATCGACTACCAGCACCCGCCGATTGTGCGGATGACGAACACCTACATCGAGCCGCAGAAGGTGACGTTCGAGGATATGATCAGTGGCATCAAGGAAGGGATATACGCCAGGAACTGGTACGGCGGCACTACCAGCATGGAGATGTTCACCTTCTCTGCGGCTGAGGCCTATGCCATCCGGAACGGCCGTGTGGCCGAACTGCTGCGCCCGGTGGTGCTCACCGGGAACGTGTTTGCTACCCTGCAGAACATAGACGCCATCGGCAATGACCTCGAAATGAACCAGGGGGGTGGCTGCGGCAAGGGAGGTCAATCGCCACTGCCCGTCTCCAATGGCAGCCCTCACATCAGGATACGAAGCTGTCTGGTGGGTGGGGCCTAGATGGCGTCTCAGAGGTCGTGCCACACTATTCTAGCCAATGGCTTGGAGGATGTGTTTCACCCTCACCCTAGCCCTCTCCCGTCAAGGGAGAGGGGAATTCCCATGGGGTGTGCAGAGGGGCGAAGCCCCCTTTGCCGAGGGTTTGGGGGTGTCCCCCGATTCCCTATTCTTCCCCCATGAATGGGGGATCAAGGGGGTTGATCTCAGCAGTGGCAAGACCGTCCTTGGCCGATGAAGTGATGAGCAATGAACGAGTCGATTAGGCTGAAACTGGAAGAAGCCCTCTCAATGGCGATGAAGAGCGCCGAGCAGGCGGAGGTCTTCTTCAGCGCCGTGGAGGACACGCCGGTCATCTTTGAGGCCAATCGTCTGAAGCAGTTGCAGACGAACGAAGGCATGATTGTGGCCCTGCGCCTGGTCAAGAATGGCCATATTGGCTTCTCCACTGCTACCACCCTCGATGATCTTGGCTCTCTGGTTAGCCGGGCGGTACAGGTGGCCCAGTTCGGAGCCGCGGCTAGGTTTGAGCTGCCGGATCGACAGTCATTCCCCCGGGTATCCATGTACGATCCGAAGGCGGAGAGCTTTGAGATAGAGCGCATGGTGGACCTCGGTCAGGTGCTGATAGACCGGGTGCGCGGGCACACGCCGGACCTGCTGTGCGATGCCAGCGTTGGTAAGGGTATGGCTTCCCTGTGCATCATGAACTCGAAGGGGGGACAGGCGGAATTCAAGAAGACCTTCTTTGTGCTTGGTGTGGAAGTTACCCTGATCAAGGACACCGACATGCTCTTTGTGGGCGACGGCGAGAGCTCCTGCCAGGCCATCGTCGATATCGACACCGTAGCCAACTCGGTGGTCAGGCAGTTGGAACTGGCGAAGAGGCAGGCTTCGGTCTCCAGTGGAAGCATGCCGGTGATCTTTACTCCTCATGGGGTAGTCAGTGGGCTGATCGCTCCTCTGACGGTGGCTTTCAACGGGCGAGTCGTACTGCAGAAGGTATCTCCATTGATGGGCAAGGTCGGCCAGAAGGTGTTCAGTGAGTTGTTGTCCTTGCGGGATGATTCCACCCTGGACTTCCGACCCAGGAGCCGACCGTGTGATGACGAGGGAATCGCCAGCCGAAATTTGTACCTGGTGAAACACGGCGCGGTCGGGGACTTCTTGTATGACCTCCAGACGGCGGGGATGGCCGGCGTTCAGAGCACAGGAAGCGGCGACAGGGTTGGCGCCAGTCTCCCTGCCCCTTCAACCAGCAATCTGGTTGTCGAGGCTGGCGGAGTCAGCCTGGCCGAGATGGTAAGGGGTGTCAAGGAGGGGTTGCTGGTGGAGCAACTCATGGGAGCCTCTCAAACCAACGTTCTGGGCGGGGATTTCAGCGGCAACGTCCTGCTGGGCTACAAGATTGAGAAGGGCGAGATCGTGGGGAGGGTGAAGGACACGGTGGTCTCGGGGAATGTGTATCAGGCGCTGAACCTGATCGAGGCGGTGGGGAGCGAAGCGAGGTGGGTGGGGTCAGTATCCACACCGCCCATCATGTGTGCCAGCCTGTCTGTGGGCAGCAAAGGGTGACCGGCGATGATCAATGGCAGGAAGGTGTTGCTGCGGGATAAGAGGCTGGATGATGCCCTCCAAGACTACGCGTGGAAGACTGACCCGGAACTGGCCCGGCTAGATGCTACGTTGCCCTTGAACGTGCCATTCAAGACATACTTGCTGACCTACGCTGAGGAGTTGGACAGACGCGTCGACGGAAAAGGACACGTCTTTGCTGTTGAAACGCTGGAAGGCAAGCACATCGGCAACTGCTGCTACTACAACATGGAGCGGGACAGAAGGGAAGCCGAGGTGGGCATTCTCATTGGGGACCCGGCCTACTGGGATGGCGGCTATGGCACCGATGCGGTGCGGGCCTTAGTGAACCATGTGTTCCGCAAAGAGGGCTTGAAGAAGGTCTACCTCCACACGCTCGTGTGGAATACCAGAGCCCAGAAGTGCTTTGAGAAATGCGGTTTTGTGGAGTGTAAGCGCGTCACCAGGTCCGGTTACGATTTCATTGTCATGGAGATGAAGAGGCCGGCGAGGCTCCTGGGTGACGACCGAACACAAACGGCCGCACCCAGCTCAGGCGAGTAGACGCCTCGTCCGCAGACTAGAGCGCAACCCGATCCTCCATCTCGTTGTCAGCGATGAGATGGCGAAGGCGCTCATTGGGGGCTTGCAGTTGACCGAGTACTGACTGCGAGACTTGGCCAGCTCCGTGATGGGCGTGAAGGTCGAGGCCCTCAGACGGAAGAGGATCGTCAGTCGAGCAGACGGTGACAGGAGTTGAAGAGGCCTTCACTGATTTCGTGAGAGGTTGAGGGATGGGAAGGATATACCTTGACTACGCTGCCACCACGCCCACACATGCGGAGGTCTTGAAGGCCATGCGTCCCTTTCTGAGAGACGCCTTTGGCAACCCCTCCAGCATCCATTCTGCCGGCCAGGAGGCCAGGGTTGCGGTTGAGGAAGCTCGAGACAGGGTTGCCTCTATGATAGGCGCCAGCAGCGAGGAGATCGTATTCACCAGCGGGGGAACGGAAGCGGACAATTTTGCCTTGAAGGGGATGGCCTACGCCAACGAAGGCAAGAGGAACCACATCATC
>Ga0105106_10002081_pt1 | contig 14392 bp, 10 predicted proteins | sample PPLLaktember2015_5_FD_79109 | JGI IMG/M metagenome (GOLD analysis project Ga0105106, IMG submission 79109) | Freshwater sediment microbial communities from Prairie Pothole Lake near Jamestown, North Dakota, USA - PPLs Lake P8 Core (1) Depth... | ecosystem: Environmental > Aquatic > Freshwater >...
AAGGTTTAAGAATGTACGAGCAGGTAAGTAGCGCGCTTTTTCAACGTTTGCGAAATGCTGAAACAGATAGCTTTTTCCAGCTCCCGGGTCGCCCAAAAGCACGATATTCGGCGTGGATAAGAACGCCGAGAACGGCTGAGGCGCAGCCTCGTGAACGGTAGCCGTAAGGGCGCGGACAAGCCTGTCGGTCATACGACGCATTCTATGGTTTTGGCGCGCCTTGGCTTTGGGATGTCGCCGATCGGGAAACCAGGGACCGCGCCGCCCCCGGACTTTGTTGCGTCGTCCGTGGAGTTATCGGCTACGGACGCGGGCACTCATCGACGCTTCTGGGGCGACAGCAGCAGGTCAGGGATAGACAGCTAGCGACCCATACCGGCCTATCAACTTCCTCAGAAACGGTTATTCACGTTCAGTTCTTTGCCTCGATACGTGGCAATGCTGCGCTTGTCGTGGCAATGCGAGTTTCTGCAGCTTCTCTGAATCTGGTGTTCACCTGGCGCAGGAAATATCTGCGTCCACTGGCCAGCGTCCACTGTCCTCCGGCGCCGACGACGTCAGTGAAGTTGCTGCCCGTGACGATAGCGAACACCGGCGCTTCGGTGCCGGCGCGCGCCTCGCGGAGCCGATAGCGGCGAACCGGCGATGATCACAATCTGGATCTTCGGGTAAGCAGGCGGTCTTCCGCACGCTGTGTGGGATACCGCACAGAGCGCCACGAACCAGTTCGCTTTAATCAGCCTCTTGTCGGGAAGTTGTGTGCTTCTCGAGCATTGCGGGGGGTTAGGCCATGTCAGGAGCGGCGCATGTTGCAAGCTCATAAGGTAATGCGTCTCGTCTGCTCGGTTCCAGTCCCGTACCAGTCACCCGCTCTTGTTCAGGTCTCGTGCCAGACGCTCGCATCGTGCGCTTCGTGCAGTCTCAAGGGCGTATGCCTGCCGTGCAGTCTCGACGCCGGCGACGTGAAAAGATTCTCTGATTTGGCGAGACTTAAGCGCAAAGTCGGGCGCGGTGTGTCGCTGTATCGCGCAGGTGATGTGATGAAGGTACTCTACGTGATTCACAGCGGAGCCTTTAAGATGGCGAAGGTTTCCCGCGACGGCCGGGAAAAGGTGACCGGCTTTTGTCTTCCGGGTGAGATGCTCGGCCTTGATGCCATAAACGCGTGCACGCACGGCTACGACGCTCGTGCGCTCGAAGACAGCGAAGTATGTGTCGTCCCGTTCGAGCCTCTACAACGTATGGCGCATACCATGCCTGTCTTGCAGCAGCAGCTTATGCGAATGGTATCGGCCGACATTTCGCGCGATCAGGGGTTGATGCTGCTTCTGGGCGGCATGAGCGCCGAGCAGCGCGTCGCTGCCTTTCTGCTCAGCCTTTCGCGTCGTTACCGGCGGCTCGGTTATTCGCCCGATTCGTTCGTTCTTCGCATGACACGCGCCGATATCGGCAGCTATCTCGGCCTCGCAATAGAGACAGTGAGCCGTCTTATTTCATGGTTTCAGCACGAGAAGCTCATCAGCGTACGTCATCGCGAAGTGCAACTCGTGGACGTCGAGCGGCTCACACGAGTGGTCGGCATCTAACTTCTAGAGCGTCGTCAGAGCGAATACATCCACAGCCCCAAGCCGGCAATCATGGTCGTGCCAGTCGCATGGCCGCGTAGGAAGGTAGTTCTTCACATAAAGCCGGCTTAAGCGTTGGACAAACTTAGACCCCGCTTCGGCGAGGTTCTCATTTGCGTTTGCGGTAAGTGCCGAGCAATTTCGGAGCGCGCCTCGAAGTGCCGCTCCTGGCCGTAAGCTGTTCGCTAACTGGAGCTCAGAATGTCCCTGAATTTGGCACCCAGAGCCATCAAAGCGGCCACTCCACCGCGCCGCGGAAATTTCGCCACTAATCCGCCTTGATGCCCGCGTCCTTGATCAGATGCCGAGGCGGGTCAGTAACTTCAGATTCTCGATGATTTTGTCGAGCAGCCTTTGCAGCTGATCGTTAGTTGGGGCCGGGATGAGCGACCGATTGGGCTAAGCCAAATTCTGTCGCGCGCGAGGACTGCCCGGGAAGGCAGCCCTCGTCAGGGTTGATCCGCGATAGTTCAGGCAGCTGGCATGCGATGAAGCGCGCACAGTTTGTTGCCATCGGGATCGCGAAGGTACGCGAGATAAATCCGACCGGCGGCGCCTTGGCGCACGCCCGGCGGGTCTTCGATCGACGTGCCGCCATTCGCGACCCCGGCTTTGTGCCATGCCTCGGCCTGTTTGGCATCGCTCATCGTGAAGCCGATGGTGCCGCCATTGGCAGCGGTGGCCGGCTTGCCGTCGATGGGTTTGGACACCATGAAACGCGCGCCATTGTGCGTATATGCCAGCCGGCCCCTGGCGTCCTCGACGCCGGGCTGACCACCCATCGCGACGAACAGGGCATCGTAGAATTTCTTCGACCGAGCGATGTCGTTACTCCCGACCATGATATGGCTGAACATTTCGTTCTCTCCTCATTAAACTTAACTTATCCAACATCATCCGCAGAGACACCGTGAAGTGGGCGAAAGTGGTGAAAGCGGCGGGCATACAGCCAGAGTGATCATCCGCTGGCTGCATCCGGGGCAAAGAGACGTTCAAGCGTACGCACGTGCGGCTATTTGTCCGCGATAACGGGATTGCGTAGCGTGCCGATTCCCGGAATCTCGACCTCCACAACGTCCCCGGGGTGGATCTCCTCTACAGCGCCCGGGGCTCCGGTGAGTATGATGTCGCCGGGGTGCAGGGTAGCGTATTTGCTGATGCCGCTCACGATGGCGTAGCAGTTGTGAACCATGCCCGAGGTGCTGCCCCGGTCCGCCTCGCGGCCGTTGAGCCGAGTGATGATTTCCAGCTTATGGGGGTCGACGTTGGTTTCGATCCACGGACCCACCGGGCCGAAGGTGTCGCTGCCCTTTTTGCGCCAGTTGGATATATCCGGGTGCCATGAGCCCTCGGAGCTGATGTCATTGCCGATCGTGTAGCCGAAGATGAAGTGAGGTGCTTCCTCCGGGGTGATCTTGCGGGCTGGCCGCCCGATGACGATCACGAGCTCGCCCTCATAATGGACGTGGTCCGCATCGCTCGGAATCACGACCGCGTCGTCCTGACCGATCATGCAGTGCGCCCCCTTGTGCCAGGGGCGAAATCCCTGGGACTCCCGCTGGATACGCGCGGTGTCCAGCGCCACCTCCTGATGCGCGATGTGGGCGGCGTAGTTCAGCCCCACGGCCCAGAACGTTTTAGGCCGAGTCGGGGGCAGCAGTTTCACTCGTGCGAGAGGATAGGACGCTCGGGTTTCCGCATGTGATCCGAATATATCGCCCTGGATCACTCGGACGCGATCGCCCTCCACGAGACCGTAACTCTCCCAGCCGTCTGCGCTGAATCTGGCTATCTTCATCTTTCATGCCGTCCACGATCACCAACATTACGAAACGACGTTGCGAGGTATCCGGGAAACCCGATGCCGTCCAAGCCGCTGCCGACTTGCGCAGGCTGGCCTGGCGTCGGCTACGATAGTTATTCTAAGCGTGAGTTGAATTTCTGAGGTGGCTTGGGAAATATAGTGATCGAGTGGCGTGCACCATCATTCTTGCGGTGGCTTCTCGAAGAAAAAGCATTCGGGCAGGAACGCCGGCGCGATGTACTCGATATCCTTGGCGGATACGCCGCACGCGCGGAAATGATCCCGCCAAGTCTTGAGCGGAGAGATCATATAATGCGCGCGGTATATGAAAAGCCATGCGACCGTAGAGCTCCCTTCCGGCACGTCGCAAAGTAGAGCGCCAGGTGAAGGAGGGGAAAACAGGGGAGGCAGGGGCCGTGACAGAAGCGGAATTCGACTACATCATCGTGGGCGCCGGCTCCGCCGGCTGCGTCCTGGCGAATCGATTGTCCGCATCGGGGCACCACCGCGTGCTACTGCTGGAAGCGGGCGAAGATGATCGCTGGATGTGGATCACGATTCCCGCCGGCATCGCGCACATCCTCACCGGCGAGCGTGCGATCTGGCGCTTCCAAACCGAGCCCGACGAGAAAGTCGGCGGCCGCAGCATCTTTTGGCCGCGCGGCCGCGCGCTCGGCGGCTCGAGCGCGGTGAACGGCATGATCTGGGTGCGCGGCGACCCGCTCGAATACGACAACTGGGAAAGCCTCGGCAACCCCGGCTGGGGCTTGACCGGAGTGCTGCCGTATCTCAAGCGCATGGAACACTATGCGCTCGGCGACGCCGAGTTCCGCGGGCGCGATGGACCGATGTTCATCACGCGTTACAAGGATCGCGATCCCCTGTCGGAAGGCTTCATCGCCGCGTCCCAGGAGGCGGGCGTTCCCGCTACGATCGATTACAACGGACCGCGATTCGAAGGCGTCGGTTATCTGCAGCACAACGTTCGGCGGGGGCGCCGCCGCCACGCGGCGGATGCGTACCTGCACCCCGCCATGAAGCGCACGAATCTCGTCGTCGAAAGCGGTGCGCTTGCACAGCGCGTCGTGCTCGAAGGGCGCAGAGCCATCGGCGTGGTGTACCGCAAAGGCACCGAGGAGCGCACCGTGCGCGCGCGGCGCGAAGTGCTCCTCGCCGCGGGGGCGATCCAGTCGCCACAGCTCCTCGAGCTTTCCGGAATCGGACAACACGACGTGCTGCAGCGCGCGGGCGTCAACGTCCTATACCCGCTGCCGGGTGTAGGTGAAAATTTGCGCGACCACCTGCACGTGCGGATTTCCTTCGAGACGAAGCTGCCGGTCACCTTGAATACGATTCTGCGCAATCCGCTCCTGCAGGCAAAGATGGGGGCGCGTTGGCTCTTTCTAGGGCGCGGCCTCATGGCCTGCTCGTCCGCAACATCCATGGCGATCGCGCGCAGCCGCCCCGATCTGCCGCGGCCCGACATCAAGTTCCAGCTTCATCAGTTGTCGATGGCGAGCAGCCACTACGCGGACAATCGCCAGGCGCGCAACATCGCGGACAGAATGGGGCTCGATGCCCATCCCGGATTCTCAATCGGTACCTATGTGCTGCGGCCGGAGTCGCAAGGCTCCGTGCACATCAGACATGCAGATGCATCGCAACCGCCCGAGATCCGCGCGAACTATCTCTCCCACGACCACGACGTGAGTACGATGCTTGCGGCGCTGCGCATGATCCGCAAAGTCGCCTCGCAGCCTGCGCTCGCGCAGCACATTGTGCGCGAAACCCGCCCGGGCCCCGACGCAGCCGATGACGACGCGCTGCTCGATCATGTCCGCAAGACCGGCCAGACCTCTTATCATCCCATCGGCACCTGCCGCATGGGGAACGATTCACAGGCGGTGGTCGATTCGGACTTGCGCGTACACGGCCTTGAAGGTCTGCGCGTCTGCGACGCCTCCATCATGCCCACGATGGTCGGCTCCAACACCAATGCGCCTTCGATCATGATCGGCGAGAAGGCGTCCGACCTGGTGCTCGCGGCGGTGCACAGGTAGCAGTCGCGGAGGACATGCTGACCGGTCCCGCCTGCTGCTTGCGGCGGCTATCGGCCAGAAGCGGCGCTTCGCAGCGGAGCATGTGATACCTCCACCCGCTGCGCCGACAAAACGCGTAATCACCCGCACGCATCACGGAAGCCATTCGCGCGCGCGGTAATACCGTGCCGTTCCCTGAATGCAACGCAGACGTACCGGCTCGGCAGCGAGCTGTTCGCCAGATGACTGCCGCGAAGCCGATTACCGTCGATCTGATTCAAGGACCGCTAATCCTTTATCCTGTAGCATGGCGCATCGCCCTCAATCGTAGCTGACGCCCGCGGGGTTGCACATGCACATGCCACGCTATGCCAACATCGCGCTGATCGCCGGCATGCTGCCGCTGGCGGCACTCGCGCAGACCTGCAACACCCCGGACCGCTCGGTCCTGCTAGTGCTCGACGCATCCGGCAGCATGAACGCGAAGCTGCCGAATGGGGAGACCCGTATCGCCGTCGCGCAGCGCGCAATCAAGGGTGTCGCGTCGTTCGTTCCCGATCAGGCGCAGATTTCGTTGCGCCTGTATGGCGCACAATCGCCGGCGCGGGACAAGAATTGTGGTGATACCCATTCGGCGGTTCCGTTCACGGCCGCGAAGACGGCGTCCGGCGCGATCGCCGGATCTGTCGACGGCGCGAAGGCGCAAGGCTATACACCGATCGCACACACGTTGGAACAAGCGGCCAGCGATTTTCCGCCCAGTGCGAAGGAGCGCGTGATCGTCCTGGTGAGCGATGGCAAGGAGACCTGCCGAGGCGATCCCGCGGTCGCCGCGAAAGCCCTCGCCGCAAAGGGCATTACGATTCATACCATCGGGTTCGTCGTCGACACCGCGGCACGCATGCAACTGCAGAACATCGCGCGCGCGACGGGAGGCTCCTACTTCGACGCGCCGCTCGGGCCCGAGCTGCCGGGCACGCTCAAGTCCGCATTGAATGCATGCAAACAGCGCGTGGTCATGTTGCCGCCAAAGCCGAAGCCCGGAAAGCTGCGGACCACGTCGGCGATCGACTCGCACGCTGTGTTCAACTCCGAGACGGGCAAGCGGGCTGGCATGCTCGACCGCGTCACGCATGAGATCGCACTGCCGGCCGGCATTTACGAAGTCCAGTTCGGCCCCTCGCGCTGGAAAGCTATCGAGATCCGTCCCGGCGAGACCACCACCATTGAGCCCGGCGTGCTGCGGCTCGAAAATCGAGTCGGCGGGGTGCGGGTGGTCGATTCAGAGACCGCCGAACAGTTCGGCCAGTTCAATGCAGCGAACTCGGCTATGACGCTGATGCCGGGCCTGTACGACCTGCGGTTTGGCAAGACCGAGTGGCGCTTCGTCAAGGTGGACGGCGGAAAAACGACTTTACTCAAGCCCGCCCAGGTCAAGCTCGCGCGCAATTTGAAATGGCAGAAGGCCCGCGTGATGACGCGTGACGGAACCGAAGTCTTCCGATTCGATGCAGTCACATGGAGCGCCGTGCTGCCGCCCGGCGACTACGTCATCGAAGTGGACGGTAAGAAGTTTCCGTTCCCGGCCAAAGAAGGCGAGGAGTTCGAAGTCAAGCCGCAGTGACACGAGATAGGCGGAGGAGCCACCATGAAACGCGTGCGCGCACGTCGGATGCTTGGCAGAGCGCTCTTGCTTCTCGTCTTGGGCATGCCGCTGCCTGTTCTTGCTCAAGGCGTCATTTGCTGCAATCAGATCATCGATGTCGGTGGAAGCTGGATCGGCGCCAGCAGAACCTGCGATCTGAGCAGCGCGCCTCCCGCGCAGCGCGCAAAGTTATGTCAAGCGCTTGCCGGTTGCGCCGATGCCGCGGTGTATTGCGGTGTCGGCGATCCGTGTACTACCAGCGGCTCGATCGTCGACATTCACAACCAGGCTTTGGGCGAGACGATCCGCGTCAGCGGGACGCCATTCAGCCTCCACTATCGAAGCGATCGAATCCAGGGCGGGCGCGCGAATAGTTTTCCAAACAGCCTGGCGGGTTGGAGTCTAAGCGTTCATCACGCGTATGACACTCAAAGAAAGATCGTCTACACCGGCGAGGGGCCGCGGCGGATCGCGGCAATCACCAGGGGTCAGTCCGGCGGCGAGATCCGCATTCCCTCCAAAGATGGAGCCATCGTGGACGTTTTCGACGGCAAGGGAAGACATCTGCGCACGGTGAATTCGCTGACAGCGGCGGTTCACTACCGATTCGTCTACGACGATGGGGCCCGCCTGGTCGGAATCGAGGACGCTTACCGCAATAGTACCCGCATCGAGCGCGATGCCAAGGGTGCGCCGACGGGGATAGTCGCACCGGGCGGCCAGAGAACGGTTTTGATCATTCGCCCCGACGGTCATCTCGAGAGCGTCGTGAATCCCGCCGGTGAGACGACTCGCTTGAGCTACTCGAAGGATGGACGCCTGTCTGAACTCGCCGACCCCAACGAGCAAGTGCATCGCTTCACCTATTCCAGCCGGGGCGCTCTTTTGAAGGATGAGAATCCCGCCGGCGGGCATTGGGCGCTGGCACGCACGCAAACGCCAAACGGATTCAGGGTCGCGCTGAGCTCCGCGCTCGGCCGCACCTCCACCTACCAAATAGAGCGTCTTTCCACGGGTGAGGAGCGCAGGGTGAACACCGGCCCCGGCGGGGCATCGATACACGTCGAGAAGGACAAGCATGGCAACGACCGGGTCATGCATCCCGACGGCACCGTATCTGTCTCCCAACTGCAGCCCGACCCGCGCTGGGGCGCGCTCGCGCCTTTCCTGAAAAGCTTTTCATTGTCCACGCCGGGCGGGCGCACGTTGAGCATTGCAGCCGAGCGCAAGGCGAATACGGCTCCGGCGGTGGCGCAGCAGCCGCGCGATCCGTTGGGCGGCCTGGCGCCGTTTTTGAGGAGCTTGTCGTTACCCGGCCCGGCGGGCGACGTTCTGAGCCGGTTACCGGAACGCAGCGCGGCTGCGGCCCCGTCTGCCGAACCGCCGAGCCCGCGCAGCCTGACCGAATCGTTCACGGTGAACGGCCGCAGCTATCAGCGCATCTTCGACGTGAGCAAGATGGAATGGATTCAAACAACCCCGGCGGGGCGGCAAGTCATCACCGGCTTGAACGCGCAGGGACGTGTCGTCAGGCGCGCGGTTCCCGGAACCCTTCCGACGAGCTTTGCCTACGATAACAGCGGCCGCCTGAGCAGTATCAGTCAGGGCACGGGCGCTCAATCCCGCGTGGTGACGTTGAGCTATGATGCCGGGGGACGCGTCGCTCGCATTGTCGATCCACTCAAGCGCGCCACGCGATTCGAGTACGAGCCGGCGGGACGAATGACCCGACAGGTTTTCGCTGATGGCCGCGAAGTTCTCTACGCTTACGATTCGAAGGGCAACCTGACGGCGATTACACCGCCGGGCCGATCCGCTCACCAGTTCGAATACACGCCTGCGGATCAAGTGCGCAGTTATCTGGCGCCGGATGCTTCTTCCGGCCGCACGCAGACGGAGTACGCTTACAACCAGGACAAGCAATTGACCCGCGTCACACGGCCCGATGCAAACACCATCGATATCGATTACGACAAAGCAGGCCGTGTCAGCGCGGTGGCGATTCCACAGGGGAAAATTCGTTATCTTTTCGACAAGACAACGGATCAACTGAAAACTGTCACGGCAGCGGACGGTGGAACGCTGTCGTACGAGTACGACGGATTTCTTCCCATGAGAGTGACCTGGAGCGGCGCGATCCGGGGCGATGTCGCCCGCGCGTACGATAACGAGCTGCGTGTCTCTTCCGTTACGATCAACGGCCGGAACCCGGTCGAGTATCGCTATGATCTGGACGGGCTCCTCACTCAGGCCGGCACGCTCATCCTGGAGCGCCACCCCCGCAGCGGTGTAATCACCGCAACGAAACTCGGACATGTAACAACCGTTCACAGCTTCGATGATTTCGGGCAGATCAGGCGATACGCGGCGCGCTTCAAGGACCAGGAGGCCTTTGCGGTGGAGTACGAGCGCGACGCTGAGGGGCGAATCATCAAGAAAATCGAAACCGTCGAACGCCAGTCCCGCACCTTCCTCTACGGCTATGATCTCGCCGGGCGGCTTTCAGAAGTCAAGAGCGACGGCACACGGGTCGCACTGTACGAGTACGACCCGAACGGAAACCGTATCGCGCACAAAGGCCGGCAGGAAGAGCGCAGCGCGACTTACGATGCACAGGACCGGCTGGTGACTTATGGCGATGCCACGTACCGCTACACTGCGAACGGGGAGCTTGCAAACCAGGAAAGCGGCGGGGATGCCGCTGCTTTTGATTACGACGTGCTCGGCAATCTCCGAAGCGCGAGCCTCACCGGCGGGCGGAAGCTCGAATACGTAATCGACGGCGCGAACCGCCGCATCGGCAGGAAGCTGGACGGCAAGCTCATTCAGGGCTTTTTGTGGCAGAGCAGCCTGCGGCCTATCGCGGAACTGGATGGCCAGGGCAACGTCGTCAGCCGCTTCGTGTACGCAACCCGCAGCAACGCGCCCGCTTACATGATGAAGGCAGGCGTGACCTACCGGATCATCGCCGATCATCTCGGTAGCCCGCGTCTGGTGATCGATGTTGCGACCGGGACAGTGGCCCAGCGCATGGATTACGACGAATTTGGTAACGTTGTCGCCGATACCAACCCCGGCTTCCACCCGTTCGGCTTCGCAGGCGGACTGTATGATCGGGATACCCGGCTCGTGCGCTTTGGGGCAAGGGACTACGATGCGGTCACCGGGCGGTGGACCACAAAAGACCCCGCCGGTTTCAGTAGCGTAGATGTCAATTTGTGGGCCTATGCTCGGAACGATCCCATCAACCTGCATGATCGGACCGGCCTGGATGCCGAACCAGCCTCCAGTGGCGACGGAGGGAGCTGGGCGTCGTGGGCGTGGGAGGGCGTGGAGTTCGTCTATGAATGGGTTGCCGAAGTATTTGACCCTATACCGGGTCCTCCGGGGCCCTATTACCCAACGTCGGAAGGAGACGCCAAAAGGCAGACGGATGCTATCAGAGGGGCCGAGGAATTCTGCAGGATGGGGCATGCCAATGAAGCTCGGAATCGGCAAGATTTAAATGAATACCAACGCATTAAGAGACTGTCGCCCGACCAGCATCTCGATGAATTCCATCGCACCGCTACTCCGGGTCCGTCACCATCACCTGTTCCGCGAATAACTCCCATACCCTGGTCGCAAGCAGATGCGATTCTCAACGACTCAGGTGGGATCGGTAGGTAGGTGCAAATCCAAATCGGGCGTACATGGGGTCGGAGTGACATTCCACATGCGCTCGAAAAATTACGTTCGACACCAAATGGCCCGGGTCAGATCGCCTTTCGTATTGGTATACGCCACTCCAAGGTGCGTGTAAGGGTCGGAGTTTGTGGGATTGATGCGCACCGATTCTCCGTATGCTTTCACGGCTTCGGCGTATTGAGCCTGCGCGAAATGCGAGAGTCCGAGCCAATGGTTTGCTTCGTCATCGCCCGGCTTCAACTGCGCTGCCAGCTTCAGGTGCTTCGTGGCTTCCCCGAATTGCTTTAGGTGGTGATAGGCGTAGCCGAGCTGGAAGTGAGCATCGGCGTCTTTGGCATCGCGGGCGACGGCCTGTTTGAGAACGTCGACGGCGTCCGCCCAGCGTCCGGCACGAATATGTTCGAGCCCGAGGTTGTATGGGTCGTCCGTCTCCACCGCTGTTGCGCCTTGTGCGAGAGCGGGTGCAGACTGCACAACGGGAAACAGGACAACGAGGAGCAGCGCTGTAATCGGCATTACCCGTATCATCGAGATCCCCTGTTCTCCTGGCTGAGGCACCATGCTAGGCGCCTTTGCCATGATTTCGCCCCGGCAGCCGCGTGACCGATCCGACATGAGCTACGACCCGAACAGGAACGCCAAGGTAATCATCCCGCTCGCTCTCGCTGCCTGGATCGGAGGCACCGTGGTCTTCAGAGACGGCGTGCCTGCCGCTTTTGAGGTCGTGTATGTCGCGGCCTTCGCGATCGCTGTTCCGCTCGTCGTGTTCTACCTGATCGGTGAGGCCGGCTGGCGGGCGCTCTCAAAGCGCTATCGCGGGGCTGTTCCGTTCGGCGGCGAGTGGCGGGCCTGTGCCACCGGGCAGATGGCCCTGGTCAGCGTGGGGCATCCGGAGTTTCGCAAAGTCAAAATGCGCTTCATCGGCGGCAGCCTTCGCGTGGCGGTCACCGCTGACGCGCTCTATCTCACCACTATGTTCTCGGCGCTGCCGGTTCTGCGCTGGTTTTTTCCCAGCCTGCGGATTCCCTGGACGGCCGTGTCGAATGCGCATGCATTCGAAGCTCCGGGGTGGTTCACGCCTTTGGTTGACCCAGGCAGCGTGCTGCAGGTCGCCTATGATCCCAACTACACCGGCCAGTTCATCGAGATGGAGGTCGGCGATCCGCCGGTCTTCATTCAGTTGCCTGCCGACATCCTCGGCGAGGGCGTTTCGCGCCTCCCGGCGCGGGCGTGGACATCACGATGATGCGAGAGGATACGTACCATAAACATCTAACCCGATTTCCGGCGCGGCGATCTTCATGACGGCAACAGGAGCTTCACACGCATGGTCGACGCGGAATTCCGGTTTACCGTTGCGTGGGATCCGGTTAGGGAAACTCTGCAAAACGTAGTTTCCTCGTCAACGTAGCTGCGGCTGGTACGTTTGAGCAGCGATGAGGACGAGAGGACGCCCGATGAAACAGATGATGCTGTCGATGACCGGCTACTTCGATAAGGGGAAGAAGACCAAGCGCGAGCAGTTTCTTGCAGAGACGGATCAGGTGATGCCGTGGGCGCGGCTGCGTGCGCTGATCGAGCCGCACTACCCGAAGGCGAGCAAAGCCGGCGGGCGGCCGCCGATTCCACTCGAACGCATGCTGCGCATCTATTGCCTTCAGCAGTGGTACAACCTGTCCGACCCGGCAGCCGAGGAGGCGCTCTACGATTCGATCGTGATGCGCAGGTTCTGCGGCGTCACCACCGACGGCGACATCATCCCCGATGAGACGACGATCCTGCGCTTTCGTCGGCTGCTGGAAGCCCATCAGCTCACCGAGGCCCTGTTCGTAGAGATCAACAGCCTGCTCTCCGAGCGCGGGCTGTTCGTAGGCAAAGGCACGATCGTGGACGCCACTATCATTCATGCACCGTCCTCGACCAAGAACGCCGAGAACAAGCGTGATCCCGAGATGCACCAGACCCGCAAGGGCAAGCAGTGGTATTTCGGGATGAAGATGCACACCGGGGTGGATGCCGGCTCCGGCCTGGTGCACACGATCCAGGCGAGCGCCGCCAACGTGCACGATGCCACGGTGCTGCCGGAGCTGCTGCACGGCAACGAGGAGGCGCTCTACGGCGACTCGGCCTATCACTCCAAGGCGCTCGAAGAGCTGGCGATGATCGTGGGCTTGAGCTTCTTCGTATGTAAGCGTGGCAGCCGAGGACACCCGCTGAGCGAGCGCGAGCGCATGCGCAACCGCCGCTACTCGAAAGTGCGCGCCATCGGCGAACACCCTTATCTGGTGGTCAAACGGCTGTGGGGGCACGCCAAGGTGCGTTACCGCGGCATTGCCAAGAACCTTGCTCAGATGCATACGTTTTTCGCGCTTGCCAATCTCTACCGCGTCCGACATCGCGTGATGGCTACGCAGGAGAGGTGCGTCCATGAAATGTAAAAAGCGCCGAAATGCAGCATGTGAAGCGCTGAATGTGAGCGTTCAGGCGCATTTTGATGCCTGTTTTGCGCACGCTGATACGATCACCGCTCTCATCGCCTAATCACTACCGGATTTTCAGAGCATCCTTAGCGCGGGATGAAGTGGTCGGTGCGCGGATCGACGAGCCGCCACCCGAACTCGAAACGGCGCAATGCTGACCCGCTGCCAGAACGTGCTGGCGGCAAAGCCTTGAGGTGTCTCCGTGGAAAACCGCGCCTATCTTGTCGCGAACGACAAACCCGACTCTGCGGGCCGCGTCAACGGCCGGCCCAACTACGATTCTCACACTGAAATTCTCGCGTGCGGCCGATACATGGTGCCGGCACTCTGGCTGTCCGGCTTCTCGTCCCGTCACATCACCGAGCACCGAATGGGCGACTTCCTGCGTGAATACCGCGTACCTTCCGCTATGGCAGAGACGTCCGTCGTCAAAACACTCGTGGCCGAGCGATACGAGCTGCTGGCAAACGTGTTCTCGCAGTTCGGGCCCTACCTGGAGGAGTGGGAAAAGCTTGTTGACGGCATAGCGTTCAAGTACGTCAAGATCGATGCGACTGAGCTCTGGGACTTCGACCTCAAGACCTACACCTCGCGATTTCCGGCGGCAATTCGGTGGTTCGAGTCACAGGAAGCTGCCGACTTCGACCAGCTTCTGGCCATCGCGGACATGAAGTACGACCCGAAACGGCAAACATTCAAGGTCGGGTCAAACGACCGCGTGGCAGGTCACCATTTGCGGGGCTTTGGTTGGGAGCGTCCCGTACCGTGGCGCGACGTGTCGCGGTTTCGGCAAATCTGGCGGGCGTTGGGAGGCTCGACGCGCCGGTCCGAACCCGATGATGACGCTCCCGCTTAGAAACACTATCGGTGCGCCGGTCGGACGTCTCGGTCAGGAAAGTTATCCCGCTTGGGAAGCTCATGACGACCGAAGAGCTGTCGACCGAGATGCAGCGCCGGATCGAGAACAGTACTTATCGAACGACCGCTTCGGGTCGAGAGCTGCCAGTCGCGATGTGCAGGTTTCGACCCAAGCGGAACTAGGGCTGCGGCCGGGTTCGTACAAGACACTGTTCTGCGTTATGAACCTCGCATTTCTTGGGGGTCTTCGATTC
>Ga0105106_10002082_pt1 | contig 14390 bp, 18 predicted proteins | sample PPLLaktember2015_5_FD_79109 | JGI IMG/M metagenome (GOLD analysis project Ga0105106, IMG submission 79109) | Freshwater sediment microbial communities from Prairie Pothole Lake near Jamestown, North Dakota, USA - PPLs Lake P8 Core (1) Depth... | ecosystem: Environmental > Aquatic > Freshwater >...
CTCGTCCTGTTCCCAGTACCAGTCGGATGCCAATTCCGTCAAACGGCGAAAACGCGCCTCGCTCTCGCGCAGCTCGGCCGTGCGTTGCTGCACGGTTTGTTCCAGTTTCTGGTTGTACTGTTCGAGATGCCTGTACAGCAGCCGTACTTCCAGCATGTTGTGGATGCGCGTCTTGCCCTCGACCAAATCGAACGGTTTGGCGATGAAATCCCGCGCGCCGGCGGCCAGCGCGCGCAGCTTGTGGCCCGGTTCGGCCGTGATCACGAGTATCGGCAAATAGCCATCGGTTTCGATTTCCTTCAGGCCTTCCATCACCTGAAAGCCATCCATGCCGGGCATTTTCAGGTCGAGCAGAATCAGGTCGTACTGGTGGTCGCGATGCAGCGCGCAGACGCTCTGCGGATCGGTCGTCGAGGTGATGCGCCGGTAACCGGCTTCACCCAGCATTTGCTCCAGCAGCTGCACGTTGGCTTTCTGGTCGTCGACAATCAGGATGCTGGCGTTGAGAATATCGGCGTCACGAATCATGGGGATGATCCTAGCACGGCAGCGCCGTCTAAACCTGTTTCCGCAAATTCCAGCGCCAAGTCCAGCGTCTCCATGAACTCGTTGACCTTAATTGGCTTGGTGAGGTAACGGAAGAACCCCGCCTCCAGGCCTTTCTCGATATCGCGCTGCATGGCGTTGGCGCTGATGGCCAGCACCGGGATGTGCGCCGTCGCCGGATCGTCCCGCAGGATATGCAGCGCCTGGATACCGCTGATACCGGGCAGATTGATGTCCATCAGGATCACGTCCGGCAGATGAATACGCGCCAGCGCGATGCCGCGCGTGCCATCCCCGGCGCTCAGCAGGCGCATATCCGGGCGGCGCGCGATGAGTTGCTCGACCAATTGCATGTTGGCGCGGTTGTCTTCGACATACAGCAGGGTGCGCCGCGCCGCGCCAGGCAGGAGACGCTTGTGCGACAGCGTATGCGGTTCGTCCGCACCGGCGGCAAGTTGCGGCGCAGCCGCCAGGTTCAGTTCGATCCAGAACACACTACCCGTGCCGACGGTGCTGACCGCGCCGATTTTGCCGCCCATCAACTCGACCAGCCGCTTGCTCACCACCAGACCGATGCCGGTGCCTTCCTCGGCGCCGGCCTCCTGTCCGAGCCGGTTGAACGGCTGGAACAGTTGCGTGAGCTTTTCCGGCGACAATCCTTCGCCGGTATCCTTCACGCTGATCCGCAGGTGCTCCGCGTTCAATACGCGGCAGGTCACTTCGACCGACCCGTGCTCGCGATTGTATTTAATCGCGTTGGAAAGCAGGTTGATCAAAACCTGCTTCACCCGGGTCCGATCGGCCCTGATAAACGTCGCGGCCTCGATCTTTGGAAAGCGCATGCGGATGCCGCTTTTTTGCGCCTGCGGCTCGATCATGGCCTGACAATTCAGCAACACTTCGGACAACGACATGGGTTCCAGCGACAGCGACAGCTTGCCGGACTCGATCAATGCCAGATCGAGGATTTCGTTGATCAACTCCAGCAGATACCAGCCGCCCTGGAGAATCTGGTCGATGCTGGCCTTCTGGCCGGGCGTGGGCAACGGCGAACCCGTTTCCAGCAATTGCGCGAACCCGAGAATCGCATTCAGCGGGGAGCGCAGCTCATGGCTCATGCTGGACAGGAATTCCGATTTGGCGAGGTTGGCCTTGTCCGCCACGAACCGCGCGCTCTCAAGTTCGGTATTCTTGTCCTGTAGTACCCGGTCCAGGCGCTTGCGTTCGGTGCTGTCGCGCGCGGCGGCGAACACACCTTGCAGCTTGCCGTTGGCGTCGTAGAAGGTGGCCGCATTGTAGGACACCGCCGTTTCCCCACCGTGCTTGTGGCGCGCGGTGAGTTCGTAGTCGCTGATCTTTTTTTCGTTCAGCACCTGCTCGATGCCGGCCTCGGCACGCTTCGGATTGGTAAAATAGTTCTTGAACGCCGTGCCGATCAGCTCGTCGCGCGTGCAGCCGGTGAGAGCCACCATCTGCTGGTTGACGTCGGTAATGATGCCGGACGGGTCGGTGGTGATCAGTGCGTCGATGTTGGACTCGATCAGTGACCGGGTGTAGAACTGCTGGTCGCGCAGCGCCTGCTGCACGGCATAATCCTCCGTGACATCGCGGAACACCAGCACGGCGCCCACTACCTGACCGTCACGGCCGCGGATCGGCGCGCAACTGTCGGCGATATCGCACTCGCTGCCATCCGCGGCGATCAGCACGGTGTGGTTGGCCAGGCCCTGGATCGTGCCTTTCGCCAGGGTTTCCATGACCGGAATCGTGGAGGGTTGGCGGGTTTCCTTGTTGACGATGTGAAAAATCTCGTTTACCGGGCGGCCGCTGGCCTGCGCCTGCGTCCAGCCGGTGAGCCGTTCGGCCAGGGGGTTCAGGAGCGTTACACGTGCTTCGGCATCGGTCGCAATCACGGCGTCGCCGATCGAGTTGAGCGTCACCGCGAACTTTTCCTCGACCTGCTTGCGCGCGGTGTTATCCGTGCCGATCAGCAGAAAGCCGATGATGCCGCCTTCCGTATTGCGCAGCGCGGTGACCGACACGACCGCTGGAAAGCGGCTGCCATCCTTGCGGATATAGGTCAGCTCGTAGATATCCTCGATGCCGCGCGACGCCTTGAACACCAGCGCTTCGAAGCCCGGCTGAATCGTGGTGCCGAACTCGACGCTCAACACCTGGGCGCGCGCGATGATTTCCTGCGGATCGGAAATCTCGGCCGGGGTGATCTTGTTCAGGACGTCGGCGGCCGTGTAGCCGAGCATGTGTTCCGCGCCGACATTGAATATCTGTATGACGCCCTTCTCGTCGGTGGCGATACTGGAGAAGTTGGCGCTGTTGAAAATGGCACTCTGCAAGGCCCCGGTTTTAAGCAGGGTCTGCTGGCGCCGGGCCTCGGTGTTGCCTTCCGCCTTGCCGGCGGCAGGGCTGGGAATGGCGGGATCGTGGACTTTTCTGGACATGGCCGACCTCTGTTAACGCCTGAATGAGGCGGGTGGATCGCGTGGCCGAAGGCGCGAGCAGCCCCGCACATCTCTTATACACCCATCTCGCATTAACGGTGCAACCATTCTTCTGTTGGCCCTCCAGCGGGACAAATAGAACAGCGACCTGATTATCGGTGTCCGTGCCCCAACATAACGACCGGACCCGATACTTTCAGTTGGCCACCGCACATAAGTCGACGCTTTTCCGCGAAACCCGCAACCGGGCGAAGGATCAGGCGAGACTGGTCAATGGAAGTTCCTGACGATTGCGTACATCGTTCAGCAGGCGGTCGTGTTCTTTTTTGACCACCGCATAGCATTCACAAACGCGCGCCTCCAGACCCGCCCGGTCCAGCACGCTGATGTGGCCGCGGCGGTAGCGAATGCACCCGGCCTGCTGCAAATGCCCGGCCGCCTCGGTGATGCCTTCGCGCCGCACGCCGAGCATGCCGGCAATCAGCTCCTGGGTCATGGTCAAGTCGTTCGAGGGCAGGCGATCGAGGGTCAGCAACAGCCAGCGGCACAGTTGCTGTTCCACCGCATGATGGCGATTGCAGACCGCCGTTTGGGATATCTGGGTTATCAGTGCCTGGGTGTAGCGCAGCAACAAGTGCTGCAACACCTCGCCGCGGTCGAATTCCGCCTTCAAAATCCGCGCTTTCAGTTGGTAACCATGGCCCGCGGTCTGCACTATGGCCCGGTTGGGCGTGGTATTTCCGCCCAGGAACAGCGACACGCCGAGCACGCCTTCATTACCCACGCCCGCGATTTCGGACGATGCGCCGTTTTCCATCACATACTGCACGGACACGATGGCGGTTGCCGGAAAATAGACGTGTTGCAGCTGGCCGCTGAACTCATAGAGAACATGGCCGAGCGGCATCGTCACCAGTTCCAGATGCGGGGCAATGCGCTCGAATTCCGCCGTGGGCAGGGCGGCGAGCAGGTGGTTTTGGTTGGGGCTCCGCGGATTATCCATGCGCGGCCTCCGGATGATCGCCTGAGGCGATGTGAGCACTTGCCGGGCAGCATACACCCATTTCACTAAGCACGTTGCCGTACATTGCGCGTGGTTGCGGATCCCCCGCCCGGGAACCATATCCATAATTACCGGTCCGGCCACCACTGGGTGCGCAGCGCCGGTCTCCCCATCCGAACCAGTGCGCGCCCAGCCCGCAGCGACCTCGCCGTGGGAAAGGGGAATAAGGTGAGCGAGTAGGCCGGAGTGAAGGCCAACCCCGGGAAAATCGGTGTACGCACCGCCCTGCGGTGCCGGGCGTGAGCGACGTACTGCGGGCCGTGGCTCCTCTGACTGCAAACGCGCGACGCACGGTCACCTCTGGATCTGGTAACTCACAAGTGTCCCAGCAGCATCGGAACGATCACGATGACAAACACCACGCCGAGCGTTCCACTCGGGGCATAACCCCATTTCCGGCTGTGTGGCCAGCGCGGGAACGCGCCGGCCAGCAGCAGTATCACAACAATCAACAGCAGCAATCCCATGTTATGGCTCAAAGCAGTATTTGCGAAAGGATCGTGTGGTTCACGGAAATTTGATCTGTGGGCGCTTAACGCGCGGAAATATCGCTCTTGTCATCGGAGATGATAATTTCAACACGCCGGTTTTGGCGACGGCCACTGGCAGTGTCATTACTGGCAACCGGCGACGCCTGACCGTAACCGTGGGTGGCAATACGGTCGTTGCCGACACCCAGGTCCACTAAAGCGGCGCGCACGGCATCGGCGCGGCGGTCGGAGAGCGCCTGGTTGTACTCGGCGGCGCCGGTATTGTCCGTATGGCCTTCAACCTGCGCGCGGCGCTGCGGGTATTGCTTGAGAAAGTCGGCAAGTTTTTGCAGGCTGCGGGTACCGCCCGGTTTAAGCTGCGCCTGATTGGTATCGAACAACACGTCACCGAGGGTGATCACCAGCCCGCGCTCGGTTTTTTTTGCGTTCAGTTCCTTGAGCTCTGTTTCGAGCTGGCCGGTCCGTTGTTCCGCGTCGCGTGCCTGCTGTTGAGACTTCTCGGACTGCTGTAGAGACATCTCCGACTGGTGTCGTGCCGCGTCCGTCTGTTGGCGCGCTGCATCGGCCTCACGTTGCGAGGCGTCCGCGTCCAGCCGGGCCCGATTCGCTTCGTCGGTTCTGGCGTCGAGGCGGATCTTGCTGCGTTCAGTACTGGCGTTGGCGACGGCTGCTTCGGCCTCTTTTTGTCTGGCTGTTTCCTGCGCAATCGCGGCCCGTTGTTTCGCCAGATACGCCAAATGCGTGACCTCCGCTGCATCGTCTTGCCTGCTGGAGGCGTCGTTGGCCTTGGCGAGGGCATCGCCGGCCTGCTTCAACTCACCCGGAGCGTGCTTCACGACTTGCGGATTGTCTTGTGCCGCACGGTAATCCGTGCGTGCTTCATTCAGGCGGGAATTTTCAGGAACGGAACTGCAACCAGCGAGTACGGCCATGGCGAGTAGTGCCGTTGGTAAAATGCGATGATTTTTCATGATGTGCTCCTGGAGAAGAGGGTTGATTATTGGCTGTTGCGGTCGATTTCCCGGCGCAGCACGCGACTGTCTTCCTGCACGGTGACCGCCGCTTTGCGCGCCTTGGCGGAACGTGCCTTGGCGGCCGCCAACTGCGCGTCGACCTCGGCCTGTTCGGCCAGTGATCGTGCGTTCTTGTAGTCCTCGGCCGTCATCGCCAGATTGGCGCGATTCATTTTTTCCCGCGCGGCCTGCATATCCGCGGACGCATATTCATTGCCCCCCGCGCTGACGGCACTGGAAACGGCCGCTTTCGAGACGGCGATCTGTTCGGTCGGGGGCGGCACGCTTGCGCAGGCGGCGAGCGCGATCGCCACAAATCCGGTGCCGCTCAGGGTTCTGGCCCATCGGGACTTCGATATTGTTTTCATTGTCTTGTTCTCCGTTTGAATGGATCTGAATGAATGTGCCCGGAATTCCTGTAAGCCGGGATTTGGCAAGAAGCGCCGGAAACGCAGGAGCAGTGTTCCGGCCAGCCGGATCAGGGGATGGCCGCTGTGTGAGGCGCAACCCTAAAGAGGACGCCGCACCGCTGTCGGTTTGCTGGCGCACATAGCGCTGTGGCCGATGCTTTCCTGGCCAGGACATTCGATCGCGCGTTCGACGGAAACGTGCCCGGCACTGCACGCGCAGACATTCCGGAAATTAATTTTTGTTATTTGTGGCCGGTGGTTTTTACATGCTCGCCTGGTACAAATGGATCACGCTCAGCGTTGGGACAAGCCTGATTTACTCTATGTACTATAACGAACATAATAATTGCGGAGTTTCGGGCAGGCTCTATTCACGGACATGTTGGCCAACCCCGAGGAGGATGACGGTGCCAGACGGAACTGAAATAAAAGATAAAACGTATTTGCCGGAAGACAACGCGTTGTTAGCCGCTTTGCCATCCGAAGTACTCGATCGCCTGCGCCCCGATCTGGAGCCGGTCGTCATGCCGCTGGGCAGGGTGCTCTACGAATCCGGTGCTGAGCTGAAGCATGTATATTTTCCCGCACCGGGTTGCATTATTTCGATGCTCTACGTGATGACGGATGGCGCTTCGGCGGAAATCGCCGTGGCCGGCGACGAAGGCATGTTGGGCATCGCCCTGTTCATGGGCGGCGGCAGCACTCCCAGCCGGGCGCTGGTGCAAAGCGCCGGTATGGCGTTTCAACTGAAGGCGGAAGCGTTGACCCGGGAATTCGAGCGCCACAGCGGGTTGCAGCTATTGTTGTTGCGTTACACCCAGGCATTGATCACGCAGATGTCGCAGACCGCCGTGTGCAATCGCCACCATACGCTCGACCAGCAACTGTGCCGCTGGTTGTTGCTGAGCCTGGACCGGCTGCCGACCAACGAACTCAGCATGACCCAGGAGTTGATTGCCAACATGCTGGGCGTGCGCCGCGAAGGGGTCACCGATGCGGCGGGAAAACTGCAAGACCAGGGGCTGATTCGTTATAGCCGCGGCCGTATTACGATCCTCGATCGGCCCGGGCTGGAGGCGCAGGTTTGCGAATGTTACGCGGTGGTCAAGAATGAATATGACCGCCTGCTCTCCGTAAACCCAACGGGTTCGGCGTCGGCGCCAGCAGCAGCCAAGCCGAAAGTCTCGGCAAGGTAACGTTGACCACAGCGGCAACGTCCACCCAATACCGCTCCGCCTTTCAGGACAGCCAGATGAATATGTCTGGTTAATGTCCCGGTTTCGGCGTACGGTGATCCCACGTTCAAGCAGGTCACCCTTCCACGCCTGAATTGGCTGGAACGTCTCTTCCCGTCCGCTGTTAGACCCACGGTCGTCGTGGCGCCGTTTCTCCCTGTCATCTGTCCGTCCGTGCAGCGGGTGCCGCGCGCGTCGGCGTGGCTTACTGAATTATTATCAAGAGGGACACCATGCCCATCGCGAAAACCATCCCGGCAACCAACAGCGTGCTGCGCGCCCTGTCCCGCAAGGACGGACAACGCCTGCTGGTTCGTCACGAACAGGTCAAGCTGAAGTACGGCGACATACTCTGCGAGCCCGGCAAACAACTCCGCCATGCCTACTTTCCCAACAGCGGCATCATTTCCCTGTTGACCCCGGTCGAGGGACACGCGAGCGTGGAGGTCGGACTGGTCGGCCGGGAAGGCATGGCGGGCATGGCGCTGTTTCTGGGCATCGCTGTCTCACCGGTGCGTATGCTGGTACAGGGTTCCGGCACCGCGATGCGCATCCAGGCGGCGGCGTTTGACCATGAGATCAGCCGCAATCCTCCGCTGCGGCGTGCGCTCAACCGCTATCTCTACAGTTTCATGGCGCAGGTCGGGCAAACCGCAGGTTGCAACCGTTTCCATCAGATCGGGCCACGTCTCGCCCGCTGGTTGCTGATGACACACGACCGGGTCGACACCGACGAGTTTCAGCTCACGCAGGAATTTCTGGCACAGATGCTGGGCGTGCGGCGCGCGGGCGTTACCCTGGCCGCCAGGGTGCTGCAAAAGAAAAAGCTGATTCGCTATAGCCGTGGCAAGCTCACAATCCTCGACCGCAAGGGTCTGGAACGTGTTGCCTGTGGATGCTATCGGGCGGTCAACGATCTTTGCGGGCACGCAGCGGCCTGATACAGCGCCGGTTGTACCGGTGTGTCTTCACTGGAAAAAACTCCGAGCACGCGCCTAGCCCTGTTTTCGCAGTCTCTTCACGTCGCTCCACCGGCTCAGGTACTCTGCCTGCGCCGCATCATCGGAGTCTCGACGCGTCCCCGCGCCGAGCAATGATCTGATCGCCACCGTCAGCACGGCGGTGTATAGCAGCAAGATCAAGACGGTTAACATGTTCATGCCTCGTGTCCCAATAAGCGGTTGGTTGGTTTGCACGGCGAGTAGAGTTGCCCCTACGTCCGCATGATTTTTCGACCCACCGCGCGGTTTTTAACCAGGCCTTTGCCACCGGCTCGTTTCGCGGCTCGTTTCTTGGCGGCGGTCATGCGGCCGCCTCTGCTTTTCTTCGCCATGTGAATTCCTCCGGAATGCGTTTTGTCTGCCTTGGGTGCCGCTACTATTCCATTGGACGGCGTAGCGTTCTGTACGGCGTGACACATAACGGGAATATTCCCGTGGTGGTTGGCTGCCGGCAAACCGGGAGGCAGGCCGTCCAGCAGTTGCAACAGCCTGAAACCGTGGCGTGTGTACGCCAGCGCACCGTATCGCCTTCGCTTTCAATGTACAAATAAAGACATGCATGGAAACCATGCGGTCGTGCCGCGGTGAACAGCGTGCACGGCGCCTTAACCCGTATCGACCCCGAATCCGCAGTGCTCAAGGAGAAACGCAATGGAACAAGGCATCCTTAAAGACGCCGCATCGAATGTACAAGCCCTGGCAAGCAAGAAATACCGGCAGGCGACGACCTCGGTCGACGCCTATGTTGGCCACAACCCGTGGAAAGTGGTCGGCGTCAGCGCCGCGCTTGGCCTGTTGATCGGCTTTCTGACGGCAAGGCGTTGAGACGCCGACCCTGAACCGCATTCTCAAAACTGGAGAAAGACACCATGAAGACGACCGAGCACACCAACATCCCTTCCGCCAATCCGCTGCCGCAAGGCGATGGCGTCCTGCACAAGGCGGCGACAGGTGCGCACTACGTGGTAGAAAAGGTAGCTGGCGCGGCTGACGATGCCGCACGCAGGGCCATCCCGGCCATTGACCGAGCCGCGGAATATGCACACCGGACCGTGGATAGAACAGTGACTGGCGTATCACCGGCTGCCGAGTGGCTGGATGAACAGGCAATAGCATTCAATGCGACCCAGAAGAAACTTGTCAGCAGTTCGCGTGATTACGTGGCGGCCAATCCGCTGGCGTCGCTGGGCATGGCGCTGGCGGCCGGTTTCCTGATCAGCCACATCATTCGCAAATGAATCACGCCGGATCGCCGGTGGATTCGTCGTTCAAGGAACGCGCCGAAGCGGCTCTGCCGGCAACCGATGAAATTATCGGCAGTGTCGCGATCGCGTTTAATTCGACGCGGCGGGTCGTTGCCGATTTATTCCGGCTGTTTACACTCGAAGTCCGCCGCGCCGGACTTTCTCTGACGTGGATGCTGGCGTTGGGCGTACTTGCCGCGCTGCTCATGGCCACGGCTTGGTACAGCCTGATGATGGCGTTGGCCTTGTGGGCTGTGTCGCTCGGCTTGACGTGGATTGGCGCCATGCTCGCGCTGGCGTTGGTGAATCTGGTGACGGCCGCAATGGTGGTATTTTCCTGCGTGGGTTTGAGCCGGAACCTGCTGTTTCCGGCGACCCGGCGGCAGCTTGCGGCAGCTCCGGCACCACCGGATGCGGCATGAAACCCTGGCCTACCCGATCCGAGATTTTCTTCACCGAATGCCGGCTTGCGCGCTCAATACTTGAGTCGCGCGCAAGTTTTGCACAAGCACACTCGACGCTACGTACGCGCCTGACGAAACTGTCTTCACTGCTCGTTGTGACGGGCGTGGGAACCTTGTTCGGAGTGTGGTTGGCGCGCCGGACTAAAGCCCGATCCGGGCAGGATACGGTTTCTGCACGGGTGCCGATCTTTGGCCCGGTATCCACGCTCCTCACTCGTTTCGGTCTGCAACGACTCACAGAATCCTGGACACGCCTGCGCCACCCGGATTCGGTGACGAAATAATCCGCGGGTTGTGCCGGTAATGGCCGCCGCCCCCGGGACGTCATGCCGCGGAGTTGTGAATTCCGGACACGAAGGCCGTCGCGCGACGGCCTTCGATATTTCCGGCTATGTACGAAAACGTACAGAACGGCGTGCGATGAAGGTGGATAGTCGTCGTTACGACGCCCGGTACCAATAGCCGGGTGCTGATTTATTTTCGGCGAAATGCAGTCAACCTTGAAGGGAAATTCAAATGAAAGCGCCAGAGAAGTTCAAATTGATCGGCATTTCGATGTTGCTGGTTGCCGGGCTCGTCGCCTGCGACAAGAAGCCGGGGCCGGCGGAGACCGCGGGCAAAAAGCTTGACCAGACGGTTGACAGCGCCGGCAAGAAAATGGGCGATGCCGCCGATAGCGTCGGCGAGAAAATGAGTGCGCAAAGCGCGAAAGCCGGTGTGGCCATCGAAGACGCCGAGATCACGACCAAGGTCAAGGCCGCTATTTTTGCCGAACCCGGTCTCAAGACACTGCAAATCAGCGTCGATACGATAAACGGCGTGGTGACATTGACCGGATCGGTCAATTCGCAGGCGAGCCGCGATCGGGCCAATGCACTGGCAAGCGCGGTGGCCGATGTGAAAAGGGTAGAAAACCAGCTGATAGTCAAACCGAAATAAATGAATTTGAGTTGGCGCGATGATTTTGGGGCAAGACATGGAAATACACGACGCGTATAAACAAAAATTGGCGGCGCAACTGAAAGAATGGGGCGCCCAGATCAATTTGTTGGAGGCCAAGCTGGAGAACGCCAGCGCCGACGTGAAGGTCAAGCGTGCCGAGGTACTACATGGGCTACGCGCCAAACAGCGCGCGGCGTCCGAAAAAATGCAGGAGCTGGAGAAGGCTGGTGGCGACGCGTGGGAGCAGACAAAGATAACGGCTGACAAAATCTGGGCGGACCTCAAGACGGGCGTCGCTGACGCCCGTTCCAAATTCAAGTGAAGTAATCGCGAGCGACGTTGCCGGGTCGTCTGACCACGCGGCGGTGAAACCCGCACTCTCCCTTTAACGAGTGATCATGGGCATGCTGGCACAACGTCTGCATCGGGCTTCTCGACAAACATTGGAGCAATGTACCAAGGCGGTCGGCACGTCCCTTGCCCCACTCTACCGAGCATTCCTCCCTTTTGGTGCGGGCCATCCGCACCATTTTTTTCGCTCCGTAAAGCCGAAATCGTCACCAGCGGACAGCAGCTTGCCGCGTTCCGGTTCTCGCGGGTCACTTGCGTCCCGGACTGCACGAAAACGTACAGATGCTGAACGCCTTACGTTCAAGCTTGTAGCATTCGGGGCTGTTTACGGACAGGCAGCTGCAATACGTCTCGTCACCGAACGGCATGCGACTTCAGTAATAACCGAAGCAGAGCAGGGAGCGAAAATACGACAAACGGATTGCACCAGATTCCATATTCCCGGGACCAGGATTCGGCCAGGCGGAACCGTGCCGAATACACGGACGGTGATTTACCGGTCTCGCTGATTCGCGAGGATTCGATTGCGCGGCGAATTTCCATTGACGATTGCCGTGACATCATTCATTTTCTTCGTGTGCACGATGCGCCGACGTGTCGTCGGCTGGAAGGCATCCTCGCGGAAAATGGCCAACGCGCCACGGATGCGGGCGAACCCTTGCGGGTCGCCTTCCACCAACCGCCATAAGCAGAACCTTACGGATAAAAAATATTACTCATATCCGAATGGCACTTACATAAACCCTGATTCCGCAACAACCACGGTAGGTAGCCCGGATGGAGCCCTTCGACTTTACTCAGGACAGACGCAGTGGAATGCGGGGAAAATGCTCAGCCGCGGGGCCGATTCCCGGATTGCGCTGCGCTCCATCCGGGCTACGTGTTGCATCTTTTATCGCCCAAGTGCCGTATTCTCAGGGCAAAGCGCTCAAGTAAGTGCCATTCTTCTCGCTTCCTTATTATTGGCGACCCCGCCATTGCCCTGTTCCTGCAACAATGCTCTGCGGACAACCCCGTGGGCTCTGCATGGGTCCGCGCAGGAGGCAGGATAATTCTTTTGCCATGACTGGTTGTGCGCATTGTCTTTACGGCTGGCAACCAGCCTCACTAAACCGGAATTACCATGGATACATACATACTGACGAACGCAGGCTGGTTCATCCTTATTGGCGGCCTGCTGCTCGCCATGGGCTTCATCCCGACGACGCTCAAGCGCCTGCCGGTCACCTCCGCCATTATCTATCTGGCAGTGGGTATCGCGGTCGGGCCCATGGTCCTGAATCTGTTCCATTTCAACCCACTCAAGCAATCGGCGTTGCTGGAGACACTCACCGAAGCGGCGGTATTGATTTCGCTGTATTCCGCCGGGGTAAAAATGCCCGTGCCCATCAGCATCGCGCGCTGGCGCACGCCGGTTCTGCTGGCGGTGGTGTCGATGGCGGTGACGGTTGGACTGGTCGCCGCCCTGGCTTACTTTGCGCTCGGGTTGCCGCTGGGTGCGGCCATTCTCATCGGCGCCATCGTTGCGCCGACCGACCCGGTGCTGGCCACGGATGTCCAGATCCGTCACACCAGTGATCGTGACCAGCTCCGTGTAACCTTGACCTGCGAGGCGGGAATCAACGACGGCACCGCTTTCCCGTTCGTCATGCTGGGGCTGGGGCTGCTCGGACTTCACGATATCGGCGATCTCGGCACGCGCTGGGTCATGGTGGATGTGCTGTGGGCCACGTCGGCCGGAATCGCGATTGGCGTGTTGCTGGGTAATGGGCTGGGTCACCTGGTCTGGAAACTGCGCCACAACCGGCCGGAACACAAACACCTGGACGACTTTCTCGGGCTCGGCCTGATCGGCCTGGCGTATGGCCTGAGCGTGTACGTCCATGCCTGGGGATTTCTGGCGGTGTTCTTCGCCGCCGTGGCGCTGCGCCAAACCGAGCTCAAACTCTCGGGCGACCATCCGGAACCTGCGCAACGGTTACACGGTGAAGCGGCCAATCCGGGCAGCGTGGTCAATCGCAAACCTGCGCTACCGGTACGGACCAGCGAGGGGTCACTGATCTTTGGTGAGCATCTGGAGCGGCTCTCGGAGGTGATGCTGATCCTGTTGATTGGCGGCATGCTGTTCATCGATTCCTGGAGTTGGCGGGCGGTGGGCTTCGCGCTGTTCCTGTTCATGGTGGCGCGTCCGGTCAGTGTCCTGGTCGGCCTCGTTGGCACCGGCACGCCGTGGAATATCCGCGGCATGGTGGGCTGGTTTGGGGTACGGGGAATCGGTTCGCTCTACTACCTTATGTATGCCATACAACACGGACTCCCGAAAGAACTGGCGTTGCAACTCATGCACCTGACGCTGATGGTGGTCACGCTGTCGATCCTTGTCCACGGCACCAGCGTCAAACCGCTGATGGAACGCTTCTGGCGTCCACGCAGAAATGCCACGGATCAGGACTAGTGGCATTCAATTTTCAGACACTCACGGGTCGTCGATACGTTTATCCCGCCGTCATGGGGATGGGCATGCGCATCTATGTACGGTAACAAACAGATGTATCGCAAGTATCGATGCTACGGTGCGTTTCCAGGCAATGACGATCAGGACCAAGGAGAAGCAGGTATGCGAATCAATAAATTTAGTTCCCTCATCGGCCTGTCGACGGTGCTCTTGCTCGGTCCGTTGACCGCCGCACAGGCACAAAAACCGGGTCTTTATATTGGTGCCGGGGTAGGCGCCTACAGCATCGATGAAAGCGACCTCAGCGAGAATGACCATGTCATCAAGGCCTACGTCGGCGGTCAATTCACGAATTGGTTCGGTGTCGAAGGCTCGTGGACCGACTTCAACCGCACCGACAGCGGCAGCAACAGGTTCGAGGCGGATGGTAAAGGCTTGTCCTTGGTGTTCTCGCTTCCGATCGGGCCAACGTCCACGCTCTTTGTAAAGGGCGGACAGTACTGGTGGAATTCGGATTCGGTACTGGGTGGAACGCTGGGCGCCAGCGATGGCAACGACCCGTTCTATGGCGTCGGCGCCAAACTCGGTTTTAACGACCACGTTGCAATCCGCATCGAGGTCGAACGTTATGACGTGGCGTCAATCAATCTGTATACGTTGATGGGCGGCGTCGAATTCAAGTTCTAACAGCGGTACCGTGGCGGCACTCGGCAAGA
>Ga0105106_10002084_pt1 | contig 14388 bp, 10 predicted proteins | sample PPLLaktember2015_5_FD_79109 | JGI IMG/M metagenome (GOLD analysis project Ga0105106, IMG submission 79109) | Freshwater sediment microbial communities from Prairie Pothole Lake near Jamestown, North Dakota, USA - PPLs Lake P8 Core (1) Depth... | ecosystem: Environmental > Aquatic > Freshwater >...
CTATACCGGAATTGCAGAAAACTGCACTATCAGGTTCCAGGATACAGATGCAGAGCAGAATGGCGCTTTCAGTGATAAAGATACCACTCTGACAAATCTTACCAGCCAGATATATCTCAATATTTTACTGGCTGAGAAATAGATGTATCAGATACTGAGAAAACAAATCTTTCACAGGTTCAGAGCGACCGAAACCAGGCATCACTTGTTGAGCTATTTGTTTTGGGAATGCACAACACGATGCAATCTTAACTGTCTTCATTGTGGCAGTGACTGCTCAAATGATGGTTCCATTCAGGATATGCCTCTGAAAGATTTTTTATCAGCGCTTGACACAATCGACAAAAGATCAGATAATTTAATAGTTGCATTAACAGGCGGGGAACCGCTTTTGCGGAAGGATATTGAATTATGCGGCATGGAGATCAGGAAACGTGGAATGCGGTGGGGTATGGTCACAAACGGATATTTATACGATAAGGAAAGACATATTTCATTATTAAATGCAGGATTAGGAGCTTTAACAATAAGTCTTGATGGATTGGAAGATACTCATAACTGGCTGCGAAGCACAAAGAATAGCTTTTCAAAAACTGACAGAGCTATCAGTCTGGCAGCAAGTTCATCCAGGCTGAATTTTGATGTGGTGACATGTGTAAACAAAAGGAACATCCATGAGTTACCGGCTATTTATGACTACCTTACCGGAAAGGGCGTTAAAGCATGGCGGTTGTTTACAGTAGCTCCTATCGGGAGGGCTGTAAATACTCCGGACCTTTTTTTGACAGACCCTCAGTTTAAGGAAATGCTGGACTTCATATGTCTTAAGAGGAAGGTGAAATCACTTGATGTAAAATTCAGCTGTGAAGGATATGTCGGTAAGTATGAGTTAAAAGTCAGAGACAGTTACTTTTTTTGCAGAGCAGGGATTAACATTGGTTCCATACTTTCCGATGGCTCAATATCAGCCTGTCCGAATATTGATCGGTCGTTTTCTCAGGGGAATATCTACAGCGATAACTTTTATGAAATCTGGCAGACCAGATTCCAGTCTTTCAGAGACAGAAGCTGGACCAGAACAGGCCGGTGTGAAGGATGCACTGATTATTCGGAATGTCAGGGTAATGGAATGCATAACTGGCATGGTCATGGAAAAGACTTGCTGATTTGCCACAATGAAAAAATTAATAAGACTTTGGAATGAAACCATTTTTTTTTGCCGGGAGATGGATAATCATATCGATATCAATCAGATTACAATTATCATTAGCATAAGAACCACATAATTATTTTCTTATATCTTTAATCCTTAAATCATTTATATATGAAATTTCAATCCTTAACCAGAAACTGGATTACAATTATTGGTTCATTGATTGCATCAATCAATCTGTTACTGATTATAGTATTGTTTGTGATTTCAACCATTTTTAACAAAAACGAAACAAATCTTGGATTATTCATATACGTTATTCTACCTGGGTTTTTATTGCTTGGCCTGATAATGATACCATTAGGAATAGTTTTTTCAAGAAAAAAAAGAATCGCTGCAGGCCAGAATGAAACAAAGAAGTTGCCGACAGTTGATCTGAATAATCCAAAGCACAGAAAAGCATTTATTATATTCACCATAATAACGGTGATAATCCTTTTCCTCTCCACTTATGGGAGTTTCGAGGCATATCATCTTACCGAATCGGTGGAATTCTGTGGGACCCTGTGTCATAAAGTTATGGAACCGGAATATACGGCTTACCAGAACTCAAGTCATGCAAATGTTGGATGTGTTGAATGTCATGTCGGAACCGGGGCATCGTGGTATGTCAAATCAAAGCTCTCCGGATTGCACCAGGTATATGCAGTAGCTACAAAAACATATCCTTCACCTATTGAAACACCCCTGCATGATTTGCGTCCGGCAAGAGAAACTTGCGAAAGGTGCCACTGGCCTCAGAAATTTTATACAAATAACCTGCATACAAATAAGTATTATCTTGCCGATTCACTTAACTCCGGGTGGAACATTACCCTTCAGATGAAAATCGGCCCCGAATACAGTGATCTTGGTTTTAAGGAGGGAATACACTGGCACATTAACCCGAACATCAATATTGAATATATTTCTGAGAATGACAAACGTGAGTTAATTACTTACGTAAAGTACACAAATAAAGCAACAGGAGAAGTTACAATTTACAGAAATCCCGATATTGAAATATCTGATAGTATGTTAGCTGTATCCTCCCTAAGGACAATGGATTGTATCGATTGTCATAACAGGCCTTCTCATAAATACAGCTCTCCGCCAGTTTATTTTGATAAAGCAATGCTTACAAACGAAATTTCGCAGGATATTCCCTTTGTAAAAAGAACTGCGATGGAAATTCTAAGAAATAATTTCACTGACAAGGATACAGCTTTCATGCAAATAAGGGATGGAATCATTAATTATTACAAGTCAGAATTCGGCGATTATTTCGGAAAGAACTCTTCCAAAATTGATTCAGCAGTTGCTGCAGTGCAGAAAGCCTATAGCCAGAATACTTTTGCAGGTATGAAAGTTTCTTATGATGTTTACCCCGATCATATCGGACATCTTGAGGTAGAGGGCTGTTTCAGGTGCCATAATGATGCATTCGAAGCCGAAAACGGAAGAAAAATTACAAGGGATTGTAATCTTTGTCATACAATTCTCGGCCAGGGTAAGCAAGGTTTGATGCAGTTCACTAATATAAAAGGCACTCTCGAGTTTGTCCATCCTGTAGATATAGGAACTGCCTGGAAAGAAGCTAATTGCTCAGAATGTCATAGATATTTGTATTAGGAAACCAATTTTCTACTTAATGAGGTTTTTTACCCCCTTTCATTTTCCCCCAAGGGGGAAAGGTTTTGTTCCTTCCCCCGTGGGAGAAGGCTAGGATGGGGGTAGTTAAGAGTCAGGAAGAATGAAAAAAATCAATTTTTGGAAATGTTACCTTAAATGTGAAGAATTACAGGGGGCAGGGGGATGAGTACCTGCAAAGAAGAAAAATATTCTCAGTTATTATAATTCATTCCCGATAGTCAATTTAAATATTCTGAAAATTTCAACTTAAGTTAAACAAAATAAAATCTTTGTTGTTATCCTTATCAGGATGATATGGTATTATTGATATAAATCCAAAGAATTATAAATGTGATATTTATAATATATTTGGTATCAGATAGAAAAATTTATTTTCTTGTAAGTTAATTTCCGGGAAATTTTTGCATATAATTCATTCAAGTAAAATATTCTCTTAATCCCTTGCTGAAAATGAAACACGATGTCATAATAATAGGAGGCGGAGTAAGCGGAACAGCATTGTTGTACACTTTGAGCAAATACACAAATCTTAAGGATATCGGATTAATTGAGAAATACTCTGACTACGGACTTGTAAACTCATCTCCACGGATGAATAGCCAGACTCTGCATTTCGGAGACATTGAAACTAATTACACTATTGAAAAAGCAAAAAAGGTAAAACGCTACGCTGATATGGTAATGAATTACCTTGAACATGAAAAGGCTGTCAGGGGTGATGAAGGACTCTTTTTAAAAGTGCCGAAGATGGTTCTTGCAGTAGGTAGAGACCAGGTAAAAACATTACGCGACAGATACCCCTCATTCGGTCAGTTGTTTCCCAGGCTGAAGATGATAGGGAGGGAGGAGATTGGTAAAATAGAACCAAGAATCCTGGAAGGACGTGATCCCGGGCAGGAACTTCTTGCACTCGTAACAGAAGATGGCTATACGGTTGATTTCAGAAAGCTAAGCCATTCTTTTGTAAAAAATGCAAAAATTCTTAATTCCGGCATATCGGTTTATCTTTCAACCAAGGTTAAAAGAATAACCCATACTGGTAATAATTTCATAATAAAAACTGATAAGGGAGACCATGAGGCGGAAGCTGTTATTGTCACAGCCGGGAGTCATAGCCTGAAATTTGCCAAATCGCTTGGGTATGGGAAAAACTATTCCATTCTTTCAATGGCCGGCAGTTTCTATACCGCACCAAAAGTACTGAACGGCAAGGTTTATACAATGCAGATACCAAAGCTTCCTTTTGCTGCAGTGCATGGCGATCCTGAAGTAAATAATGAATTTATTACAAGATTCGGACCAACAGCAAAACCCATTTTTTTTCTCGAAAGATACAACTATTCAACATTCTGGGAATACTGGAAAACTTTCGGTTTTGGTATTAGGCCTATACTGAGCATACTTAAAATATCATCCGACAAAGTAATCTTTAATTACCTCCTCAAAAATGTGGTTTATGACTTCCCCTGCATAGGGAAAAGGGCATTCCTGAAAGAGATAAAAAAGATTGTTCCGAAAATAAAACTTGAGGAAATAAAATTCGCTAAAAGAGTCGGAGGAACAAGACCCCAGATTATTAATAACGAAACAAAAAAACTTGAGCTTGGAGAGGCCAAGATAGTTGGTGAAAAAATAATATTCAACATTACACCATCTCCCGGAGCATCAACTTGCCTTGGCAATGCCTTTGAAGACACCGTCAAATTGATGGAATTTCTTTCAAACAGGTTTACTTTCGATACGATCAGGTATGAAAGGGACCTTGTTGAACCAGACCTTATTCCCGCAGATAATAACTTACGAAATCCCTTAATCGATTTTCAACATTAAATTATAAAATATATGGAAATGAATAAATTGATCTCAGGGTTAGAGCCATTGGTTAGAAAATCATTCCAGTTCGACGATGGATTATTTGAAAAACATGACGTGAAGCGCGGCCTCCGTAATTCCGATGGATCAGGTGTTCTGGTCGGATTAACAAATGTAGGAGAAGTAGTCGGCTACAAAAAGGAGGGCGATAAAGTTGTTGCCGTTCCCGGCAGACTACTGTACAGAGGAATTGATATTGAAGACATTGTTGCTGGATTTCAGAAAGAGAACAGGCATGGTTTTGATGAAACTGTTTATCTTTTATTAACAGGTCGTCTTCCGACCAGGGAGGAATTAAAAGAGTTTTCTAACCATCTTGCATCCCTGCGCCCTCTGCCAGACGATTTTACAAAAGACATGATACTGTCAATGAAAGGGAAGGATGTACTGAATATTCTTGCAAGATCTGTGCTTGGATTATATACTCTTGATGACAAACCGGATAGTATTGCACTCGATAACATGATAAAACAATCGATGAATATTATTGCAAAATTTCCGACAATTGTTGCATATTCATATCAGGCACTGAGACACATGTACAAAGGGAAGACACTTTCAATCCGCCACCCTCAACCTGAAATGAGTACAGCGGAGAATTTCCTATATCTGATTAAAGGAGTTTGCAAAGGCTATTCAAAGCTTGAGGCAGATCTTCTTGACCTGCTGCTGGTTCTGCATGCTGAACACGGAGGTGGTAATAATTCCACTTTTACAATGAGGGTTACCAGCTCTTCTGAAACCGATATTTATTCTGCAGTAACTTCAGCAATAGGATCATTAAAAGGACCTCTGCATGGCGGAGCAAATGTCAGAGTACTGGAAATGATGGAAAATATGAAAACACATGTAAAGAACTGGAACGATGAAGAGGAAGTGGAGGCACATCTGCTAAAGATCCTGAATAAAAAGGCAAATGACTTTTCAGGAAAGATTTATGGGATAGGTCATGCTGTATATACAATCTCTGATCCAAGAGCCGCAATATTAAAAGCAAAAGCAAGGGAACTGGCAATAGAAAAAGGACGTCTTGAAGAATTTGAACTCTATGACCTCGTTGAAAGACTCACCCCTGAAGTTTTCAGGGTATTTAAAGGAGAAAAATCGACAAAAGTAGTTTGTATCAACGTTGATTTCTATTCAGGTTTTGTATATTCAATGCTTGATATTTCAAAGGAATTGTACACACCTCTTTTTGCTATCGGAAGAGTATCCGGATGGTGCACTCACCGCATCGAGGAACTTACATTTTCGGCAAAGAGGATTATTCGTCCCGCATTTAAGAATGTTTTTGGAAAACATGAATATATCCCTTTGTCAGAACGTCATGAATAGAACTAATTACTTAAAATAATAAGCTATGTCTGAACTGGTACATAAATGCATCGAAAACGGATTTAATCAGCTACTGGATGGAAATCTGAAAGAAGCTGCTGAATGCTTTGAAATTAGTCACAGGGAAAATCCTGATAATCTTCATATTATGCTGGAGCTGGGCAATATTTATTATATGATGGGAGAGCTTTCAAAATCCATAAGTTACTTTGAAAAAGCGTTGGAATACAAACCCGACAGCCCTTATATTCTCTATAGACTGGGAGTTGCAATTTACAGATCCACAAGTTTTTCTGATGCAGTAAAGGTATTTAACAGGATAGTTGATTCAGGTAAATACCTTCCGATGACATATCTCTGGCTGGGTTTATGTTACTACCATCTTGGGAAGGAGGATCTGAGCATTGCTTCCTACAGGAAACTCATTGAATTTTGCCCCGAGACCCTGATGGCAAATTATTACATGGGGATTGCCCTTAAATCTTCAGGTAAATATGATGAAGCCATAATTTATTTTGAGAAGCTTCTGAATAAAACAGACCAGCATGTTTCAGCTCAGTACCATCTTGGCAGAACTTACATGAAAAACTATAACTATGATAAGGCCAAATATTATTTCAAAAAAGTACTGGGACTTGATCCTGAGAACAAAAATGCGGCGGACATGCTCGAATTTATGTCGGAGGATTGAAAGAAGTCACCAAATCCTGCCGGCTTATTTTTATCACATTTTGTCCTTACTGGTTTCCAAAGGTTTCAGGTTTTCAACAACAAAAAGATCATCGCTGAGTCCCTGATCAAACTTTATTTCCGATAAAAGTGTCCTTGTGCTATGATTCTTTTCCAGGTCCTTCATCAGAACTTCTGAGGCATTCCAGTACTTTCCAATCTTCTCATACGTATAGGCAGCCTCTTTGAACTTTTTACCCTTCAGACTATAATATTCCATGGTTATTGGATATCCGTAAAGCTTGCTGATTCTTACAACGATCTTCGAGTAGTATGATTTTGTCGATTTTGGCAAAAGTCTTAAAACATATGCATCGCCATCTGATTCAAGTAATTCAGGGGTATACCTGGTAGCATACGGAGTCATCGACATATCCTCAAGCGAGAAATCAGTACCCGTAAACGACTGATCCTTTGACGTCATTGATATTTTTTTAGGCTTCTCAAATGCCGGCATATAGACCCACATCACGTCATCTGACAGCGAAAGCGTTGCCATCCCTGCCTGAGATTCAGGTTTTGTGTAACGGTACAATTTTTTTTCGGTTCCTTTTTGCATTATTGTAGCTTCGCGGATCTTCTCTTTCCCATTCTTATCTTTCAGGATCACTATAACCTTACCCTGTTTATCTTTTGGAGAAAACATGATATTATCCATATTCTCAAGGATTGATGCGGCGTCCTGTGATAATGCATAGTTAGTACCTGCTAAGAGCAGAATTATAAAGAGAAAACCTGTAATTTTAATAATTTTCATCAGATGTTTTTTTTGCTGATTTTAAAGTAGTCTTTGTTTAATATCCTGAGTTATTTATAAAACCATTAAAGCTGTTGTTTTGTTAAATCTGATCACCACTTTTTAATATTTCCGGGATCGTTTTCTTACCTCTGTTTGCAATGATGAGTACCACCGGCAGTAAGGTAAGGGCGCTCAGACCCGAACCGACCATGCTCAGGAATATCAGCAAACCGAAATACTGAAGAGGAACCATTTCAGAGAAGAGCAGAACAAGAAATCCTGCGGATACTGAGGTTACATTAATTAAGATTGCTTTTCCGCTGATCCCTATTGTATCTTCCAGTGCACGTGCGATTGTCGCCCCGGATTTAAGCGAGCTGTTAAAATGTGTTATTACATGTACTGAATAATCGATACCTATCCCCATTGCTATGCTGGCAACAAGCACCGTAGCTATGTTGAGCGGGACCCCGGTATAACCCATAAGCCCAAAAAGAATTATGATTGTTGAAATTATGGGGATTGCTGCATAAATTCCTGAAGAAAATGAGCGAAGGATCGCGCTAATAATAATAATTACGACTATGATGGCTATCAGCAGGCTTGCCAGCTGGCTTTTAAGAAGGCTGCGATCCATCGTAAGTTCGATAAATGGCATTCCTGTAATCTCTATTGTACATTCATCTGTAGAATTATCATCTATAAAACTGCTCATATAGCTTTTAAACTCTTTCCTTTCATTATTCTCTGACGACAAAAATTTGGAGATAATAATCGCTTCGTCAAGATTCTCCGAAACTAATTTTTGCATGTTTTCATTTCCATCGAGCAGAAACCATAATTGTTCAATTTTTTCTTTCTCATCAGGGATTTTCCTTCCTTCGCCAAATGCACCATTTATCTCAACTATAATGTCAGCTACCGATTGTGTGCCGGTAACTTCAGGGTGCTGTTTCATATATTCCCCGGTTCTGATCATTGTATTAAGAAATTCAGGGCTTTGCACATCTCCCTTAAAAAGGACAAAAACAGGCCTTGTTCCGCCAAATTTTTTTGTCATTATATCTTCAGCTACTCTCGTCGGATTATCTTTTCTGAAATAGTTTTTTACGTCAACATTCCTCTTTATCAGGAAAATACCCCCGATATTTACTATCGTTATCAGAATCCATAATACCAGGATCACTTTCGGATGCTTAAACAACAGATTATGTAAAGGGGTCTGGAAATAATCAGAGAAAAATGTTTTGCCTGTTTCAATTTCCCTGGAAGTTTTTTCCCTGTTTTTCCATGAGAAGGCTGAGATCAGAGCCGGAACAAAGAACAGCGAAAGAATCAGGGCAATAAATGTCCCGATTGCAGTATAAAGTCCAAAATCCCTGATCATGGTAAGATAGGAGCCGAAGATGAAGGAAAAAAATCCTGTTATTGTGGTCAGTGCTGCCAGAATAACCGGAACAAAAACATATGTGAGAGCGGTTAAGAGAGCCCTGTTAAGGTCCTCTTTAACCTGGTCAATCCTGTTCAGCACATGTATGGCATAAGCCGAGCCGATAGCCAGCAATACTATTGGTATATTATTAGTAACCATGCTCATCTCCGATCCGACCAATGCCATAATGCCAATGACCCATATAATTGAAATTGTTGCAGTGAGCAGGGGGACGACCACACCCCTCACTGACCGGAATCCGAGATAAAGTATAAGTGTTATAAGCAGGAACGCAACCGGGAGCAGCTTAATCAGATCAGACGATATCAGATGGGAGATCGATGTGATCATCATTGGTGATCCGGCATAATATACCTTTTCAGGCAAATGCAAAGCTTCGGATTTTTCCTTGACCGTTTTTGCCAGTGAGTGTATATCAGCATCATCATATAGGGAGAAGATTATTATTGCTGTGGTGCCGTCGTCTGATACAATAGTACCTTTATACCTCCCGTCGGACAATACTTTTTCTTTCAGCAGACTAAGCTCGTCGGGCGAATCAGGCATATCATTTTCATCTATCAGCGGACCAACCTCCATCCCGCTTTCACTCTCCTGGATATCCATCATGTTGGTGAGGCTCGTAACCATTGACACACCATCGATATCTTTAATAGTGTCTGTCAACTGTTTAATGTGTTCAAGGGTTTCGGTTGTGAATACATCCCCTGATTCAAGAATGATCATTCCTGTCTTGTTTCCTCCGAATTGCGCTCCGATCTTTTTCAGGAGAACAGCATCAGGATCGTTATCAGGAAGTGAACTTAATACATCGGAATTAATTTTGATCCGGGGAATCTGAAGCGCCAGAAAAACAGTGATTCCTGCAACCATAAGTATAATCCACCATCTGATCTTCAAAACATATTCAAACACTTTCTCCATCCACTACCTTTTTTGACAAATTTAAAATGGCCCGAAAATACTATTTTTTGATTTACTATCAAAAAGAGGCTATATTAAAGTGTTATTTTGGATACTTTTACCTTTGAGTAACTTTGTGTTGTACTTCGTGATCCTTTGTGGTTCAATGATTTAATACTTAACCACAAAGGTCCACAAAGGTCATCACAAAGGGACCCTAAGGACTTTTAATACAACCCTATGGGACTGGAATAGATGAACTCTTTTTTCAATTATAACAGGTTTTCGGGAAAGGCCTGCCGGATATTCAGCCCATAAAAATCGATGCAATTGATGCCAAGTATTTTCTGTTGTATATCAGCTGACATTTCTGAAATATAGCCCTCAACTATACCCATAACATATTCATACCCCCCTGCCAGACGGCATACAGGCCAATCACTTCCGGTCATCAGACGGTCAGTGCCAAAAGCTTCGAAAACAACATTAAGATAAGGGTTTAAATCATCAGTTTTCGGGTTTTTCCAGTCTGATTCTGTAACCATGCCCGATAGCTTGCACCATACATTTTCATTCTTTGCGAGCCGGAAGATATCTTCTTTCCATGGGCTGATAATATGATCTTTTATCAGGGGTTTGGAAATATGGTCAAGAACAAATTTCTGTTCCGGAAACATTGAGACAACGATCTGCGCTGCAGGCAGGTGCTTTGGGAAAAGGAGCAGGTCGTAAGTCAGATTGTATTCCTTTAAAAGGCTGATGCCTTTCAGGAAATCATCACGCAGCATAAAATTATCCTCAGGTTCATCATGAACCACATGGCGCACCCCAACAAGCTTTTTTGACTTGCAGAATTCATCGAGCTGCCTTTTCAGGTTACTTTCCGAGCACAGATCAACCCATCCTACAACTCCCTTTATGAAATCAAACTGACCGGCAAGCTGAAGCAGCCATCTGGTTTCCTCATCGCTCTGTCGTGCCTGAACGGCCACTGTTCCTGAGAAACGGGCATTTACCAGCTCTGGCTTCAGGTCTCCTGGAAGGTAATCACGCTTCAACACCTTCATACTTTCATCAATCCAGCCATATTCAGTGCTGTTATATATCCAGAAATGCTGATGGGCATCTATCTTCATTCCCCGAACTTTAACAGGATCTTCAGATGCTTCTGAGGCTCTTCTTCGAGCATCTCAAATGCCTTCTGCGTCTGCGACGGATGGAGGATATCGGTGACTATCGCATCAGGTTTCAGGGTTCCCATGTTCATGTTTTCAATCGTTTCTGCGAACTCACCGTGCGAAACGCGTGATGTCATTATTATGCCTTCTTTCCATATCAGTTCCTTCATCACAATGGGAGATGGTTCTGACGAAAGGCCAAGGACGCATATAATGCCGGCTCCCCGGATAGACTGGATACATCCCCTGACAGGATTAACTACTCCCGCAATATCTTTTGCATGTCCGACTGCCTCGAACGCTATATCCACACCTTCTCCTCCGGTAAGCTCCTTTATCTTTTCAACAGCATTTATTTTGGCTGCATTGACAATATGAATATCGCTATATGCTTTTTTCGCAATGGCAAGCCGTTCATCGAGTATATCGACCATAATGACAGTGTTCTGAGTTTTAGTCCTGACTGCCTGTAAAATGCTCTGGCCAACCTTACCTGCGCCCCAGATCACAATCCTGTCGCCCGCACACACTTTAGCCCTGTTACAGGCATGAAATCCGATAGAGAGCACTTCTACAAGAGCTGCATGCTTATCGGAGATCTTATCAGTCACCCTGTAAAGCATCGATTCCGGCACTTTCATAAATTCACTGAAACCACCGTCGAGGTCGATGCCAACCAGTTTCAATGCTGAACATGCGGGATAATGATGCCTTTTGCATGCCGGACAATGTCCGCACCATATTATTGGGTCGACTGCAACCCTGTCGCCCGGTTTAAAGTTTTTAACATCAGGACCCGTTTCGACAATAACACCTGCAAACTCATGTCCCTGGATCAGCGGCAAGACGGTACGGGGATGAAATTCTCCAAGGAAAACGTGTTGATCGCTTCCGCAAATGCAGGCATACCCGACTTTTATGAGGACTTCGTTACCTGATATCTCAGGTATATCAACAGATTTCCATTCAACTTTTTTGTATTCGGTAAGTACCGCAGCGTTCATTTTCTTCATAGCTGATAATATATTTTCACAGTGCAATGTTAATCAAAGATGAGGATAATTTTTATCTATCAGGTCTTTCTTAACCATCTCCTTCCAAAAGCCATCAGGGATCTTGCAATCAACCGATTCCACATTTTTTTTCACCCTTTCAGGGTTGGACGTATTGAGAGAGACGCTTATTACTCCCGGCGGAGTCAGTGCAAACTGTACACATGCATTTGCCGGGTCGATATCATGTTTCTCGCAAATCGCAAAGAAATCTTCCCTCCATTTGAATTTTGACCTGTTTTCGGAAGAATCAGGTTTTATATGGACATAGTCAAAGAAATCACCGCCGGTCAGAAATCCTGCATGAAAGAGAGCCGAGTTTATAATGCCCACTCCTTTTGCATGCAGCTGCCCCATAAATTCAAGCAGGTCGGTCGGGTGCCTGTAAATGGTCATGCTGTTGGCAAACATTGCCCAGTCTAGATCAACTTCCTGTGCAATGAGCCGGATGGTCTTCCAGTTTTTGGCGCCGACACCAATTCCTTTTACCTTTCCCTGCGACTTCAGCTCCGACAGAGCTTTATAAGCCTCAACAATATTGCTGATAAGTCTCCTGAATTGTGCATCATCATGAGCAGTACTAAGATATTCATCCGGATCGTGTATTGATACCAGCATGGGCTTGAAGCTGCCTCCAAGAAGTTCATTTCCCTGTTCCCAGCATTCGATTATTCCCTCATAGCTTATGTTCTGTCGTGCATCATTTTTAATATTTATCCACACTCCTTTTTCAAAAGTTGGTTCGGGAGTTCTTAACGGGGTGCGGAGCCATCCGAGCTTGTTGCTGATAACAATATCTTCCGGTGAAACATTGAGTTTCTGCAATATTTCGCCAAGTTTTTCGAGTGCCAGTCCGGCGCCATATTTTCCCGCCGAATCGAATACCACTGGTTTAGGTACATTCAGAAGGCATTCTTTTATTATTGAGGTTTTTGTTCCATCGCTCAGGGCAGAATATAAATTTCCCAGAGCACTGGTACCAAATATTACCGTGGGTATGCTTACGCCGGTTGAACCGATAGGCCTGTGTTCCATATTCATGACTTTACTGGTTTTGAAATATTCTTTACTAAGAATCTACAACATCTTTTCGGATGTAATTTTAGATTTTCTGAGAAACATAAGATGGTTAATGACAAACCTAATGTCGCTCCATGACACCTTTTCCCCAAGAGTAGCTTTCACAGGTCCCATTTTAAGATCATCGGTTCCTTCGAAATGGCTGGTGATAAGTTCTGCTATTTCCTGTGATACTAATTTGTTGATTGGAATTTCACCGGTACCTACATAATATGCCAGATGACCTTCGATAGTAGGTATACTAAGCGTCCTCTCCCCTGCGATTTGTGGAATTGACTTACCTTCCTTAAAAAGATCGTAACTTATTTTCTTTGTTTCTTCTTTAATCTTTTTTGGAATCTTTTGCTCAGCAGGAGTCTCTCCAGCTGGTTCAATTTTTTCTTTTCTATATGAAATAATAATATTCAAAAGTTCTTCACCGAATTTCTCTGATTTCTTCTTTCCCATGCCCTTTACCAATTTAAGAACAGGCATAGACTGAGGCATTAAATTGGCCAACGCAACCATTGTTTTCTGGGGTAGTATCATGTAATGCGGAAGCTCCATTTCCCCGGCTTTAATATTCCGCCATTCTTTAATCTGGCGAAACAAAGCAGGATGTTGAATAATTCCTGAAGTATCATCCACTGACTTAGCTGAACGAGATTTGACTGCAGGAATATCAATAGCCGATTTGGCTTTGGCTTCGAGATATTTGCTTATCGTAAAACCAGATCTGACAGCATTAAGGCATGCTGACTTTGTGACACCCTCCTTTCTTACGCGCTCCAGGGCATCAGAAACTGATTTACGGACTGTTTTATTATCTGTTTCAACTGAAAAACCAGCTGGAATTTCTTTAAGGGCGGCTTCAAGTTTAGCTGAAAAAAATCCGGCTGCTTTTTTTACCCTTTCCTGCAGAAGAATATTTGATTCAGCATCACTGGCCCTGTTTAAAAGTCCATTCAATTGAGGACGAAATTTTTCGGATACTTCAAAAAGGTCTGCCCGTATACAGGATAAAGCATTTTCGATCATTTCCTGAGGATTTCCCAAAATGCTGTCATGGTGCTCATTAACAACCTTAAGACAATAATTGAGGTTATGTGTGAGGGGAATAAAATCGAAAAGTTCTGTCAGCAACATCTGCTGGTAAGCTTTTTTCGACTCTGCAAGTTGTTTGTGGTCGGGTTGATTTTGTTCGGTTTTATTAGTAAAGTCAG
>Ga0105106_10002085_pt1 | contig 14387 bp, 12 predicted proteins | sample PPLLaktember2015_5_FD_79109 | JGI IMG/M metagenome (GOLD analysis project Ga0105106, IMG submission 79109) | Freshwater sediment microbial communities from Prairie Pothole Lake near Jamestown, North Dakota, USA - PPLs Lake P8 Core (1) Depth... | ecosystem: Environmental > Aquatic > Freshwater >...
AAGGCCGGCCTGGTGATCGCACACGGGACCACTCCTTGAATGCCGGTCATCAGCAGGCATTGAAGCCCATTAAAATGGATGAGACGAGGGTGGTTGCGTTTTGCAGCCTGCCCCTTTTTGCGGGTGCTACCAACACGGGAGGGATGTGTCCATGCCCATGCGATTCAGAGGCGTGATCTTCGATCTGGATGGAACATTGCTGGACACCATCACAGATCTTGCCAATTGCATGAACACGGTGCTGGTCAGGTTTGGCTTTCCCGAGCACGATGTGGAAGCCTACAAGGCCTTTGTGGGGGACGGTCTGGAAATGCTGGTTCGACGAGCCATGCCGGATTCCGTTCACGAGGATGGCACCCTCCATGCGCGCTGCGTCGAAGCCATGCGGGAAGAATACCATCGGCGTCGCACGGAAACGACGGCGCCTTACCCGGGAATCCCGGAGCTCCTCGATGGGCTCACCGCCCGCAGGATTCGGATGACCGTTCTTTCCAACAAGCCCGACTCCCCCACGAAGCTGCTGGTGGCCGAGCTTCTGCCCCACTGGCGGTTCGACGTCGTTTTCGGCGAGTCCCCGGCCACCCCGCGCAAGCCCGACCCAACCGGCGCTCTCCTGATCGCGCGGTCCCTTCAAATCCCGCCCCATGAGCTCCTCTACCTCGGCGACACCGGAATCGACATGCAAACGGCCACAGAAGCCGGCATGTACGCGGTGGGAGCCCTCTGGGGCTTCCGCAAAGCCGATGAGCTTCAAGACGGCGGGGCCCAGGCCCTCGTTGAAAAGCCCCAGGATCTCCTCTCTATCTTAGCGTAACAGCCCAAGTACAGAAATCTATTGCGACTGCTCCTGATCTTCGGCCAGCTCGCGGATGGCGCCTCCGATCTTGCTGAGCTCCTCGAGGCGCGCCCTGGCCTTTTCCACGTAAGGCGCGGCCTCCGGGTTGCCGTGCAGTTGCATGGCCTCGGCCGTCCAGTCGACAATGTAAGGGTTTTCGTGGTCGATCCACCGGGTCAGAATGCCAAAGCTCTCAGGACCGGGGAGATGCCCCAGGAGCATGATCAGGCCGACCTTCAGCTCATCGAAGGCCGAATCGCGCTGCAGGGTTTCTTCGACCAGGGGGATCACCCGTGGCCCCATCCGTTCCAGATTCTCGAGGCACTTCTGGGCAAAAAACGGCAGTCGAAACATGGAAAGCTCTGCCAGGAGGCGGATGCTGTCGTCCGTATCGAAGGCAGCGAGCAGGTCGGGAACGAAGAGGCTTGCCCAGGTGAAGTTGTAGGTGAGAGGGAGCAAATGAGGAATGGCCGCAGGCCCGGCTTCCATGAGCTCGTCCAGAACCGGTTCCAGGGCCGCTCTTCTCTCCTCGAAGCCCTCCTCCTGTCGCCCGGGAAACCGTTTGAGGTCATTGGCCACGTCCAGCCTCGCGACCAGCTTCTTCAAATTCGCATCCTCGCCCATGGGAAACTGCTCGGCATAGGCACGCGCCCGCTGCGCCATCCAGAACTTCTCGAGCCACACGGAAGGCGAGAAGAAGTGGACATGCTCCTGGCGATCCGCCCCCTCCCGCTTGTAGTGGTCGTTGGTCTGAAAGAATTCCTTCTCCTCCACCGCCACCTGCCACCGTCGCCGGCAGGTCCGGAGCGCCTCGTCATAGTCACCCGTCGCCATGCAGGCACTCACCACGATGTCATGGAGCCGATCGTCCTCGGGACAGGTTGCGAGCAGAGAAGTCGCGAGTTTTCTAGCCTTTGCGAAATCCTTGGAGACGAGCAGGTCGAAACCCCTCCCGATGTCCTTCACAAGCGATTCCTGGAGCTTTGCTTTCTCCTCCTTCTTCCGGAGCATCTCGCCGGGAATGATCTGGCGCACCTCTTCGTGGCGGGGCAGACAGCATTTTTTATACTTTTTGCCCGATCCGCACGGACAGGGATCATTGCGGCCAGCTCGATTCACGGTGAAATCATCGGCCAGGGCCATCTGCCGACCGGCTCTCTTGAATTCCTCCACGCGACGGTCCAGCTCGTCACGAGAGATGTTGTGCCGCTTGCAGATGACATCGGGGTCTTCCCCCCGGAGCACTTCCGCCACGGGCTGCAGCGGGTCGACGGGGGCTGTCTTGCTTTCTGTGGACTGAGGGTTATCCATTGATTCCTTTCCTGAAGATGCGCAAAAGCTTGTCTGCGCCGTACCTGTCGCCAGATCGTTTCAGTTGCTCACCACTGAGTGAAACTCAACCCAACAGGGTAATCCAAATCCCAGTCGTCAAAACGGACATCTTCTTCCGGGGAGCTCTTGCCGAATGCCACTCCGCAGCGTGGCCAGAGGCCTCCCTCGAGGATCCTGATCGCCCGAGGATTCCGACGGGCTCCCCCTGGAGCCAGCCAGGCCCGTCATCTTCGACATCGATCGAATCGGCTGCAGAAAAAGCAATATCTATCAATTTTCAAATCACGTGTCAAAAAAACCGGCTGCATCCAAAAGCACCGCCCACCGTGCCAAATTGTGCTTATCCTGCATTGAAGAGGTTATGCTATAGATTAATAATTTGGCGCGGCGTGAAGCAGTGCCTTTCCAGTTCCCGAGAATGCAGAGCGAATACCACCGATATCCACCACGCGCCAGGACAGGCTTCGCAGTCTTCGGGGCTCTGCCGGTGGGGGCGGGACAGGCCAGGGAGCAATTCTAAGATGATTCGGCCCAAAACCCTTCAGCAGCGACTGGTCTTCTTTCTGCTGCTGCCCATTGCCCTGCTGCTGCTCGGTGTTGGAGCCTTCGGGTTCGTCACGACGCGTCAGGCTCTGCTCTCCCAATGGCAGGAGGCCACCATCGGCAAGCTGGAGCGGGCGGCCCATCGAGTCGACATGAAGCTTCAACAGCCCAAGGAACTGATCCAGATGGTCCATGGCGCCGCCGGGTCACCCCACGGACGTGCCGTTCAGGAATGGGCTCTCGAGAAGCTCAGGAATTCGGAGGGGGTGGCGGACGTGCGCACCACATGGCTCGGTGAGCCCGGCAGACTCCCCGTTGATGGAGTCTGCGCTCCCGAGGCGCTTTCATCCCATGGCCCCGGCCATGGGCCTTCCTCAGGCCATGGATTCGCTCCCTGCCGGCTTGAAGTCACCACCCCGCAGTATGACGCCGCAACCGAATGCGAAGCCGTCATCGTGCATTCGGATTTCAAGGGTGCCGGCGGCGAGATCTTCGGGAAAATCGAGGTCTTCGTTCGTCTCGCCTATTTGTTGGAGGATGCCATCCCGGCCCGGAATTCGGACGGGTTCAAGGTTTTTCTGGTAGACGACTGCGGAGAGGTGATCTTTTCCAGCACGGGGGAACGTACCCGCCAGACTTTTGATGCGGATTCCCTGGAGGCCGCCACCATGGAGGCCACCAGAACCAGCCACTATGGGACGATTCTGGGAGAGGGATATCCACCGCAGAACGTGAGCGGGTTCTTCAAACTGAACGAAGCTCCCTGGACTTTTGTGCTGGTGGCTCCGGGGCATGTGGTCCTGAGGGACCTGATCGCATTTCGCAACGTTTATTTCGCCGTGGGCGGCGGCATGATCGTTCTCATCATCCTCCTGATCAGGTCCCTTGCGGGAAGGGTGGTGGCCACCATTCAGGAGGTGTCCCAGGCGGCGGACCGCGTGGCTCAGGGAGATCTTGAAGCGCTGGTGCGCTCCCCCAATGGTGGAAGCGACGAGTTGGCCCGCCTGATAGGGAGCTTCAACAGCATGGTCGCTCAACTGCACGAGCGCCTCCGTCTGAAAGAAGCGGTGAACCTCGCCCAGGAAGTGCAGCAGAGCCTGCTGCCCCAGAGTGCTCCGCGTATCGAAGGCATCGAGCTGGCCGGAAAGAGCGACTACTGCGACGAGACCGGCGGGGATTACTACGACTTCATTCGGCCGGATGGATCCGATGCCCAGTCCATCTACATCGCGGTGGGCGATGTGGTGGGGCACGGATTGGGGGCTGCTCTGCTCATGACCACCGTGCGCGCATTCCTGAGGAGCAGGCTCGCCATGCCGGGGGACCTCACGGAGGTGGTCGCGCACGTCAACCGGCTGCTTTGCCAGGATACGGACCGAACGGTCGCTTTCATGACCCTCTTCCTGGCCAGGATGGACCCTCTCCGGCGCGAGATCCGATGGGTTCGAGCGGGCCACGACCCGGGACTGCTCTACGACCCGATCACGGATACGTTCACAGATCTTCAGGGGGGCGGAGTGGCGCTCGGCATCGACAGTTCTTACGCCTTTGAAGAGGGCGTTTTCAAAGAGCTCGCCGCGGATTGCATCCTTTTGTTCGGCACGGATGGGATCTGGGAAACCGAGAACCCGGCAGGCGAAGCTTTCGGAAAGGAGCGACTGAAGGAGGTTGTCCGCCTGAATCGTCATCTCGCGGCATCGCATCTTGTGCAGGCCGTCTCGGATGCGCTCGAGTCGTTTCGCGACGGCGCCCCCCAAACCGATGACGCCACCATCGTGGTCGCAAGGGTTGCAGACGGGCAGGACTAGAATGACTACCCTCGGGCCGCAATCTGTATTATGCTGTCAGGAAAGCATTCTTCCCAACTCCATTCCCACGAAATCGTCACTGTTGACGCTTGTGAACAAGGGGGACACATGGCTCAAGAAATCATTCGAGAGTCGGTCATCGCGGGGAGCTGGTATCCGGGACACCCTGACACGCTCAGAAAGGATATCCATCATTATCTGGAAACGGCCGGCTCCGTTACGATTCCGGGCGAGCTCCGGGCTCTGATTGTCCCTCATGCCGGCTACACGTATTCGGGCGGTGTGGCGGCTCACGCCTACCGGTTGCTTCAGGACCGATCTTTCGACAGGGTGGTCATCGTGGCCCCCAGTCACCGGGCCTATTTCAAAGGGGCGAGCGTCTACACGCTGGGAGGCTACCGGACTCCTTTCGGCGTCGTTCCCCTGGACCGTGAAATCATTGAAGCCCTTCTCGAGCATTCGTCGCTCGTCAAATCCGTTCCCGAAGCAGATGCCGAAGAGCATTCGCTGGAGATTCAGCTGCCCTTTCTCCAGGTCGTCCTCAGGGACTTCCGCCTGACGCCCATCATCATGGCGGACCAGTCCTACAGGTTCTGCGAGCAGCTGGCCGAAGTGCTCTGCAACGTCTGCCGCGACATGAAGGTCCTGCTGATCGCCAGCACCGATCTGTCGCACTTTCACTCATATGCCGAGGCCAGGCGGCTGGATCAGGTCGTGTGCGACCATGTTGCCTCCTTCGATCCCCAAGCCCTTTCCCTCGACTTGCAGGGCGGCAAATGTGAAGCCTGCGGAGCCGGTCCCATGATGGCCATCATGCTGGCTGCGAGGGGGCTCGGCGCCAACGGAGCCCAGGTGCTGCACTACGCCAATTCCGGGGATGTCGCCGGAGACAGAAGCCGAGTGGTGGGCTATCTGGCTGCGGCGCTCTATCGCAGTCCGTCCAGCCAGGAGCAGGCTCGGCCGGAGCAGAAATCGACTGTCGGCGTCGATCTGGGGCTGAACGACGACGAGAAAAGGACACTCCATGAAATTGCCCGACAATCCATCAGGTCCCGCTGCCGGGGAGAGCCCATGCCGGAATTCTCATCCGATTCAGCGAGGCTCATGGAGAAGACCGGAGCTTTCGTCTGCCTCCACAAGGGCGAGGAGCTTCGAGGATGCATCGGCATGATCGAGGCCAAAGCCCCGCTTCTGGAAACGGTGAAGCAGATGGCCGTCCAGGCTGCCTTCTCCGATCCCCGTTTTTGTTCCGTTCAGGAGGAAGAGCTCCGGGATTTGGACATCGAGATTTCCGTCTTGACCCCTCTGCAGCCCGTCAAGGACCCGGATGAGATCGAAATCGGAATACACGGGTTGTACATCAGGAAGGGACACCATTCGGGCCTGCTTCTCCCCCAGGTTGCGAGTGAGCGGGGCTGGAGCACGGAGGAGTTCCTCCGGTGGACCTGCAGGAAGGCAGGGCTCCCCGAACAGGCCTGGAAAGATCCCGATGCCGAGCTCTTCCTGTTTTCTGCAGATGTCTTCTGATCTTCAACCATGCGAGGTTTTAGCGATCCGTGAGTGAGATTGTCGATTTCATGTCCAAGAAGCGCCAGATGGCGGCCCGAAAAGGTTTTCAGAGCTGGGGCTCCCGTTTTTCGGAATCCTTCGATGAGAACACCCGGTTCCGCGATGTGAGTGACAAGACTCTTTGCACCCTCATCAAAGGGGGAGAGATATCCTCGCAGCCGGTGTACGATCTGGTGATGGGCTTTCAGGGGCTCGGGGCGGGCTCCGGGTTTCACGACCTGGAAGTCCCGGACAAGATGGAGGTGATGGACATCGTCATCTTTCTGCTGGACCAGTTTCGATTCGAGGCCATGAGGCGACTGGGATGGGTGGAAGATGAGCCGATTCTCCACATGAGCCTCGTCGAAGCCATCGAGCAGTACTCCAGCCACTTCGCCGCAGACCGTCACAGAACCCCGATGCTCTCAGCGTCTCACCCGAGGTTCGAGGAGTTCAGTCAGGCGTACGAGAACGACCGATACTCCGTCGTGAGGCGGCTCATCCCCGAAGCCATCGAGATCTACGAGCAGAAGACGGGAGAGGCCCCCGACCACTAGGGTGCCGGGATTCGTCGCCATGCCCAAAGAACGTCTCCACCTGCTCCTGGCCGATCTGACCCTGCAACGCATGGCTGCCGCGACGGGGTGCCCACCCATCCACGACCGGTGGAGGAAAGCATTTCTTCACGGTGCGATCTCTCCGGATCTTCTCTTCTACGACCTGCCCTTCTTCAGGTTATCCGCTGTGGGAGGCAGGCTGCACGCGCTCATGGAAACATTGCAGCCCGGTGTCATGCCTGAGCCGATGCGCACACTCCTGGAAACGCCGGAGCGTGCGCATGTCCGCCCCTGGATGCTCGGGATGACCCACCATTTCATGGTGGATCAAATCTGGCATCCTCTCATCAACGGCTACGCCGGGGGGCAGGATACGCCCTGCCGCAGCATGGGCCTCAACATGCGCGAATGCCATCATTGGCTCGAGAGCGAGCTGGAGTCATTCTGGATGAGTCGACTCGGGCCTTTGGACGGTTACATCCCGTTTTTGACACTGCTGAAGGGGGATATGCCTTTCAGGATGAGCGTGGGTGAGGCTTATGAAGGGCTGCTGGGAGCGCTGAGCATCACTCAGGCTGCCAGCGCTGCAGAAATCACGCAATGTTCCACACTCCAGATCCTCCTCATGCTCGAGTTTTCCAGACCGGCATGGGGAAGGCTCAGGAGCTTTCTACTTTCCATGAGGCCCACGAAGTACATCGGGGCCCTGATTGTGCCTCGATATCCATGCGCCAACAATGGGATTCCCAAAGCAGACGATCCGGCCGGAATTCACCGACTCTGGGAGAAGGAGCTGGTGGACCGGACCATCTCATCCATCACGTCTGAATTCCTTTCGCTTCCAGGATGGTCCTGACGATCCCTGAGCCATCGATACCCTCCAAACGGTATAGATCCGAAGGCTTGCCGGACAAGCCGTAGCTCTTGACCCCCAGACGAATGAGCCGGCACGCCACTCCGGCGTCGGCCATGGCGAGTGCCACCCGTGCGCCCAGGCCCGTGTCCACGTGATGGTCCTCCACGGTCACGAGAAGCCCGGTGCGCGCCGCATCGAGAACGGCCTCGCCATCGAAGGGCTTCATCGAAGCGAAATTCAGGACCGCCAACCGCAGACCGTGCTTCTCGGAAAGCTCCTTCCGAGCCTTCACTGCTTCAATGAGCGTGGTCCCGTACGACAGAATGGCGCCATCATCTCCGGTTCTCACCTGGTCGGCCTTACCCGGAACGAAACGATAGGAGCCGCCGTACAGCGGGTTGCCGGACTCGTCTGTCATCACCGGAAGCTTGGAACGCCCCATGGCGACGAAGAAGTTGCCGCGGTGCGCAGCGATATACCGGACGATGCGATCCGTCTGGTTGGGGTCCGCCGGCAGGAAAATCGAAAAACCAAATATATTCTGCATCAGGCCGATGTAGTCGATGCACTGATGGGTCTGGCCGTCTTCGCCCACGTCCAGCCCGCAGTGGGTGCTCACCACCTTGAGCTGCGTCTCGTTGATATCGTTCAGCCGATGCTGGTTGTAGGTCTCGCAGACGGCAAACACGCCGAAGGTGCTGAAGAAAGCCGCACAGCCTTCCCGGCTCGCCGCCCCCGCGACGGTGGCCGCGTGGTGCTCCTGGATGCCGCACTCGAAAAAGGCCTTTTCATTGAGACGGTGGAAACCCTCCATCTTGACCGACCCTTCGAGATCGCAGCTGAAGCCCAGGATCTTGGGCACATCGCCCATGTTGTTCCGGCGCGCCAGATCCTCCAGGGCCGCACCATAGGCGGAACGGCAGTCGGTCTTGACGTCGGCGCCATAGGTCTTCGGCTCGCCGGGATCGACGGCCGGATACGCCGCCTCTACGCAGGATGGCTCATGGAAGACATAGAGGCTGTTTCGCCTCTCCCGAAGTGCGGGAATCGGATTCTCGAGCCCCAGCTCCTCGAAGGCCGCCGCTGCTTCGCTGTCGCTCAGCACCGACCCATGATACCTGGCCTTGTTCTCCATGAAAGAGATGCCTTTGCCCATCACCGTCCGAGCGACGATCACCGAGGGATAGCGGGGATCGTCCACATCGCCCCGCTGGATCCGCCTGAGGGCCTGGAAGATGGCATCGAAGTCATGTCCGTTTTCGAGGTAGAGCGTGTTCCACAGGGCCGCGACATAATCCGCGCGGACGGCCTGCGGCATCACATGATTCGTACTGCCGCCGATCTGAAGATGGTTGCGGTCCACCACGCCAAAGAGATTGTTGAGTTCGTACTTGACGGCGAATCGGCGGGCTTCGGCAATCTGGCCCTTCTGCTGCTCCCCATCTCCCATGAGCACCGCGACGCGAGCGGGATTGTGCTTGAGCTTCAGGGCGAGGGCCATGCCGGCCCCTGCGGAAAGACCCTGACCCAGGTTTCCCGTGTTCCACTCGACACCGGGCACGCAGCATTCCACATGACCGGCAAAGCAGGAGCCTGCGTGCCGGAACTCCAGGATCATCTTGTCCTCTTCGATATAGCCGAATTCGCACAGCACGCTGTAGATGCAGGGGCTGATATGGCCCATGCTGGCGACGAGCCGGTCCCGCTCAGGCCAGCAGTGGTCGCCGGCCTGGTGCCGCAGGGTGCTGTAGAGCATCAAAACAAGGTGCAGCGAGGACATGGACCCCCCGGGGTGGCCGCTTCCAGCGACGGTCGTGCTGGCGATGATGCGGCGCATGCAGCGCAGCCACATCTCTTGGAGGGTCTGTTTCTGCTCTTCGGTCAGGGAGCTCTGTTCAAAGGAGATTTGAAACATGATCGGGACCCGCTCCTCCCTCGTCAGTGGATGGTTTCCTTGGCCGCAGTTTCGTCGTCACCCGGCTTCTGGAGCCGTTCGAGCACGCGATCCGCAAAGCTCTCCACAGCCTTCTTGAAAGCCGTGTCGCTTTCGTCTTCAAAGACGGGTTTGCCTTCGTCTCCTCCCTCCACCACTGCAGGGTCGAAAGGCAGCTCGCCGAGGTAGAAGACCTTCATGCGATCTGCCGTTCTCTTGCCTCCACCGGTCCGGAATATGGGAATGAACTGCTGGCAATGCGGGCAGTAAAGCCCGGACATGTTCTCGACCAGCCCCGCAATTTCCAGATCCACCTTTCTGCAGAAATTGATGGATTTCCTCACATCGGCCAGCGCCACCTCCTGGGGAGTCGTGACAATGATGGCCCTGGCTTCAGGAATCAGCTTGGCGATGCTCAGGGGTTCGTCGCCTGTGCCGGGCGGGCAGTCCACCACCAGAAAATCCAGTTCCCCCCACTGACAATCGGACAGAAACTGGGTGATCACGCCGTGTTTGAGCGGCCCGCGCCAGATGACGGCAGAATCCGTGTCTTCGAGCATGGACTCGATGGAGACGACCTTCAGATTCGGGCGGTATTGGTGGGGCAGGATCTGCTGTTCGGCCGTCACGTTCATGACTCCATGCAGTCCCAACATCTTGGGGATGCTGGGACCATGCAGGTCGATATCCAGCAGGCCAACCGTGTAGCCCTTTCGTGCCAAAACGAGGGAGAGGTAGGTCGCCACGCTGCTCTTTCCGACCCCGCCTTTGCCGCTCATGACAATCAGTTTATTCTTGATCCTGGCCATTTTGCACTGGACGGTCTCTTCTTTGCTCATCTTTTCTTTGCCGGGACAGGTTTCGCAGGATTTTGGATCGCAGGACTTGGGTTTCATCGGTCAACTCCTCATGGTGAGCTCAGGACCCTCAGGCCTCCCCTTTTGGGGCTCGGTTACCTTAGAGACTATCTTCTTCCTTGTCAACTTCTTGGGAATCAGCGATTAATCTGATTCTGTGGGGGCATTCCCGAAAGGCATCCGCGCGGATAAAGGACCGACAGAGGCAACATCAAGCATGCCCAGTGCGCCACCCTCGCATCAAATTGATGAAGGCATCATCGGTGCACTTCACTCTAGGATAGTTCTGAGGACGACACTTCTCAACCAAAGGAGGGGGGATATGGAAAGGGATCTCGAAGACCTCATCGAACGGACCAGGAATACGGCCCATAAACTCTTTTCAGGGCCGGTGCCCGTTGAGGTTCCATATCGATTGTGGAAATCCTTCGATGCAGATCTCGCCAAGGAGCTTTCGCTTTTCATCACAGGCAATATCTACTCGAGGGAGGTGCTTCCGCTTCCCGAGCGGCAGATGATCGCCGTTGCGGCCTTGGCGGCTCTCCAGAAAACAGACGAGCTCAAGGTGCACCTGCATGGTGCCTTGAATGTTGGAGTGCCCGCCAGAAGGTTGGCGGAAATCGCCTTCCAGATCGGGATCTACGCCGGATTTCCGGCGGTGAACGCCTCGCTGGCCGCCTTGAAGGAGGTGCTCATCAGTCGAGGTGAGTGGCCCATTCCCGAAGAAACGTCCTCGACGACCTGACTGGAGTGTCAGGAAGGGTTTCGAGTTTCGGGGTTCGAGTTTCAAATTGATGGCGTCATTGGCGAACGGGCATTGACATTGTTCAGGGAGCTCCAGAGGGGTATTGGCGGTAGTGCCGGATGAGCTCCGCACCGGGCTTCCCTGCCTCCAGAGTGGGGGCATGCCGCTTGCGGATCACTCAGCGAGTAATTATCAGGAAAGCGTAATTGGATGTGGCTCGGACCAAATAGATTGTCCCGATGAAGACTTGCAAGAAGTTGGAGGACTATGAATGCCGATTTACGAGTACCGTTGCACACGTTGTGATCATTGCTTCGAGGCTCTGGTATGGAGCAGCACGGAAGAGTGCAGTCTGAAGTGCCCGGAGTGCGATTGCGGCGAGATCGAGAAGATGCTTTCCCTTTTCTCCCGGTCCTGTTCATCGAAAGACAGTTCGATTTCCAACTGCAGCACAGGCACCGGTGGATTCAGCTGAGCCTAGATCATAACCGGTAGGATACCGGTCATTCAATGCACCCGTTCCGCTCAGCAGTTATTCAGCGCGTGATGGGCTGTTTTGTGAGCGCATATGCACACCTATAGCCTCGAACAGTGGGAGCACGGCCACAATTTCTCTCTCATTCACGAGAAAGGGGAGAGACGTACCACACAGGTTCTTGCGCTGACAGCCATCACCATGGTCGTTGAAATCGCAGCGGGGCAGCTTTACGGGTCCATGGCGCTTCTGGCCGATGGCTGGCACATGGGGACCCACGTGGCGGCCTTTGGCATTTCCATTTTTGCCTACCACTATGCCCGGAGGCACGCGGGCAGTGAGCGTTTCAGTTTCGGGACCGGGAAAGTGAGTGTCCTGGGAGGCTTCGCCAGTGCCGTCGCTCTGGCTGTGGTGGCCTTGATGATGGCCCTGGAATCCATCAGCCGATTGTTGGAATCTCCTCTGATCCATTTCAACGAAGCGATCATGGTTGCCTCGGCGGGACTGGTGGTCAACCTGGTATGTGCGTTTCTACTGCAGGACCATCATGTGCACGATCCCTCCGGCGATCACGACCACAATCTCAGGGCCGCCTACCTGCATGTATTGGCGGATGCCTTGACTTCGGTCCTGGCCATCGCGGCATTGCTCTCCGGCAAGTATCTCGGCTGGCAGCGGCTCGACCCGGTCATGGGCATCGTGGGCGCCATCGTCATCACGCGATGGTCCTGGCAGCTCCTGATGGATACCAGCTCCATACTCCTGGATCGCTCAGGGGACGGATCCATGAGGAGATTTATCCAGGACAGGATTGAGAGCGATTCCGACAATCGCGTATCAGACATGCACCTCTGGAAGGTGGGACCGGCGCATTATTCGGCACTCATCTCCATCGTCACTCACTACCCGAAAGACCCGGACCACTACAAGCAGCTCCTCGGCGGCCTGCAGCAACTGAGTCATCTGACGGTGGAGGTGAATCCGTGTGAGAGTGAACCCTGTATTGTGATGAATGACTCCTGATTTCGCATTGATCGGGAAAAATGGGAGATAATACGATGGTGGGATGGGACTTCCTGATATTCATCGGTGTCATTGTGGGATGGGTGGTGCTCAATCGCTGGATTCTGCCGCGCTTTGGGATTCACACCTGAATGTCCGGCCAATGTGGGATCGGAGATCCCAAGGCGAAAGACTCCGAGCAGAGTCACCGCTCTGATTCATGATCTTTGACGACTGGGCCGGTGGCGACGGAGGGAGCCCGACAGAAGGCTCCCCCGCCGGTGGCAGGAGCCTGCAGGACTTTGATTTGGCGGCCCTGTGCGATGGAGGTCGCCACCGCAGTCAAGCTGTCAGAGAGCGTCTAAGAATTGCATCCATCATCGTCACCCCCGCGCAGGCGGGGGTCCAGATTCCTCATCGAGTCTCGATTCCCGCCTTCGCGGGAATAACGAACTGTCGTCCATTCAGACTTTTTGGGCACCCTGTCAGGGCTTCCGAGCAACACCGTATCACAGAGTGTTCGTTCAGTCGGGAAGGAGCGTTTCTATGCTCCCAACCTCCTGTGCGAGCGTGAACGCCGACTCGAGATGAACAGTAACAAAACAGTGAGCACCAGGAGGCCGCCGAAGATCATCCCCACCCACTTCCAGTCGATCTTGTCCACCCGCAGCACCGTCTGCCAGGCTCTCTTGAACCAGCCTGCCAGCTCGATGTCCTCCCGGCTCACCAGCGGTAATGTTCTTTTTGGCTGATCTCCCAACAGAAAGACGACCTGCCCCAGGGATTGACCGGCCTGGACCGGAGCCGTGACCTCCTCGGGTGCCTGCACTTCCCAGCGCAGCTGCTGCTTTTGGGCCTGAGATACCGTGAAGCTCGCCTTCTCCTGGGTATGCAGATCGACCTGGTCCCGGATTCCCTTCCAGACCTTGATCGTCTTGACCGGCTGACCCTCAGGGAAAGGCTGGACCAGGGTATAATTCCGGAAACCATAATTGAGCAGTTTCAGCGCTTCACGCTCACGAATGGCCGGCCTCTCGGCGCCCATGACTACCGCCAGGAGTCGCATGCCGTCCCTCTGCGCCGTTGCTGCCAGATGGTAGCCGCCCTCCTGCACGAACCCTGTTTTGAGTCCGTCAACGGTGGAGTCCTTGAGGAGCAGATGATTTCGATTGTACTGCGTGATCTCGTTATACGTAAATTCGCGCATGGAGTGGAACCGCAGGGATTCGGGGAAGCGCTGGAGGTAAGCCGTGTCCAGGATCGCCATTTCCCTCGCCGTCGTGATCTGGCCGTCGGCCGGCAATCCGTGGGGGTTCAGAAAGTGGCTCTGGGACATGCCAATCTCCCTGGCCTTCCGGTTCATGGCCTCCACAAAAGTGTCGAGGCTGCCATGGAGATGCTCCGCCACCGCCACACAAGCATCATTTCCGGATACCACGGCGATGCCCTTGATCAACTCTTCCACGGGCACCTTCGTTCCCACTCCCACAAACATCTTGGAGCCGCCGGTCCGCCATGCCGTCTCACTGACCCAGGCCTCTTCACCCGTCTTGACCTTGCCCTGCTGCATGGCCTCGAACAGCAGATAAAGTGTCAGAATCTTGGTGAAGGATGCCGGCTCGATGAGCTCGTCGGCATTCTGCTCGAAGAGTGTGGACCCTGTGCTCACATCCACAAGGATGGCGCTCCGGGCCTCTACCTGCCCCGGCGAGAGGTCCGAGCTGCTCTGTTTTGGAGCTTCCTGGCCGGGACGCCTTGCAGACTCAGCGCCGCGGGGTTTGCTCCCGCGTCTGACCTCGGGGGGTTTTCGGGTTGGTTTCACGGAAGGTTTCGTTGCCGTTGAGGACTCCGCCGCCAGCGTGCCTGAAGGCAATGCCAGAGGCAGGATCACAAAAA
>Ga0105106_10002086_pt1 | contig 14383 bp, 12 predicted proteins | sample PPLLaktember2015_5_FD_79109 | JGI IMG/M metagenome (GOLD analysis project Ga0105106, IMG submission 79109) | Freshwater sediment microbial communities from Prairie Pothole Lake near Jamestown, North Dakota, USA - PPLs Lake P8 Core (1) Depth... | ecosystem: Environmental > Aquatic > Freshwater >...
AAGTAGATGGGCGGTTCGGTGGCCTCCACCAGCAGATCGAAACTCGTGACCGGCACAAAGGTGTCCCCCAGTGTGACCGGGATGTCGGGGTTGATTTCGCCGACCACCAGCGAGGCCTGTTCCATGGCCTGCTGGGCCACGTCCACCGCCACCCCTAAGCTGCAGTAGCCGGCTTCGTTGGGGGGCGTCACCTGCACAAAGGCGACGTCGATGGCAAGCCAGCCGGACGCGATCAGGTGGGGGATGCGGCAGAAGCGGCAGGGAATCAGGTCCACCCGCCCCGAGGTGATGGCCTCGCTGGCGATCCAGCCTGAGAAAAACGTCTTCAGGCGGTACTTGTGGGACCGCTGTTGCTGCAGCGCAACGGCGTCCCCCAGGCTCACGAGCTGGATCAATTCCAGGTCCTGAAGGTTGGGGGCCTCCGAGGCGGTGAGGTGTTTGACCAGGGTGCGCGGCTCGGCCACGCCGGTGCCCAGGAATATGCTCATCCCGGGTTCGATGCGCTCCAGGACCGCCTCGGGCGACACGATCCGCTTGCGCCACTGATCCTCAGACGGGGTGTTGTTCATCGGTTACCTCCCGTTCGGCTTGCCGGGCCGGGGCGCCTGCCGGCTGTCGGCGGCGGCCGACCCGCGCGCGGCCTGCGCCCGAATTGTTCAGGCCCCGGGACGGCGCCAGGCGCCCAGCGCCAGCATCACCCGGAAGGGCAGCTCCACCAGGAATTCGAAGATGAAACCGATCAGAAAGAGCACCACCATGAGCATCGGCCGGCACCCGCAGAGCAGTCGGGTCAGGGTGAATTTCAAAACAGACTCCTCGCTCGCAATGCGGCCCGGCGGGCACGCAGGCTAAAGACTGCCCTTGCGCAAAATGGCGATCAGCAGCCAGATGCCCATCAGCGCGCCGGCGGAAAAGAGCAGAATGCCGATCAGCGAAATACCGTACACCAGCGGTGGGGTTTGCGAGATGACGATCAGGGCCGAGCCGATCAGGAGCGCCGCGATGATGATCGCAAAAGCCAGCCGGTTGCTGGTCTGGTCCTGGGTCGCGCGCATGCGTTCATACCCGACAATATCGATCTGGAGGGCGATTTTGCGCTGCTTGATCAGCCGCGTGACCTCCAGCAGGTCCCGCGGGAACTGCCGTACGAAGCGCAGCAGGTCGGTCCCGATCTGCAGGCCGTCCTGGGTGATGCGCTGGGGGGAGAAGCGCGCCAGTTTGATTTTTTCCAGAAACGGGGCGCTCTTGGCAATCATGTCGAAATCCGGGTCCAGGCGCGCCGCCACGCTCTCCACCGTGCTGAAGGCCTTCATCATCAGGAAAATGTTCGGCGGAATCCGCAGCCGGAAGGCCGATACCATTTCCAGCAGCTGCTGGACGATGCGGCCGATTTTAACCTCTTTGAGGGGCCGGTAGAGGTTGCGGCCCATGAAATCGGCCACATCCCGTTCCAGTTCAGGCGTGTCGGGCTCATCGCGCCACTCGGTGAGCCGCAGCAGCGCTTGGGTGGCGAGGACTTCGTTGCGGTGCACGACCGCGTCGATCAGGTCGACGAACAGCTCCCGTGTGGCACGGTCGACGCTGCCCACCATGCCGAAATCCAGCAGGCAGATCACGTTCTCGGCCAGCACCTGGATGTTGCCGGGATGAGGATCGGCGTGAAAAAAACCAAAGTCGAAAACCTGGCGCAGAAAAAGGTCGGCACCGCGGTCGGTGATGCATTTGGGGTCCAGCCCGGCGGCCTTCAGCTGCGCGACCTCCGAGACCTTGATGCCGGAAACATACTCCATCGTCAGCACCCGCTCGGTGGTGGTGTCGCGGTAGACCGCCGGGATGTAGACCCTGGGGTCGTCCAGGAACTGCTGGGCGATGCGCTCCATGTTGGTCGCCTCGAGGCTGTAATCGAGTTCTCTTTCGATGGTGCGGGCGAACTCCTCGACGATTTTGACGGGCCGGTGCAGAGCGATCTCCTCGATGTGGCGCTCCATCAGGGTGGCCATGTGCAGCATGATCTCGAGGTCCACCTCGATGACCTTGCGGATCCCCGGCCGCTGGACCTTGACGGCCACCTCGTCGCCGTCGTGGCGCCGGGCGCGGTGGACCTGGCCGATGGAGGCCGAGGCCAGCGGCTCGGGGTCGAAGCGCGTGAAGGCCTCGGCGGTGGGGCGTTTGAGGTCGTACTCGAGGATCGCGCGGATCTCTTCGAAGGCGCAGGGCGGCACATCGTCCTGGAGCTTGGCCAGCTCCTCGGTGAATTCGGCCGGCACCAGATCCGGGCGGGTGGAGAGCGTCTGGCCAAGTTTGACGTAGGTTGGCCCCAGTTCCTCGAGGGCCATCCGGACCCGCTCCGCACGGGTGCGCTTGTCGTCGCGCGGGCGCTGCCGGCGCGAGAACATCTGCAACCCGATCTCGATGTACTGGTCGATCTTGAGGGATTCGACCAGGTCGCCGAAGCCGTATTTGAAGAGGATCGACAGGATCTGCCGGTAGCGGTTGAGGTGGCGGTAGGTTCGCCCGATGACGCCAATTTTGCGGATGCTCAGCATAGTCGCACGGGTATCCACGGTCAGCGGGTGCGGGGCAGGGCCACTGCCGGCGGTTTTGCCGGGGGGGCGGGTCCGGTTGAAACAGGGCTGGCAGGATCGGGATGGCCGGCGCAGCGGGGCCGCGCGGGGCACCGCTGCGCCGGTCGGTGCCCCTCCGCGGAGGATTTACTTGAGTTTGCCCACCAGCGCGCTGGCGATCGTGTTTTTCTGGATTTCCTTGGTGCCTTCGTAGAGTTCGCAGATCTTGGCGTCCCGGTAATAGCGCTCGACTTCGTACTCCAGCATGTAGCCGTAGCCGCCCATGAGCTGGATGGCCTCGTCGGCGACCTCCACCGCGGTGCGGCCGGCCACCATTTTGGCCATGGAGGTCAGCTTGGGGTCGATGCGGCCCTGGTCGAAATTCCAGGCCGCCTTGTAGGTCAGCAGGCGCGCCATTTCAATCTTGGTGGCCATGTCGGCCAGCTTGTGCTGGGTGATCTGGAAATGGGCGATCTTGCGGCCGAACTGCTCGCGGGATTTGACATAATCCAGCGCCCGGTCAAAGGCCCCCTGGGCGGTCCCGAGCCCCTGGGCGGCGATCAGGATCCGGCTTTCGTCGAAAAATTCCAGCACCTGATAAAAACCGCGGTTTTCCTTGCCGATCAGGTTGGACGCCGGCACCCGCACGTCTTTGAAGGTGACCTCGGCGGTGTGCATCATCCGGATGCCCATCTTGACCCCCACGCTGGCGGCGGAAACACCCTGGCGGTCGGCCTCTACCAGGATCAGGCTCATGCCCCGGTGGCTGGGTTGGGCATCGGGGTTGGTCTGGCACAGGACCGAGTAAAAGCCGGCCAGCGGGCCCCCGTTGGTGATGAAAATCTTGCTGCCGTTGATGACCCAGTCGTCTCCGTCGCGCACGGCGCTGGTGTCCATGAAGGTGATGTCGGAGCCGTGGTTGGGTTCGGTAAAGGCGCCGCAGGAGAGCACTTCCCCCTCGGCCACCCTGGGCAGCCAGGTTTTCTTCTGTGATTCACTGCCGAAGTGTAAAACGATTTCCGAGGCGAAATCGGCCAGCATCAGACAGGCGCCCACCGAGGAGTCGCCCCGGCAGAGCTCCTCCGCAACGAGGATGTTCTCCATCACGCTCATCCCCTGGCCCGAGTATTCCTCGGGGAAGTGGATCCCGATAAATCCCAGCTCCGCGGCTTTTTTCCACATTTTCACCGGGTACTCGTGCTTTTCCTCCAACTGCAGGATGACGTCTTTTTTGAACTCGCCCTTGACAAAATCCCGCACCGCTTTCTGGATCTGCTGTTGTTCCTTGGTTAACTCAAACTCCATGGATACCCCCTTACGTCAGGAATTATATAAGGATATGGCTGAAAATGTCTTGCACCGGATACCCGCGGCAGGCCGCAAGTATCCAAGAAATTTCATCTATCATATACCCCCGGTGATTGCAAGGAGATTGCTCCCGCCGCCGGCGCAGGCGCAGCCAGGGCCGCAAATCTCACTTGACGGATAAACCCGTTTGCCCTAACTTACTTTTTCATCTTTAAACCACTGCGACCCTTTTTGAAAGGAACTAACACGATATGGCCTTTACAATTGCCCTGGCCGGCAAAGGCGGTACGGGGAAAACCACCGTTGCCGGCATGCTGGTCAAGTACATGCTGCAGCGCGGGAAAACCCCGGTGCTGGCAGTCGATGCGGATTGCAACGCCAACCTGAACGAGGTGCTCGGCGTTGCGGTCCCCGACACCCTCGGCAACGCCCGCGAAGACATGAAAAAAGGCAAGGTCCCCGATGGGATGACCAAAGACGTCTTCATTTCCATGCGCATGGAGGAAGCCATCGTCGAACGTGACGGGTTCGACCTGATCGTCATGGGGCAGCCGGAAGGAGCAGGCTGCTACTGTGCCGCCAACTCGCTGCTGACCAATTTTCTCGAACGACTGACGGATAACTACCCCTTCATCGTCATGGACAACGAGGCCGGCATGGAGCACATCAGCCGGCTGACCACCAAAAACGTCGACGTGCTGCTGATCGTGTCGGACACCTCGCGGCGCGGCCTGCAGGCCGCCTTGCGGATTGACAAGCTGGCGCGGGAGCTGAACATCGGGGTGGCCAAGAGCTACCTGGTGCTCAACCAGGCCAAGGCGGCCCCCTCACAGGCCGTTATGGACATCATCGCCGCCGCCGACGGACCCGAACTGCTGGGAACGATCCCCGAAGACGAAACCATCTATGAATATGACCTGAACGGCCGACCGACCATCGAGATGCCCGAAGACAGCCCCTCGGTGCGGGCGGCTTTTGATCTCTTCGGGCGCTTTCTCCCGTGATCGAGGGGGTGCCGGCGCAGAGGAAAGGGCGGTGTGTGCGATGAAGAAAACGGGTCTGCTGTTCGACCAACGCTACATGCTTCACGAAACCGGGCCCTATCACCCGGAAATGGCCGACCGCTTGGTGGCTGTCTTTAAGGGCCTCAAGGAGGGCGGGCTGCTCGACAAGGTCCTGCTGATCAAGGCCAGCCCGGCCGAGCGGCGCTGGATCGAGATGGTCCACGACCCCGCCTACATCGACAGCTTCAACGATGCCTGCGTTGCCGGCCGCAAGGAGTTTCAGCATCCCGACAATCAGATGTGCTGCGACAGCTTCGATACGGCGCTGCTGGCCGTGGGCGGCATCCTGGACACCGCCGCGTCCCTGATGCGCGGCCAGATCGACAACGCCTTCTGCGCCGTGCGGCCCCCCGGCCACCACGCCGAACACGCCAAGAGCATGGGGTTCTGCTATTTCAACAACATCGCCATCGCCGCCCGCTACCTGCAGCGCGAATGGGAGATCCAGCGGGTGGGCATCGTCGACTTTGACGTCCACCACGGCAACGGCACCCAGCATATCTTCGAAAGCGACCCGACCGTCTTTTACTACTCCATCCACCAGCACCCCTCATTCGCCTTTCCGGGAACGGGTCGTGAGTTCGAGCAGGGGTCCGGGGATGGCTACGGTTTCACCAAAAACTCGCCGGTCCTGCCCGGTCAGGGGGATGCGGAGTACCAGCGTCTGATCACCCGCGACCTGCTGCCGGCCTTCGAAAAATTCGCGCCGCAGGTGATCCTGGTCTCCAGTGGCTTCGACGCCCACGTCGATGATGAAATGGCCGATATGCGGGTCTCGACCGAGGGGTTTGCCTGGATCATGCAGACCATCGTGGACCTGGCCGAACATCACTGCGGCGGCAGGCTGATCTCCATCCTCGAAGGTGGATACAACCTCAAACGGCTGCCGGAACTGATCGCCGGGCATGTCCGGATCCTGCTCGGCATAGGCTGATCACCGCTCCTGGGCATCGGGGCGCCGCTGGGCGCTTTACTCGGGGCTGCGGCAAAAAACAAATTTCCAGCTTGCCTGTCTTTTTGCCCGCCCACCGCGTTACATCCACCGCCCCCTGTCGTGATATGCGCCGGCGGATGTGCCGTGCAGGCGGACCACAATCCGGCGCAGGCAGGTGGCGTTGCCTATTACCGTGACCCCTACACCAGACTGGAGGAGACCATGTTCGTCAGCAGATCAATGACCGGGAAAGTCGTCACCATCTCCCCGCAAGCGCTTATTCTCGACGCCCAGAAGATGATGGTTGACAAGCAAATACGCCATTTGCCGGTGGTGGAAAAGGACGACATTTTAGTGGGGATGATCACCGATCGCGACATCCGCAGCGCACTGCCGCCGGGTTTCATCAAGCAGGCCCTCCGGCCCGAGGAACTGGAGCGGCTTGCCGGTCTGACCGTCGGTGAGGTCATGTCCCGCAAGCTGATCACCATTTCCCCCACCGACACCATCCAGGACGCCCTCCTGATCATCCAGCAACACAAGGTCGGGGCGCTGCCGGTGGTGGACGAAGAGCATCGCCTCAAGGGCATCATTTCGGTGCGGGATTTGCTGCGGGCGTTCATCAACGTGCTCGGCATCGGCGAGCCCGGTACCCTGCTGGGCATTCTGGTGGAGGAAAAGATCGGGCAGCTCAAGCGCATCGTGGACGCCGTGACCGAGGAGAACATCTCTTTCGGCAGCGTGCTCGTGGCCCGCTACTGGGAGGAGGGCAAGCGCGCGGTCTTCCCCTATCTGCTGACCAACAACGTCGTCAAGATCAAAAAGAAGCTGGCGGCCATGGGCTATACCATCTTGGATCCCATGGATTGGTACATGGACAAACTGCCTCCAAAATGACCGACCCGGCATCTTTTTCTTCGGCAGCATGCGCCGCTAGCCCTTACGCCGAACTGTTCATCTACTACCTCAAGGGGTGCCTGCGGCCCGAAAACGAGGTCTTCGGCGAGGCGTTTATCGGTAACTGGGAAGAGGACGGCTTCTCGTTTCTCTTCTTTTCCCGGCCGGCGTCCGATGCCATCAGCGAGCTGCTGAGGCGCCAGCCCGGGTTGGAACTCGTCGACAGCTACCAGATGCCCTATGCCGACTGGCAGGGCGCGCGCGATATCGCCCTGCAGACCGAGCGCTTGCAGGTCTTTCCCCCCTGGCAGGCGTCCCCCGGGGGTGACCGCCGGGGGATCGTGCTTGACCCCGGGGTGGTCTTCGGAACGGGCACGCACCCCACCACCCGGGACTGTCTGCGGGCCCTGGAACAGCTTTATGCCCGGGAGGCGCCCGCCACCGTCCTGGATCTGGGCACCGGCACCGGTCTGTTGGCCCTGGCCGCCGCGCGCCTGGGCGCCCGTCGAACCCTGGCAGTCGACCTCAACCCGCTCTGCGCGCGGACCGCGGCCCGCAACGTGCGCCTCAACGGCCTCGCGGCGAGCGTGCTGGTGGTGCGCGGGCGGGCCGAGGCGTTTGTCGGCCTGCCGGCCGACGTGGTGGTCGCCAACATCCATTTCGACGTCATGCAGGTGCTGCTGCGGTCCGAAGGCTTTTACCGCAAACGCTGGTTTGTGTTGTCGGGGCTGTTGCCCAGCGAGGCCCGGCGGGTGCTGGAGCTGCTGGCCGCCAAACCGGTCGAGATTATCGAAGAGTGGCACCACGACGGGGTCTGGTCGACTTTTTACGGCCGGATCGGCTGACTGCTGTTCGGCAGCCCGCACCGATTACGCATCTGTAGGGGACACCATGCGCATCACCTGCTGGGGATCCCGGGGATCCATTCCTGTTTCGGGCCCGGATTTCAACCGTTACGGCGGCGACACCACCTGTCTGGAAATCCGCAGCGCAGACGACGACATCCTGATCGTCGACGCCGGTACCGGGATCCGCCTGCTGGGAAACGCGCTTTATACGGAAAACCGCCGGCGCTTCAACTTCCTTTTCACCCATGCGCACTGGGATCACCTCATGGGGTTTCCCTTTTTCAAACCGCTTTACCGCGAAAATGTGGAACTGCTGATGTTCAAGTGCCCGTTTCCCGATCGCTACGTCACCAAGATGATCTCGAGCGTCATGGCGCCGCCGCATTTTCCCCTGCGCTTTTCCGATCTGAAGGCCCAAATCATCTACCTGGACGCCTGCCCGGGGCGGTTTGACGCCGGCTCGGTCGCGATTACCCCGATCGCCCTCAACCACCCCAACTCCGGTTTTGGCTACAAGTTCTCCGAAAACGGCAAAACGTTTGTGTTTCTGACCGACAACGAACTCAAGTTTAAACACCCCAAGGGGTTGCCCTACAGCGCCTACCTTGAGTTCGTTCGGGATGCCGATCTTCTGCTGCACGATGCGGAGTACACGCCTGAAGAGCATCTAAAGAAGATGGAGTGGGGCCATTCAGCCTACACCGATGCGCTGGAACTGGCGCTGCAGGCCGGGGTGCGGCGCTTTGGGCTCTTTCACCACAATCAGGAGCGCACCGATGCGCAGCTCGATGCCATCGTGGCCGACTGCCGCCAGCGGGTGGCGGCCGCCGGGAAACAGATGGAGTGTTTCGCCGTTGCCGCCGGCATGCACTTGGAAGTCTGAACTGAAGCGAGGTGTCGCATGCAGGAGCTGATTCAACGTGCGGTGGCCGACCTGAAACGCGCCCGGCGGGTGAGCGCTCTGACCGGCGCCGGCGTCTCGGTGGCAAGCGGCATCCCCCCTTTTCGCGGCCCGGGAGGCCTGTGGGAGAAAATCGATCCCATGGAGTACGCCACCATTGAGGCTTTTATGGCGGACCCGGCCAAGGTCTGGGAGGTGCTGCTGCGCGGGATGAAGGCCGTCATCGACGCGGCGCTTCCCAACGACGCCCACCACGCGCTGGTGCGGCTGGAGGAAATGGGGCTGCTGCGGACGGTCATCACCCAGAACGTCGACGGCCTGCATCAGAAGGCCGGCAATCGCGATGTGGTCGAATTCCACGGCAGCTTCGCCCGCAACCGCTGTCTGGCCTGCGGCGGCCGCAAAACCACCGCCGAGATTCGGCTGGACCAGATGCCGCCGCGCTGTGCGTGCGGGGGCATCTTGCGGCCGGAGTGCATTTTCTTCGGTGAGGACATTCCTGCCGAAATGCTCTGGCGCTCGCGCGCGAGCGCCCGGGAATGCGACGTCATGCTGGTGCTTGGCACTTCCGCCAGCGTTCACCCGGCGGCCTACGTGCCCGTATTTGCCAAGGAGGCCGGCGCCACGGTCATCGAAATCAACGCCGAGCCGACGCCGCTTTCAGGCCGCATCAGCGATTACACGATTCTGGGTGCAGCCGGCGAGATCATGAACCGTATTCTGGAGCGGCTGGTCGCCTGAACCGACCGCCGTTGCAACCGGAAACGACTGCAGGAGATGACCGACATGCCCGCTGCTGCCGACGCCCCCGAACCGGGCGCCGCCCGGCGCTGGGTCCAGACCGTGACCCTGGCGCCCCCGACCCTCAAAGACAACACCGCCGACGCCGACCGCCTGGCGGCCGCCCTGAAGGGGCTGATCGGGGCTGCTATCCTGGAGATCGGCCTGCCCCTCTTGCGGGCGATTCCCGATCGGCTGCGGCGCTGGGATTATCGTGCGCGCTGTCTGCTTTTTCAGGACGGCCCCGGCGGGCAGCTGGTCGCCCTCACGGCGCCGGACGACCCCGCGCCCCTGGCAGGGCTGGCGGTGGACCTGGGCACCACCCGGGTGGTGCTGCGCCTGGTGGATCTCGAGACCGGGCGGACGCTGGGCGAGAGCGCTTTCGACAACCCCCAGATCGCCGTCGGGCCGGATATTTTGGTGCGCATCCAGCACGCCGAAAGCGACGGGGGCCGGGAAGCGCTCAGGACTCTGATCGTTGACGGGCTGAACGCCCACCTGGGCGATCTGTCACGCGCCTGCGGCCTGACCCCCGCGGACATCTACCTGGCGGCGGTGGCCGGCAATACCGCCATGACGCACCTCTTCATGGGGCTGCCGGCGCGCTGGATCATCCGCGAGCCCTACACCCCGGCTGTCAACCGACCCGGCGTGCTGTCGGCCGCCGGCTTGGGGCTGCGACTCAACCCCGCCGGCCGGGTCTTTGTTTTTCCCAATATCGGAAGCTACTTCGGGGGAGACCTGATCGCCGGGATTCTCTTCGCCGGGCTGCACCGCCGGGAGGCGACCGCCATCCTCGTGGATGTCGGCACCAACGCCGAAGTGGTCGTGGGCAACCGCCACTGGCTGATGGGCTGTGCCGGGGCCGCCGGACCGGCTCTGGAAGGGGGCGTGACCCGCATCGGGATGATGGCCGGCCCCGGGGTCATCGACCGGGTGCGGATCGACCCGACCGGCGGCGCGTTCGAGGTTCACACCATCGGGGACCTTGCGCCGCGGGGGATCTGCGGCTCGGGCGTCATCGATCTCGCCGCCCAGCTTTTTCTGGCCGGCATGATCGACATTCGCGGCAAGCTGCGCGCCGAGGTCTGCGGCGATCGCTGGCGTGAGCTGGACGGGCTGGCCCACCTGGTGGTGGTGCCGGCCGCGGCGTCGGCCAGCGGCCGGGACCTGACCATCAGCCAGGCCGATCTCGACAGCCTGGTGCGCTCCAAGGCGGCCATGTACACCATCCTGCGGACCCTCACCGGCACGCTTGGGCTGGCCTTCGAGGACCTCGAGGCCTTTTACGTCGCCGGCACCTTCGGGGCGTTCATCGATCCCCGCTCGGCGATTGCCATCGGGATGCTGCCCGACCTGCCGCTGACCACCTATCAGACCCTGGGCAACAGCTCCCTGGGCGGGGCCACCCTGGTGCTTTGCGATGCCGGCCGGATCGGGGAGATCGATGCCATCCGGGATGCCGTCACCTATCTGGAGCTCAACGTCAACCAGGAGTTCATGAACCGCTTCAGCGCGGCCAAGTTCCTGCCGCACACGGATCCCGCCCGTTTCCCGACGGTGAAACCCTGGCCCCGCGGCTGATCGCGGCCCGCCCGGCTCTCGAGGCCGGCGCAGGCGCCTTCTGTGAACCCCTTGCACCCGCCTGACATCCAGCGGCGGCCGGCGAAAGGAACCCACCATGACGCAAAGCGCTTCAAACATCGAGATCAAAGGCGAACTGGCCCCGGGCTTTGACACCATCCTGACCCCCGCCGCGCTGGCCTTCGTCGGCAGCCTGCACACGGAATTCGACCGTCGCCGGCGGGAGCTGCTGGACCGGCGGGCGGCCCGCCAGGCCGATATCGACGCCGGGCGCCTGCCCGACTTTCTGCCGGAAACGCGCCACATCCGGGAGGGGGACTGGCGGATTGCCCCGCTGCCGGCGGACCTGCAGGACCGCCGGGTGGAAATCACCGGCCCGGTGGACCGCAAAATGGTGATCAACGCCCTGAACTCCGGCGCGCGCACCTTCATGGCGGATTTCGAGGATTCCCACGCGCCCACCTGGGCCAACACCATCGAGGGGCAGATCAACCTGCGCGATGCGGTGCGCCGCGAGATCGCCTTTGCCGGCCCGGAAGGCAAACCCTATCGCCTCAATCCGCAAACCGCCACCCTGATCGTCCGGCCGCGGGGCTGGCACCTGGTGGAAAAACACCTCCTCGTGGACGGCCGGCCCGTTTCGGGCAGCCTGTTCGACTTCGGCCTTTTCTTTTTCCACAACGCCCGGCAATTGATCGCAGACGGCAGTGGTCCCTACTTCTACCTGCCGAAAATGGAAAGCCACCTGGAAGCCCGGCTGTGGAATGACGTTTTTGTGCGGGCCCAGGCGCTGCTGGGGGTCCCCCAGGGCACCATCAAGGCCACGGTCCTGATCGAGACCCTCCCGGCGGCCTTCGAGGTCGACGAAATTCTCTACGAGCTGCGCGAGCACATCGCCGGCCTGAACTGCGGCCGCTGGGATTATATTTTCAGCTTCATCAAGCGCTTCAAAAGCGTGCCGGGCTATCTCTTCCCCGATCGCGCCCAGATCACCATGACGCGCCACTGCATGCACAGCTATTCGCTGCTGGTGATCAAGACCTGCCACCGCCGGGGTGCGCATGCCATCGGCGGCATGGCCGCCCAGATTCCGATCAAGGCCGACCCCGCCGCCAACGCCGCCGCCCTGGCCAAGGTGCGCGAGGACAAGCGCCGCGAGGCCGGCGACGGGCACGACGGCACCTGGGTGGCCCACCCGGGGCTGGTGGCGCTGGCCTTGGAGGAGTTCGACCGCCTGATGCCCACGGCCAACCAGGTCGACCGCCAGCGCGCAGACGTGGCGGTCAGCGCCGCGGACCTGCTCAAGCTGCCGGCGGGCACGATCACCGAGGCCGGACTGAGGACCAACGTCAGCGTCGGCGTGCAGTACATGGCCCACTGGCTCAGCGGCAGCGGCTGCGTGCCCCTATATAATCTGATGGAAGATGCGGCCACGGCCGAGATATCGCGCACCCAGCTGTGGCAGTGGGTCCACCACCCCGCGGCGGTTCTCAGCGACGGCCGCAAGGTCGATCTGGCCCTTTTCCGTGCCGTCCTCGGCGAGGAGCTGGACCGCATCCGGGATGCGGTCGGGGTGCCCGCATTTGCCGCGGGCAATTACGAAACGGCGGCGCGCCTCTTCGACGAGATCGTCGCCCGCGACAGCCTGGACGAATTTCTCACCCTGCGGGCCTACGAATACCTGCCCTGACCACCGCCTGGGGCGCTGGTTCGGCCAAAATTTAAGAACGGAAAGGATTTTGCCATGCGGACGATTGAAGAACGCGCCATCGAACTGGGCAAGCGGATCGAAAGCCACGCGGTGGACCCCGAGCGGATCGCCCATCTGCAGACCCTCTGGGGGCAGGATCGGCGCTGGCAGGGCATCGTGCGGCCCTACACACCCGAGGAAATGCTGAAGCTGCGGGGGACGCTCAAGGTGGAATACACCTTCGCGCAGGCCGGTGCCGAGCGGCTCTGGCACTTGCTGCAGACCGAAGACTACGTTGCGGCGCTGGGCGCCCTGACGGGCAACCAGGCGGTCCAGCAGGTGGAGGCGGGGCTCAAGGCCATTTATCTGAGCGGCTGGCAGGTGGCGGCCGACGCCAACCTGGCCGGGGAAATGTACCCCGACCAGAGTCTCTACCCGTCCAACAGCGTTCCCGCCGTGGTCCAACGGATCAACAATGCCCTGCGCCGCGCCGACCAGATCGCGGTGCTGGAGTGCTGCAAGATCGGGCCTTACTGGTTTGCGCCGATTGTGGCCGATGCGGAGGCCGGTTTCGGCGGGCCGCTGAACGCTTTCGAGCTGATGAAGGCCATGATCGCGGCCGGGGCGGCCGGCGTGCACTTCGAAGACCAGCTGGCGTCGGCCAAAAAATGCGGCCACATGGGCGGCAAGGTGCTGGTGCCCACCCGCGAGTTTATCGTCAAGCTGGTCGCCGCGCGCCTGGCGGCGGATATCTGCGGGGTGTCGACCCTCCTGATCGCGCGCACCGACGCCGATGCCGCACGGCTGCTGACCAGCGACATCGACGAGCGCGACCAGCCGTTTATCTCCGGCAGCGAGCGCACCCCGGAGGGTTATTTCCCCATCAACGGCGGTCTGGCGGCGGCCATCGCCCGCGGCCGGGCCTATGCCCCCTACGCCGACATGGTCTGGTGCGAGACCGCGACCCCCGACCTGGCGCAGGCTGCCAAGTTCGCCGAGGGCATTCACGCGGAGTTTCCGGGTAAACTCTTGGCCTACAACTGTTCGCCCTCGTTTAACTGGAAAGCCAAGTTGGACGACGCGGCCATCGCCCGCTTTCAGCGCGAGCTGGGCGCCATGGGCTACAAGTTCCAGTTCGTGACCCTGGCCGGCTTCCATTCCCTCAACCTGGGGATGTTCGAACTGGCCCGCGGCTACCAGGAAGAGGGCATGCTGGCCTACTCGCGCTTCCAGCAACAGGAATTCGCCCGCGAGAAAGAGGGCGGCTACATGGCCACCACCCACCAGAAGTTCGTCGGGACCGGCTATTTCGACCAGGTCATGAACTGCATCACCGCGGGCAAGACCTCGGTGGGGGCCTTGTCGGGTTCCACCGAGGAAGCGCAGTTCTAGAAACGGCGCAAAAAGAAAACCGCTCGCGCTGGGGTCATTCAGCTTGAAGCGGTGCATGCGTGCGGGGCGCCTTCGCGCGATCCGTCAGGACGGCGCTTCGGCGCCGGCCACGCTGAAGAGCTGAATGAAGCGCGGGTCGAGGTCCGACGGCGCCACGGGGCCCAGTTCCTGCTCGATTTCGCTGAAGAGCGCTTCCAGACGGCTTCCCAGGCGGGCCGAAATCTCGTCGGGGCGCAGCGCGCTGCCGGCCGCCAGCCAGTCCAGGAAGTCCGTACGGCGCTCCGGCGGGATGCGCCGCGGGGCGGCGTCTGCATCCGGTGTCGGGGGGGAGAAGATGCTTTCGCAAAAGCGCTTGAAATCCGCCAACGCCAGCGGCGGGAAATTCTCGCCGGCCGTCAGGCCCAGGCAGCCATGGGCCCAG
>Ga0105106_10002087_pt1 | contig 14376 bp, 11 predicted proteins | sample PPLLaktember2015_5_FD_79109 | JGI IMG/M metagenome (GOLD analysis project Ga0105106, IMG submission 79109) | Freshwater sediment microbial communities from Prairie Pothole Lake near Jamestown, North Dakota, USA - PPLs Lake P8 Core (1) Depth... | ecosystem: Environmental > Aquatic > Freshwater >...
CACCACCCCCGACGCGGCGGCGGTCATCGTCGAGGCCGCCCACAGCGCGTTTCAGCTGCTCGGGGTCGGGCTGTTCCTCGCGCTGCTGCTGCGCGAGCGACGCTTCGTGGGAGGCGCGGTGCTCGTGCTCGTCGGCGCGGCGCTGCTGGTCAAGGGTGTCGCCGCCGCTGTCTTGCTCAAGCCTGCCGTGTGGGAGCAATGGCTCGCCCCCGGCGTGTCGATCGGCGTCGCCACGGGCGCCCTGCTGCTGCTCGTGGCGATCTTTCTGCCGCGTCCGGTCGAAGTCGCGCTGTGCGCGATCGCTCTGCTGTCCTCGCTGCTCGCGACACTGTTCGCCCCCGATCTCCTCCACGCGCGGCCGCCGCTGGCGCAGTTCAACGCCCCCTACGGCCATCTGTCCAATTTCAACGGCCTCACCCACACGGTGCTGCTCGCGTGGCCGGTCGTGGCAACCGCGTTCCTGTTCGCACTCGCTGCGCGGCCGCGCTGGGGTGAGCCGCACTGACGATGGCCGGGCCAGGTGCTATCGTGCGTCCCATGCTGCCCCCGGCCGTCGCCGACGCGATCGATTTCACCCGGGTCCGTCGGGCGCTGGTGATCAAGCCGCGTCACCACGGCGACGTGCTGCTCGCGTCGCCCGTGTTCACGGTGCTGAAGCATGCCGCCCCGCACGCGGAGATCGACGGCCTCGTGTATCTGGAGACGGCGCCGATGCTCGCGGGCCACCCGGCGATCACGACGCTGCACACGATCGACCGCGGCAGCCGCCGGCGCGGCCCCGTTGCCTGGCTCGCCGGCGAAGCGCGGCTGTGGCGCACGCTGCGCAGCCGCCGCTTCGATCTCGTCGTCCACCTGACCGACCATCGGCGCGGCGCCTGGTTGACGCGCCTCACGGGCGCGCACCATGGCGTCGCGCCCGAGCGCCCCGGCTGGTGGTGGCGCACGTCGTTCACGCACCGGTACCCGCTGCCGCGCGCGACGTTGCGCCACACCGTCGAAACCAACCTCGACGCCGTGCGTCGGCTCGGCCTGTGGCCCGCCGACGAGGACAAGGGGCTGACGTTCACGCCCGGCGCCGACGCGCACGCACGGGTCGAATCGCTGCTCGCCGCCCACGGGCTGGCGCGCGGCCGCTTCGTCGTCGTGCATCCGGGCTCGCGCTGGCTCTTCAAGTGCTGGCCGGCTCAGTCCACGGCGGCGTTGCTCGACCGCCTGGCCGCGCGCGGCATGGCGCTGGTGCTCACCGGCGCGCCCGATCCGGCCGAGCGCGTCCTCGTCGACGCGATCCGCGCGGCGACGCGCGCACCCGCGGTGGATCTCACGGGCTCCCTTGCGCTGTCCGAACTCGGCGCGCTGATCGGCGCCGCACGCCTGTTCATCGGCGTGGATTCGGCACCGATGCACATCGCGTCCGCGATGGGCACGCCGGTCGTCGCGCTGTTCGGGCCGAGCGGCGATGCCGAGTGGGGCCCGTGGCGCGTGCCGCACCGCGTTGTCGCGTCGGCGGTCCACCCGTGTCGCCCGTGCGGCAACAACGGCTGCGGCGGGAGCAATCATTCCGATTGTCTGCTGACGCTGCCGGAAGCGCGCGTCGCCGCCGCCGTCGCCGAACTCCTCGCCGAGACCGAGACCCGCGCGGCACGATGAGGCTCGGTCTCGTCCGCCAGCGCTACACACCCTTCGGCGGCGCCGAGCGTTTCGTCGAACGGGCGATCGCCGCGCTCGCCGCCCGCGGCGTCCGGATCAGCGTCTACACGCGTGCCTGGCCACGGCACGCCGCGGCGGCCGCACTCGAGCCGGTGATCTGCGATCCCTTCTACGCCGGTCGGCTCTGGCGCGATGCGAGCTTCGCGCACGCCGTGCGCGCAGCGCTCGCACAGGACCGGCCCGACATCGTGCAGACGCACGAGCGCATCGCCGGCTGCGACATCTTCCGCGCCGGCGACGGCGTCCATCGCGTGTGGCTGGAAGAGCGCAGGCGAACCGGCAATGCCGCCGAGCGGCTCGCGATCGCCGCCGGCGCCTATCATCGCTACATTCTCGCTGCCGAGGCGCGCGTATTCGCCGACCCTTCGCTCAAGGCCGTGATCTGCATCTCGGAGATGGTCCGCAACGACATCCGCGCCCACTTCGCCGTTCCGGCCGACCGGCTGCACGTGATCTACAACGCCGTCGACCCCGAGGCGTTCGGGCCGCAGGTTCGCGCGACGCGCAACGCTACCCGCGCCGGACTCGGTTTGCGCGAGGGTGACGTCGCGTTTCTGCTGCTGGGGTCCGGCTACGCGCGCAAGGGTGTGCCGACGGCGATCCGTGCCCTCGCCCGGCTGCCCGGGCAGGCGCGCCTCGTCGTCGTCGGCCGCGACAAGTCGCAGGCGACGTACGAAACGATCGCACGCCGCGCCGGGGTGGCCGGGCGCGTCGTCTTCGCCGGACCTCAGTCCGATCCGCGCCCCTGGCTCGGCGCCGCCGACGCGTTCGTGCTGCCCACGCTCTACGACCCGCTGTCCAATGCGGTGCTGGAAGCGCTGGCCTGCGGACTGCCCGTGGTCACCAGCCACCGCTGCGGCGCCGGGGAGCTCGTCGTTGCCCACGCCGCGGGGTGGACGTGCGACTCGGTCGACGACGCGGCGTTCGCCGAACGCATGCGCGCGCTGCTCGACCCCGCCGAGCGCGCTGATCGTGCCAACCGCGCCCGGGACAGTGTCGCCGCGCTGACGCCGGACGCGATGGCCACGCGACTGCTCGATCTGTACGCGTCGCTCCCCGGGGGCAGCGCCTTCGCTCGGCTATAATCGGCGGGCCTTTCGACCGCTGCCGCCCTCACCATCCCGCCCGCGCTGCCGCGGCTTCCCGGCGGCACGAAGGCCGACCCACCATGTGCGGCATCTCCGGCTACCTGAGCGAGAATCCGCGGGCGCGCGACGCGCTGCCCGCGATGACGGCTGCACTCGCTCACCGCGGACCGGATGCGGACGGATTCCATATCGACGGCCCGGTCGGACTCGGCCACCGCCGGCTGTCGGTGATCGACCTCGCCGGCAGCCGACAGCCGCTGCTGTCCGCCGACGGCACGATCGCCGTCGTGTTCAACGGCGAAATCTACAACTTCCGCGCGCTGCGCGCCGAGCTTGCGGCCGCCGGCCACGTCTTCGCGACGCAGGGCGATGGCGAGGTGCTCGTCCACGGCTGGCGCCAGTGGAGCGCACGCGTCGTCGACCGGATCGCCGGCATGTTCGCGTTCGCACTGTGGGATCGCGACCGGCGCGAACTCTTTCTCGCTCGCGACCATCTGGGCGTGAAGCCGCTCTATTACGCGTGGGAGAACGGCTCGCTCGTGTTCGGCTCGGAACTGAAGGCGCTGCTTCCCTTTCCGGGGCTGCCGCACGCGCTCGATCCGGACTCGTTGGCGCTCTTCCTGGAGTGCCAGTACATCCCGGCGCCGCACACGATCTACCGGTCGGTCCGCAAGCTTCCGGCGGGCCATTGGCTGTCGGTGCGCGAGGGCAGGCTCGACCAGGGCCGCTTCTGGAAGCCGTCGTACGTCCCCAAGCATTCGCTCACCGCCGCGCAGGCCGTCGACGCGCTGGAGCGCGAGCTCGTCCGCTCGGTCGAGTCGATGCTCGTCGCCGACGTCCCGCTGGGCGCCTTCGTGAGCGGCGGCGTGGATTCCGGCCTCGTCGCCGCAATCGCGACCGAGCGCGCGGGACGTCCGCTCGACACGTTCAATCTCGGGTTCACCGGCCACGACGTCGGCAGCGAGCACGTGGAGGCCGAGCGCGTCGCGCGCCACATCGGCAGCCGGCACCACTGCCTGATGCTCGCACCGGGCGACGTGCTGCCCGCGCTGGAGCGCTGGGTCGAGGTGTTCGACGAGCCGTTCGGCGACCAGGCGGCGCTGCCGACGATGCTGCTCGCCGAGTACGCGCGCAAGACGGTAACCGTCGTGCTGACGGGAGAGGGCGCCGACGAGGTGTTCGGCGGCTACGGCAACTACGTGAGCCGGCTGCGCGAGGAGCGGCTCACCGGCGTGCTCGGCGCCGCGGGATCGCCGCTGCCGTGGCTCCTGCGCCGACTGCCCGGCCGCATTGCGCGCGACCGCGTCCTCAAGGCCGCCGCGCAACCGCGCGCACGGCGCTACGCGACGATCCCCAACATCTATGAATCGCTGCTGCGCGGCGAATACTTCACGCCCGCGTTCAACGCTGCGGCGAAGGCGCGCATCGCCGACGTCGCCGAGAAGCTCTATGCCGAATGCGATTCCCCCGCGTATCTCGACCACCTGCTGGACATCGATGCCCGCCTGTGGCTGCCCGACGATCTGCTGGCCAAGGTGGACCGCGCGACCATGGCGTTCTCCCTCGAGGCGCGCGTGCCCTACCTCGACCACGACTTCTACGGTTGGTGCGCGCGGCTCGATCCGGGGCTCAAGATCGACGGCCGCGCGCGCAAGATCATCCTGAAGCGCCTCGCCGAGCGCTACCTGCCCGGCGACATCGTCCACCGGCCGAAGCAGGGGTTCATGATGCCCCTCGAGCGCTGGCTCGCCCACGAACTCAAGGACGACATCGCGCAGGCACTCGGGCCCCGCGGACTCGGCCGGCGCGGACTCGTGCGTCCGGACGCGATCGCCCGGCTGTTGTCCGAGCATATGTCGGGCCGCAAGAACCATGCGATGCGGCTGTGGGTGCTGCTGATCCTCGAGCGCTGGTTCGCCCGCTACGAGCCGGAATTTCGCTTCGCGTGACCATGCGGCCGCTGTCGATCGTGCACACCGAGAACTCGTGCGGCTGGGGCGGGCAGGAAATCCGCATCCTGACCGAGGCGCGCGGCTTCCTCGACCGCGGCCACCGCGTCACGCTGATCGCACCCGCAGAAGCGCCGATCGCACCGGCGGCCGAGCGCATGGGCATTCCCGTGGTCCGGATGGACATCCGCCGGAAACGGCTCGGCAGCCTCCTTGCGTTGCGCGGCTGGCTCGCCACGCATCGGGCCACCGTCGACGTCCTCAACGCGCACAGCTCGACCGACAGCTGGCTCGGCGCACTCGCCTGCGCCACACTGCCGGCGTCGCCACCGCTGGTCCGCACGCGCCACGTGTCGACGACCGTACGCAACCGGCCGACGACGCGCTGGCTGTACACGCGTGCGACCGCCCACATCGTGACCACCGGCGAGGCGCTGCGCCGCCAGCTCGCCCGCGACAACGGTGTTCCGCTCGAACGGATGACGTCGGTGCCCACCGGCATCGACCTCACGCGCTTCGTGCCCGCGGACGCGACTGCGGCCCGCGTTGCGCTGGGCCTGCCCGCGAAGCCGGCGCTCGGCATCGTCGCGACGCTGCGCGACTGGAAGGGCCACGAGTACCTGTTCGACGCGATCGCACGCGATCGCACGGCCTGGCGCGAGTGGCAGGTCGTCGTCGTCGGCGACGGACCCTACCGCGATCGCCTCGACGCCCGCCTCGCGACGCTGGGGCTTGCCGCCGACGTCCGCTTCGTCGGCCAGCAGCAGGACGTCGTGCCCTGGCTGCAGGCGCTCGACATCTTCGCCCTCCCGTCGTTCGGCGAGGAAGGCGTGCCGCAGGCGATCATGCAGGCGATGGCCTGCGGATTGCCGGTGGTGTCCACGCCGGTCGGCGCGATCACCGAGGCGGTCAGCGCCGACGTGACCGGGCTCATCGTTCCCCCGCGTGACGCCGCGGCTCTCGCGGCGGCACTCGCCGTGCTGCGTCGGGATGCGGCGCTGCGCGCGCGTTTCGGGGCCGCGGCCCGTGCCCGCGCCGAGCGCGATTTCGGTCTCGACCGGATGCTGGACGCGATGGAAGCGGTGTTCGCCGGCGTGCTGGGGCGACGCTGACCGACCATGTGCGGGATCGCCGGCTATTTCGGGCAGCGCGAAGTCGCGGCGGCGACGGCCGGACGGATGATCGCCGCGCTGCGCCAGCGCGGCCCCGATGCCGAGCACGCGAGGTTCTGGTCGGCGGCCCTCACGCCGGCGGACGCCCCCGCGCCGAATGCGCTGTTGCACACGCGGCTGTCGATCATCGACCCGCGCCCCGAGGCCGACCAGCCGATGGCCAACGACGCCGGCGACGTGTGGATCGCGTACAACGGCGAAGTCTACGACTGGGCGGCCGATGCCGAAACGCTGACGACGGCCGGCCACCGCTTCCGCACCCGTTCGGACACCGAGTTCATCCTGCACGCATACGAGCACTGGGGCATCGGGTTCGTGTCGCGGCTGCGCGGCATGTTCGCGATCGCGATCTGCGATCTGCGCCGCCGACGCGTGTACCTGGTGCGTGACCGGCTCGGGCTCAAGCCCGTCGTCTATGCGCAACAGCCCGACGGCATCGCGTTCGCCTCCACGGTGCGCGCGCTGCTGCCGTGGCTGCCGCCGGCGGCGCGTTCGCTGTCGGCCGAAGGCATCGACGCCTATCTCGCCCATCGGACGATTCCCGCGCCGCGCACGGTCTTCGCCGGCGTGTCGCGGCTGCCGCCTGCGCACTGGCTCGGTTACGACATGACGACGGGGCGAGTCGAAATGAACGAGTACTGGCGGCCGGCACCGACCACGGAGCCCTGGCTGCCGACGTTCGACGCGGCGATACGGATGCGCACGGTCGCCGACCGGCCGCTGGGCCTGTTCCTCTCGTCGGGCATCGACTCCAGCGCCATCGCGTGCCGGCTGGCCGCGATGGGCTTCAACCGGCTGCAGAGCTTCACGGCGGCGTTCCCCGGCAGCTCGTTCGACGAAAGCCGCCTCGCGCTCGCCGCCGCAAACAGGCTCGGCTTGCCGAACCTCGCGGTGACGATCCCGCTGTCGATTGCCGAAGACTTCGATCGGCTGGTCGCCGACCTCGACGATCCGTTCGCCGATCCGTCGAGCGTCCCGACCTGGTACCTGGCCCGCGAAACCACGCGCCACGTGAAGGTCGTGCTCGGCGGCGACGGCGGCGACGAGCTCTTCGGCGGCTACAAGCGTTACGCCAAGCACCTGCGCACGCGCTGGCGCCGGGGATTCGCGTGGCCCTCGCTCGCCGCGCCGGCCGCCATCGGCGGCGGCAGCTGGCAGCGCATCGCCGACGAGATCCGGCTCGACTGGCGCGCCGCGTACGCGCTGCGCTTTTCCGGCTTCACGCCCGGCGAACGCGCGTTCCTTTCCCCCGAGCACTCGCCGCGTGCCCATTATTGGCGGATGCCCGTCGACGACGGGTGCTGCACGCTCGCGACGCTGCTCGAGATCGATCGCCTGAACTACCTGCCCGACTACATCCTGCGCAAGGCCGACCTGACGACGATGGCGCACGGCCTCGAAATGCGCGCGCCGTTCCTCGACCACCGCTTCGTGGCGAGCGTGATGGGCATGCCCGACGCCGAGCGGTTCACCACGCCCGCGAAACTGCTGCTCGCTCCCGCAATGGCTGCACTGGCGGACGAAGACCTGTTCGCGCGCAAGAAGCGCGGTTTCAATCCGCCGCTCGCCGGCTGGCTCGAAGGTGACCTCGCGCCGCGCCTCGCGGGACTGGGCGAGCGCCTCGACGCCGCGACCCATGGACAGCTCGTCGCGGCGCGCGTCGATGCGATGGTCACCACGTGGCGGCAGCGGCGGCCGGGCCTTGCCGAACAGGTGCTGCAGCTCGTGTTGCTCGACGCGTCGCTCGCGCAGCTGACGGCACTCGCCGCGATACCCTGACCGATGGCCTCGCGCGCACTGTCCCGTCCTCTCGTCATCGGCCTCGCGCTCGCGCACATGGGCGCGCGGGCGGCGACGTTCGGCCGCCGCCGCCCGACGGAGCCGCCGCGGCGCGTGCTGATCGCCCACCATCTGCTGCTCGGCGACACCATCATGCTGACGCCGCTCATCGCCAAGTGCCGCGCGCTGTGGCCCGCCGCGGACATCGCGATGACGTGTCCGCTCGCCTACACCGGTCTGTTCGCGGCGCGGCCGTACGGCGTGCGCGCGCTGCCCTACGATCCGCGCGAAGCGTCCACGCTCGCGACGGTGCTCGCGGAGCGCGGCTTCGACCTCGCGCTGCTCCCGGGCGACAACCGGCTGTCGTGGCTCGCCCGCGCCGCGGGCGCACGCTGGATCGTCGCGTTCGCCGGGGACAGCCCGCGGTACAAGAACTGGCCCGTCGACGAGGAGCGGCCCTATCCGGACACGCCGATGGCGTGGGGCGACCTGGTCGCCGGTCTCGTCGACGGCCCCGCCCCGGCGCCGTATTCAACCGACGACTGGCCGGAGCCGCCGTCCGGCGTGTTCAACCTGCCGCCGCGTCCCTACGTGCTGCTGCACGTAGGCGCGAGCTCGCCGCTCAAACGCTGGCCGGCGCAGCGCTGGCGCCGGCTCGGCCGACGGCTGGCCGAAGCCGGCTTCACCGTGGCGCTGTCGGCGGGGCCGGGGGAGGCAGCGCTCCTCGATCAGGTTGATCGCCACGGTCGCTGGATGCGGTTTTCGGGAACGCTGTCGGTGCCGGAGCTCTGGCATCTCGTTGCGGGCGCGGAACTCGTCGTGTGCCCGGACACCGGTGTGGCTCATCTCGCGCGGCTCACCGGCGTGCCGACGGTCGCGCTGTTCGGCCCGGGATCCGCGTCGCTGTCCGGTCCTGGCGAATTCTGGCGCAAGAGCCCGTTCACCGCGGTGACGATCCCCGGCTTTGCCTGTCGCGACCAGACGAGCACGATGAAACGCGACGTCGCGTGGATTCGCCGCTGCGAGCGGCTTCGCGGTGATGCGCCGGGACAGTGCCCCGAAGCGCGCTGCATGCTGGCGCTGACCGACGACATGGTGTGGGAAGCGGCGTTGGCCCGGCTGGGCAGCACCCCGGCCTGAGCGTCGGCCTGCGGCATTGCGCCACGGCTGCCCGAGGCCGCCTCGGGGCGGCCCCCGCGATACAATTGAACGACGCGGGCGTACCGCGATCATACCGATGCCCGTTCGCGCCTCCATTCGGGCGAGCGCCGCGAACGGGCCCAATTGTGCGTGCGTCCGCGAGGCCATGGCCGATCTTCCCCTTACGCTGCTGGCGGCAACGATCACCACGTACTGGTTCATCGTGGGTGCGATGGTCGTCCGCATCCGCCGCAGGACACGACGTCTGGTCGGTGTCGTCCCGGAGGAGGGCAGCGAGCGCATGATGTGGCTGGTCTGGGTACCGCTGGTCCTGGCGTGGATGACGCTGCCGTGGATCGCGCGTACGCGCCTCGGCCCACCGCTGGGGCTGCCGGAGTTCGCGCTCGCGTCGCCGGTGTACCCGACGCTGCGCTGGGTCGCCGCGGCGATGGCGCTCGTCTGTCTCGCGGTGACGATCAAGGCGTGGCGGCGGATGGGCAGCAGCTGGCGGATGGACGTGAGCCTCGAGAAACCGGCGGAGATCATCACCGACGGTCTGTTCGCGCGGATCCGTCATCCCATCTATGCGTTTTCGATCCTGCTGATGCTGTGCTCGGTGGTGATCCTGCCGACGCTACCGATGAGCCTCGTGGCGATCGTCCACGTCGTCCTCATGAACCTCAAGGCGCGCAACGAGGAGCGGCACCTGTTGCGCACCGGCGGCGAGACCTACGCGCGCTACCTCGCGCGCACGGGCCGCTTCCTGCCGCGGCTTGGCTCGCCCGGCGCCTGAGCGAGCGGCGCCCGCTCGGGGTCATGGCGATTTCCCTGCCCTGCCCGATGCCCACAGCCACGCGCTGGGCATGCGTCGCCCGGTTTCGCTCGCTGCTGTTCGCACTCGCGGTGGCGATGGTGCCGGCGGCGCTCGCGGCGCAGACGGCAACCGTTGCGCAGCCCGGCACGTCCGCCCTCGGCCGCGCGACCGTCGAGAGAATTCTCGCGCTCGACCCCGAGCGGATCTCCGCGGACGAGGTTCGCGACGTGCTCGCACACGCGCCGGCGCCCCGGATCATCGCCCTGCAGGGCAGCGTCGCCGTGGTGACGATGGAGCCGTTCGCCGAGTTCCTGATCGCGATGGGCTATCCGGCGGACCGGCTCGAGAATCCGCGCGACGGCGGCTTTTCGTACAGCAGCTTCGGCAGCAGCGAGACACTGGCGGGCACGCTGGCGTGGCACTACGAGCGCGACGGCATGATGCCGATGCTGATCGGCCACAGCCAGGGCGGCATGCTGGCGCTGAAAACGCTGCACGAGCTGGCCGGCGCGTTCGCGGCCGCCATTCCGGTCTGGAATCCACTCACCGACACCGCGGAACCGCGCACGACGCTCGTGGATCCGCTGACCGGTCGCGAGCGCCCCGTCATCGGACTCAGGGTCGCGTATGCCGCCGCGCTCGCGACCGGGGCGTTGCCGCGCGTCCTCCTCGGACAATGGACGATGATTCCGCGACTGCGCAAGGTGCCCGACACCGTCGAGGAGTTCACCGGATTCACGATCCCGTGGGACCCGATTGCCGGGACGATCGGCAGCGGCGAGCCGTACGCGGCGACCGGTTCCGCCGTCGTGCGCAACGTCCTGCTGCCGGCAAGCTACAGTCACGTCGGCTTGCCGCAAACCGGGCATCTTGCCGCCAATCCTGCGACCCGTGCCTGGATCGACGGCTGGTCTCGGGACGCCGCTTCGGCCGCGTTGCCCGACGCCCCGGGCGCGGACACGACCAACCTGATACACGCCGCCGAACTCTGGTACAGCATCAAGAAACACTGGTGCCGCGAGGCCCAGCGCCTGCTCCGTGCGCATGCGCTGTCATCGTGAACGGCCGCCTCAACCTCTTCCAGGCGACGATGCTGCACTGGCGGGAGCTGCATCCGTACAACGCAGTGCACGTCGTGCGCGTCCCGGCGCCGTTCGAAGGGGGACCCCTCGAGGCGGCGATCGCGGCGGAGCTCGAATCCGGCGGTCTCACCGGCTTCGAGCTCGATGCCGATCGCCGGCGCTATGCCTATCACGGCGGTAAGGCAACGCCGGCGCTCGCGCTGCTGCCCGATGCTCGCAATGCCGAAGAATCGCTGCGCGCGGAGATCGAGCGCCAGCTCAACACGCGCTTCCCCGTCACGGGCCGCTTCGACCCGTTCCGCTTTTTCGCGCGCGTCGAGGGCGACGCGTTCCACCTCGGGCTCGCCTACGACCACTTCGTCGCCGGCGGCGATTCGATTGCCGTGCTGCTGCATCGCATCGCGGGCGTCTATTGCGGCACGCGCCGCGCCGGGAGGCGCTTCGACGTCTATCCCGCGACCTACACGGCGTTGTTTCGGCGCCACGCCGGCGCGTTCCTCCGGGGGCTGCCGCAGCTGCGAACGATCACCGCGGGTTGCCGTCGCTCGTACCGCCCGCACTACGCAGACTGCCAGGACGGGCGCACCGGATTCGTGCACGCGCGCGTCGCACCCGCGACGCTGGGCGCGGCCTCGCGCACGGCGCGCGCGTGGGGTGTCACGCGCAACGACCTCCTGCTGGCATTGCTGCTGGAGACGCTGTCGCCGCTGGCCGCCGGGCGCCACGGCGAGACACGGCGCAACGAACTCGCCGTTGCCTCGATCGTCAACATGCGCGGCGACTATCAGCCCGAAGCCGCCACGACCTTCGGCCAGTTCCTGAGCTCCTTCCGCGTCACGCACCCGGTACCCGAGGGCATCGGACTTTCCACGCTCGCACGCGACGTTCACGCCGAGACCGAGCGTGCCAAACGCGGAAAGCTCTACCTGCAGACGCTGGTGGGCATCGCCGTCGGAGCGGCGCTGTGGCACTTTCAGACGCCTCTGCAGCGAAGCCGGTTCCATGGAAAGACCTACCCGCTCTGGGGTGGCGTCACCACGCTCGATTCCGATGCGCTCTGGCGCGCGGGCGAAGCGTCCGCAGCGGCGCCCGTCTACCTTCGCGGCGTGCCGACCGGTCCACTCGCCCCGCTCGTCCTTGCGGCAACGTTCGCCGCGGACGGCCTGTCGCTTGGCCTGACCTTCCGGACGACCACGTTTTCGCGCGAGACTGTCGATGCGATCGCCGCCGCCCTGGTTCACCGCATCCACGACACTGCCGCATGACACCGCAGCGCTACCTGTCTGCCCTGTTGCTCGCGACCGTTCTGGCGAGCGGCTGCGCCACGCAACCGCCGGGCGCAACCAGACCGGGCGCACTCGCCCGCCCCGCGCCCCAGGCCGTCCTGCGCGCCGCGAACCTCGACCCCGCCCTGGAGGAGCGCATCCTCGCGCTCGATCCCGACCGCATTTCCGCTGACGACGTGCGCAGCACGCTTGCGCGCGCCCCGACCCCGCGCATCCTGCTGATTCACGGCGGCATCTATCCGGTCCACCTCGCCATGGCCTCGTTCGGTCGGTTCCTTGCCGGAATGGGCTATCCCGAGGCGATGATCGTCGATCCGCGCGACGGCAGCTGGTCGATCAGTCCGTACGAGAGCAGCGCGCTGATTGCGGGACTCCTCGCGTGGCAGTACGAGCACGACGGGACGCGTCCGATCGTCGTGGGCCACAGCCAGGGCGGCATCCAGACGGTCAAGGTGCTGCACGAGCTCGCCGGCTCCTTCGGCAGCGAGCTGCATCCGTTCAATCCGCACACCCAGACCTTCGAGACGCCGACGACGATCGTCGACCCGCTGACCGGGCGCGAGCGTCCGCTCGTGGGGATTTCGGTCGCCTACGCGTCGGTCGTCGGCACCGGCGGTTGGGCGCTGGCGCTGCCGGTCCACTGGATCGTCCTCAGTCAGGTGCGCGAGATTCCGGACACCGTCGACGAATTCGTCGGCTACCGGATCGGCCTCGATCTGTTCGCGTGGGACGTGCCCGGCCTCGAGGGCGTGAAGACCTTCTATCCGAACGGCAAGGCAATCGTCCGCAACGTGACGCTGCCAGCGAGCTACTCGCACGTGCTGGTTCCGGTCAGCGCGGATCTCGCGGCGTCGCCGGAGTTGCGGGCGTGGATCGACGCTTTCAATCCGGACGACGAGGCCGGACGGGCGGCGGTGCCCGCGGGCGACCCCGCGAACCTGCTGTGGGCCGCGAACGTCTGGCATGACATCAAGCGTCACTGGGCCCTCGAGGCGCAACGATTCGTCCGCGCCCGCCGCGCGCTTCCCCCCGCGTGAACCCCGTGGACGGGAAACGGGGCCACTTGGGGTAAAATTCGATCGTCGCGGCCCCGGGTCGTGCGGCCGCCGGGCATGTCCACGGCCTGTCCGATAGCGCCGCAGCCCCATTCCATCCACGCCCGACGATAAGCCATGGCGGAACCGCTTGCCGGAAAGGTCGCGCTCGTCACCGGTGCCGCCCGCGGCATCGGCCGCGCCATCGCGCTTAAGCTCGCCGAGGGCGGCTGCGATGTCGCCGCCAACTACTACAACAGCGCTGACGAGGCTGCGGCGCTGTGCGCCGAGATCCGCGCGCTGGGCCGGCGCGCCGTCGCCATTCCCGGCAGCGTCGGCGTTCCCGACAGCGTCGACGAGATTTTCACCGAGTTCCGCCGGCACTACGACCGCCTCGACATCATCGTCAGCAACGCGGCCTCCGGCGTGCTCAAGCCGACGGTCGAAATGACGCTCAAGCACTGGCGCTGGTGCATGGAGACCAATGCGCTGGCGCTCAATCTCGTCACGCAGCGCGGCCTCGATCTGATGCGGGAAGGCGGCCGCATCATCGCCCTCTCGAGCCTGGGCGCATCGCGCGCGATGCCCGGGTACGGATTCATCGGGGCGTCGAAGGCGGCACTGGAAGCGCTCGCGCGGGCGCTGGCGCAGGAACTGGGGCCGCGCGGCATCCGCGTCAACACCGTCAGCGCCGGCGTGGTCGACACCGACGCGCTCACGTATTTCCCGAACCGCGAGGAACTGCTCGCGAACTTCGCGCAACGCACGCCGGCCGGCCCCGTGCTGACGCCGCAGGACGTGGCGGGCGCCGTCTACCTCCTTTGCCTGCCCGAGGCTTCGATGATCAACGGGCATACGCTCGTCGTCGACGGCGGCTTCGCGATTTCGGGCTGATCTCGAAGGCGCGCCGCATGGAACTGGACGCAGGCATCGCCGGCAAGACCGTCATCGTGACCGGCGGCAGCCGCGGCATCGGCCGCGCGATCGTCGAGCTCTTCGCCGCCGAGGGTGCGGACGTGACGTTCTTCTACCGCGACAACGCCGCCGCGGCCGACGCGGTCGTCGCCGCCGGAGCCGCCGAAGGTCGGAAGATCGCGGCGCTGAAGGTCGACATCCGCGACGCTAAGGCCTGCGCCGCCGCCGTCGAAAGCGTCGCCGAGCGCTGCGGCCGCATCGACATCCTGGTCAACAACGCCGGCACGATCCGCGACAACCCGCTTGCAGCGTTCGACGACGAGGACGTGGACGCCGTGATCGACACCAACGTCAAGGGGGTGTTCAACGTCACGCGTGCCGTGGCCCCGCACATGATTTCGAAGCGCGCC
>Ga0105106_10002088_pt1 | contig 14376 bp, 11 predicted proteins | sample PPLLaktember2015_5_FD_79109 | JGI IMG/M metagenome (GOLD analysis project Ga0105106, IMG submission 79109) | Freshwater sediment microbial communities from Prairie Pothole Lake near Jamestown, North Dakota, USA - PPLs Lake P8 Core (1) Depth... | ecosystem: Environmental > Aquatic > Freshwater >...
CACCACCTGCCGCCCACGCTGCAGACCGCCGAGGCGTCGGGCACCGTCACGCGCGTCTCGCTGCGCGATGCGGTGGCCGCCTACGAGAAGGATTTGATCTCGGATGCGCTCAAGACCACGCGGGGCAATCGAGCGAAAGCAGCGCGACTGCTCAACACGACCGAGCGAATCATCAACTACCAGGTGAGGAAGTACTCGATAGACTATCGGCGATTCAAGAACTGAGGCAGCAGCCTACCTGTTCACAAAGCTCTTAAAGTTCTCCCTCGTTACCAGCTCGAACGGAATCCAGACGAAGCTGTCCACCGACTCGCCGCGCGACAGTTTTACTGCCGCATCGACGGCGCCTCTGCCCTGCCCGCGCGCATCCTGGAACACGCTGACGGCCAGGGTGCCCTTGGCCAGTTCGGCGAGCGCATCAGGCGTCGCGTCCACCCCTCCCACCAGGATGTTCCTCGACTGGATTCCCGCCTGCTGAATCGCCATGATGGCGCCGATCGCCATCTCGTCGTTGTTTGCGGCCACGGCGTCGATCGCCGCTCCGGCCGTCAGCCAGTTGTTCATCAGATCGAGCCCGCGCTCGCGCTGAAAGTTGGCCACCTGCTTCTCGACGATCTTCATGCGCGGATACTTCGCGACGACGTCCTCCACCGCTTTCGTGCGGAGCTGCGCGCCGTTCGATGCCAGCTCGCCGACCATGATGGCGACGTTCCCCTGGTAGTTCATCAGCCGCGCAAGCTCTTCCATCTGCAGCGTGCCTGCTTGAAGGTCGTCGGATCCGACAAAGACGACGCCCGGCGGCAGCGTGCTCTCTGCGGGCCGGCGATTGACGTAGACGAGAGGCACTCGGGCTTCGCGGGCGATCTTCGTCATCCCGGGCGTGGCAGATGTGTCGGCGGCATTCACAATTACTGCCGCGACCCCCTGCGTGACGAAGTTCTGCATCTGGCTGAGCTGCCGGGCCACGTCTCCCTGCGCGTCCGAAAATTGCAGCGCGGTGCCCGGAAGCCCGGATGCGTGATCGGCCATGGCCGTGCGCAGGATAGTGAGCCAGTTGTCATCGAAGTGGGCCATCGCCACGCCGATAATCGGCTCGCGAGGGGATGCCGCGCCACAGCCCGGACCGGCCACCGCGACAAGGAGAATCACCGACAGACACGCCGATTTCACAACTGATGACACGAAGTGACCTCCGTTACGTGTGAGCGTCGCGATGCCGGTAGCGATCGATCACAACCGCCAGCACGATGACGGCGCCTTTCACAATGTCCTGAATATAGGCATCGAACCCGATAAAGGTGAACCCGCTGGTCATGACCCCCAGGATCACCGTGCCGATCACCGTGCCGGTAATCCGGCCGATGCCGCCGGTGAGGCTCGTTCCCCCGATGACAGCCGCGGCGATGGCGTCGAGCTCGTAGGTCATTCCCATGCCGGCCTGCCCGCTCGCGGCGCGTGCCGAGGTCATGACACCGCCGAGGCCCGAGAGCAGGCCGGCGACCGTGTAGACAAGGACGAGATGCCTGTCCACACGAATGCCGGATATCCGCGCTGCCTGTGCGTTGGCGCCTATAGCGTAGGTGTATTTCCCGTATCGCGTGTAGCGCAGCAGCACATGAAAGACAACGGCCGCGGCCACGAAAATCACAACGGGCAGTGCCCCCTCGCCAATGCGGGTGTAGGACTCGGTCAGCATGCTCACCGGCTGCCCGCGTGTGTAATAGCGCGCCAGCCCCCGCGCCGTCACCATCGTGCCCAGCGTCGCGATGAAAGGCGGGATTCTGGTGAAAGCGACGAGATTGCCGTTCACGAGACCGGCAGCCGCCCCGGTGGCCAGGCCGGCTGCAATCGGTATCGCGGCAGGAAGATCGACGAGCGATGGGAATACCGCGCGCGCACTGGCGGTTTGCGCGAGGCTTGCGGCAATCATCGCAGACAACGCCACGACAGATCCGGACGACAAATCGATGCCGCCGGTGAGGATCACCTGCGTCACCCCGATAGCCAGCAGGCCGATGATCGAGACCTGCAGCACCATGACGAGCAACCGTTGCGCGTTGAAGAGAAAGCTCGCGCCTCGAACGCTCCACCCCACCAGTTCGAACAGCACGACGATGCCGGCGAGCACCAGGAAGATCCCCACATCGTGAGAGAGTCGCCGGCGCGTCAATCGATTTGTCCCGGGGCCCAACACCCGCTCCGCGCCGCTCGCGGCTCGTTGGCCGCCAACTTCATCACCGCGATCTGATCGGCGTTGCGCCCTTCCAGAAATCCTGCGACGCGACCCTCGCGCATCACCATCACGCGATCGCTCATGCCCAGAATCTCGGGCATCTCCGACGAGATCATGACGATGGCAGCGCCCCCGGCCGCAAGATTCGAAATCAGTCGATGAATCTCGGCCTTCGCGCCGACATCGACTCCGCGAGTGGGCTCGTCCAGTATGAGAATACGCGGCGAGGTCAGCAGCCAACGTCCGACCAGAACCTTCTGCTGGTTGCCACCGCTCAGCGTCTGCACCGGCTGCAACAGGCTGCGCGTCTTCACGCGCAGCATGCCCGCCATCTCACCGCACGTCGCGGCGAGTGGTGCCTCGTTGACGAACCCCATGGTGACGAAGCGGCCGTCGAGGACGGCAATCTCCATGTTCTCCTGCACGCTGAGAGGCAGCAGGAGCCCGGTCAATTTCCGGTCTTCGGTGAGAAACGCCATCCCCAGTTCGATGGCGGCCGCAGGCGATCCGATCTCGACCGGACGGCCTTCGACGAAGATCTCGCCCGAGGTCGCCCGGCGGAGGCCGAACAGCGTTTCTGCGACCTCCGTCCGCCTCGAGCCCACGAGCCCGGCAATCCCGAGGATCTCTCCGGCCCGGACGTCGAACGAGACGTCGGCAAACGTTCCGTCGAGGCTGAGGCCTCTCACAGACAGCGACACGCGATCGGTTGGCGTGTTGTGCTTGGGGAACAACCCCTTGAGCTCGCGGCCCACCATCATCGTAATGAGCTGGTCGCGATCGAGGCGGCTCGCCGCCTCGCAGCCAACGGCTTTCCCATCACGAAGAACCGTCACCTCGTCGGCGATTCTGAATACTTCAGCCATCCTGTGAGTGATGTAGATGACCGCCTTCCCTCGCGCCTTCAGATCGGCCACGAGGCGGAACAGGTGAGCGACCTCGGGCTCGGACAACGCCGACGTCGGCTCGTCCATGATGAGCACGTCGGCGTCGTAGGACAGGGCGCGCGCGATCTCGATCAGCTGCCTGCCGGCGATCGGAAGATCGCACACCCGCTCTTCGGGATCGACGTCGATGTCGAGCCCGGCGAGCAGCGTTGCCGTGCGTTGTCGAAGCGCGCGATGATCGACGAAGCCGAACCACGTCAGCGGCTCGCGCCCGATCCAGATATTCTCGGCGACCGTCATCGACGGCATGAGGTGCAGTTCCTGATGAATCATCGCGGCACGGCCGCGCAGGGTGATCTGCCCGGAGTCGGGCCGATACAGTCCCGCAATGATCTTCATCAACGTTGACTTCCCCGCGCCGTTCTCGCCCATGAGCGCGTGCACGCTGCCCGCGCGCACGTTCATCGACACCGCGTCGAGCGCGAGCACGCCGGGAAACGCCTTGCTCACCCGATCTACTTCGAGCAAATAGTTCATGGGGCTGAGATACACTACCCTTCCAACATGGCCTCGAACAAGCGCGCGAAGTTGAACGTCGGCGTGATCGGCCTCGGGCGGCTCGGCAAGGTCTACCTCCGGGATCTGGCCGCGCGAATCCCCGAAACCACCGTCGCCGCGGTCGCCGACATCGATCGCGCCCTCGCAGCCGGGCTCGCCGAGGAGTTTGGTGTTCCCAACTCTTACGGCTCGGCTGAGGAGCTCATCGCCGACCCGCGCGTCGACGCCGTCGTCATCGTCAGCCCGACGCACGCGCATCGAGACAACGTGATTGCCGCCGCCGAGTCGAAAAAGCCGACATTCTGTGAGAAGCCGCCGGCGCTCAGCCTGGCCGAGTGCGCCGCGATGTCGAGCGCGGTCGCAAAAACGGGCACCTTCTTCCAGATGGGCTTCATGCGCCGGTTCGATCCCGGCTACGCGGCGGCGAAGGAGAAAATCGCTCGGGGAGTCATCGGGCGTCCGGTCGTGTTCAAGTCGAGCTCGCGCGATCCGTTCCGGCCCAGCCTCGAATATGCCAATCCCGCGAGCAGCGGCGGCATCATGGTCGACATGGGGATCCACGATTTCGATCTCGCGCGGTGGTTCATGGGTGACGTCGATACGATCGCGGCGACCGGTGCGGTGCTGGCCTACCCTGAAATGGCGTCGATCGGAGATATCGACAATGCCATCGCGATGCTCGAGTTCGCCGACGGAAGGCTGGGCATCATCGATCTCACGCGGAACGGCGTCTATGGATACGACATCGTCACCGAACTGCTCGGCGACGCGGGCACGCTGCGCATCGGCTATCTGCGCGAAACGCCAATTCTGACGATGACGAAAAACCACGTGGCGCACGATACGGTTCCGTACTTCATGGAACGGTTCGAGCGTGCCTACACCTTGCAGCTCAGAAATTTCGCGGAAAACGTTCTGCACGACCGGCCGCCGGCCGTAAAGCTCGAGGATGGCGTGGAAGCTCTAAGAACCGCCCTTGCCGCGACAGCCGCGCATCGCACCCGCCAGCGGGTCAAGGTCAGCGGCATTCACTGACGGTTTCGCGACAGGAACGCCTGGACCTCGCCGAGGGTCGGGACCGACGGGATGGCTCCCAGCCTGGTGCAGCCGATCGCCGCCGTGGCGTTGGCAAAGTGAAGAATCTCGGGCACAGCCCACTTCTGAAGTATTCCGTAGATCAATCCCGCGCGAAATACATCGCCGGCGCCGGTGCTGTCGGCAACCTTCACGTCAAACGCCGGAACGGTGTAGAAGCGATCGCCGTCCAGCGCGGCCGATCCCTGCCTGCCGAGGGTCGTCACGAGCACACCGGCGTTCAACCGGCGTAGCTTCCTGAGCGCACGCTCGTGATCGCGCTCCCCGGTCAACTGCGGCGGCAGGTTTCCTTCGAACACCGGATAGGTAACTGCCGTAATGAGCTCGTCCACGCCACCGACGGCATGCTCGATGTCGCTCGTCACGACCGCCCCGGCCGCGCGGGCCGCGCGGGCCGCATTCAGCGCCAGTTCGAGATCGTCGTCATCGACATGGACGACGCGTGCGGCCAGCGACTCTGGCGTCAGCACGTGGCGGGGCACCGTCAGACGCTCGCTCCGATGCCACAGAACGGTGCGACGTCCCGCGGCGTCCACGAGAATGACCGCGCTGCGGTTCGGCGCGTCGGCGAACACGCAATGCCCGAGGTCGACGTCACGTGCCATCAGCGCATGCCTCGCGAGGCCGCCGTTGGCGTCCGAGCCGAACGCGCCGATGTAGCCCGACTTCAGGCCGAGCGCCGCGCAGGCGGCGGCGACGGTGGCGGTCTGGCCGCCGATAATCACGTGCCTGCTCGTCACGCGAGCCTTGCCCGACGACAAGACAGCCGACATCTCGGCCGACAGCTGCATAACCTCGTCAACGGAATTCGTTCCGACGCCGATTACGTCAAGCATGGGCACCATGAATTGGCAGACTGGCAGATTCGCAGATTGTGAGATTGTCGGATCAGGAGACCGAGACGCCGAACTCTAGCAGCATTTCTTCGGATCTGCCAATCTACCAACCTGCCAATCTGCGAATGGAGGTGCACAGTTCCCGCACGCGTTCGCGCGAGGCATCGACCTGCTTCTGAAGGTCTTCCGGCACGCCGAGCTGGCGCCGGTGCTCCGCGGATTCGAGGAACACGTGGGCGTGATCGAGTTCGCGGCAGAGATCTTCGCCGATCAAGCCGGCGTGGCGGAGCGCGTCGATGGCGTCCAGCGTGCCGGCGTGGCGGAGCGCGGCATGCCGAGCGCCGTGCCTGAGCTGCAGTACCTGTGTAAGGGATTCGACCGTCCACGGATCCGCGCCGCGGTCACGATCGCTCAACGCCGGCGAGGGGAGGCCGGCTTCCCTGTCATCCTCTCCGTACAAGGAGCGCTGACACACAGCGATGAAGCGTGCGCCGAGCTCGGTGTCTCCGGCAACCGGGCGCGCTCGGGTGAGCGCCAGCCGTTCGCCCACGTCCGCTGACGCCGAATAGTGCTCGGCATACTCGTTCAACGAACAAGCCTTCAGCCCGCGGTCGGTCTGCGGCCAAGCAGGCAGGGCAACACGATAAAGCAGCCCGTCGGGCGTCTCATCCCCAAGCGCCGCCGTCAGGTCGCATCCGAGCCGCACGAAGAACTCACGCGCATCAGCTGGAACGTCGCCGCCGGCTGCCAGCGCGTCGTAGACGTAAAGGAGATCGACGTCCGGGGTGTAGCTCATCTCGCGTCCACCGAGCCTGCCGGTTGCGATCACGGCGAACGGTCCCGGCGGTCTCGCGCTTCCCACCTCGTCGAGCCGATGCCGCGTGACGATCGCCAGCGCAAAGTCGATAGCGACCGACGCCACATCGGACAACTGTGCCGATGCGGTGCGCACGGTTTCGTGCCGAAGGAGGTAGCGCGTGCCGATGCGCAGCGTCTCGCGGCGCTTCCAGCGCCTGAGGAGGCTCAGCGCGTCGGCAGGATCGTCGAGGGTCGAAAACGCGGAAACCAGCTCCTCTTCATGGTCCTGACGGTCGGGCGCACTGCGCTCGATCTGCGCGACGAGCCAGTGGAAGTACTCGGGGGTGCGGACGAGGATCTCGGCAAGCTGCGGCGACGCTCCCATGACATACGTCATCACGTGCAGCGCGCGCGGATCTTCGCGAAGGTAGTCGAGCAACATCGCGCGACCGCTTCGCGCGGCGACATACGCCGCCATCGCCGCCACGGCGGCGTCCGGGTCTGGCGATTCGAGCAGCGCGGGAATCAGATCGGGTGCCAGACGGCCCAGCGCTTCCCGCGCCACCAGGTCGTCGGCCATCCGCTGAAGATGGCCGTCGGCTGCCGCCGCATCGCGGAAGCCGAGCGACCTGAGGTACGCGTGCGCCTGGGTTTCGGTGAGGTCCGGCGAAAGAAAAAGATCTGATGGTCTCGGCACGATCTAGTCGACAGTCTCTAGTCGACAGTCTCTAGTCGACAGTCTCTAGTCGACAGTCTCTAGTCGACAGTCTCATGTCGACAGCCCTCGTCGACCTGCGACTGACGGCTGGGGACTGTCGACTTGGGACTGACTGTCGACTTGGGACTGACTGTCGACTGTAGACGGTCATGCACTATACGTCCTTCTCGCCGGTCCTGATGTTGTAGCCCTGCTCGACCGGCATCACGAACACGCGGCCATCGCCGATTTCTCCGGTGCGCGCGGCTCCGATGATCGCCTTGATGGCCTCGTCCACCGCACTGTCTGGCACGACCACTTCGATTTCCATCTTCGGCAGCAGGCTGACTTCGTACTCGCGCCCGCGGTAGACGGCGGTGTGCCCCTTCTGGCGTCCATGGCCACGCACTTCGGTGACGGTCATGCCGGCGATGTTCAGCTTGCCGAGCGCCTCCTTGATGTTGTCCACCATGTTGGGTCGAACGATCGACTTAATCAGCTTCATGCGGTCTCCTGGTTAGTGCGGCTGTTGCAGCATCTGCTCGAGATCGGCCTTCAGCGACGCCTCAGCCTCTTCGGTGAGCTTAGCCCCGCCCTGTGTAATGTGGAAGACGTCGATTGCCTTCTGCCCTTCAGTCGAAATCAGCACGAGATCGACGTCGATTCCATGATCGGAGATGACCCGGCTCACCCGGTACAACAACCCGGGGGCGTCGTCGGCCACGAGCTCGAGCACGGTGTATCGCTGCGAGTGCGCTGCATCGAAATATACAACCGGCGTGCGGTGGACGAGCGGCCGCCGGGCGAGCACGCTGCCTTCCTTGCTCTTCAGCAGCGAGGTCACATCGGTTCTGCCGCTCACCACGTCGTCGAGCCGCCGGTCGAACTCTTTGCGCCCCTGTGAGTTGCGCTCGAAGAAGCCGTCGGTATCGGCAAATTGAAACACATCGACCGCCAGGCCGGCCAGGCTCGTCAAAGCATGGCCCCGCAGGATATCCATGCCGAAATAGGCCAGCACTCCGCAGATGTTCGAGAAGAGGAACGGCTTGTCGAGCGAGACGACGGTCAGCTCCCAGACCTCTGCGTTCTTTTCGAGGAAGAAGTGCGCCTCGTTCGGACGCATGTCGCGCGAGAGCCGCACGTGACGATAGATCGCCTCTTGTGAGAACAGGATCAGGTAGCGTCGCGGCAGCCCTTCGAAAAAGGTCGCCATTTCCTGTTCGGAGATGTCGTTCGGGCGGTTCGCCTGCAGCGCGGCGACCAGGGCCTGCTCGCGATCGATGATATCGTCGCCGTAACCGAGGGTCATCTGGTTGTAGGCGTCGACGTAGAGCCGCCACAACAACTCTTCCTTCCAGGTCGTCAGCGTATCGGGGCTTACCGCGCCGACATCGCACAGCGTCAAGAGCAGGAGCAGCTTGAGATGCTCTTCCGTGCTGAACATCGAGGCGAACTGACGAACCACCTCGGGCTCTTCGGTGTCGCGCCGAAAGGCAATGCGCGACATCTTCAAGTGATGACGGATGAGGAAGTCGATGGTCTGGCGCGCCCCTTCGTCGAGCCCGAGGCGCGTCGTCATGGCGGCCGCCATTTCGGCGCCGACGATGGAGTGATCGCCTTCGCGGGCTTTGCCGACGTCGTGATAGAGGAGCGCCAGCACCAGCACTTCGGTCGAGCGGATTTCGCGCAAAATCGGGCCGAATCGCGGGCTCATCAGCAGCCGCTCGGCATTCCGCACTGCCAGCAGCGTGTGCTCGTCGACGGTGTACTTGTGATAGAAGTCGCGCGTCACTCGACAGGAGATCTCGTTCAGCTCGGGAAGAATCGCGCCGAGCAGGCCGCAGTCGCGCATCTCGCTCAAACGCGCCGACAGCCCGGGCCGCGGCCTCATGAACTGCAGGATTCGCGCGCGATGGTCGGCTGTTGGATGAAACGTTTCGGGCGCGTAGGCGTGCTTTTGCAGCTCGCGCTCGATGAGCGCCAGGGCATCGTCGGCAACCCCCACGTTGCGCGACACCGCGGCCTCGAAGGCCCTCAGCCACTCGGCAGGGGCCGCGGCAGCTTTCGCGGCATCGGCAAACGTAATGCCTTCGACCACCCACATCAGGTTCTCGCCAATGAGACGAATCGGCGTCGGGGCGGGCGGCACGGCGACGCGCCGCACGCGGCCGAGGCCCCGCGTCACGCCGCGTGCCTCCCTGAAGTAGTCGGTCATCAGCGCTTCGACACGGCGCCGCATGTCCGGGCCGTCGTAATGCAACCGATCGACCGCCTTCTCCTGCAACTCATAGCTCAGGACGTTCACGTTGCGGCCGGTATCGACGTGAAGGCCCGATCGGATGCGCATGAGAAATTCCTCGGCATCCCTCAGCCGATCGGGCGACGCACCGCGCACGCCCCCGCGGCGGTCGCCGCCAAGCCGCAGCATCAGGCGCGTGGCCCATATGTCGCGTAACGCGCCGGGACCGTCCTTCACGTCTGGCTCGAGCTGATACAGCGTGTCGTAGAACTCGCTGTGACGCTGATCGGTCAGCGCGATCAGCGCTTCGAGAACTTGCGGCCGCCACGTCCGCGCCGACGCTTGTATCGTGCTGTCGACGCGCGCGACGAGATCTGGATCTCCGGCGAGCGGCCGAAGATCCATCAGGGCGAGCAGATATTCGGGGTTGGTGGTGTCGGGCCGATCGAAATCCGCGTGCTCGCGCACGTGGTGCCCGACCTGAAAGCGCAGATCCCACAGCGGGTGCAGCAGCGCCTTGACAAAGCGTTCTTCGGGCCGTCTGATGGGACCGCCGAACACGATGAGCAGGTCGATATCCGAGTAGAGGAACTGCGATTTGCGGCCATATCCGCCGACCGCAAAGACGGCAAGGGGCGCACGGGTCTGAACGCGCGCGTGGTCGACCAGCTCGCGGACGATGGCGTCGATGCAGTCCGCATGGCGGGCCAGCGCCGCACGCCCCCCTTCTCCGCGCTCGGTGGCGTCCACCAGCTGCTGCCGCGCAAGGTCCAGCGACGCCGAAAGGCGGAGCCGCAGCTCCGCCTGATCGACGTCCCTCCCCTTAGCGGGACTCATCACCATCCATGACGCCATACAGGATACTTGGAAACTAGAGATCTCTAGATCTAGAGATCTAGAGATCTAGAGATCTCTGGTTTGCGAGCGTCAGTACGACATCCCTATCCCCACCGACCCGATTACCTGGCCGGCGTCGCCGTCATTGAACGCCTTCGTCGTGTCGCCGAAGCCCAGGAAATTGACGCCGCCGTGAATATTCCAGCTGCCGAACTTCGTGGGCACCGTGGTGAGCGGCACGGTGAACAGCGCGCCGCCATCGACGTAGCCGAACTTGTTGTCGGTGCCCCCGAGCTCGTAGTAATCCTTCAAGCTGAAACCCAGCTTCACGGGAACTGCGACCGTCACGCCTCTGCTGCCCAGCGGCCAGCTCGGGGCCACGCCGATTTCTGCGTAGGTCCCTTCGTCGCTGCCGCCGTCGGCCTGTCCGCTGAGCTCGAACGCCACGATGGCATAGGGTGCAAACCTGCTGGCGTGCGCCACCTTGATGGCCAGCTCTTTCACCGTGCCGAACGAGCTGTTCGGACTGGTGTAAGCGGTGTAGAAAGGCGAGATCGTCACGCCGCTGCCGACGCCAACGTTGAGAATTGCGTAGAAGTCTTCCTCGTAATGGCTCGGCTTTTTTGGTGTGGCGCCCGTGCCAGACGTGCCGGTGTGCAGGCTGTTCCAGACGCCGAAGTTCACGCTGACACTCTGCCCGCTGTCGTTCGAGAAGAGGGCGATGCCGACATCGCCGAACGCAAACGTCGTGAGCGCCGGATCCGATTCCTGACGGATGCCGCGGAAGAAGTACACCGACGGAAAGTCGATCCCCGTTGTCAGCGTCACCGCCCCAGGGTTCGGATCGTCCTGGGCGCGCGCGACGCCGGCCCCGAAGGTCAGCGTCAGCGCGGCCACGAGCGCCAGAGGCACCAAACGAGTCGAGTAGAACGAAGTAGCGTTCACGGATTCCCTCCCGGAAGAAGGTTAGTAGCTCAAGCCAATGCCGCCACTGACGACGACCTGCCCGGCATCACCGTTGTTGAACGACTTGGTCGTGTCGCCGAAGCCCAGCACATTCACGCCACCGTGAACGTTCCATGATCCGAACTGGCTCGGAATACTCGTGAACGGGACGGTCAGCAGTACGCCTGCATCCACATATCCGAACTTGTTGTCCGAGCCGCTCATCTCGTAGTAGTCCTTCAAGCTCAAACCGACCTTCACGGGAATGGCGAGCGTCACCGGACCGCCGGCCAGCGACCAGCTCGGCGCCACGCCAAACTCGCCATAGCTGCCCTTGTTGTTTCCCCCGTCAGCCTGTCCCTTCAACTCGACGGCCACCAGACCATAGGGCGCGAATTTGCTGCCGTGTGCGACCTTGAAGCTGAGCTCCTGGACCGTGCCAAACGACGTGTTCGGGCTCGTGTAGGCTGTGAAGGTCGGCGTCACCGTGATCCCGCCGCCAAAGCCGAGCGCGAGCGACGCGTAGAAATCCTCCTCGTAATGGGCCGACTTGTCCGCGTGCGATCCAGACGTGCCGGTGTGCAGGCTGTTCCACACGCCCACGTTGATGGCGGCGCTCTTCAGGCCCCCGTCACCCGAGAAAAGCGAGATTCCGACATCGCCGGCGGCAAAGGTGGTGAGCTTGGGATCGGACTCCTGACGAATCCCGCGGAAGAAATAGACCGATGGAAAGTCGACGGCGCTCGTGAGGGTAATCGCGCCGGCGTTGGGGTCGGGCGCCTGCGCCGCCGCAGGGCTCGCAGCCAGCGACAACAGCATTGCTGCGGCTAAACCAGACCGCCACATTCCCGACAAAGACAGTGCTTTCACTTGGGCCTCCAGATGATGGACGGCGGCCGCAGCGCGCGGCCGCCGCAGGTTGATAACATTTCTCAGGCGACTTCCGCCGTCGGACGCACGGACAGCTTCGGGGCAAACCCGACGTATGCCTCCTGGCCGTGCTCGCCGAGGTCGAGACCTTCGATCTCCTCTTCCTTGGTGACGCGCAGGCCGATGGTGTACTTGATGGCGAGCCAGAAGATGGCCGACACGATCATCGTGTAAGCGCCGACCGCAACGATGCCCTTGATCTGTGCGATCAGCAGGGTCATGCCGCCGCCGTTGAACAGGCCGTTGCCGGTGGCCGCGCCCGTGATTCTGTCCACTGCGAACAGGCCGACGCACAACGTTCCGAAAGCCCCGTTGCACAGGTGCACCGGAATCGCACCAACCGGATCGTCAATCTTCATCGCGTCGAGCATCTTGACCGCGAGCACCACGAGAATGCCGGCGAGCGCCCCGATGAGGAGCGACGCCTTCACGGTGACGAACGCGCAGGGGGCCGTAATCGCCACCAGGCCGGCGAGCACACCGTTGACCGACATGCTGAGGTCGGGCCTGCCGTCCCACGTCCAGTTCAGGGCCGTTGCCGTCAGCAGCCCCATGAAGGCTGCCGTGTTGGTCGTCATGAAGATGTGCGCGATCGCGTTCGCGTCGACCGCCATGGTCGACCCTGGGTTGAACCCGAACCAGCCGAGCCACAGCACGAAGCAGCCAATGACCCCCGAAGTGAAGCTGTGCGGCGGAATCGGATTCACCCGACCGTCAGCGCCGTACTTGCCCAGGCGCGGTCCGAGAATCAGAACGCCGGCCAGGGCGGCCCAGCCGCCGACGCTGTGCACGACCGTCGAACCGGCAAAATCCCAGAATCCGGCTGATGCGAGCCAGCCTCCGCCCCAGATCCAGTGACCGGCAATCGGATAGACGAAGGCGACGAGCAGGAACGAGAAGACGATGAACGAGAGGTACTTGATGCGCTCGGCGACGGCGCCCGAGACAATCGTCGCGGCCGTGCCGGCGAACACGAGCTGGAAGAAGAACTTCGCATTCAGGGGAACGCCCGTCCAGGCAATCGCCGAGTAGGCGCCGGCGTACGCGTCACCGGTTGCGGGGCTGTTGTCCGCACCCCCCAGCATGAAGAGGCCTTCGAGCCCCATGAAGCCGGTGCCGTTGCCAAACATCAGGCCCCACCCGAAGACGTAGAAGGCCAGGCACGAAATCGCGAACACGATGAAGTTCTTCGACAGGATGTTGACCGTGTTCTTTGCGCGGCAGAACCCTGACTCGACGAGCGCGAATCCAAGATTCATGAAAAACACGAGACACGCGGTGAGTAACACCCACATGGTGTCGATCCCGACTTTCAGATCGGCCGGCGTCTGCGCCAGAGCGGGCGTCGCTCCCACGACGGACAGCAGCAACCCGGCCGCCAGGATCCCTGGTAATTTCCTTCTCATCGTTCCTCCTCCAACAGAAATGAATGCGGGACGCCGATGGCGTGTCGCCCGTGCATACACACTTGTGCACGACGAATGCCAGGCCGCAACCGCGCGAGTTTGCGAATTTATTAAGGAATTTCACGATCTCTCTGATCCGCAGATCCCACAAACACGTCAGGGAGCAGGTGTATACCTACATTCGTGTACCTTTCCAATCGTGGCCCGCAGACACAGCCGGCACAGAACGCCGTCAGCCAAGGCGCCGGGGCATCAACGCGGAAGAGGAGTTCGCGGCCAATCGCGGCGCGACACGCGAGCGCGCGGCAGGTCGTTAACTGGTGCGACAAAGTTGTCGGTTGATTGGTGCAGGCCTGCGTTTTTGTTACTTCTTGAACCGGCGCCAGTCGATGCCGAGCTGGCGGACCTTGTAGTTCATGATGCGGCCGGTCGTGTTGAGCAGGCGCGCGGCCTTCGCGCGATTGCCGCGCGAGGTCTTCAACGCATCCTGGATGAGGTCCTTCTCGTAGGCGTCGATGGCGTCCTTCAGTGACAGGCTCATCGTGGTGCCCGACGATGCGGCCGTCTGCAGCGTCGGAGGCAGATGATGAGCGTGCACCACCTGCCCGTCGCACACGACGACGGCCCGCTCGATCGCATTCTCCAGCTCGCGCACGTTGCCGGGCCAGTGATACGCCATCAGCATGTCGATCGCCGGCGTCGAGATGCGCTTGATGTGCTTGCCGTGCGCGAGCGATGCCTTCTCGAGAAAGTGATCGGCCAGGAGCAGCAGGTCCGGCTTCCGCTCGCGCAGAGGCGGCAGGAAAATCGAGAACACGTTCAGGCGGTAATACAGATCCTCGCGGAACGTCCCGGCGGCGACTTCGGCCGTCAAATCCCGGTTGGTGGCGGCGACGACGCGCACGTTGGCGCGGG
>Ga0105106_10002089_pt1 | contig 14373 bp, 13 predicted proteins | sample PPLLaktember2015_5_FD_79109 | JGI IMG/M metagenome (GOLD analysis project Ga0105106, IMG submission 79109) | Freshwater sediment microbial communities from Prairie Pothole Lake near Jamestown, North Dakota, USA - PPLs Lake P8 Core (1) Depth... | ecosystem: Environmental > Aquatic > Freshwater >...
ACCAGCTACGGGGCCCCGACAGCCGCCGAAGTCGAGATGGCCGGCCTGATCACCGGGGCTTTTCCCTCGATGGATCAGGTCCGGATGGTCAGCTCGGGCACGGAGGCGACCATGAGCGCCATCCGTCTGGCGCGGGGGTACACGAAACGCGAAAAGATCCTCAAATTCGAGGGCTGCTATCACGGTCACGCCGACTCGCTGCTCGTCAAGGCGGGCTCCGGTGTGGCCACGCTCGGCATCCCGGGAAGCCCTGGCATCCCCAGGGGGCTTGCCGCTCTTACCGTTACAGTCCCCTTCAACGATCTCGACGCCGTGAAGCTCGCCTTGAGAAAGCACGGGAAGGACATGGCCTGCATCATCGTCGAGCCCTCCGCGGGCAACATGGGGCTCGTTCCCCCCGCACCAGGATTCCTCGAGGGATTGAGGAAACTGGCCACGAAGAACGGTATCGTTCTCATCTTCGACGAGGTCATCACGGGGTTCCGGCTTCGCTTTGGCGGCTTCCAACATCTCGCCGGGGTCAGGCCCGACATCACCTGTCTCGGGAAGATCATCGGCGGAGGGCTCCCCGTCGGGGCCTTCGGGGGAAGGAGGGAGATCATGGAGGCGCTGGCCCCGTCTGGTCCCGTCTACCAGGCAGGCACCCTGTCGGGAAACCCCCTGGCCATGGCCGCGGGGATGGCAACTCTTGCGATTCTCAGGGATGATTGCGACTACCGGGCCCTCGAGCGCAAGACCAGGCAACTGTGCAGTTCAATGATGTCGCTCTTCCGGAAGAAGGGTATCCCCGTCCATATCTCCCGTTGCGGTTCCATGTTCACCGTTTTCTTCACCGACGGGGACGTGACGGATTACGCATCGGCCTCGCGGTGCGACACGAAGCTCTTCGCACGGTACTTCAATGCCATGCTCCGCCATGGCGTCAGTCTTCCGCCGTCGCAGTTCGAGACCGCCTTCGTCTCCTTCGCCCACACGGAAGAGGACCTGGAGCGGACCCTTGATGCCTGCGGGAAGGCCCTTGCCGAGCTGTAACCGCTCCCGGCAGGGCAATTGTATTGACAGGCCCCGACGGCATCGTTTATCATCCACACTTGGTCATTGGCAGGCATGGCCCGTCAGGAAAACCCTGACAGGCAAGCCTGCTCAGGCCGCATCCCCCGGTCACCGGGTCATCCCGACACTGGATCACGGAGACAGCCCCCATGCAGAAAAGAAAAACGGTTCGCTCGAGGAACGCGACGAAAGAGGCCCCTGCGGTGTCCATCTGCCCTGCGGGCAAAGGCTATCCGCTGCCCGCCGGCAAGGACTACGCGGGAGAATTCGAGCGGCTCAAGAGGATCGTCGGCGATGAGAGGCGCAAAGGACGCGAGATCGTCGTCGTCATGGGCCTGGGGTTCGTCGGCGCGGTCATGGCCGGTGTGATCGCCGACTCGACGGATCGCAAAACGGGAAAGCCCGCAAAATTCGTCATCGGCATGCAGCGCCCCTCTACGAGATCCTTCTGGAAGATCGGTTATCTCAACAACGGCATCCCGCCCGTCGAGGCCGAGGACCCGGAGGTGGCCCCCCTCATTGAGCGTTGCGTCAGGCGGAAAAAGACCCTCATGGCCACCTATATCTACGACGCGCTGACGCTGGCCGATGCCGTCGTCGTCGACGTCCAGTGCGACTACAACAAGGATACCCTCGGGGACTGCCGGCAGGGATCGGCCGACATCGCCGCGCTGGAGGACAGCCTGAGGGTCATCGGCGAGAAAATCCGGCCCGATTGCCTCGTCCTGATCGAAACGACGGTCCCGCCGGGCACGACGGAATACGTGGCCTACCCGATCGTCAAGAAGGCCTTCGAGAAGCGCGGCCTCGCCGAAGAGCCGCTCCTGGCCCACTCCTTCGAGCGTGTCATGCCCGGACGCGAGTATGTAAGCTCCATCCGCGACTTCTGGCGGGTATGCAGCGGAATCAACGACGAAGCACGCCGGCGTGTGGTGAAATTCCTCTCTGAGGTTTTGAATGTCGAAAAATACCCGTTGACCGTTCTCGACCGACCCATCGAAAGTGAAACCTGCAAGATCGTGGAGAACTCCTACCGGGCCACCCTGCTGGCCTACCTGCACGAGTGGAGCCTCTTTGCCGAGCGAAACGGCGTGGATCTGATCAAGGTGATCGAGGCCATCCGCGTCCGACCGACCCATTCCAACATGATCTTTCCGGGGCCGGGCATCGGGGGATACTGCCTGCCCAAGGACGGGGGCCTCGGCGTGTGGGCCTACCAGACCCTCATGGGGTTCGATGACGACATCTTCCGGATCACCCCGTTGGCCATCGACATCAACGACACCCGCGCCCTCCACGCCGCGGAGCTTGTTCGCGACGCGCTGCGCAACATGGGCCGGATCGTTGCCGCATCGAGGATCGCCGTGCTCGGCGTCTCGTACCGGGAGGATGTGGGGGACACGCGTTACAGCGGCTCGGAGATCCTCGTCCGGAAACTCACGGAGATGGGGGCCGACATCGTCGTCCACGACCCCTACGTGACGCACTGGTGGGAGATGGAGAAGCAGGACACCTACCCGGCCCCCGGGCACTCCCGGGCCCGGTTCTTCCGCAACCAGGAGAGGCTCAAGGACCTCGTCGTGCACAAGGACCTCGCGAAAACCCTCCGAGGGGCCGATGCCGTGGTCCTTGCGGTGCGCCACGGGCAATACCGGAACCTGGACCCCGACGGGATCGTAAAAAAAACGGGGAAGCCTGCAGCCATGATCGACTGTTTCGGGCTCCTCGGCGATGGGGCGATCCGCCGCTACTTCGAACTCGGCTGCGAAGTCAAAGGCCTGGGGCGGGGTCACGTGAAGCGCATCAAGGACGAGGTGCGAAGCCGGACCACTCCGGCAGCCGCTGACAGGGGAAGACCCGCCGCATCACAGGGAAAACAGAAGAAAGGAACGAATCGATGAAGAAAGCGTTCATTACGGGCATCACGGGCCAGGATGGCTCATACCTCGCGGAGTTGCTGCTCTGCAAGGGATACGCGGTCCACGGGCTCATCCGCCGCTCGAGCACCTTCAACACCGACCGGATCGACCATCTTTTCAAGGACGTGCATGACCCGGCTGCACACCTTTTCCTGTATTACGGCGATCTCTCCGTGTCGGGACAGATGACGGACCTGCTGAACGACATCAAGCCCGACGAGATCTACCACCTGGGGGCCCAGAGCCATGTCCGGGTCAGTTTCGACATGCCCGAGTACACGGGGGACGTGACGGGGCTGGGGACCCTGCGGCTGCTCGAAGCCATCCGCAAAACGGGCATCCGGGCCCGCTTCTACCAGGCCTCGTCGAGTGAGATGTTCGGGGCCGCCCCGCCGCCGCAGAGCGAAAACACGCTGTTTCATCCCCGCAGCCCCTACGCCGCCGCAAAGGTCTATGCCTACTACATCGTAAAAAACTACCGCGAGGCCTACAACCTCTTCGGCTGCAACGGAATCCTCTTCAACCACGAATCCCCCCGCCGGGGAGAAACCTTCGTGACGCGCAAGATCACCCGCGCGGCCACTCGCATCAAGGTCGGTCTGCAGGAAAAGGTGTTCATGGGAAACCTGGATGCCAAGCGCGACTGGGGGTACGCCGGGGATTACGTGGAAGCCATGTGGCTCATGCTCCAGCAGGACGAGCCCGACGATTACGTCGTCGCCACGGGAGAGACGCACTCGGTGAGGGAATTCACGGAGAAGGTCTTCCAGAAGCTGGGGCTCGACTGGCGGGACCACGTCGACATCGACCCCCGCTACTACCGCCCCACGGAAGTGGATGTCCTGCTGGGCGACGCCTCGAAGGCACGGAAAAAACTGGGCTGGTCGCTGAAGGTCGGCTTCGAGCAGCTCATCGACATGATGGTGGCGGCCGACCTCCAGGTGGCGCAGAAGGAAAAGACCCTCCGGGATGCCGGATTCGAGTGCGAGCCCAAACGGATCCTGTCCTGAACCATCGAGAAAAACGTGTCATGGAAAAAAACGCTAAAATCTACGTGGCGGGCCACAGCGGCATGCTCGGCACGGCCATCGTCCGGATGCTGAAAGAGCGCGGTCACGACAACCTGCTGCTGCGCACGAGCTCGGAGCTCGACCTTCGCCGCCAGGCCGACGTGGAGGCCTTTTTCGAGCGGGAGAGGCCGCAGGTCGTGATCCTCGCCGCGGCACGCGTCGGAGGGATCCGGGCGAACATGAACAACCCCGCCCCCTTCTTCTACGACAACATGATGATCCAGTTGAACGTGGTCCACGCGGCCTGCACGTTCGGCACCGAGCGGCTGCTCTTCGTGTCGAGTTCCTGCTCCTATCCCCGGATGTGCCGGCAGCCCATGAAGGAAGAGGCCATCCTGACCGGTCCGCCCGAGCCGACCAACGAATATTACGCCATCGCAAAGATCAGCGGCATGAAGATGATCGAAGCCTACCACCGCCAGCACGGCGTGCAGTTCTTCTCCGTCATCTTCCCGAACCTCTTCGGGCCGGGGGACAACTTCGACCCCAGGGACTCCCACGTGATTGCCGCGCTGATCCGCAGGTTCCACGAGGCTGCAGCCGTAAACCTTCCCCAGGTGGAAATCTGGGGAACCGGGCGGGCCCGACGGGAATTCCTCTACGTCGAAGATGCTGCCGATGCCTGCCTGTTCTTCATCGACCGGCTCTCGGGGGGCGAGGCCGTGAACGCGGGGGCCGGAATGGACATCTCGATCGGGGAACTGGCCCGTCTGATCGCAACGATTGCGGGGTACGGGGGACGGCTCGCCTTCGACCCGACGAAACCGGACGGCATGCCGCAGAAGCTCCTGGACGTCTCCGTCATGCAGAAGCTCGGCTGGGCGCCCCGGGTGAGCCTCGATGAGGGGCTCCGGAGGACCTACGAGTGGTACAAACAAGGCACTGACGGACCCCACGGGACGAAGGCATGAAATTCAAGGTCAAGATCGGCGACATCCGCATCGGCGAGGAAGAAAAAGCCTCCGTCCTGGAGTCTCTCGAGCAGGGCCAGCTTTCGGAAGGCCGGAAAACGAACGAATTCGAAAGGATCTGGGCCCGCTACATCGGTACGAAATACTGCGTCGCCGTCAATTCAGGGTCCTCGGCTCTCCTGGCGGGGCTGTACGCCCTGATCCATGACCGCCGGAGACCCCGGGTCCGGCCGGGCTGCAAGGTCATTACCTCTCCCGTGACCTACGTAGCAACAAGCAACGCCATCGTTCTCGCGGGAATGGAGCCCGTCTATGTCGACATCGACCCCCGCACCTTCACCCTGGACATGAATCAGGTCGAGGACGTGCTGCGGAAGGACCCGGACGGTCACGCCGTCATCCTGCCGGTCCATCTCATGGGGTACGTCAACGACATGGACGCCGCCAATGTGCTGGCTCGCCGATACGGCCTGGCCGTCTTCGAGGATGCCGCCCAGGCCCACGGCTCCCTCTACAAGGGACGCAAGGCGGGATCCCTCTCTGACCTTGCCGAATACTCCTTCTACATCGCCCACAACATCCAGGTCGGAGAGATGGGGGCCGTCGTCACCAGCGACGACGGGCTCTGCCGCCTCATTCGGCGGATCAAGGCCAACGGGCGGCTCTGCGACTGCCGGATCTGCCGGCGCGGCGAGGGCAAATGCCCTCACCGTGACGCCGAGTTCGACCCGCGGTTCACCCACGACCTCATCGGCTTCAATTTCAAGACGGCCGAGCTCCACGCGGCCATCGCCATCCCCCAGATCGGCAAGGCCGATGCCATCATGCGTGCCAGACAGCGAAACGTCCGAACCCTCAACGAAAAACTCGAATCGTTCTCGGGCATCTTCCATCTGCCGATCTACTCCGAGGACGTGAGCTACCTCGCCTACCCTCTCGTCATCCGGGACCCCCGATGGTCGCGGGAGAGGGTCATGAAGTCCCTCGAAGAATCGGGGGTGGAGACAAGACCCCTTTTCGGCTCCATTCCCACGCAGCAGCCCGCCTTCCGATACCTGAAGGAACGCTACGAAGGCAGGCTGCCCCATGCCGATTTTGTGGGAAAAAACGGGTTCTACATCGGCTGCCATCAGTACCTGGAACAGGGCCACCTCGACCACGTCTCGGGGGCCTTCTCCGCCCTTGTCCGGGAGGGTCCATGACAGGGGTGCAACCCCTCTATTTCCTTCTGTTTTTTCCGATGCCGGGTGCCGGATCCCCGGAGCCTATTTTTATTGACTTCCAGGCGCCATTATGTTATAGCGCCCGAGGTTTAGATGAGAGAGGAAGATAAAGAATCCAACAAGTCCATGATGCAGGCGGCCTATGCCAGCACCTTCGGCATCGCCTTGGTCCTGGGTATTTTCGGGGGGATTCTGATCGGGGCCTGGTTCGACAGGAAACTCGGCACGGGCAACAAGTTCGCCATCCTCTTTCTTCTCGTCGGAGTGTTTGCGGGATTCCGGAGCCTCTACGTGTGGATCAAGAACACGTTCGAGGACAGCTACGAAGAACCGGTCATCAGGCGGCTGAAAGATGAACCCCACAGGAAAAGACCCCCTGCAAAGAAAAATTGAGTTCCGCAACCTGGTGATCCTGGGCCTCATGCTCCTCGTGAGCCTTCTCACCATGCCCACCCGGTTTACGCTGGGGATCTTTGTCGGCGGCCTCATCAGCATCATCAATCTGTACTGGCTCGGCCGGGACCTTCGAGTCATCTTCTCCAATTTGTCCGGCACGGCAAAATCGGCGATGATGATCCGGTATTACATCCGGATGGCCGCCACGGCCGTCGTCCTCTACTTCGTCATCACGGAGCTGCCCGTGGACATCATCGGACTTCTCGTGGGCCTGTCGCTTGTCGTCATCAACATCGTCATCACGGCGATGATCGAGTTTCAAAAAAAAATTCTTCCGGAGGAGGCTAGCTGACCGAGTATGCATTCCTTTTTATTTCTCGAGAACAAATACATTCCCGATTTCATGGCTTACACGTTCCTGGTCATGGCTATCCTGACCCTTCTGGGCTGGCTGGCCACGAGACGCATGGAGATCTACCCGAACAAGATCCAGAACGTCATGGAGGTCATGGTAAGCGCATTTAAGAACCTCCTGATCGACACAATGGGTCAACAGGGTATGCGGTTCTTCCCCCTCATCGCGACCATCGGGTTCTTCATCCTCTTCTCGAACCTCATCGGTCTCGTCCCCGGGTTCGATTCCCCCACGGGGAGCCTGAATACGACAATCGCCATGGCCCTTGTCGTCTTCTTCCTCACGCACATCGTGGGGGTCCAGATGCAGGGGATGAAATACTTCAAGCAGTTCCTCGGGCCCGTCTGGTGGCTCACCCCGCTCATGATGCCCATCGAGATCATCAGCCACCTCTCAAGGCCGCTTTCTCTCTCGGTCCGGCTCATGGGAAACATGTCGGGCGGCCATATCGTGCTCGCGGTTATTTTCGTCCTGGTGCCGCTGCTGGTCCCCCTGCCCATCCTGGTTTTGAAGATCCTGATCTCCGTCATCCAGACGCTGGTCTTCATGCTCCTGTCGATGATGTACATCGCCGGCGCGATGGAAGAGCATCACTGAGGCAAGGTTAAAGGTTCAAGGAAAAAGGTCAAAGTAAAGATCCTTCCGGAAGCAAAAAGGGTCGAGGCAACCGCCTCGACCCTTTCTTTTTTCCCGACCTTTATCCTTTGTCCTTTTTCCTTTATCCTATAGATTCATGACATAATCGTGAATCGCTTTTGCCGCCTTGCGGCCGGCGCCCATGGCCAGGATGACCGTGGCCGAGCCCGTGACGATGTCGCCGCCGGCCCAGACCCCCTTGCGGGTCGTCTCGCCGGTCTCGTCCTTTGTCACGATGTAGCCCCAGCGGTTCGTATCGAGGCCGGGGGTCGTCATGGGGATCACGGGATTGGCCATTGTACCGACGGACACCACGACGGTGTCGACGTCGATGGTATACTCGGAGCCCTTGATGACGACGGGCCTGCGGCGGCCGGACTCGTCGGGCTCGCCCAGTTCCATCCGCTGACAGACCATCTGCCTGACCCAGCCCTTCTCGTCGCCGATGTACTCGATGGGGCTCGTGAGGAACTGGAACTGGACGCCCTCCTGTTCGGCGTGATGGACCTCCTCGGCACGTGCGGGCATCTCGTTCTTGGTGCGCCGGTAGATGATGATTGCGTTGTCGGCGCCAAGGCGGAGCGCCGTGCGGACGGAGTCCATGGCCACGTTGCCGCCTCCGATGACGGCCACGTTTTTCCCCTTGGCGATTGGCGTGTCGTACTCGGGAAAGCGGTAGGCCTTCATGAGATTCGAGCGGGTGAGGTACTCGTTGGCCGAGTAGATGCCGGAAAAGTTCTCGCCCGGGATGTTCATGAAAACCGGGGCCCCGGCCCCGACGCCGAGAAACACGGCGTGGAAGCCCTCGGCGAAGAGATCGTCGATCGTCTTCAGCCTTCCGATGGCTGCGTCGGTCACGATCTTCACGCCGATTTTCTGCAGGTACTCCACCTCGGCATCGACGATGCCCTTGGGGAGGCGGAACTCGGGGATCCCGTAGATCAGCACGCCCCCCGATTTGTGCAGGGCCTCGAAGATGGTCACATCGTGGCCCATTTTGACGAGGTCTCCCGCGATCGTGAGCCCCGCGGGACCGGCCCCGATGACGGCGATGCGCCTGCCCGTCGAGGCCGGCAGAGCCGGGATCTCGATCGTGCCCGCGTTTCGCTCATAATCGGCGACGAAGCGTTCCAGTCGCCCGATGGCAACGGGATCAAATTTTTTGCCGAGGACACAGAGCTTTTCGCACTGGTCTTCCTGGGGGCAGACCCTGCCGCAGACGGCGGGCAGGCAGTTCGTCTCCTTGATCTTCCGCGCGGCCCCGATGAAGTCCCCGCCGGCGACCAGCTGAATAAAGGCGGGGATGTCGATGTCCACGGGGCATCCCGACACACAGCCGGGCTTCTTGCACTGAATGCAGCGCCTGGCTTCCAGCATGGCCATCTCCGGCGAGTAGCCCGTAGGGACCTCGTCGAAATTGGTGACCCGCACCTTGGGGTCCTGCTCCGGCATGGCCTGCCGGGGGATCCGCTCCTTCTTTTCTTTCTTTTCGGTCTTTTCCTGTTCAGTCATTCTTTCCGCACCTGCAGAGTTCTCTGGATTGCCGTTCCTGAACGGTATACATCTGGAGCCGGCTCATCAGGAGCCCGAAATCCACCTCGTGGGCATCGAACTCGGGACCGTCTACACAGGTGAACTTGGTCTTCCCGCCCACGCTGACCCGGCAGGCCCCGCACATGCCTGTACCGTCCACCATGATGGGGTTGAGGCTCACGAGCGTCTTGATGTGGTGGGGACGGGTCACGTTGGCCACGACGCGCATCATGGGAACGGGACCGATGGCAAAGACCCGGTCGATCTTTTGACCCGAGGCGATGATGTCCTTGAGCACATCGCTCACGAACCCATGGAGGCCGTAGCTGCCGTCATCGGTGGTCACGTGGAACTCGTGGCTTACGGAACGGGATTCGTCCTCGAGGATGAGCATCTTTTTCGTCCTCGCGCCGATGATGGAGATGACCCGGGTCCCCTTTTCCTTGAGCGCCTTGGCGATGGGGTACACCACCCCGATCCCCACGCCGCCGCCGACGCAGACGGCCGTTTCGATGCCGTCGATCTCCGTGGGATGCCCAAGCGGCCCGAGGACGTGCTGGATGAGATCTCCGGGCTCGAGCTGCGCAAGCTGGTCCGTCGTCTTTCCGACAACCTGGTAGATGATCGTCAGCGTCCCCTTCACCGGGTCGGAGTCAACGATGGTCAGGGGGATCCGCTCCCCCTTGTCATCGATCATGAGAATGACAAACTGGCCGGCCTTGCGCTTTTTCGCGATATCCGGCGCCTCGAAGACCGTCTTGACGATGTTCTCGGAGAGAACGACCTTTTCCGTGATCCGGTGCAACGCCTGCGTCCTCCTTCTTGAGACGAAGTTATGAAGGTAAGAAGTTGAGAAGGTTGGAGAAGCGAGCGGCAGATCGCGCGGCTGACCGATTCTCCCTCCTTCTTACCCTCTTAACTTCTTACCCTCTCACCCTCTGTCTGCACGAAACGTCAAAATTATACTGATTGCTCCGTCCTTTCGCTGCGATTCCAAACCCTGCGGGCTATAAAAAGGGGGAGCCTGAAGGCTCCCCCTTCATCGCTGCTCTGGATGTCCCGATTAATATTCTTTCGTCAATTTGTCAAGTTCAGCCAGCGAGAACACCGGGCCGTCCTTGCAGACATACTTGCTGCCTACGTTGCAGCGTCCGCACTTGCCGATGCCGCACTTCATCCGCATCTCCAGCGACGTGATGATGTTCTCCTTCGAGAAGCCCAGATCGAAGAAGACGGGCAGCGTGAACCGGATCATGATCGGGGGTCCGCAGATGACCGTCACGGCGTTCTCCTTGCTCGGGGCCACTTCCTTGCAGACCGTGGGAACGAAGCCCTCGCGGCCTTTCCAGGTGGCATCTCCCTTGTCGACGGTCACGTTGAGGTCGATGTCGCCCCGTTTCGCCCAGGCCTCGAGTTCGTCCTTGTAGAGCAAAAGCCCGGGAGAGCGGGCACCGTAGACCACGGTGATTTTCCCAAAGCGCTTCCGGTTCTCTTCGAAGACCATGTAGTTGATCAGGGAGCGTAGGGTCGTAAAGGCAAAGCCGCCGCCTACGATGACGATGTTCTTCCCCTCCAGGAACTCCAGGGGCCAGGAGTTGCCGAGCGGTCCCCGGACACCCATGAGTGCCCCCTCCTCCATCTCGTGGAGGGCCGACGTGACAACGCCCGCCTTTTGGACGGTGAACTCGATGTAGCCCTTCTGGGTGGGCGACGAGGCGATGCCGATGGGCGACTCGCCCTTCCCGAAGATGGAAAGCTCGGCGAACTGCCCGGGAATGTACTTGAAGCGCTCCTCGTCCTCCTTGTTCACGAAGGCCAGGCGGAAGGTCTTGATGTCCTTCGTGTCCACCTCGGTGATGATCTTGATGACCTCCACGGGCATGGGCACGTAGGGGTTTTCGGCTACGATCTGCTGCAAGGGCTTCTGCATCTGCGGGTCTCCTGTGATCTAGAGTTTCGAAATGTCCTCGACGATCTTCCGGATGTCGATGTTCACGGGGCACGACATGACGCATCGCCCGCAGCCCACGCAGGCAATGGCATCGAAGTTGTCCACGTAGTATTTGAACTTGTGCATCAGGCGCTGGCGCCAGCGCTGCTTCTGGCTCGTGCGGGGGTTGTGCCCCGAGGTCTCCTTCGTGAAGATCGGGAACATGCACGAATCCCAGTTGCGGATGCGCACACCGTTGTCCCCTTTGACCTCGTCGCTGATGTCGAAGCAGTGGCAGGTGGGGCACACGTAGGTGCAGGTCCCGCAGGCAAGGCACTTGCCGGCGATCGTGTCCCAGAAGGGGTGCTCGAAGCTTACGTCCAGGATGGATTTGATCGCCCTTCCGGGGATCTTTTTGCCGATCTCGGCGGCGGCCTTTTCGGCAATCTCCTGCTTCTTCGCCTCGGCGGCGGCATCGGCCGCCGTGGCCTCCCCGAAATAGGACGCCAGGGCTTCGCCTTTCGGCGTCAGGAACTCCACGAGGTAGCTCTCCCCCAGGTCCGTGAGCATCATGTCGGCCCCCTGCGTCGACGTGGGGCTTCCGTCCACGGAGGTGCAGAAGCATGTCGAGTAGGGAGGATGCACGCACGCCAGCGAGATGACCGTCCCCTTCTTGCGTTTCTCGATGTAGTAGGGGTCTTTCCACTTCTCCTGGTCGAAGAGCATGTCCAAAAGGGCAAAGCTCCGGGCATCGCAGGGCCTAACCCCGAAGAGCACCACGTCCTTCGCGTCCGCGGGCATGGCGGCAAAGACCATCCCCTTGGGGCTCCTCGTGTACTTGAGCAGCGTCTCGGAGTGGGGAAAGAAGACCTTCTTCGGCGCGTTCTTCGTGTTGGCGAAGGCGACGAGGGGCTCCATGCCCGGCCCGAGGATCTTGTAGAGGACGTTGTCCTCGTCCTGGACCGGCGCATAGACGGTTTTATCGGCGGCCATCTTCTTCACGATGCCGGAAAGTTTGTCCTTCTTGAGCAGTTTCTTTTCCATGGCATTCCTTATCTGAGACATTCTTCAGTCCCCTGCAGTCAGGGAACAGGTTTCCATCCTTACATCAGCTTCAGCGACTGCACGAGAGGCATCGGATCCGTGATGTGGAGCTTGAACCACTTGTCTGGACCGGGGAGGCCCATGGCCAGCGCCAGGAGCTCCGTGAAGTAGAAAACGGGCATCTTCAGGTCCGCGTCGGCCCGCATGTCGAGGTTCGCCATGCAGAGCGGGCAGGCCGTCACGATGCAGTTCGCACCGGCCTCCTTCGCCATCGCGGCGAGCTTGTTGACCATCTTCGTCACGATGTCCGTGCGGCTGATGGAGAGACTCCCGCCGCAGCAGTCCGTCTTGAAGGCCCACTTCTTCACGTCGGCCCCGCAGGCCGACAGGATCTTATCCAGAAGCACGGGGTTCTCGTAATCGTCGAAACGGCAGACCTCGGGCGGCCGCAGCAGCAGGCACCCATAGTAGGACACGGGCTTGAGCCCCTCGAGTTTCTTGACGACCTTCCCCGCGAGGGCATCCAGGCCGATGTCGTTGGCGATGATGTCGATGGGGTTCCGGATGGAGATCCCGTCGGTGAGCTTGGCGCCGACAATCGACTCGACCTCCGCCCTGAGCGCCTTGTCTTTCTCCAGGTGGTACTGGGCCGACTTGAAGCGGTTGAAGCAGGCAGCGCAGGGGATCATGACGTCGAGACCCTTTTTTTGTGCGATCACCAGGTTCCGCGCCGGCAGTGCGACGGAGAGTTTGTAGTTCGTGCTGTGGGCCGACGTCGCCCCGCAGCAGGACCAGTCCTCGATCTCCTGGGTCTCGATGCCCAGGGCATGGCTCACCGCCTCGATGGACTGGCTGTATTCTTTTGCCGTTCCGTGTGCGGAACAACCCGGATATAAGGAAACCTTCACCTCGTGCCTCCTGGACTGGCAGTCTTATCGTGTTTTCTCGAAAATATTCCGAACGGAAGCCACGTCCTTCGTCTTAGGGGCGAAGATCGAGAGCTTTCCCTTGGTAAACATGTTCAGGCCCAGGGCCATGTCGGAGAACAGATCCCCCGACTTCAACTTGTAGTTGACCATCATCATGGGCTCGTTGAGCCGGCCACCGGAGCGGATGTTGGACAGGAAGGCCTCGTGGAAGGCCAGCACGCTCTTTTCCTTCACGCCCTTGCCGCTCTCGAGGGCCATCTGCCTGAGCACGTCCATCATCCGTGCGATGTCCACCTCGTTGGGGCAGCGCGTGATGCACGTCTCGCAGGAGGCGCAGAGCCAGATGGTGGAGCTTCCGAGGACCTGGTCCTTTTTGCCCATCTGGATCATCTTGATGATCTTGTTCGGGTTGTACTCCATCACAAACGCCATGGGGCAGCCGGCCGTGCACTTGCGGCAGTGGTAGCAGCGCTGGATAGGAACCCCGTCGATCCTCTCGTTGACTTCGTCCAGAAACGTTTTCATGTCCTCTCCTAAACCTTTGCCCTTTATCCTTTAGCCTTTCGCCTTTGTCCTTTAATGACCGCCCCCGCCGGGTTCGTAGAGAAACTCCTGCTTGTCGTCCATCCTCTGATCCTGCAGAGGCGCCGGAAAATCGATCTTCTCGCCGGCCCGCTGGCTGAAGAGCACGAAGCAGTCCTTGTCGAGTTTTTTCAGGAACTTCCTCAGGTCCACACCCATGGGGCAGACGCTGACGCAGGAACCGCAGTCGACGCAGCGGCCCACCATGTGGTACATCCGCATGAACTGGAAGACCTGCGTGTCCGAGGGCTCCTCGCTGATGCCCACCCACTGGGGCATGCTCTGTTCTGCGAAGCATACCTTGCAGTAGCAGGACGGGCAGGCCTGCCGGCAGGCGGCGCAGCGGATGCACTTGGCCATCTCCTTCTGGAAGTAGGCCCAGCGTTCCTCGAGAGAGAGCTTCTCGAACTCGTCGACCGCGGCGTACTCCGATGCGAAGTCCATAGGAGGTGCGGGCTCACCCATCATCGCGTCGGAAATCACCGGATTGTTGATCCGGCAGGTCAGACAGTTGTCGGCCAGGACCTCTTTCAGCGCGACGGTCTTCTCGCCGCTTGCGGTCTTGACCTTGAGGTTCACGCCATCAAGAGATCCCTCGAGGATCTCCTCGCCGCCGAGCTTCGCCGCAATTTTCCTGCGGTCCACGTAGCCCGTGCAGGGCACGCCGAGAATAGCCGTGTCCAGGCGCTCGTACTGCCGCTCCTGGAGGTGGATGACCAGCGAGCGCGAGGT
>Ga0105106_10002091_pt1 | contig 14368 bp, 15 predicted proteins | sample PPLLaktember2015_5_FD_79109 | JGI IMG/M metagenome (GOLD analysis project Ga0105106, IMG submission 79109) | Freshwater sediment microbial communities from Prairie Pothole Lake near Jamestown, North Dakota, USA - PPLs Lake P8 Core (1) Depth... | ecosystem: Environmental > Aquatic > Freshwater >...
CCCCTACGCATGTCCGAAGTGCGGAAAAGGCGGCCTCCTCAGGATACGCCGCCGTTTAATCGATCGAATGCTGAGCCTGTTCGTGCGGCAGCGGCGGTTTCGCTGCACGCATTCCGGATGCCAGTGGGAAGGTAATCTAAGGGAGAGAAAACCGTGGCGCAAGCAAGTCGGACCTTCGGCCTGACAGCCGGCGGGATTTCGAGTCATCCGAGCATCTCAGCAGCAACCTAGGGGCGCCATCCGGCGCCTATATTCTAATTAAAACAATGTATTGAAGTTAATATCTCAGCCTGTTTCTGATGGCGGGCGATGCAGGAGTGGTCGATTAAACAGTCTGCCAAGCTACCGACAAACCGCCGTCAAGTCCGGTGCGTGCTGGATAGGCCCAGTTCCTGGTCCTCTTCTAACAGATGCGGAGCCACGACGCTGTTAATTGGCTGTCAGGATGCTTGTACGGGACTGCTTATTGGGTCGGATAATCAATGGCTCTTGCTCATCCTGTTTGGCTGACTCGACGGCGTGCGCTGAACCATGGCAATGTGCTTGCCCTCCACACAGGGACATGCCTGGGAACGCTCGATCAGAAGTGCGGTATGCCACTCCTGCAGTTCCAGTTCGGCCAGGCGGTCCGCACGCGCCCGCACCTCCTGGAGATGATCGAGGTAGATTTTGCACTCGGACGGTGTCATCAGCATCATTCCATAACCGCCGCGACAGGACTCCATATCTGCAGACAGCGCGCTACCTGCGGTCAGTGATGCGCAAGCCAGTGCGCTGGTGGCGATGATTCGTTGAATGGGTTTCATGGATATCTGGATGTCTCCTGGTCGGTTATGGAAAAGCGGCCTCTCACCAGGCCAGGCGAATGCCGCTCCGGTTGTTGTCGACAACCTGGGTGCTCAGGCGGGATGCCCCAGCATTGGGGACCAGGCGTTGAAAATCCACGATTTCCAGCCGGGTGCCGACCGGAAAAGAGATGCCACCATGGCTGAGTACCAGGGCCCGCTCGTCGATCCGGTTCACACGATAGAGGCCGATGCTTCTCCCCCCGTACCAGACGTTGACGATGGGCAGGCCCGCCACGTTGGATGGGACATTTCCGGTCTGGGCCGATCTTGTATTGAGGTGTTCCATTTCGTCTCGCTCCTTTTCTTGTTTGTCATGATCACGATTCCGGAGCGCATCAAACCGTCGATGCTCCGGCAACCGAATGCCCGCCAGAATTGGCGCAGATTGCATGAGGCAAGGGTAACGCGTCGAGGCCAGGGAAAAAATACTTGAGTTATTTAGTAGGACTAAAGGAATCTTTAGTCATCGGCTGGCAGGATGATCGCCAGCGAGGTCTGGCAGTCGCTCATGGAAGGCTCAGGATTGCACCGTTTGATGGGCGATTGACCAGAGGCGCAATAGCTCGGCCAGCGTCCGAACCCCCACCTTGCGCATGATGTTGAAGCGGTGAACGTCCACGGTTCGTTCGTGGATGTTGAGTTGCGCTGCGATTTTCTTGGTGTGAGCGCCGGCTGCAATCAACTCCATCACGTCGCGTTCCCGCGGTGTGAGCGCGTCGAAGCGTGCCGCGGCTTCGTTCAGCGCCTGCTGGGTATGCCAGACTTGGTGGTCATCATTCAGGCAGGTTTGAATGCGGTCCAGCATGTCCTGTCCGTTGAAGGGCTTTTCGATGAAATCAGCCACGCCGGCTTTCAGGGCGCGAACCGCCATCGGCACGTCGCCATGTCCGGTGATGATGACGGTCTGGAGCGTGACGCCCCGCTCCTGCAGTTTCTGATGCAGCACCAGACCACTCATGCCGGGCATGCGAACGTCGAGCAACAGGCAACCCCGCATGTCGGGACGGGCGACTTCCAGGAATGCCTCAGCCGAGGCAAAGCTCTGGTAGCGCTGGCTGACCGATTCCAGCAAAGCGCCGAGGGCGTCACGCACCGCGTTGTCGTCATCGACGATATAAACAGTAGGCACGTTCGATTTCATCGACGATCCGCCCGGGTCAGACTGAACATGAATGTACTCCCGCCCCCGGGATTCGGGGCATAACGCAGGATGCCGGCGTGGGTCTCGATGATGGAGCGGCTGATGCTCAGGCCCAAACCCATTCCCCCCTGTTTGCCGGTAACGAACGAGTCGAAGATGTGATCGGCCAGTGCCGCATCCACGCCACTCCCGGTATCACTCACTTCCACGTGGACAAGCTGTCCATCGAAGGCGGTTCTCAGCGTGATCCTGCGCTCGCCGGGTTGGGATAATACCGCATCCATCGCATTGCGCGCCAGATTGAAGACCACCTGCTCCAGCAGGACGCGCTCGCCATGCACAGGGGGCAGATTTTCAGCCAGTTCCAGAACGATCTCAACCTGCTGCGACCTGGCCTCGTGACTCAGCAACTCAGCCACATCGAGGGCGGTCTGGCCCAGATCCACCGGGGCAAACTGGAATTCCTCCTTCTGCACAAAACGGCGCACCCGGCGCACGATTTCACTGGCACGATTTGTCTGGGTATTGATGGAATCAAGCCAGGCCTTGATCTGGCCGCGGTCGCCGTTGTCTTGCAGGACGCGCTGACCGGCTGTGCAATACATGGAGATGGCGGCCAGCGGCTGGTTGATCTCGTGGGCAATTTCGGTTGCCATTTCCCCCATGCTCGACAGGCGGGAGACATGGGCCAGCTCGAGCATGTGCCGGCGTTCGCGCCGTTCGGATTCCTTGGTGCGGCTGATGTCGGTGACCATCACGTAGAAGCCGCGCACCGACCCCTGTGGAGAAATGTCCGGCAGGTAGGCAACCACCACGTCACGCATACCCGCGCCGCTGTATGTGATCTGACGTTCGAATTCCATCGCTTTTCCGGCCAGCGCCTGATTGATGTAGGGCTGCAGCGCATGATAGGCAGTATCCCCCAACAGTTCATGCATGGTCTTTCCGTAGATTTCCCGCGGCTTCAGGCGAAAGAACAGCTCATAGGCCATGTTGTTGAAGCGGTAGCGCTGCTCGGCGTCCACATAGGCGACCAGCACCGGCAGATGGTCCACCACTTTTTCCATGACCTGGGCGAGTGCCCTGTTGCGGCTGATGGCAAAGGCAAGTGCGCCCGCGACGAGAAAGGCGAACAACACCAGGGCACCATACATCGTCCACAACTTCTTCAGCAAGGCGAGGTTGGCTGCATGCAGGGCAGACTGGGGAAGGTCGACTGCAATTGTCCAGTAATAGCGATCCGCATCGACCGGCGGTGAAAAGAACGAATCGCCTGCAGGGGTTTTCTCGCCGATCAGGGGGTAGACCCGCTCGAACTTGATCCATGACGCTGCAGCATGATGCACGCCGGACGCTTCCGCCTGCACCTGCTGCCAGAATCGTGGGAACAGCCTGGCAAGGCTGCGTTGTGACCGCTCCGGGAGCACGAATCCCCACTCGTCCTGCGGGGTGGGACCGATGAGCCAATGCCCCTGCGCATTAAACAGCCAGATCTTGCCCGCCTGCCCTTCCATCGCGTCCAGTTTTTCGCGCAGGCGTTGCCCCAGATAATTGAGCACCACCATGCCGCGTATCAATCCCTGGTCGTCGGCCACCGGGACGCTGAAGCGTAGGGTTGGCTTGGGCGGAACTTCGACGTTGTCATGCTCGACGTTGAGATCAAACGGCGAGACATAAATTTGCCCGGGAGCCAGCCAGAGCGTTTCTTCGAAGTAGGGACGGTCGTGCTTGTCCTGAAGGTCCCGCTCGTTGACGATTTTGGGACTGCCGCCATCGAAATCGACGCGCACCTCCTCCATGCCGTCCAGGCCGATGAAGCGAATCTGATCGTAGATGCGTTTCTGTCCAGACAGCCCCTGATACTCCGTGGCCAGATCAATCCGGGTACCGGTGCCCGGGGATGCCAGGTAGTTCCTGATCGCGTTGTGCTGCGACAGATAGCGCAGGTCGGAGAGGACGGCGTCCATTTCCTGGCGAATCGCGCTCACCGCCAGCTTGATGACCCGCTCCTGCTCTGCCTGAAGCAGGCTCAGGTTGTTGTCGGACTCGGCCCGGTAATAGGCAAGGAAAGGAATGGCGAGCAGCGCGGAAAACACGAGCCCGAGCAGCAAGGTGAGTTGAACGATCTGGCGGACGTTGACCTGCACCACCCGGTGGATGGTGTGGGCCTGCGTAAACCACGGTTTAGGCAGTCTCAAGATGGGCGTCCGGATCTCACAGGACGCATGATGCCTGATTCAGGGGCTGTCTGGGCAACCCCACCCTTTCGTCCATTCCTTACATTCCTTATCATCAACGAGAACAGCCCAGGTCTACTCCGGCCCTGCGCAGGCAATCGCGCGTACTGGGTTGATCGTGCATTGAGCTCATGAACAAAGGAAAGGCAGATGGCAAGGAAATTGGCAATCGTTCTGGCGATATCGATGCTGGCATTGGTCGTGTGGGGACTGTTCTTTGAAAACAATGCCACCACCATCGTCATCAATGGCCAGCAAGTGACCGGACCGCTCAAGGGTGCGATCGGTGCGGGTGGCATGGTGGTAGCCTTGATCGGGCTTTTTTGCGTGGCGATCCTTTCAGTGTTTGTCTTCGCAGGTCTCGGCATCATTATCCTGGGAGGCTTGATCCTGTTTGGCGTGATTCTGGCGGGTTTTGCATTTCCTTTCCTGTTGCCCCTGCTCATCCCCCTGGCAGTCGTTTGGGGGTTCGTCGCCCTTGCGCGCCATAAATCGTGAATGGAATCGCCGATTGCGACGGCCCGCAACGGCCCGTCAAGAAGCGTTACACACGCTCGGGATGGCCTGAACGCTGAAGGCAGGGAGGCCAGGTCGTGGGAACGGAAAAGGGAAATACCCTGCAGTACGCTTGCCGGTGCTGGGCCGCTATCTCGGGCAGCTCGCGCTCGTTCTTGCACTGCTTGCCCTGCCGAATGTAGGCGTCTCCCTGTATTACGGCGAATACCCCATCAGCGTGCGCTATCTCACCATCATCGCCCTGCTGGTGGCCGCTGGCTGGCCGCTTTCGCGCCTTCTGGCACCGGACCGGATTCAGGACATCGAGGCCATGGTCATCGTCACCCTGGCCTTCGTGCTGATAGCCTGCTATCCGGTGCTTTTCCCCCCTCCCGCGTGTTGCGGGTCGTAGCCTGCGACAAAGCAGCCATTCGTAAATCTGTAGTAAAACTGCAAGACAATCCGCAAACCTCAGAAGCCATCGAGCAAGGACTAGCATGACCCGTATCGTTCACTCCCCTTTTCCCGACCTGCCGGAAGAACTGGGTGCACTGGCCGAACTGGCACTGGATCTGCGCTGGTCGTGGAGCCACGCCACCGACGTCCTGTGGACGCGCATCGACCCGGAACTGTGGGCGCTGACCCACAATCCCTGGCTGATTCTGCGCAACATTTCAAACTTCAAATTGCGCGCCCTGGCGGCCGATGCCGACTTTGTCGCCCTCCTGCAAGGCTTCGTCGAAGCACGCAAGCAATGGCTGGCGAGCCAGACCTGGTTCCAGACCGCGCATCCGCAGGCCAGGCTCGGATCCGTTGCCTACTTCAGCATGGAGTTCGGACTGTCCGAGTCGCTGCCGATTTATTCCGGCGGTCTCGGCATCCTAGCCGGGGACCTGCTGAAGACGGCCAGCGATCTGGACGTGCCGATGACCGGCATCGGCCTGTTATGGCAGCAGGGCTACTTCCGCCAGTGCATGAACGCACAGGGCGAACAGCTGGAATTCTTTCCCTACAACGATCCGACCCAGCTGCCGGTGCAGCCGGTGCAGGACGAAAATGGCGAACGTCTGCGCGTGGAACTGCCTTTTCCCGGACGTAACGTCATCCTGCGGGTCTGGCAAGTACAGGTCGGACGGGTGCGCCTCTATCTTCTGGACAGCAACGATCCACTCAACACCCCGGCCGACCGCGGCATCACCGCCGAACTGTATGGCGGCGGATCGGAAATGCGCCTGCAGCAGGAAATCTGCCTTGGCGTCGGTGGCTGGTCGCTGCTGCGTCGCCTCGGCATCCGCCCCGACGTCTGCCATCTCAACGAGGGCCATGCGGCGTTCGTCGTCCTGGCCCGCGCATGGGGCCACATGCGCGATCACGGCAGCGACTTTCACTGCGCCCTCAACGCCACCCGCGCCGGCAACGTTTTCACCACCCATACCCCGGTCGCTGTCGGCTTTGACCGCTTTGCCCCGGCCTTGCTCGAGCGTTACATGGAAACGGCCCGGCAGCGCTTCGGCGTTTCGCCGCGCTCGGTACTCGCGCTCGGCCGTGAAAATCCCGATGACGGCGCCGAGCTTTTCAACATGGCCTATCTCGCCATCCGCGGCAGTGTGCTGGTCAACGGGGTCAGTCTGCTGCATGGCAGCGTCAGCCAACAGCTGTTTCAACCGCTGTTTCCTCGCTGGCCACAGCACGAGGTGCCCGTCACCCACATCACCAACGGCGTTCATGTGCCGTCCTGGGACTCACTGGAAGCTGACCACATCTGGACCGAGGCCTGCGGCAAGGAACGCTGGCTCGGTGAACTGGAGCAGCTTGAAGACCAGATAGGAAGCATCTCCGACCAGACCCTGTGGGACATTCGCACCCAGTGCCGACAGCACCTGATCGGCTTCGCACGCGACCGCCTGAAACGTCAGTACTCCGTGCGCAATGTCCCCGTTGAGCGCATCGAGCAGGTGCCGAACCTCCTCGATTCCAACACGCTCACGCTGGGCTTCGCGCGTCGCTTTACTGCCTATAAGCGGCCCGACATGCTGCTCACCGATCCGGAACGCCTGGTTCGCATTCTGACCCACCCGCTTCATCCGGTGCAGCTCATCATTGCCGGCAAGGCGCATCCCAAGGACCATACCGGCAAGGCGATGATCCGGCGCTGGAGCGAATTCATCGACAGCCGGCCGGAACTGGCCGGGCACGTGGTGTTTCTGACCGACTACGACATGCTGATCGCCGAACAGATGGTTCAGGGTGTGGACTTGTGGATCAACACACCACGTCGACCGTGGGAGGCCTGTGGCACCAGCGGCATGAAAACCCTGGTCAACGGCGGGCTCAACCTGTCGGAGCTGGATGGCTGGTGGGCGGAAGCCTATGCACCGGAATTCGGCTGGTCGCTGGGAGATCGCAACGAACACGACAGCGACCCCGCGTGGGATGTAAAAGAAGCGTCCGAGCTCTATCGGCTGCTGGAAGAGGAAGTCATCCCGCTTTTCTACCTGAACCGTGATGACCAGGGCTGTCCGAGCGGATGGGTCGCCAAAATGCGCGCCAGCATGAGCGCCCTGACCCCGCGTTTCAGCAGCAACCGCATGTTGCGCGAATACGTCGAGCGTCTCTATCTACCTGCCGCAGAACTCTACGCAGCACGTCAGGACACGGCGTTGAATCAGCGGCTGTGCATCTGGCAGGATGCCATCGTCCAGCACTGGGATCGCATCCGCTTCGGCGAACTGCGCATCATCGAAGCAGACGCTGCATGGCAATTCAGCGTGCCGGTCTATCTTGACGACCTCGACGCCGATTTCATTGCCGTCGAACTCTTCGCGACGTCGCCGGACGGCAGCCCCGACGAACGCCGCATCATGCAGCGCGGCGATCCCCTGGTTGGGGCCGTCAACAGTTACACCTACAGCATCGGCATTCCCAAAACCCTGTCGGCCGGGGATTTCACCCCGCGCATCGTTCCGGCGTTCGAGGGCGCCATGGTGCCGATCGAAGCGCCGCACATTCTCTGGTATGGCTGAAACCGGCTCTGCCATTTGATCCCGGGGATGGGCGCGACACTGACCATGCTCCAGGCTGGCGACAGCCTGCTGTTTTGCGACAAGCGCCTCGCTCGCAATGAGCAGTCTCTTGGCCTCTACAACTTCAATGTATTGATGCGATCTCCTTACCGGCATGGACGCTCCGGGCGGCAAGGTCTGGCGCTGGATGGAGCAGATCGGGAAAAAGTCGCCGATGCCGCATCCCGGAGGCTGAGCCAGCAGCCTGGTTTCTCAATAACATGCGACCCGCACCGCGGGTTTCAAATACAAACGTGGATTCAGTCGCAATTGAAATGAGAGCTTGCTATCCTGAAAGCGTAAACAGGTATTTATTCATTTATCCATTGCACAGGAGGTCAGATGGCTGTACTCACCCAATCCCAGATCGATCAGCTTGTCACGCAACTGAAGCGGGACTATCAGGCACTGTTGAGCGAAGTGCGCGAGGAACTGCAAAACTCGGGCAATCAACATCGTATCGACATACTCAACCGCGAGCCGGGTGACAGTGGTGACGAGTCGCTGGCAACCTCGCTGGTGGACTTGAACCTCACAACACTGGATCGTCATGTTCAGGCGATCAGGGATATCGAGGCGACGTTCAAGCGCGTCGAGGATGACGTGTACGGCACATGTATCGACTGTGGCGACGAGATTGCCTTCAATCGTCTGCAGGCCTATCCGACCGCCAAGCGCTGCATCGTTTGCCAGGAAAGACGCGAGAAACAGTATGCCCGGGAAGGCCATCCCGCGAGATAGGTCTGTACATCGGCCAGAATGCCATTCTGGGTAAAGCGGGCGACAACCTGCTTTCCCTTTATAAAAATGGAGACAAGCATGAAAACCCCTCTTCAAATCACCTATCGGGACCTGCCCCATTCGGACGCGCTGGATAATCACATCCGCGAAAAGGCCGAAAAGCTGGAGCAGGTTTATTCCGGCCTCATCGGCTGCCGGGTGGTCGTGGAGCAGCCTGCCAAGCATCACCAGCAAGGCAAGCCGTTCAATATCCACATTGATCTGACCGTGCCGGGCTCGGAAATGGTGGTGGATCGGCAGGAAAACGAGGATGTCTACGTTGCATTGCGTGACGCCTTCGACGCTGCCCGGCGGCAACTGGAAAATTACGCCCGTCAACTTTGACCCTTCCCGGTGCCGTCCGGGGGAACGCCATGCCTGAATCGAGTGATGAGCAGGCTGAACTGATCCGCAACCTTGCCAACCCGGCATGTTATGAACACGCGGTGAGTTCGGTGCAGCATTTGGAGACGCACATTTCCCATGTGCTGCTGAGCGGGGAGTATGCCTACAAGTTCAAGAAGCCGCTCGACCTCGGGTTTCTGGATTTCAGCACCCTCGACAAGCGCCGCCATGTCTGCCAGGAAGAAGTGCGGCTGAACCGCCGGCTGGCGCCGGCCTACTACCTTGGCGTGGTTCCCGTTACCGGTTCGCCCGCTGCACCCCAGGTCAATGGCGCCGGCGAGCCGATCGAATATGCGGTCAAAATGCGCCAGTTCCCGCCGGACGCCACACTCGACCGGCTCGATGCCCGGGGCCGTCTGACTGCAACGCATGTCGAAACCATCGCGACCACGATCGCCCGTTTTCACCTGCAAACCTGTGCCCGCGCCGGGGCGGAGAGTTCGTGGGGCGACCCGCAGCATGTCTGGCAGCCGGTGGCGCAGAATTTCCTGCAGATCTCTCCCCGTCTCACCAGCCCCGCCGACCGCCAGCAGCTCGACGCCCTGCAACGCTGGAGCGAGGCCGAACATGCGCGACTGGCCCCATTGATGGCCGCGCGCAAGCGCGACGGCTTCATCCGCGAATGCCACGGCGATCTGCACCTCGGCAACCTGGCCTGGGTCGACGACCAGTTGCTGGTGTTCGACTGCCTCGAATTCAATCCAGAACTGCGCTGGATCGACATCCAGTCCGAAATCGCATTCTGCTACATGGACCTGATGCAGCGCGGCCACACCGAGTGGGCCTGGTTGCTTCTCAATACCTGGCTGGAAGAAACCGGCGACCATGGCGGTCTGGCGCTGCTGCGCTATTACGCCGTGTACCGTGCGCTGGTTCGGGTCAAGGTCGCCGTGCTGCGTGCCGGGCAAACCACCGGGGTTGAGCACGAAGCCGCGTTGGCCGAAGCGCGCGCCATTCTGGACCTGGCGACGACGCTGACGCGACCCCTGCCCTTGCGGCTCGACATCACGCATGGACTGTCAGGCTCGGGCAAGACCACCATCACCCGGATCCTGATGCAGGATCCGGGCGCAATCCGCCTGCGCTCCGATGTCGAGCGCAAGCGCCTGGCAGGGCTCGATGCCCTGGCCCGCAGCGGGTCGGGCGTGGGCGAGCAGCTGTATGCGGCCGATGCCACCCGTCGCACCTATGCGCACCTGGCCCTGCTGGCTGGCGGCGTGCTCGACGCAGGCTGGCCGGTCATCGTCGATGCCACCTTCACCGCACGCTGGCAGCGCGACCTGTTGCGCGAACTCGCGCAATCGCGTGGCGTGGCCTTCCATATTCTGGATTTTCAGGTTCCAGTGGCCCGCTTGCGCGAACGGATCCTCCAGCGTTCACATAGGGGTTGCGATGCATCGGAAGCCGGTCTGGACGTGTTGCAGCATCAGATCGATACCGAGGAAGCGCTCGGCGCAGATGAGCAGGAAGCCCGGGTTCCAATCGATACCCAGGACCTGTAACCGATAGGTGAAGATATCTGCGCTGCCAAAAGGCGCAGGCACAGATTAATGTGTTTGATCAACATTATCTGGAATGTATTTGATTAGATTTATTTCTTTACATAAATGATTTGGCCGCCCCCATTGTGAAAAAGGGAGCGTAACGGGCGCAAGCGGGCAGGTCAGCTACCGGTGGGTAGCGACACCTTCACTGCTGCTGTTGCTGCTCAGCCTGCAACTGCGACGGGCTCACCCCGGCCGACGACAGATAATCACGCACATGGCGCAACTCCTGTTTGGTGCAGGTATTGCTGTTGTGCGGGCGATGCAGGAATCCTTCCACGCCGTTCAACAGTATGCGGAAACTCGCGCCATGGTGGGGTTCCACCTTGGCGCCCAGATGCGTCAGCATCGATTCCACCTCGCGCCAGTGGACATTGCCGCTCACCGGGCCATCGAAAATGGAACGCAGCAGGCTCTCGTGCTTGTGACTCATGGTTATCCCTCGTAGTGATGACATTTTCCAGCATAGGGCCTGAGCAGCGATAAGGCGAGCGTCGCGGCAATCGCGGTAATCCAGCTCGTCATCGGCCCTTCTGTCGATCGCGTATGGCTTTCAACTTTGTACCCCCCCTAGTACCCTGGGCCTTCCCTCACCCCTGCCCGCGCAGCGCACCCTGCTTATGAACGAACTGGCACAACAATTCGGTTTCTCCTTCTTGAACGAATCCTGGCTTCCCCAGCTACTGACACTGATTGGCGCCGTTATCGTGGCCAACATCGGCGTCTACTACCTGCTGCGCCATATCGAGAAGATCGCTGCCCGCACCGCCTCTGTTTGGGACGATGCCCTGATCAAGGCCGTCCGCAAACCCCTGACGCTCATCCTGTGGGTGGCAGGGGCGGGATTTGCCATCCGCATCGTGCACCAGCACCTCGGCACCCCGGTCTCCGATTTCGTCGTGCCGACCCGCAACACGATCATCATCGCCGCGCTGGCCTGGTTTCTGTTCCGGCTGATCAGTCGGGCCGCCCACAACATCCTCGCGCTCGCCGAGGCAAATGGAGAGGGCATCGACCGCACTACCGTCGATGCCCTCTCCAAGCTGGGCCGCGTCACGGTCATCATCGCAGCCGCCCTGGTCATCCTGCAAACCCTGGGGTTCAGCCTGTCCGGCGTGCTGGCTTTTGGCGGCATCGGCGGCATTGCCGTGGGCTTCGCCGCCAAGGACATGCTGGCCAACTTCTTCGGCGGCCTCGCCATCTATCTGGACCGCCCGTTTATCGTGGGCGAATGGATCCGCTCGCCCGACCACGAAATCGAGGGCACGGTGGAACACATCGGCTGGCGCCAAACGCGCGTGCGCGCCTTCAACAAGAACCCGATCTACGTGCCCAATTCCCTGTTCAGCACCATCGTGGTCGAAAACCCCACCCGCATGACCAACCGGCGCATCAGGGAAACCATCGGCATCCGCTATGTCGATCTCGACAAGATGGCCGCCATCGTTGCCGACGTGAAGGCCATGCTGCAGGCCCACCCCGAGATCGATACCAATGCCACCCTGATCGTCAACTTCAACGCGTTTGCCGCGTCGTCGCTGGATTTCTTCATCTACACCTTCACCAAAACCGTCGAATGGGTGCATTACCACGAGGTCAAGCAGGACATCCTGCTGAAGGTCGCGGCCATCATCCAGGCCCGCGGCGCCGAAATCGCCCTCCCCACCCGTACGCTGCATATCGAACCCGCAGCAGACGCAATGCCAGCGGGGAACTGACGGCAGTCACTTTCCGGCAGGAGGCCGGGCTTTGCTGCGCGATCGTAGTGTCACGCAAACTTGCTACACGTTCAGCGTTCAATGGATGATCTTGCCGCCATTTTGGCGGCATTTTCCAGGCGGATCCTCCAGGCACGCCGCCGCATCCCAGCAATGGCGCGGGCCTTGGCCGCCAGCCTTGCCAATGCAGGGCTCGCCCGCCATACTGCCAGCGTCGATCGATAGTTTTAGCTGTCCTCTTCTGCCCTGACGGGCACTCAGTCGGCTGGTCGCATGGGCAGCCGCACCGCGCCCCACCCAGGCGCCTCTTCCGCAGCCTTGCTGCGATCTTTCAAATATCCACCCCCGCTGGCGCACTCCACCGTCGCGCCATAGGTCAATCTTGAGGAATCGAAGCATGTCAAAAGAAGAACTGGTAGAAATGGAAGGCGTCGTCAACGAAGTGCTGCCGCAAACGCGCTTTCGCGTCACCCTGGACAACGGCTTTGAAATCACCGCCTACGCTTCCGGCAAGATGCGCAAGCACCGTATCCGCATCCTGGCCGGCGACAAGGTCACCATCGAAATGTCGCCCTACGACCTGACCAAAGGCCGCATCAACTTCCGCCACAAGGAAGCCTACTCGCAGCCGCAGCGCCCTGCCGCAGCCAGAAGGCCCGGTTGATCCGACGCCTGGTTTGCACAGCCCGTCCGGAATGAATCCCTAACCTCCTGCAGAATGAACAAGCAGCAACCAGACCTGTGTCCGCCCCCTGCACCGGGGAAGCCGCTCACGACCGACCCGGTCAAGAGCCATCCCCTCGGGGTCTGCCGGGTCTGCGGCGCCATTACCTACCGCAAGGAAGCCATCAACCAGCGCTGCGGGCGCAGTCCGCGCGGTCACCGTTGCAGCGGCACCTATGCCACCGCAGCGCGCGATGCCGTATGGAAACGCTGCACCAGTTGCGGCGGCACCGGCAAGCAGGGCGGCGCGCCCTGCATCTACTGCCGTGGCATCGGCTGGAGTCTGGCAAGACCCTGGTGTTTTTAAGCCGCTCGAGACCGAACCTTTCCCGACCATCCCTTCCCTTTTATTGAATTCTGTAACGGAATTCAATAATGGAAAAAGCGCCCCAATCCGCCCGCGGCGGCAGTCGTCCCGGCGCCGGTCGTCCCCGCGGCGAATCGTCCAAAGTGATCCGCCTCCCTGTCAGCCTGCTGCCAGCGGTGCAGGCGCTCCTGGCGGCGCCAGCCGGCGCTCAGGTTCCCGATCCCCATGCCACGTCGCTCAAGCGGCCGCTGTTCGGCCACAAGGTCAAGGCGGGGTTTCCCTCGCCGGCGGATGACTTCGTCGAAGCCTGGCTCGACCTCAACGAACACCTGATCGAGCACCGCGACGCCACCTTCTTACTGCAGGCCAGCGGCGATTCGATGATCGGCGCCGGCATTCAGGAAGGCAACCTGCTGGTGGTCGACCGTTCGCTCGAAGCCCGCCACGGCGACATCGTCATCGCCGTGATCGACGGCGAACTCACCGTCAAGCGTCTGGAGAAGCGCCGCGGCAGGATACGCCTCGTCGCCGAGAACCCGGCCTACGCGCCGATCGAACTGCAGGACGGCCAGGAGCTCACCGTCTGGGGCGTGGTTACCAGCGTCATCCAGCGGATCAAGCGATGAGCGCAGTTCATCGCCAAATTGAAACCATGAGCTTCGCACTCATTGACGGCAACAACTTCTACGTTTCCTGCGAGCGGGTGTTCAATCCCGCGCTGGCGCACTGGGGGCTGATCCCCGTCTGGGCCAAGGCAGCCGACAGCGGCTATTCCACCATCAACGCACGTGCCGAAACGGTCGATACCAAACCCAGCTTCCGCGCGCCCTTCAAGCGCCATCGCTGCATCATCCCGGCAGACGGCTTTTATGAATGGCACGAAGAGGGCGGCATCAAGATCCCCCACCACATCGGCCGCAAGGATGGCGCGCCGTTCGCTCTGGCGGGGTTATGGGATCACTGGAAAGGTCCGCAAGGCGAGGTGACCAGCTGCACCATCATCGTCACCGGGGCCAACGCGTTCATGAAGCCGCTGCACGACCGCATGCCCGTGATCCTTGCCCCACAGGACTACGCACGCTGGCTCGATCCTGACAACCATGACACC
>Ga0105106_10002092_pt1 | contig 14367 bp, 15 predicted proteins | sample PPLLaktember2015_5_FD_79109 | JGI IMG/M metagenome (GOLD analysis project Ga0105106, IMG submission 79109) | Freshwater sediment microbial communities from Prairie Pothole Lake near Jamestown, North Dakota, USA - PPLs Lake P8 Core (1) Depth... | ecosystem: Environmental > Aquatic > Freshwater >...
GCATCGTCGAAGGCGATCGGCTGGTGCGGCGAGGCGACTGGAAGGGTTTCTCGCTCGACTTCATGATCGGTTCCGAGATTCGCAACCGGCAGCTCGGCATCATCGGCCTCGGCCGTATCGGCCGGTCGGTCGCCGAAAAAGCGGTTCACTTCGGAATGACCGTCGCCTATCACAATCCGTCGGCCCGCGCGGTGGCCGGCTACGAGAGCATGTCGCTCGATCAGCTGCTTGCCACATCCGACGTGGTATCGCTGCACGTACCGCTGTCGCCGCAGACGACGCACCTCATCGACCGCACGGCGCTGTCGCGGATGAAGCGGTCGGCATATCTGATCAACACGTCGCGCGGGCCGGTCGTCGACGAAGGCGCGTTGGCCTGGGCGCTGCGCGAAGGCATCATCAAAGGCGCCGGGCTCGACGTCTACGAGAACGAGCCGAACGTTCATCCTGGTCTGCTCGCACTCGAGAACGTCGTGCTCGTGCCGCACATGGCGAGCGCAACGGCAGAAACACGAGCGGCGATGTACGACCTCGTCGCACGGAATGTCGTGAATGTCCTTAACGGCCAGGCTCCGATCACGCCGATCCCGTAAAACGGGTCCCGACCCAGGGGTGGTCGAGAAGGTGATGCGCCGGCTGTCGGTTGCCATTACCGGCCTCGAGCTGCCCGCCGTCGAGAAGATCTCCGAATCGCGCGCGGAAGATCCGTTTCAGGTCACCATCGCCACCTTGCTCTCGGCACGAACCCAGGATGCGACCACCTACGCCGCGTCCGAGCGGCTGTTCAACAAGGCGGGCACGCCGCAAGCGATGGCCAGGCTGACGGTGCGGCAGATCGAGAAGCTCATCTACCCTGTCAGCTTCTATCGCTACAAAGCGCGCTATATCAAGGCGACCTGCGCGAAATTGCTGAGAGAGTTCGGAGGCAGGACGCCTGGAACCATGGAAGAGCTGCTGACGTTGCCCGGCGTCGGCCGAAAGACTGCCAACCTCGTGCTGATCCTCGCGTTTCAGAGCCGGCAGAACATCTGCGTCGACACGCACGTGCATCGAATCGCCAACAGGCTCGCCTGGGTGCGGACGAAAACGCCCGAAGAGACCGAACAGGCGCTTTACCGCGCGACCGAGGCGCGCTGGTGGCCCTACATCAACCTGTATCTCGTGACGTGGGGACAGAATGTGTGCCGCCCTGTATATCCGCGTTGTCCCGCGTGCGCCCTCAACAACCTCTGTCCGAAGCTTGGTGTGACCGCGATCAGCCGGACGGTTCCGGAAAGCTATCCTTTGGATCGGGCCAGCGCTTCCGAATCAGATACGTAATCGCAATCGCGAGACCGTAGCGCCGCGGTATCGTCAAGAGCAGAGGCAGTGCGAGAGACCCGAAGAAGACGAGCCCGGTCCACAAACTGCTCACACGAAATCCGAAATACAGAAAAATGATGCCGATGCCGATCGGGATGCGATCGGTGACGATCCACACCCACCAGACATCGCCGTAGTCACGCTCGTACAGGAACCCGCAGACGGGGCAGTGCCGATAGGGCTTGTTCCAACGAACGAACAGAGGCCCCTTTCCGCAGTGAGGACAGTGCTTGCTCCAGCCGCGGCGTATCGCCAGCCAGTGCTCTGCGCGCGAGATGTGGCTCACTCGAGAATGGAAAACGGCGGCGGCTTGAGCGGATTCACGACGCCGTTCGCTTCGTACAGCAGACTGGCCGGAGGTATCTCGATGGGCACCAGCGACGGAGCTATTTGCGGCGGACGAGGCGCAGACGGAAGTGGAAGCACCAGCTGACCCGGGTCGGGATAGTAAGTCATCAGCAGGGCCTCTCCCAGCATCAGGCAGGCGGCAATGGTGACGAAAATGCTGACGGCCACCGCGACGCGTTTCGAGCGAATACGCCACTTGCGTGCCGACGCGCTCTCGTCCAGCAGGGCTCGAGTGGAATTGATCCGTAACGTCAGGATTGGCGTATATGGTGTCCCGGGTTCGGGAGCAACGGGCGCAGCGATCGGTGCGCTCAGATCGTACGGAATGTCGTCTACGTCCAGGCCCGAGAGATCTGCCGCAGCGGCAACGGCGTGGGTGCGAGAGGCGGGGGCAGCCGGATGCGTGGTGGCCGGCGTGGCTGCAGGCGGTTCATCCGCGACCGGAAAGGCCGTGAGATGACCCACGCCGAGGTCGTCGATGGATTGCCTGACGATCTCGGGATCGATCTCGTTCTTGCGCTGCAGATGGCCAAGATAGAGGGCGCGATCGCAGATGAGGTTGATGACCCGTGGAACGCCGTTGGACACGCGAAACACCGCGTCGACGGCGGCTGGGGAGAAACGCACGCGATCCTCGGATCCTCCCGCGATGCCGAGCCGATGCGAGACGTAGCCGGAGACGCCTTCGCGCGTCAGGGCCTGCAGGCTGCAACGAGCCGACACTCGCTGGTCGAGCTGCCGCATTTCGGGCAGCTTCAGCTTCGCCCGCAGCTCGAGCTGGCCGACGAGTACAACCTGGAGCAGCTTTTCCGGCGATTCCAGGTCGGAAAGGATGCGAATTTCTTCGAGGAGCGGCAGCGCGAGATTCTGCGTCTCGTCGATGATGAGCACGGCGAAGGCTTGCAGTGGTACCAGCGATTTGAGGAACTCGTAAAGCGGGTAACTGAGCTCCGAGTGCGACGAGCCCGTCATCCGGCCGCTCTTCAGATCGTCCACCGACATGACGCCGAACTCGATGAGCATCCGCTTGAGGAGATCATCGCGGGCGATGAAGGGATCGGGGACGAAGGTCGTAAAGGTCTTGCGGTCGACCTTCTCGAGCACCGCCTTGCAGAGTGTGGTCTTTCCGGTGCCGATGTCACCGGTCAGCACGATCAGCCCTTCACGCCGCCGAATCGCTAGATAGAGATCTTCGAACGTTTTGGTGTGCTCGGGACTCCTGTAGAGAAAGCGCGGGTCGGTGGCGAGGCTGAACGGCTTTTCTCGAAGCCCGTAGTACGGCTCGTAGGTGAGGAGCGAAGCAGGGCCGCCGCCAGTCCTCCCGACAAGATTCGGCGCAGGGAACTTTTCCACGGTCTTCTACTCGCGCACGAACTGAGGCGAGAGCGCCGTGGATACGATTGACGCGGTCTCGGGGTAGCGCTCGACGAACTCCCTGGGATAGCTGCCGGTGACCGGCTCGCCAAGCTGGCTCTTGATCATGACCGCGTTCACCACCGCCTTCGATGCGAAGTGGTTGTTGAAGTACAGATAGAACTTCTTGACGAGCCTGCGAGCGGCGTCTGCCGTCGCAGCGAACGTCTTCAGCTCGTCGGCCGAGTACAGGTAGTTGTATCGATCTTCGGACTTGTCGTGGTTCCACCATTGCGCGGCGTTTCGCCCGTGCAGGCGCATGTAGTAGAAGCCGGCGATGTTCGGCAGCTGATTCTGGCGGATTGACAATTTGAACTTCGGCTCGTCAATCTGCGTGAGCGCCGCGTTGTGCGAGTTGAGCAACGAAAGCGTGGCGCCGAAATTGTCGCTCCAGCTCCGGTGCCGAAGCTCCACCGCAACGGGATAGTCGCGAAAGCGCCCGAGCAGCGTGTCGAGATAGCCTTGAGATTCGGCGTTCTGCTTGAAGCTCGGGGGAAATTGCGCCAGAAGCGCTCCGATCTTGCCTGCGTCGGCAAGAGGCCCGATGCCTCGCCGGTATTCGTCGATACCCTCCAGGTCGAGAGACGGCACTCCGGGTGTATCGGCATGTGTCAGCTTCCGGTATACCTTGAGCGAGAACTCGAATCCCGGAGGCGTCCGCTGGGCCCACGTCCGGGCAACGGAGGCCTTCGGCTGACCGTAGAACGTGGTGTTGACCTCGACCGTGTCGAAATGTTCGGCGTAGTACGCGAGCTCGTCGAACCTGGGCTTCGCCGCTCCTTTTGGTCGCCGCCCTTTCTCCGCGGGTGGATAGAAGAGGCCGTTCCAGGTACCTCGGCCGGATGGATAGTTCCAGCCCGACGTGCCGATTCGCAGGTTGGACATTCGCAGCGTCCAATTGTAGACGGTAGAATGAGGTGTTGTGCTGAGCGTGAACGAGATTTTCTATTCGATCCAGGGCGAATCGACATACGCAGGGAAGCCGTGCGTCTTCGTACGGCTGTCGGGGTGCGACCTCCGCTGCGCGTGGTGCGATACGCCGTACGCGTTCAGCGAGGGCCAGAAGATGTCTGTGGACGAGGTGCTGCAGCAGGTCGGTACCTACGGCAGCCCTCTCGTCGAGGTGACCGGCGGCGAGCCGCTGCTGCAGGAAGATGTGTACCCGCTGATGGAACGTCTCCTCGACAGCGGCCGCACGGTGCTGCTCGAGACCGGCGGGCAAATCGATGTCAGCCGGGTTCCGGGCGGCGTGGTAAAGGTGATAGACGTGAAATGCCCCGCGAGCGGCGAGACCGACAAGGTGGAGTGGGGCAACATCGACAGGCTGGGATCGCGCGATCAGGTGAAGTTCGTCATCCAGGACCGGGGCGATTACGAGTTCGCGCGCGACATCGTCGTGCGGCATGCGCTCGATCGCCGGTGCGCGGCCGTGCTGTTTTCTCCGGTTCACGGCGTGCTGAATCCGAAAGACCTGTCCGAGTGGATCCTCGAAGACCGGCTGCCCGTACGGCTTCAACTGCAGATTCACAAGCACATCTGGGGGCCCGATGTCCGCGGTGTCTAAGGCCGTCGTGCTTCTGAGCGGCGGCCTCGATTCCTACACGGCCGGAGCGATCGCGCGCGAGGCGGGATTCGACGTCTACGCGCTCACGATCAATTACGGCCAGCGCCACGGCCACGAGATTCCCGCGTCGAGAAAGGTTGCCGAGGCGCTCGGTGCGAAGGCGCATCGCGAGATTGCGGTCGATCTCGCGGCGCTCGGAGGCTCTGCGCTTGTTGGGGATGGCGATGTGCCGAAAGGTGGGCCCCAGCCGAATACCATTCCCTCTACTTACGTGCCGGCGCGGAACACTGTGATGCTGGCATTGGCGTTGGCATGGGCCGAGGTGCTCGGCGCGTCAGATATCTACATTGGCGTGAACGCGCTCGATTACTCCGGGTACCCGGATTGCCGCCCCGAGTTCATCGAGGCATTCGAGCAAACCGCCAGGCTGGCGACCAAAGCCGGCGTCCACGGCCATCGCTTTCGCATTCAGGCGCCGCTCATGTCCATGACGAAGGCGCAAATCATCAAACGGGGCCTCTCGCTCGGGCTCGACTACGGCCTGACCCACAGTTGTTACGATCCGCTGCCGCAGGGAACGCCGTGCGGCCGCTGCGACAGCTGCGTGCTGCGCGCGCGCGGATTCGAGGAAGCCGGTGTGAAAGATCCATTGGTAGCCGAACATGTCCTCTGATCGCCTCTACTACACCGATGCGTACCTGGTCGAGTTCGACGCCGTCGTGCGCGATGTGAATCGCAAGGGCGACAAATGGCAGGTGACGCTGGATCGGACGGCGTTCTATCCCACGTCGGGCGGTCAGCCGTTCGACACCGGCACGCTCGGTGACGCGACGGTCACAGACGTAGTTGACGAGGAGGATGGATCGATTAGCCACCTGGTCGATCGTGAGCTCGAAAAGAATTCGCGAGTTCGCGGCCAGGTCAACTGGAGCCGCCGATTCGATCATATGCAGCAGCACACCGGGCAGCACCTGTTGTCTGCTGCCTTCGAGCATCAGCTCGGCGCGAAGACCGTCAGCTTTCATCTCGGCACGGCGGCATCGACGATCGATCTCGACAAAGAGCTGGCTGCCGAGGAAATTGCCGGCGTCGAGAGCGCGGTGAACGCCGTGCTCTGGGAAGACCGCGAAGTGTGCGTCAGGTTCGTCACCGCAAGCGAGGCTGCGAAGCTGCCGCTTCGAAAGGAACCGGCGCGAGACGGCGAGCTGCGCATCATCGAAATCCACGACTACGATCTCTCCGCTTGCGGCGGCACCCACGTCAGCCGCACGGGCGCGGTGGGAGTGATCCTGGTCTCCGGGTTCGAGCGCTTCAAGGGCGGCCTGCGAGTGGAATTTGTGTGCGGGGGCCGGGCGCTCGGCGCCTATCACGCCCTGCAAAGAGCTGTGAACGGCAGCGTCCGGCTGCTTTCCGTCCTTCCCGAAGAGCTGCCCGCAGCTATCGAAAAGCTGCAGACGGCGGGTCGGGCTCAGCAGAAGGCGCAGGAAGCGCTGAACGAGCGCCTGGCGGTACATGAAGCTGTAAACCTCGCGGCCGCGGGCGAGAAGATCGGCAAGGTAACCTATGTCGGGGCTGCCGTGTCGGGCTGGGATGCCGCCGGGCTGAAGAAGCTCGCTTCGGTAATTGTCGCGAGACCTGCGACCGTTGTGGTGCTGCTCACCCCCACTCCATCTCTGGCCGTCGTCTCTCGCTCGCAGGACCTTTCAGTCGACGCCGGCGCGATCCTCGGGCAGTTGATCGATCGCTTTGGCGGCAAGGGCGGCGGCAAGGGCGCGATGGCGCAAGGCGGTGGACTGAGCGGCGAGCCGCAGGCAATTCTGGCGCTCGCACGCGAGGTGATCGGTCAACAGTCGATGGTCGACAATCTCTAGTTAATCTGCCAATTCGCGCATTCATCACCTTGCGACCGCCCAGGCAATGAACCGTTCCGTATAGCTCAGCGCAACATGCCGCCCCATCCCGTTTGGAACGGCATCGAAGGAATGCTCCGACCAGGGAAGCTCCAGCAGCACTGATATCGCCCCCGCCTTCCTGAGCGCCGCGTCGAGCATGCGACCGAATCGCGCTTCGACGATGTGATCGCGCTTGCCGTAGATGCTGAGCGTCGGTGCCGACGCGTTGGTTACCCATGTAATGGGAGAAGCGTGTCGATAGTGTTCGGGCTTCTGTTGCGGTGTGCCTCCGATGAACATCTCCAGGATGGCGCGAAGGTTCAGGGGATCGGGCTGCGGCGGACGTCGCCAGCCTTCTGCGAGATCGACCGGCCCGTAGTAGTTCACCACTCCGCGAATGGCAGACGGTCCTTCCTGGTAGGCAAGCCGCATGGCAAGCTGTGCGCCGGAGGAGCGGCCCACAACGACGATCCGGCTCGGATCGGCGCCGAGCTTCGGCGAGTCGTTCAAGATCCAGTAAAGCGCCGTTCGTACGTCGACCATTTGCTCGGGCCACTTCCATTCCGGCGCGTGGCGGTAGTCGATGGCTACCACCACATACCCGCGCTGCGCGAAGTAGCGTGCGAACCATTCCTGGTTCGTCCGCGCTCCGTTCTGCCATGAACCGCCGTAAATCTGCATGATGACCGGATAGGTGCCAGGAGCAGGAGGCTGATACACGTCGAGCGCCAACGGAATCCCGTCGGCTTTCGAGAACGTCACGCCGCGGGTAACACGAATCTCGCCGGGCATCGCCCCCGGTGGATTCGCCGTGGTCAACGCGATTGCCTTGTCGAATCGTGCGAGCGCAATCGGCAGCTGGACCACGGGCACCAGCGAGAGCAACGAGGCAGTGGCTGTGAGCACAAGCGCGAGCCGCGCTGTGCCGTTTCGCCTTGCATATCGGGCCGAAACGGCCGAGAGCAGGATGCCGCAGGCGAGGAGGACGGGGCTCACTTCTGGCGAACCCACGGCGAGCGGCAGCAGAAGGCCGTTCGGCGATGGAATCAGTATCCACGTCGACACGAAGAGCAGCAGCGCCGACGCGGCCAGCACGATGCGGATCACGCTGCGATTATGGCGTATGTGCGGTAAGGAGCGCGCGTATGGCCGCGTGTGCGCGCTTGGCGACGAGCTCGGCAGGCTGGACGGCCGACATTGCCGCGGCGCCTTCGAGAACGAGAACGAGCGACGATGCGAGCACGTCGGGCGATCGCAAGCCGGCGCGTTTCGCGAACTGGGCGAGGAGCCCGCGCAGCCAGGTCTTGTGAGCGTTGCCGAGCTCTCGAGCCTGGGTCGAGCCAGGTGCCTGCACGGCGGCTATCACGAGTGGGCAGCCGTGGAATCCCTCGGATGTCAGCATCTCGGCATGGACGAGCAACACCGCCCTGAGCTTGTCTTCTGGGTCGTCTTTCTCGTCGGCGCGCCGCGCGATGTACTGGCGTATCTGCGCCGCGCGCCGCTGAAGCGTTTCGAGCACCAGTGCGTCTTTGGATCCAAAGAGGTTGTAGATGGTGGGCTTGGTCAGGCCTGCCTGGTCGGCAACCCTGTCGGCGGTAATGGCGTGCAGTCCCTCCCGATAGAACAGCTCGCCCGCCGCGTCCATCAGACGCTCACGGTTCGTGGGATACCGGGTCATACACTCGTGACTTGACAGAGTATACCGTCTGGTAAACAATTTTACCAATCAGTAAAATCCGTACGTCGCCTGTCCGAAGGATTTTTCGGTGCGGACCTCTCTAATCCTATGAGCCCCATGCCCGACGAGCCGCACCGGGTCACCCTCGGCGACAAGGCATTGGTGCGCCGGCTCCTCGCAGGCGACGAGGAGGCCTTCCGTCAGTTTTTCGACGCGTACTTCCCGCGCTTGTACCGGTTCGCACTGCGGCGGACCGAGGGTGATGACGACGCCGCCGAGGAGATCGCGCAGAAGACGCTGATCACCGCGATGCGCAAGCTCGGCACATTCCGGGGCGAGGCCGCGCTCTGCACCTGGCTGTGTGCAATCTGCCGCCGCGAAGTGTCGGCCTGGCGGGTGGCGCGGGGCCGGCACTCGGCAGTGATGCTGCCCGGCGATGCGCCGGCAATCCGGAATCAGCTGGACGCGCTCTTGTCGGTTGCCGCCGAGCGGCCGGACGAGGCGTTCGATCGAGGGGAGACGGCACGTTTAGTACGGATAGCGCTGGACCTTTTGCCTGGCAGCTACGGCGAGGTGCTCGAGTGGAAGTACATCTATGGCCTGACGGTCGTGGAAATCAGCGAGCGGATGAGTACGGGGCCGAAGGCGGTCGAGTCGTTGCTCGGCCGTGCGCGGAGGTCGTTCCGCCAGGTGTTCTCGGTCGTGGCGCACGGACAGCCGATCTATGACTGAAAAGGCAGATCCGGTGGCCGGGTTGCCGCAGTCCGCGGGGACGCGCGCGACGGCGTCGGCCGACCGCGCCCGGCGCATCGAGGCGGCCGTGCGGCTCGAGTGGCAGGACGTGGTGCAGAAGCGGATCGGGCGCAGGCGTGCGGCATTGATTGCGGCGAGTTGCCTCACGTGTGCCGCGCTCATCGCGCTAATCCTGCACACACATGTCAGGGAGACCGCGCCAGAGGCGGCCGCGGTTCCGCGACGCGACGGCCACTACCTGCGAATAAACGATGAGAACCGGCCGCTGAATCGTCGGGCGCCGCATCACATGCTGTTGAGTTATGCGGGGCCGTCAAGATGATGGACCACGAACACGACCAGGTGATTCTGAGCCGGCTGGTCGGTTGGTGGCAGGGCACCCTGCTGCATCGCACGGCCGAGGACCAGCCGTTCATGCAGATGCCCGCCACATCCGAAAACCGATGGGTTCTAGGAGGACGGTTCGTCGAGATGACGCTGCGTGCGGGCACTGCGGAGGACAGCTGGTCGGGGATCGTCTATATCGGATACGAGCGGAGCGAGAGACGTCATGTGCTGGTTTCGCTCGAGCCCGGCGATCGCCGGGTCACCACGCGTCGCGGAGAGTGGACTCCCGAAATCGATCGCGTCGTGCTGACGAGTCAGCAGTCGCGCGCGGTCTGCGACATCGCAACCCCTGGGCGCTTGAAGCTGGAACTCTCCGAAGAGGTTGCGCCGGGCCGCGAGTTCGTCCGCCTCCGAGGCGACTATCATTCTGCCGCAATGCCGGTCACGGCGAAACCGGCGCTGCCGGTGCGGCACCGGAGGTTCGTGATCGCCTAGAGAAGGTAGCCAGACGAATCAATGCCCTGTCTGCGGCCGCGTCGACCGCACCGTTCGGCAGGGCAAAGTTGTTGGCGATTATCGAGAAGACGAGCGTCTCGCCCTCTGTGGTTTCCACATAGCCCGCAATCGCACGAACGTTGTCGACAGTTCCGGTTTTCGCCCGCACTCTTCCTTCGGCGGGCGTGCCCGTCAGCCGTCTGGACAACGTGCCGTCACGGCCGGCAACGGGCAGCGCATCGACAAAGACGGACGCATGCTCGGGGTCGTTGCGCATGGCCTGCAGAATGCGGACGAGTGCGTCCGACGTCACGTAGTTGTAGCGCGACAGGCCCGAACCGTCGACGATGACGTGGCTGTCCTCAGGAATGTTCCAGCTCCGCAGAACATCCCGCACCCGCTGCGCACCCATCGCACCCGTTGCACCGTTCGCACCTATTGCACCCGTTGCACCTGTCGCTCCCATCGCTCTGAGAAGAATTTCCGCGTATTGATTCTGGCTGACCTTCATCATCGATGACACCAACAGCCGGAGCGGCGCGGATTTGTGTGTCGTCAGGGTGCGGGAGCCGCTGAGATCGGGCTTCGACACCAAGTCGTCGATGTCGATTGCATCCCCGGCCACCTGCACGCCTTCAGCCACGAGCGCCTCGCGGAATGCCGACGCGAAAAACCGTGTGGGATTGTCAACCGACGCCGTGCGCACGAACGGAAGGGCCTTTGCCGGAATCTGTCCCTGCACAATCACGCGCGACGATCCCGGATACCGCTGGAGCGTCAGCATGCCCGTGCCCGACGCGGCCACGGTTACCAGCCGGTTATCAACCTGCAAGCCGCTGCCCTGGGGCCGTACGTCGATCGTGACCGGGTATCCAGCGTCGGCGCCCGCCCGAATGACGAGGTCGACCGATCCTTCGTTGTACTCGAGAGCGCTGACCGCAGCCGAATAGCCATAGGGCAGGTTGTCGAGCGTCCACCCGTCACCGAGCGTGCGATCGTCGAAGAGGTCATCGTGTCCGACAACCCCGCCCTCCAGCCGTGTGATGCCGGCCTCGCGTACCTGCCTTGCGATCGCGCGCAGCGTGCCTGGCGTGTCGCTGCGCTCGCTGATGCTCGGATCGCCGCCGCCGACCACGAAAAGATCGCCACGAAGAACGCCATTTTCGAGTGGCGCGGGACTGACAATCCTGGTTTCGAACTGATAGTCCCAGCCGAGCAGCTCGGCGGCGGCTGCCGCCGTCACGATTTTCAGCGCCGATCCGGGCATCATCAGCTTGGTCGCGTTCAGCTCGTAGAGACTCTCCGAGGAGTTCAACGGTCGCACGAGAACGCTCCAGAACGAGCGTTCGAATTGAGGCGTGCTGAATATCGCCGCGAGATCGGCCTGCAGGCGAGATGCCGCAGTGGTTTCGGCGGACGGAGCCGGCGGGACGACCGCGACCGTTTTCGGCGCGCGACATCCGGAGACGGCCAGGATGGCAGTCAGGGCGATAACGAGGCGCGTCACGCCTCCATCTTACTGAATGGAGTCGAGCTTTTTTATGGCAGCTTCGTATTTGCCCGCTTCGATCTTCAACGCGCCGGGCTGATCGGGCCGGACGGCGTAAGCGGCTGAGCCCGCCGTGCCGATCGTGACACGCTCTTCCTTCTTGCCATCGTCGAACTTCACCACGATGACGGCCGCCGGTGTGGTATGGCCGGTGGCCGGTCCTGCGCGGTCCACGAACGACTCGGCGCGAAGGTTCGAGAAATCCAGCAGTGCGCCCTCAAAGTTACTCGAGTCGACGGTCTTCTCCGACGGCGCAACCTGCTTCCACGTGTCGACGGCGTTCTCGCCGGTGCCTTTGACGCGCTCGAACGCGCGTGTCGCGTCGCCGCGAGTAATCTCGAAGCGGGCCGTGTTGTACGGCCGGAACTCGAACACTTCCTTCCGGCGGAAATCGGCGGTCTTCTTTTTGAGTTCCTCAGCCACGCCGTTGTTGATGCTGAAGACCATGGCTTTCGACGGGTCGCGTGCCCAGACCGAGCTCGGATCGGCTTCGGTGCCGAGCTCGAGCTTGACCGTAGATGTCCCCATGCCGATCGTGGCGACAATCTGCGGGCGGTCGAGGCCGTACTGCTTCAGATCCTTGAGGTCTTCCGGCCGGTCCTTGAGCGCCGTCATCTGCGCCGACTGCAACTGTCCGAGCAGGCCGTTGACGCCGACGAAATCGGCCGGCGCGGCAATTGGCTTCACGAGCTTCCACTCTTCGCCGGCCTTCTCGAGCCGGACGGTCTCGGCGCTCGACGCCAGCTCGATGGAGTCCACTTTGCCCTCGTCGAGCGCAAGCGCAGTCTTGTCGCGAAAGTCGAATGTCGACTTGTCGAGCGTAGTGTCGAGCGATGTTCCCACCAGGAATACGCGATTGCCGGAGGGCCGCTTTGCGTATATGCCCGTGCCGGCCGGCGTTTTGTCGCCGAAGAGAATCTGATGCGGCTCTTTTTCGCCCTCGACGTGGAAGGTGACATCGATGCGCGGCTCGGCGAGGCCGTACCTCCCGAGATCGGACGCGTTGGCATCGACCTCGCGCTCTTCTTCGAGGTTCGCGAGGCTGGTGACGATATCGCTGACGTTGTTGCGATCGGCCGGCGCCTCGACGGGTTGGACGATGGTCCAGATGTCGTCGGCGCCTTTCCGCAGCCCGGTCACTTCACCGGTGCTCGACTTGACCTGCAGCTGATTGATCTTGGCCGCGTCTGTCGCGAAGACCTTGACCTTTGCGTTCTCGTCGGCGACGGGGCGCTTCGATTCGACGAAGTAGAGGTATCCACCGACGGCGAGCGCAACAACGAAGAGAATCAGAGTCGATCGACCGCGGCCCATTTCAGCGCCTCTTCGACCAGGAATAAACGCCCGAACCGAGAATCAGACCCGGGATGATGAGCAGCGAAAGCCACAGCAGGTTGCGCTGCTGGTCGGCCGTCATGGTGATGCGGCGATCTCCGGCATCGCGCGGGTGAATCGAAATGAGATCTTCCTGCTGTGTCAGCCAGTTGTTCATGTTGACGAACAGGTCGGCATTGCCCTGAATGCCCGCCGCGGCATTCGACGCGAAGTCCGAGTCGCCGACAACCATGACTCGCATCTGCGGCTTCTTCGGCGCCTCCTCGCCTGCAGCGGGTTTCTGCCCTTCAGCGGTCTTGCCGGCCGTAGCCTCGTCAGCGGCGGAGGCGGGCGCATCCGGCGCGTCCATCGACAGGGAAAGCGCGATCGTAATCGGTCCCCGATGATCGCCAGACGCCTCGTCCATCGCGACTTTTCCGCCCGACACGAGCGACTTGACGTCGGACTCCGACCAGCTTCGCTCGCTCGTCTGAAGCACGTTCTGCGTGTTCGCCATGCCGAGCTCGACGCCGGCCTCGCCGCGCACCGACTGCGCGAGCGGGAAGGCGGTGAGCAGGTCGAAGTTTTCGGTCACCGGATGCGATGGGTAGCTTGCCACGACGGGAACCGACGCATCGGCGCCGAGCAGCTTACCCATGCCGCTCGCGTCGATGACGACGTCGTGGCCGAGGCTGATGCCCCATTCCTTCAGCAGCGCTTCGAGCGCCGGCATCGGGCGCGCGGCTTCTCCCATGACCGGGTCGATCATGAAGAGCGCCTTGCCGCCCTTACGCAGATACGTTCTGATCGCATCGACTTCCGGCTGCAGGTAATCGGTCGTCGGCCCGGCAATGACGAGCACAGAGGCGTCGGCCGGCACACCTTCGGGTGTCTGCGCGAGGACGATCTTGTCCACTGTGTAGTTGTCGCGCTTCAACACGTCCACCACGCTCGCATAGCCTGTGCGGTCGTTGCCCGTGATGTCGCGTTCGCCATGGCCCTGCACGAAATACGCCTTCGGCTGGCGCCCCGTCGTCACCTTGATCAAGGTGTTGGTCAGCTCCTGCTCGCGATCGCTCATGACCTTCTCGCGCCGGCCCTCATATTCCATGACGATCGTGCCGGGAGCGGCGATGTCGTATTCGCGCGCGCGGATCGGCTCTCGATCCATGTCCACGTACTCGACCTGAATATTCGAGCTCGCGGTCGTGTACAACCCGAGTGCATCGCGGAACCGCTGAAACCCTCCCGGGGCTTCGAAGACGAGCACCTTGACCGGAGTCTTCAGGCCGTTCAGCACCTTGAGCGTCTGTTCGGAGAGCGTGAAGGACGCGGCGGCGGTGAGATCCCACCGCTTGTCGCGGCGGCTGACCGCCCAGTTGACGCCGACGAGGATCGCGAGCACGGCGATGACGCTGACGCTCATCATCGCGCCGAGTTTCGTCTCGCGCCGCTGGAACGAGCGGCCGATCTCGCGCCACTGACTCAGCGTGTAGAGGCCGACGCAGACCAGGCCCGCGACCGCCGCCCAGTACGCGTACTGATCCCATTGTGGACGGAACAAACGGATCGCCACTCCTGCGAACACCAGCAGCGTGCCGACCCAACCGATAACGCCGAGAATCGTGTTAAGCATGCAGACTCACCCGCGCCAGCGTTCGCTGTCGACCGA
>Ga0105106_10002094_pt1 | contig 14365 bp, 15 predicted proteins | sample PPLLaktember2015_5_FD_79109 | JGI IMG/M metagenome (GOLD analysis project Ga0105106, IMG submission 79109) | Freshwater sediment microbial communities from Prairie Pothole Lake near Jamestown, North Dakota, USA - PPLs Lake P8 Core (1) Depth... | ecosystem: Environmental > Aquatic > Freshwater >...
ACACTTCGATGTACTCGAACACGTCGGCCTGGCGGCGAGCTTGACCCAGTTGCGCAGGGTCTGCTCCACCAGCCCCAGGGCCCGCGCCGCCTCTGCGACCGTCTTGCCGCCTTTAACCATCGCGGCCTGATCCTTGAACTGCGCCGTGTACTCCTGCTTCGGAATCCGATTCATGTCTTCCTCCAGTAACGTCTATGCTACAACTCTACCGATGGAAGGACGAAATTCGAGGGGAAGCTCAAATCCCAATGAAGTTCAAACCCCAATGTAGGACTTAGACGGATAGAAAAAAGAGAATGCGGCTGACTGCCCCCGTCCAGTTGATGTGGTAGCGTAGCAACAGACACATGTGGGTCGAATCAAACGGCTATGACCGACAACCGCACGCAGTCCATCAAGGAGGGAGAAGTGCGAAGCGCGCTCGCCCACTTATTAGAAGGGGAAGGTGTACCGTGTCCCGAGGACGCCTATACCGCCAAGGTAAGAGCCCGCGGTTCAGGGGGCCTTTGTATGTGATTATTGCATCGCCGGGCATGGACACCGAGCTGGGGAAAGTTATCTTAGCGGCCACTGCACGCCATAGGGGATCCACATGCGGGATCTGGGTACTCGCCGAGCGGGACGCATCCGACCTCATCAGATACTCCTCTGCGCAGTAGTTCCTGACCCCATCGCTGGTCTCCCTGATAATCGTACTAGGCGGTCTGAAAGGACATGACGTAAGTCTACGAGGCGGAGTCAGAGCCAATTGAGTTGGTTTATCCGGCATTCGATGATGCGCCCGCACAGAGCAGGCCGCCGCCATGACACCCCTCAATCGTAAGACGGATTGTGTTCGGAGGGCATTATGTTAATGACACCCATCCTCGTTGCATTCCTCTTCCCAGTTCCCGCACCCGACGCTAAACCGGCCGTTGCGCGCGATATACACATTCAAATGCCAGACACGCATCAAAGTATCGCAGCCAGTGCACCGATTCTACTGAGCATGGGCCCCGATCCGGGCGGCAAAACCGGCGCCACCGTCAACTCAGATACAACCAAGACAGGCCAGGCGAGCGTGGATAGCGCGGCGAGTCCGAATTCCTCTAGCGCGAGCAACGCTGCTGGAGGCGCAGAGCTGGGAAGCGCTCAGAGCCAAGGTACCACCAGCGATTCAGATAACTCTAAACGCGGCAGCAGCAGCGGTAACTCGCCGAGGGATTCCACGGACCACTCCCAGAACGCGCCAGCGAATTTGAACCCATCGGCCACTAGTCGCTGACGCGTTCGGCGACAAAGCCACTGGTTACCAACGGCGGCTTGTACCAACGGCGAACTTCACGCTGCGGGACTGCCTGATTCGAAAACGTGGCAAGCCCGCCGCAAAGACCGGCCCCTGGCCTCCTAGATTGCCGTCGACTACGGCAACTCCAGCATCCAGCATGCGTTGACCATCCCTGCGCCGTGAACGAAGAGAATCTCGTGAAGAGCGCCGGGGTGTGGCCAACGCTAACGTTGAAGTGATCTATGAGCCACTGGCTCTTTCGAGCAAGTCGCAAATCGCGCAAAGCGACCAAAAAAACGCGAGCGATATTAGCATGGACATGAGGACGAACAGATGCGCAAGCGAATTATCGGCCGAACTCGCCAGGACGCTTCCCTACCAGACCAAGATTGGTTGAATGTGGAGCGTCTGGCGGCCGTGGAGATCACCTCCGAGGACGCCGGGCATCCCATCGAGTCCGCGTTGCTACCGCAGGGAGGATCGGGTTGGCGTGCCGCAGAGCCTGGGAGGCAGACGATCCGGCTGCTCTTCACCCCTCCACAACAGCTGCGGCGGATTTGGCTGGAGGTTGCGGAATCCACCATTGAGCGCACGCAGGAGTATGTCCTGCGCTGGTCGTCGGATGGCGGGCAGTCGTTCCGTGAGATTGTACGCCAGCAATGGAATTTCAGCCCGCAAGGCGCAACGTGCGAGACCGAGGACTATCGTGTCGAGGTCTTGGACGTTACTATTCTTGAACTGATCATTATTCCAGACACGAGTGGGAAGATTGCGTTTGCTTCTTTGGCGCAGTTGCGCCTTGCATAACTCCATGCCGGTGGAAATCCGCGAGCGGCGCAGCCTGAACCGTCGGATATCGCACGCAATTTTCGTCATAGCTCTGCAAGCAGGTGTGACGCAGCCTAACTGCGCGATGAACGGCTGTTGTCAGGGAGCGCGAACGGCCGGGAAAGGGTTGATAGCAGCGTGCAACGACCGCTCTCACCGACTTGGCTGTGCGGCCGCAGTTGGTCGTTATGGAGAGCTATCCATAACGGCCATTATGTAGAGCGCGCGATTATGCATAGTGGCGAGAGAGCGAGCGCGCCTTCTCGCTTCCAGATCTTGCTTTAGGCGCGCCCGCGAGCTCTGCATAATCACAGCGTCTTCAGGAACGCCAGTAACGAGTCCGGAGCGCGGTAACGCCGAATCTTTGTGTCGGGTTCCTGTAGTCGGGCAAGTGCCTGGTCCTTCATCGCCAGGTCGGCCTCGACGTAGTGATGCGTGGTTGTCGGGTTCTCGTGACCCAGCCACAGCGCAATCACGCTGAGGTCTACGCCTGACTGCAGCAGGTGCATGGCTGTTGTGTGCCGGATCGTGTCGTACCGGCGCAACTCCGCGGCAATGTGGCCAGTGGGCGGCGCGGACTCGGCGATCGAGGCCTGTTCGCGCAGCACGTTCAGCAGGTGGCCGAGCGCGGCGCGCAGATCGCCCATCGAGATTACCCAGCGCGGCTCCGGCATCTGGTCGTAGACCTTGCGCAGCGCCGGCGCCATCTTGTTGCAGAGCGTGCCCGACACGATCATGAGATCCGACTGCCTGGGGCTCGCGCGGAACACGACGCCGAAGCGGTCGAGGTCATAGCGCGATGCCGCGGCGTGCATCATCTCGACGGCGCAACACGCGAGACCGAAGCTCATCGGCCATAGTGAGCCAGTTGATGAGCTTGTCCGCCGTCGTGGTGGCGAACCCTTGCTCGAGGACTCCTTTTCTATTCCCATGCGGCACTCCCAGCCCATGTGGGTTTGGGCGGCACCCACCAGGATCGTTCGCGGATTTCTTCCCGCCAACGAGTTCCCGCCAATGAACTCGTGTCGAGCGATTACATTGCATCTGCCAAATCGTCTCTCGCCGGCAAATTCCGTTCCCATCGCTAGAAAAGCCCGCGGCGGGCCTTCTTGCTTCTGGCGCACAGCAGCGAGCCGACTCCCTCGGGACGGCGGGGGCTACTGGAGAATGAGCAGTCGCGGTCCATCGTCAGTGGCCTGAAAATCGAGCGTGCTGTCGGCCAGGTACTCGCACACCTCGGCATCGAGCAGCACGACCTTTCTGCCGTGGTAGTCGAGCGTCTCGTCACCGGGGCGCGCCGTGTCGAGCGTCGGCGCTAGCTCGTCGTCCTCCAGCAGGATGCGGATTGCGGTGTCGTGAGAAGCGTTGGCCCTCTGAAGGACCGCCGTCAGGTAGTCGCCGGCGGCTTTGGTCATCGTGAGCATCGCGACCTCCTTTAAGGAGCGGAAGCGCGTTGACAAGCGCGTGGCGCGCTTGGTTCCCGCGCGTCGCATGACGCGGCCCGAGGCGGCGCGGGGCAATCATTTGAAGCATCCTCGGAACTTTGGTGGTGGACGGCGTGTCCCCATTGGAATGGAGGCGCACTTTTTGGAATGGAGGCGCATTTTCGATTACCTACCTACATAGGAGGCAGCATGATTCGATGGACTTTTCTCGCGACGATTGCATTTGCAGTGCTGGGAGCGTCATGGACTCCGATCGCGTCTGCCCAGGCGCCCGACGCACCGGCGATCGAACCGCAGCAGCAGGCTTCGTCGTACAGTGACGCGGAGCTGAAGTCTTTCGCGTTGGCTGCGATCAACGTGGTGCGAATCAGGAATCTCTACCTTCCGCAGCTCGAGTCGGCGCAGACGCCGGAGCAGGAACAGGAAGTTCGAAAGGCGGCGACCGACGAGATGGTGCAGGCCAACGAGAGCGAGGGTGTTACGGTGGATCAATACACCGAGATTTCCAAACAAGTGCGGGAAAGTTCCGAGATAGCGAAGCGGGTGCAGGAGCACCTCAGGGACGCCACCAAGTAACGGGTTGCCGGCGGGGGCGCGCGGCTAACGGACCCCTCCGTCCGGTCAAATCTCTGCAAGGTTCGCCGATGATGGGTGCACTCAACGAAGTTTTCGAAGTCCGTGAGATCCACGATGGGCCTCGGCGCCGGTGGTTTCGGTCCGACGACCTTGATCTGATCGTCTGGTCCGATGAGTCGGGTATGCCGAAGGGCTTCCAGATCCGCTACGACAAATCCCGCTCCAAGCACACCTTGACTTGGTTGCCCGAGTTCGGGTTCCTCCACACCGCTGTCGACGATGGCGAGGATGTCGGCTTCAGGCACAAGGAGCCCCCCATCCTTGTTGCCGACAGTCAGTTCGACGCCAATCGCGTCAGCGACCGGTTCGCCGGCGCGAGCGCCCAGATGCCTCCCGAGATCGTCGGCGTCGATACCAAGCTCAGACAGCACCCCGACTATGTTCCGCGGGCAGAAACGAACGGTGGAGCACGAGCGACCGCCGCTCCGCCGTCCGGCACCCACGAAGCGCCGCCGAACACGAGGGGTGGCGAGCACAGCCGCGATTCGGGAGAGTTCCCGGTAGGCTGGATCCCCATTATCGTGCCGATGCTCGCCGTGTTGATGGCGGTCATCGTTTACTTCATTCTTGGCGCGGTCCTCTGAGAATCGCGTCGCAGACATGGTCACGCTCGGGGGGGCGCTGCGGGGTTGAACGGGACGAACCCGCCAAGTGCGTGCCGACAGATGGAGGAGTAATTGATGCCATCGAAAAGAATCCTCGCGTTGGTATTGGCAGGAGGCGAGGGCACTCGTCTTTATCCGTTGACCGCCGAGCACACGAAAGCTGCATTGCCGTTCGCGGGTAGTCACCGTATCGTCGATTTTGTCCTCGGCAATCTGGTCAACTCCAGGATTTCTCCCATCTATGTTCTGGCCCAGCACAAGCCGCAGTCGCTGATCGAGCATCTCCGCCGGGTGTGGGGCCTGTACTACCCAAACGGTGAGTACTCTTTGGACGTGCTGCTTCCGAAGAGCAGTCCCAGTGGAGGCCACTTCGCAGGGACGGCCGATGCCGTCTATCAGAACCTCCACCTCATCGATCGGCATCGGCCAGACTTGGTTGCGGTATTTGCAGCCGACCACGTCTACCGCATGGATGTGCGGCAGATGGAGCGGTTCCACACGGCGCGTAGTGGTGCCGAGGTGAGCGTCGCAGCGGTGCCGGTGCGGCTAGGGACGGCCTGTCGGTTCGGCGTCATAGTCGCCGGCGCGGACGCTCGAATCCAGGACTTCCAGGAGAAGCCGAAGCAGCCCGCCCCGATTCCCACCATGCCTAGCCATGCCTACGCCTCCATGGGCAACTATCTGTTCGAGCCGAACGTGTTGGTCACTGCGCTCGAAGAGGCCCACGGGCGCGGTGAGCATGACTTCGGGCACCATCTCTTGCCTCGCCTGTCTCGCAGTCACCGGGTCTATGCGTACGACTTCGCCAGCAATCGCGTTCCGGGTATCCAGCCCTATGAAGAGCGCGGCTACTGGCGGGACATTGGGACGATCGAATCCTATCAAGAGGCTCAAGCAGATGTCGCCGGGCGGCGGCCGCGCTTCGAGCTGCACAACCCACAATGGCCTATTCGCGGTTACCGAAATTTCAGTGGAAAAAATGACGGTTCGAAAGCCGCGCCCATCTAGAAGTGGTTGAGAATGAGGGGGACCACCCGGCCCTCGGTCATCCGCATCGGCGTGGCGGTGGAGCGGCATGCCGGCGGCGGCCAGACCGTGCGCGCGCTCACCTGCCTGCCCGCATTGGTGGGCGCGTGGCGCGACGTCGGCGGCGGCATCCTGCAGCTCCCCATCTGGGCCTTCCCGGTGAAATGGGACAACTTGATGCGCCCGGACTGGATCAAGCCCGGCACGCGCGTGCTGAACCAGTGGAAGCTGGGTGCTGCGCTCACCGGCGAGCTGAAGCTCGATCCGCCCATCCAATCGCTGTTCGTGTACAACGCCAACCCGGCGGTGGTCGCGCCGGAGCAGGAGAAGATCCTGCAGGGCCTCGCGCGCGATGATCTGTTAACGGTGGTGAGCGAGCATTTCGTCACCGGCACCGCGCGCTACGCTGACATCGTCCTGCCCGCCACCACCCAGATGGAGCAGGACGAGATCATGTTCTCCTGGTCGTACAACCATCAGGCCATTCCGCCCCAGGGCGAAGCGGTGCCCAACACCGAGCTGTTCCGGCGGCTTGCCAAGGCGATGGGCTTCGACGATCCGTTTTTCCGGCGCGGCGACGCGCAGATGGCCTTGGATGCGATGGACTGGGCGAACCCCGCGATGGAGGGCATCACCATGGAACGGCTCCAGCGCGACGGCTACGCGCGGCTGAAAGTGGGGACGCCCGATACCTACGCCCCGCACGCCAAGGGCAACTTTCCCACCCCGTCGGGCAAGGTGGAGCTGAAGGCATCGATGGCCGCGGGCGGCAACTTCGTCCTGCCGCTGTTCCGCCAGGGTTCCAACGAGTTCCAGGACGGCAGCCCGGTGGACCCGCTGCCGGGCTTCATCCCGCCGCAGGAATCGCCCGACACCAACGGCGCGCTCGCGGCCAGGTACCCGCTCAGCATTCTCACGCCCAAGAGCCACGCGTTTCTGAACTCCGGCTACGCCAATATCGCCCGCCAGCTCGGCAACGCCGGCGAGCAGTGCATCACCCTGCACCCGGCGGATGCGCGCTCGCGCGGCATCGCCGAGGGCGAGCTGGTGGAAGTGTTCAACGATCGCGGCCGCTTCCAGGCCGAAGCGCAGGTGAGCGACGAGGTGCGCCCAGGCGTGGTGGTGGCGCCGCTCGGTTACTGGCCGTCGAGCTCGCCCAACGGCCGCTCGGCCAACGTCGTCAACTCGTCACGCTACGCCGATCTGGGCCGCGCGCCGACGTTCTCCGACACGCTGGTGGAGGTGCGGCGGGTGCAGGGGTAGGGCTTCGACAGGCTGCTAAGCAGCCACGTGGCCGGCGCGGAAATCGTTACCCGCGCGGTCGATGCCGCGCACCAGCCAGATCGGGCGCGAGGCATAGTCCACGACCTGCGTGTCGGTCAGGTGCGTCGGCGGTATGGAGCGGTCGAACAGGGACGTGGCGGGCATATAGCGGATCGCCCAGCCGGCGCGGCGCTTGGCCGAGCGATTCGCGTTCGACCCGTGGATGATGTTCACGTGATGCAGCGAGACCTGCCCCGCCTGCAGCTCGACATTCTCGGCCATCGACTCGTCGATTTCGTCCTCGATGCCCTGGTTGAGAGCGAGCGCCGCCTCGTGGGACACGCCGTGCTTCAGCAGTCCGCGCTTGTGGCTTCCTGGAACCACGCGCAGGCAGCCGTTCTCCACGGTCGACGGATCGATCGCCACCCACACCGTGACCGAGGCCAGCGGGCGAATGGGCCAATACTGGCCGTCCTGATGCCAGGGAATGGCCATGCCGTCGCCGGCGGGCTTGCAGAACACCTGGCTGCCCCAATGGATGATGTCGGGACCGATCACGCCCTCGACCAGATCGAGCAGATAGGGATCGTGGGCGCATTCCAGCAGGATCTCGTTGCCCCGCACGCCCGACGTGGTGTTGCCACCGGACTTGACGTGGGCGCCCACCAGCTGCTCGGGACGAACATTCGGGTTGTCGTCCAGCAGCCGCTGCACGCCTTGGCGCATGCGGGTGAACAGCCGCTCCGGCAGTGGCGTCCGGGGGGTCACATAGCCGTTGGCCTCGTACGCCCGGCGATCGGCTTCGCTCAGCGTCACCATAGGAATACCTCCTGGAAGAAAGGCGGTCGGAATCATATCGGTTGTCCCCGGAAGCTACAACCGCGTCGCCGCCCTCCGTACCCGCTCTCGAGCCGTCCCCTGGTGATGCCGAATGCCCTGGATCAGCGCAGAAGAGTGAAGAGCGCCGCGGGCCTTGTGGGGAATGCGGCAGATGGCTAAGCTTCAGTGGCATGGGCGAGTTCCGTCAATCCGTCCACTTCACCTCCAGTTTCGACGGCGTGAGGCTGGCGTACGCCACCTGCGGCCGCGGCCATCCGCTGGTGCGCGTGCCCACCTGGATCAGCCACGTCGAGCACGACTGGCACAGCCTGGTGATGCGGCACCTGGTCGTCGAGATGGCGAGCCGGCACAAACTGATGAACTACGACTGTCGAGGCGTCGGGATGTCGGAACGCGATGTGACCGACAGTGCCGGAGGGGACGGCAGAGCAGTGGCGCTGGTTCACCGACATGATGCGCAGGGCGACCTCGCCGCAAACCGCCCTGCGCATGCTGCGCCTGTGGCAGACGATCGACGTGAGCGACCTCGCTCGGCAGGTGCGCTGCCCGACGCTAGTGCTGCACGCACAGCGCGACGCGATCGTGCCGTACGAGGAAGGCAAGTTGATGGCGTCGCTGATCCCGGACGCCGAGTTCGTCACCCTGGATAGCGCGAACCATGTGATCCTCGAAGAGGAGCCGGCCTGGCCGCATCTGCTGGCCGAGCTGCGCCGCTTTCTCCCCGCGCTGGAGACGGCCGAGAGCGCCGACCCGAGCGGCGGATTTGGCGATCTGACCGAACGCGAGCGCGAGGTGCTGGACCTGATCGCGCAAGGGCTCGGCAACGACGACATCGGGCAACGGCTCGCGATCAGCCCGAAGACGGTGCGCAACCACATCACGAACATCTTCGGCAAGCTCGGCGCGACGACCCGGGCGCAGGTGATCGTGCGCGCCCAACGGCTGCTGGGCTGGCTGCCGAACGCCGAGGGGTTGGTGCTCCCAGGAGCGACGCATCTGTTGCACGTGCAGAACCCGCGCGGAATGGCGGAAGCCTTGGCTTCCTTCTTCGCGCGCCACCCGATGGTGGCGGGTGCGCCTTGATTGGACTCGGCGGCTTGGGGCGACGACGTTCGCAACCGGCGCCTGAAGCTGCTACGAGCCGACCGTCGCGTCGGAGAGGAACGCGCGGTCCTCACCTTTGATGGAGCGCGTCTTTCCAGTGACGGTGAACTTGGCAGTAGACCGGATGTCGCTCGAACTGCCCGCGCTCACCTCCACCGGACCGGGCTCCATGACCAGGTCGCCAGAGAGCCCCGTGTAGGCGAGCAGGCCCATCGGCACCACGAACGTGACGGTCTTCGATGCACCGGGCTCCAGGTCGACCCGGGCGAACCCGATGAGCTGTGCTGCGCAGGGAGCGTCACGCCGGTGGCCGTGTCGGCGGCGTAGAGCTGCACGACCTCGGTCCCGCGCCGCGTACCTGTGTTGGTGATGGTTAGAGACACCCGGAGTTCGCCACCCACGTCGACGGTATCGCGCTCGGGCTTCAGCGGGCCGTAGTCGAACGTCGTGTAACTCAAGCCGTGACCGAAGGCGAAGAGCGGCGTGGACGGCATGTCGAGGTAGCCTTTGTGGATATCGGCGGCAGTCCGCCGGTAGCCGCTGTCCCATTTCTGGGCGTGGTGGACCGGCATCTGCCCGACGTGCCGCGGAAGCGTGAACGGTAGTTTCCCTCCGGGGTTCGTGGCGCCGAAGATGGCGTCGGCGAGCGCGATCGCCCGGTGCGGTCCGCCGTAGTAATCGGTGAGGACCGCGGGCAGCTTGTCGATCACGGAAGCGAGGGCGTACGGACCTCCCATCGAGATGACCGTGATGGTCGGCTTGCCGAGCGCGGTCACGGCGTTGATCAGCTCCACCTGCTGCGGGGGGAGGTCCTTGTTCGCCGTGTCGGAGCCTTCTCCTTCGGTGCGCTCGTTGGACCATGCCGATCGGCCGCCGACGACGAGGATGACGACGTCGGCATTCCGGGCTGCAGCGACTGCGGCCGGAATGTCGGTCGGCTCGGAGGGAACAACGCCGGCGCCCGCGACGGCGGTCACCTCGGCCTTCGGCAGGAGTTGTCGCACCGCCTCGGCAAGGGATACCGCCGAGTAGTTGGACTTGAGGTACTCCCTGCGATCGATCTTGAATACAGGCGCCAGCTCGGCCGCGACCGCGGCTTTCCCCTCGGGCGGCGCGCCGCCGCCGAGGTCGACCCCTGCCATCGCAATATCACCACCGGTGGCCTTTGCGTGCATCATCTTCAGTGCGGACGGATTAGGTGTAGGTCGTGATACCGGCGCCGCGACCGTGGTGCAGAAGATCCGGGCCGAGTGCCCGGGCGTCGCTTGGAAGGACAGCTATGCCACCCTCGGGCGGTTTGACGTGGTGGATATTGTCGAAGCCAGCGACGTCAAGCAGATCGAGAAAGCGGCAATGATCATACGCGCGTACGGGCATTCCACTACGGAGACCCTGCCAGGGACACCGTGGAAAGAGTTCCTCGACCCGCTTTAGAGCGGCCCGGCGGTTGGGCAACTCCGGCCGCCGGATGATACCTGGAGCGCCTGAGGCGATGAGGGCGCGATCCATGAGGCGCGATGGCGCGATGCTGAGGAGGTGACGCAGCGGGCTCACGGTTCGCCCCAGAGGGGCTTCGCTAGGGTTTCGCCGAACGCCCGGAACATCACGTTGAAGCTGATGCTGATCCGCTCCGTCCTGCTGCGATTGGCGTCGACCGAGTGCGGCAGCCACGAGGGAAACAGCAGCAGCGAGCCCGGCGTCACGGTTACCACCACCTGATCCGTGTTTTGCGCGCTGAGCTGCTTGACCGGGGGCCGCAGGACCGCGGTCTGCGGCCGTGGGTCATGCAAGTTGACGGTGTCCGCGCCGGCCTGGACCTGCGCGTAATAGACGCCGCTCAGGAAGTTGTTGGGATGCGAGTGCATGCGATGCGATGCGCCTGGGGCGTTGACGGTCGCCCAGCAGCCGGTAATCTGAAACGCGTCGCAGCCGATGTGCAGGAAGCGCAGGATGTGCCGCGTGGTCGTCTCGACGCTGGACACCAGCTGGCTCAGCTCCTCGCGCTCGTGGAGCGCGACGGAGGACTGCCAGCTCTCGCCTGCCGTGGGCACGCGCTTTCCCCGCAGTTCGCGCAGAAACGGCAGCACTCGGGCGTTGATCGGTTCGTACACCGCGCGTTCCAATTCGATCCTCCAGACCAGCGTCGGGAAGAGGGAGTAGACGTCGGAACGCTCGATTCCCGGGGATTCGGCCATCTGCGCGGCCGGCACACGTCCAGGCGCCCCAGTCAGGGCAGCCGCCAACGGCAGGAGCAGCGCTCCATCAGCTCACCGACAGACGACGTGCCGCGGAGCGTGGGCTGCAGCCCAGCGCACACTGGATGAGTCAGTGCGGGGCGCAGAAGTGCGCGCGCCCGGCTCCTTCGCACAACTTCATGTACTGGGTGGAGGCCATGTGCACCAGGTCCACATGGCTGCCGCCCTCGAAGTACAGCTCGGGTTGCCGCGTCAGTTCCTCGTCCACGATCATGGGCACGCCGTAAGCCGTGCCGAGCGGAGGGATCGCTCCCATGTCGCAGTCCTTGAACACCTCCATCACCTCGCGCTCCGTGGCCAGGCCGACGGTGCGTCCGAGCTGCTCGCGCAGCATTCCGAGGTGCACCTGTTCGCTCGCCGGCAGCACGGCCATCAGATAGCCGGCGTCGTCTTCAAGCAATACGGCTTTAGCCAGCTGGTGGGCCGAGATATGGGCGACACGGGCCGTCTCCAGACTGGAGCCGGTGCGGTAATGGGGAAGGATGTGATAGGGAACCTGCAGCTGTCTCAGGTACTTGTCGACGGTCATCGCGATAGACATGGACGCCTCCATGAGGATGGTCCCGATAGGACCTACTATAGACCTGCGGGCGCAAATTGCCAGTGTCCGCGCCAATCCTGCGCGCGATGCCCCCGGCAATCGAATCGAACCCTGCGTGCGCCTCGTTTCCGGACAGCGAGGTGAGTGTGGACAGCACCAGCGCCGCTCGCGCCGCTCTGAATTGCGGTCAATGCTTCCCCGATCGCGCCGTGGTTGGGTGAAAAGGCCACCTCGTATTCGTGCAAGACCGCACCGAGTGCGCATCCGCTGACGAGGCGTTCCGGTTCCAACTTGCTCGCCACGTACGTGACCCAACCGATGCAACCGCGACTCGTCATCCCCCGCGCCGGCCATGACCACGGCTCCTCTGGTCGGCCAAGAATGTGAGGCTAGGGTTTTGCGACCCAAGCGATGCAGTAGGCGTTTGGGCTGATGGAACCGTCCACGATTTTACAGCTACCGTTGTCCTTTGGTTTCTTGCCGGGAACGAATTGAAGACAATTACTGCATTGCTTGTTTCCGTTGGGTTTTTCCTGATACTGCATAGCTACTTTCGTGGCCTTTGCTTGTCCAAAGGCCGGCATGCATGTAACCAATCCTGGAATTGTCGCGCCCGCCAGAAGGACAACACCCTTCACGAATGAACGGCGAGAAACGCTTTGGCAATCACACATTTGTAGCACCTCCGCGCGAGATTGAAACTCCCTCAACCAAGGCCAGCCGGCTCACGCGAACTGCTGCGCTTCGACACTCTACGTTACTAGTGTGTGGGTCACCTTAACGTGCAGCGTAAGCCTTCAAGACGAAACCAAAGGCAACGGCCGGCTGGCCTGGTGAGGCTTTCCGTCTTCGTCGGCAATCGTTATTCGGTTGACCTCCGGTCTTTCTTCTGGTTCCTTCAGCGCCTGCTTCGCTATGGCCAGTTACCTGGTTTCGCAGCCGGTTCGGGTCAGGTGCCGACCCCTCTGCGCGGCGTGACTTCTTGGGTCGTGGTCAAGCAGCGAAATTCGATCAAGCAATTGTTAGGGAAGCCGGCAGGTCGAGCCCTAGGGCCCAGTGGTTCAGAAGTATCGCAATGCTCGCAAAGTGGCCGGTTTCAGCCAGTCGAGTTCAAAGACGGCCTGACGCCGCGTGTCGGATCACATCCGGATTTGCCACCTCCTCAGACGCGCCAGGACGCCCTACGGCAGGCGCAGTGCGTCTCCTTCCTTGCTATGCCACGCGTGTCCTGCGCCCGTCTGGCTGGACGGTGCGGGAGTATTGAGCGCGCCGTCCATCAGCCGAAACAGAACTCATCTTTAGCGCTGTTACTGTCGCAGAACGCTCCAGGGCATACGTGCAATCAAGGGCTTGTTGGCTGCCACCGGATTTCAGATCCCTTCTTGATTACCAATGCCAGCGGCCTTGGGGTCCAGATCTGGTACGTAGAACTGAACCGTGTTCCGCCCCAAGCCCTTCGCCTGATACATCGCCAGGTCAGCCTTTCGGAGCAGCGTGGACGCCGCGTCGCCGTCGCGTGGATAGAGCGCCACGCCGATGCTGCCCGTCACAGGTACTTCCTGGCCCTCGATCACCAGCGGTTCGGCCAGCGCCTCCTGCATTCTGGCCGCGACTTCCTCCACCTCCTCTGGCTTTTCCACATCCTCCAGGAGCACAACAAATTCGTCTCCACCATGGCGCGCGATCATGTCTACCTCGCGAAGGCATCCCGACAAGCGGGTTGCGACTTCCCGCAGCATGTTGTCGCCAGCGGCATGCCCTAGGCCATCGTTGACCGCCTTGAACCGGTCAAGGTCCAGGAAGAGCAAGGCGAGCAGGCGGCCGGATCGCCGGGAGACCGCGATGGCATGTTCAGCGCGCTCCTGTAGGAGCGCGCGATTAGGAAGCCCGGTCAGTGGATCGTGGGTAGCAATGAAGTTGAGATGCTCTTGGCGATCCCGAAGCGCGGCCTCCGCTTGAATCGCTTTGCCGAGCTGGACATTTTTCTGCCTGAGCTCTTCCTCCAAGCGCTTGCGCTCAGTGATGTCGGTGACAATGCCTCCAACTGCAGTGACCTGCCCCCGGCTGTCGAGCAGAGGGAACTTGTGAACGATGCTGGTGTGCAAGAGACCATCGCCGTAAGGAGCAGTCTCCTCGGCCTCGATTCCGACGCCTGTCGCAAGCACCTTGGCGTCGTTCGCTCGGAACTGCGCTGCGAGTTCAGCTGAGAAGATCTCAAAGTCGGTGTGGGAAATGATGTCCTTGCTCTCCAACCCAAAGGCCTGCTCGAACCGCTCGTTGACATACAGGTAGCGGCCCTCCAGATCTTTGATGAACATAAGGGAAGGGCTGTGGTTCATGAATGCTAGCAGCCGCGCATTGCGCTCCTCGCTCTGCCGCAAGCGCTCGTCTTCGCGCATGCTCTTCGGTTTCAAGCTCTGCTGCTTCTTTGCCATTGTGGCCTCTTTCCTTTCCCGCAGGCGTCCCGGGGGACTCCTCAGGGGCCCAGCGCCAGGCACATCAACGATGGCAAATCGTGACCCAATGCCGCCGCTGAACGCGCCTTCTCAACAAGC
>Ga0105106_10002095_pt1 | contig 14364 bp, 10 predicted proteins | sample PPLLaktember2015_5_FD_79109 | JGI IMG/M metagenome (GOLD analysis project Ga0105106, IMG submission 79109) | Freshwater sediment microbial communities from Prairie Pothole Lake near Jamestown, North Dakota, USA - PPLs Lake P8 Core (1) Depth... | ecosystem: Environmental > Aquatic > Freshwater >...
CTATGCCGGGATGAACGAGACCTACCTCGGCCGGTTCGGTGGAGAGCCGCCGGTGCGCACGACCATCGCGGCGGCAGGGGGGATTCCGGGGGATTCGCTCGTGGAGATCGATTGCATTGCAGCCATCTAGCTGGTAGCGGGTAGGTAGCGGGTAGCTGGCAGTCGGTAGGTTTGCTCGGCTACCGGCTACTGGCTACCGGCTACCGGCCCAGTTACTCCTGCTTCAACAGCATTACCGATCGACGCGGCCTGCCATTCTCGCTGTCAATCCGAAAAATTTGCATATAACCGGCGTAAAGAAGTCGGATTCAGGCGCAATTCGAGGTATAGTCTGCCGCCTTTTAGGCCGACAACTGAAGCAGGACCAGTGGATGCAGAGGTATGACAGCCGCGTCAGGTGGATGGCGGGCGCCGGAACCCTGGAGATGATCTGGCACGTTGCGGCCTCGTTCTTCATCCTCGCGTCGCCTTTCCTGGCCTTTCTGAAGCGCTACGACTATTCCTACGTTCGCATCGAGGCTCTGCTGTGTTTTGGCGTCATCGCGGCGACGGCAGTAATCGCAGGAATCCTGGCGAGTCGATGGAAAGGCGCCATACCAATCACGCTTGCCGCGATGATCACGTTGTTCATCGATGTGCAATCCGGCGTCATGACCAACGCATACGCTCTCCTCGCCGCGTTCATCGTGCTTTGGGCCGCACTCGCCCCCTTCAGGGCGTATGCAACGCGAGTACTGGCAATCGCTGGCGCCGTCACGTTTGTCGCGACGCAGCTGGTGCCGGTGTCAGCTGACGAGGAACACTCATTCGCCGGGGCGCGGGCTTCGGGCTCGGCCAGGCTTCCGGTGATCGTGCAGATTGTGCTCGACGAACACATCGGCATAGAAGGGATACCGCAGGATGCCGGCGGAACCGAGCTCGCCAACGAGCTGCGGCAATTCTACGATCGGCGCCGTTTCGTGTTGTTCGGTGGCGCGTACAGCGAATACTTCGATACGTTCCGATCGATAGCGCACGAACTGAATTTCTCGCCGGGCCGCCATGTGGCCGACCTGTACTCGCAGGACGGGAAGAGCCACGCCTGGACGCTGAGGCGCAACGCCTACTTTCAGAAACTTGTACGAGACGGTTACGCCGTTACCGTGTACGAGTCGACGTTTCTCGACGTCTGTGGTGACGAGCAAGGGCTCGCGCGGTGCGAATCGTACGACCATGCAGGTCTTCTGGAGCTGCAGTCGGCCTCGTTAGCCGCCGCCGACAAGGCCTCGGTGGTTCTGGACCTTTATCTGGTCCGCACCCGTCTGTACCGTGAGCTCGCGTTTCAGTACAGGCGAGTCCGGTCGAACCTTCTGAAGAAGGGGATTCGGTTGCCGGTTTGGCACAACAAGGCGAACACGGTCAGCCCGCTCGTCACAATGAAGACGATGCGGCGTCTCGCACGCGAGGTCGCCACCGCGTCACCCGGCGACTACATCTTCGCGCACCTGCTCCTTCCGCACGCACCCTACCTGTTCGACGCGCACTGCAACCTGCTGCCATCGGATGAGTGGCTGACGAGAACTTCTGCACGAGCCTCCTACGGAACGATGAATACCGCCGGGAGCAGGAACCGACGATACGGCCGCTACGCCGAGCAGGTTCGTTGTGTCTACAGACAGCTCGACGAGATTCTGGATGGCTTGCCTTCAAATCTCAAAGAGGACGCCATCTTCATTGTCCAGGGAGATCATGGGTCGCGGATTGCCATCTCCGACCCCGATTCGCTGCCCGAACGACCGTCGGTCGAACCGAGGGACTACGTGGACAGCTACTCGACGTTGTTTGCAGTGCGGGCGCCGAAACTGGCTCCGGGCTATGACGAGCGCCCGGTCTCGATCGCGTGTCTGCTGAAGGCACTCGACGAGGCTGACTACGGGAACACTGCAGGTATCGCGGCATGTTCGTCAGAGCCAGCAGTCTTTCTTGCAGACCGGAACGGGCAACTCGCGCCGTGGCCGTTGGTCGGGTTCGACTAGTGGCCACTGGACTAGTCCAGCGAGCCGCTAACAGAAGATCAGAAGATCAGAAGATAGAGAACATTAAAGCGCGAACTTGGTAGCGGAGAGATTGCGTTTCTTGTACCTGTCTGGATGATCGAGTCGTCTCAATCCTGCTCTGAGCGACGGCACGTTAAAGTTGATGAGCAGTCCCACCGGGCATCCGCTGAGCTTCAGATAGGTAATTACCTGAGCCAGATGAACAGGATTAATCTGTTCAGTCGCTTTCAATTCGACGATAACGCAGTTCTCGACGAGCAGGTCGACCTTGAGCACACTACCGATGCTGTGGGTCTTGTACTGGAGGGCAACGCGGCGCCCGCTCTCCACTCGAAGAGAACGTTCTCCGAGTTCGATGGGAAGGCACTCTTGATATACCGATTCCAGAAGTCCCGGCCCTAGAACCCGGTGTACTTCGATCGCGCAGCCGATGACTTTCTTCGCGATCCGGTCGGCGTCCGGAACGTCTGAAATCGCAGATCGTTGCGTAGCACAAATCGATCCGCAACGATTCGCGGCTGCTGCTGCAGTATTGCGGCGCTGCGTTGCATAAATCGCACACGCAGCATTTCTGCGGCATCGCAGAAAATGCCGAACCGTCTGCTTCGCCTCATTTTTTGATCTTCTAATCTTCTGACCTTCTGATCTTCTGATCTTCTGTAGAGGGACAGCCTCAGTTCCACTTCAGATCCCGCGTCATGACGCCCAACCGGCGTCCGTCGCCGCGCGGGCGCCACATCGGATCGACGCGCATGACGACCCACTCGGCGTCGCGTTTGGCATCGGCCGGCCGCGGGCCGAATTGATACGACAGCGTGTGCCATTCGTGGTCGCTCAGCTTGCGCGTGTCGATCACCTTGCCGCGGATCTCGATGGTGAGCGTCTGCGGCGTCGGCGCGGCCGAACGCACCGTCAGCTCGAAGCCTTTGGCGTCGGGAGGGGCGTGCAGATACGCGGTTGGCCCGCTCCAGCGGAACGTGACGCCGGGGCCGCCGCGCTCGGGACGGTAGAAGCCCCGCGAGCGCCCGCCGATGTCGATGCCGGGCGCGTAGATGGGTTCCTCGGTCTTCCACGCGTTGCCGTCGATCATCGAGCCGTTGATCGTGAACACATCCATGTGCGGGAAGTGATCGGCGTACCAGTCCGAGCTGCTCCATGGGTAGACGGCGAACGAGCGTGGCCGCGGCGCGCTTTCGTCCAGCTTCATCGCCGGGGCGCCCGCGAACGGGCTTTTCAGACCCATGGTGTCGACGATGGTCGCCGGAATGTCGGTAATCGATGTCGGCGCCTGCGAGACACGGATGGGACCGGTGCTGTGCGGCGGCTTCACCACGAGCAGGGCGAGCGCGCTGCCCGCCAGGTTAGAGAGAGGGCCGCCGAAGATGTCGCGATCGCCGGTGAAGCCGTCCGGAGGCAGCGCGACGCCGTGATCGGACGAGATGATCACCATGCTGCTGTCGTAGAGGCCAAGCTCGCGCAGCTTGTCGAGAAATTCGCCCACGCGCTTGATGGCGCACCGCGCCTGGCCCGAGTAGAGTTCGCGCGACGCGCGCTTCACTCCGATGTACTTGCAGTCGGCGTCGAGCGTCATCGGCCAGTGCGGGACGCCGACGTGCACGTACTTATAGAGCGGCCGGTCGTGTCCGACGTGCAGCCTCGGTGTGAAGTCGCGCAGGAACGCCTCGCCGTTGACGGGCAGATGCCGCCGCCCGGCGGTGTCGGCGTTTTCGCGGCCGAACATGTTCTGCAGGCGCCACGACTGCCCGTTGTAAATCGCGGGCTTCAGCAGATGCGGCGAATGGCGGAAGAGCGACAGATCGGCCAGTTGCCACGCTGTGAACCGCACGTAGGCCGCGTAGGTGACATACGGCGTCGGCAACCTGTAATAGTTGGTCGCAGAGGCCTTGTCGAACTGGAGGCCGGAGATGGCGTCGACCTGGTACCCCTGCGATCGCATGACGCCGAAAATCGATCCGCGCTTGAAGTGCCGGTTCATGAACCGGCGCATCGGCTCCTGGTTGCGATACGCCTGTCCCGTCAGCATGGCGGGAATGCTGACAATCGTGGTCGGAAACGCGCCGGAGTGGTTGGCGAAGAAGGTGAACCCCGAAAAGCGCCGGTCCATCGCGCCGCGATCGGACTCGACGATGTCGAGGAAAACGTCGGACTGGAAGCCGTCGAGCACGAAATGAAACACGTTCTGCTTCGACGAGACCTCGAAGATGGCGTCGGGAGGGCCCTCCCATTTCGCGCGCGCTTCAGGGTCGGCCCTTGCAGCCGTGACGCCAAGAAGGACAACCTGCAGGGCGACGAGGGTGCGGCTCGCGAACACGGCCGTCGCGAACAACGTGCGCGCGAAGGCGATCAAGAGCACCGGCACGGCCACCCACAGCACCGGCTCGTACCGGTTCCGCCACGCGTGGCTGCTCCAGTCGATCTCCTCGCCGTTCAGGACCCCGTAATCGGCAACGATGAGGTTGCCCTGTATCCAAAAGACAATGCCGATACCCACGAGACCGGCCACGTAGGATCGGTACAGTCTCTCGGGCAGAACCAGGGCGACGAGAATCAGGGCCGCGGCGATTCCCAGAATCAACGGCGCCAGGTGGACGATGATGTTCCAGAAGGGCGCGCTGAACTCCTGCTGGTTGCCCATGTACAGTGTGTGAGGGCCGAACAGGAACAGCTGCAGCGGTGGAAACAGCGCAGGGAAGAGGACGGTGAAGGCGCGACGCCATCGCGAATCGGGCATTCTTTTAGTGGCGGATTATAGCGTGGAGCATGCGACCGCCGTCATACCATTCCCTGATAAGGATTTGGCGGTTTCAGAACGTTTCAGAACTATTCAACGCCGGGACAAAGATCCCCGGATGTAATTGAGGAAAAACCCCGATAATAGGAAGGTCCGTGACGACTATGCGATGGGTGTGGGCCGCGGCCGGCGGCGTACTGCTTTGTGCGTCCATTTTCAGCGCTCCGGCGGCTTCGCAGGCCCCAACCCAGGAGCCGGCGCCGACCGGTGTCGATTCGCACGCCGCCCTGGTGAACCAGACGTGTCTGAGTTGCCATAACGACAAGGCGAGAATCGGCGGACTCTCTCTGCAGGGTTTGAGTCTCGCCGACGTTCCAGCCAACGCCGCGGTCTGGGAGAAGGTCATTCGGAAAGTCCAATCGGGCGCCATGCCACCGGTCACTGCGCGAACCCGTCCCGAGCCCGCCGCGGCGACCGCCCTTGTCGCGTTTCTGGAAACCACGCTCGATCAAGCGGCGGCCGCCAAACCAAACCCCGGGCGGCCGGCAGTTCACCGATTGAACCGCGCCGAATACAGCAACGCGATCCGCGACCTGCTGGCGGTCGACGTCAGGCCCGGCGACTGGCTGCCGGTGGATGATTCCGGTTACGGCTTCGACAACATTGCGGACGTGCTCTCCACGTCGCCGGCGCTGCTCGAGCGATACATGATCGCGGCACGCCGTGTCAGCCGGCTGGCGATTGGCGATTTGACGTCGAAGCCGGTAGAGGAAATCTACGATGCCAGGCGCGATCCGTTGAAGGGCTCGCGCAACGAACGGCTCAGTGACGATCTGCCGTTCGATTCGCGCGCCGGCATCTCGGTGGATCACTATTTTCCGCTCGATGCCGAGTACGAGTTCGAGATCCGCTTCGTCGGGCTGCAGCCGACTGGCGACGAGGCAGAAACCTATCCTTATCGCGTCCGCCTGCCGATCAAGGCCGGGCTGCATGCGGTCGGCGTCACTTCCCCTCGCGAGAACCTGAAAATCGAAAACGAGACGCCGGGACGCGGAGGCGGTGCGGCCAATGCCGGTCGCGGCGGCGCCGTTCTGCCGGTGCCCTATCCCGTCGATATTCGACTGGACGGAAAGCGGCTGAAGCGCTTCGACTTTGCAGGGGGGGCTCCCGAGATCAATCGCCTCATCATTGGAGGTCCGTACGCCGCGACGGGTCGTGGCACCACGGCGAGCCGATCGCAGATCTTCGTCTGCCGTCCTGCCACACCGAAAGACGAGCCTGGTTGCGCGCGCGAGATTCTGTCGTCGCTCGCTCGTCGCGCGTTTCGGCGGCCTGTGACACGCGAAGACATCCAGCCGCTGCTGGCGTTCTACGAGAAGGCCCGCACGTCGCCAGGCGTGCCCGCCGGGTCCTCGGCGCAAAAGGGGGCCGACTTCGATACGGGCATACAGAAGGCGCTCGAAGCGTTGCTCGTCGCGCCGGAGTTTCTCTTCAGAGTCGAACGGGATCCCGAGCGAGCCGAAGCGGGTAAGGCCTATCGCGTCAGCGATCTCGAGCTGGCCTCGCGCCTGTCGTTCTTCTTGTGGAGCAGCATTCCCGACGATCAGTTGCTCGATCTCGCCGGGCGCGGAAGACTGAAGAACGCCGCCGTGCTGCAGCAGCAGGTGCAGCGCATGCTGGCCGACAAGCGGGCCGACGCGCTCATCTCGAATTTTGCCGGTCAGTGGCTCCACTTGAGAAACGTGGAGCAGGCCAAGCCCGATCCGTTCATCTTTCCCTTCGACGAGTTTCTGCGTCAGGCGTTCATGAAGGAGACCGAGCTTCTCGTCGCGAGCATCTTCCGCGAGGACCGCAGCCTTCTCGATCTGCTGACGGCCGACTACACGTTCGTCAACGAGCGCCTCGCAGAGCACTACGGCATTCCGAAAGTGTACGGGTCGCAATTCCGGCGTGTGACCCTGACAGATCCCAACCGGCGAGGGCTTCTGGGACAGGGAAGCATCCTGACGGTCACGTCCTATCCCAACCGGACGTCGGTGGTGCTGCGCGGCAAATGGATTCTTGAAAACCTACTGGGAACGCCGCCGCCGCCACCGCCGGCCGACGTGCCCGAGCTCAAGGCAGAGCAGAACGGGAAGAAGCTGTCGATGCGCGAACAGATGCAGGCGCATCGTGCGAATCCGGTGTGCGCGGCGTGCCACGCGCGGATGGATCCGATCGGGTTCGCGCTCGAGAATTACGACGCGGTCGGCAAGTGGCGCACCGAGGATGTTGGCGTGCCTATTGACGCCAGCGGAACCCTGCCCGACGGTACACGGTTCGAAGGACCTGCGGGACTGACCCAGATGATGCTGACGAAGTACCGCGAAGACTTCGTGCGCACCGCAACCGAGAAACTGCTGACGTATGCGTTGGGCCGCGGCGTCGAGCACTACGACAATCCGGCGATTCGGGCGATTTCACGGCAGGCGGCGCGCGACAACTACCGCATTTCGTCGTGGATTCTGGAGATCGTGAAGAGCACGCCGTTTCAAATGAGACAAGCGGGCGGAAGTTAGGGACCCGCGACCAACAATCAGGAGTCGGAGACATGATCATCACGAACAAAGCACTGCCGCGACGGACGTTCCTGCGAGGTCTGGGCACCACCCTGGCTCTGCCGCTGCTCGACTCCATGGTGCCCGCCTTCTCGACGGTGGGCGCCGCCGGCAAGCCCGTGGTGCGCCTCGGCTATGTCTACACGCCGAACGGCATCATCGGGTGCTCCGACAAGAGCCCGAAGCCGTTCATGTGGACGCCGAAGACCGTCGGCGCGAATTTCGAGTTCAGCCCGACGATGAAAGTGCTCGAGCCGTACCGCGATCATGTGAACGTCTTCAGCGGCCTCGCGCAGGTCACAGGCCGTGCGCTCGGCGACGGCCCCGGCGACCACGCCCGCGCGACGGCGACCTTTCTGACCGGTGTGCACCCGTACAAGACCGGCGGCGCCAATTTCAAACTGGGCGTTTCGGCCGACCAGATTGCGGCAAAGGAGCTCGGCAAGTTCACGCAACTCTCGTCACTCGAGCTTGGCCTCGAGCCGCAGCCCCTCGCAGGCAACTGCGACTCGGGCTACACCTGCGCCTACATGTCGATGTCGTGGCGCTCGGAGACGACGCCGGTGCCGGCAGAGCTCAACCCGCGCGCGGTGTTCGAGCGGCTGTTCGGCGACGGCGAGAGCACCGACCCGGCGGCCCGCAGGGCGCGGCTCGAAGAGCAGAAGAGCGTGCTCGATTACATCAGCGGCAGCCTGTCGCGCCTGCGCGGCGACGTTGGCACGGGCGACAAGCGCAAGCTCGACGAATACCTCGAGGCCGTTCGCGACATCGAGCGGCGTGTCGAGCGCGCCGAAGAGCAGAACGTCCTGACGCAGCTTCCGCACATGGAGCGGCCGAGCTCGGTGCCCGACCACTACGAGGAATATTCGAAGCTGATGATCGATCTCATGGTCATCGCCTGGCAGACCGACATGACGCGCGTGGCTTCTTTCATGATGGGACGCGACGGCAGCAATCGCCCGTACCGCGAGATCGGCATCTCCGACGGCCACCACTCTATTTCGCACCACCAGAACGACTTGGAGCGCGTCGAGAAGCTCATCAAGATCGACGAGCTGCACACGGCGATGTTCGCCTACATGTTGCAGCGCCTGAAGGAGACCGAGGACGGCGACGGCACGCTGCTGGATCACTCGCTCGTGCTCTTCGGCAGCAGCCTCAGCGAGTCGAACATCCACACGCACGATGATTTGCCGATCGTGCTCGCCGGCGCGGGCAACGGTCAGGTGAAAGGAAACCGGCACCTCGTCTTTCCGAAGGAAACGCCGTTGAACAACCTGCTGCTCAACATGTTCGACGTCGCCGAGGTGCCCGACGTCGAAGGGTTCGGCGACAGCACGGGAAGGTTGACGGGACTCTAGGTGCGATGGGTGCGATAGGTGCAATGGGTGCAAGGGGTGCAGCCGGCCGGGCCGTCATCGTCGCTCTCGCCCTGGCAATCTCGGTGCCCATCGGCGCCGACGAGCGAGACCTCAGCCTGATCGAAGCGATTCAGCGTCGCGATCAGAAGACTTTTGCCGCATTGCTTCGGGCCAAAGCCAATGTCAACACTGCTCAACCCGATGGCGCAACCGCGCTTGCCTGGGCGGTGCATCTGGGTCTGCGGCCCATGGCCGAAGCGCTCATCGCCGCCGGCGCAAACGTGAACGCCGTCGATGAATACGGCGAGTCGCCGCTCTCGCTGGCCGCCGCCAACGGAGACGGAGAGCTCGTGCAGCGGCTGCTGGCAGCCGGGGCCAATGCCAGGACGACGCGCTGGAACGGCGAGACTGCGCTGATGATTGCGGCTGGCGCCGGCAGCGTCGATGCCGTTCGCCAGCTCGTGCTGCGCGGTGCCGACGTGAACGCCGCCGATCCGAGACGCGGCCAGACCGCCCTGATGTGGGCCGCAGCCGAAGGACACGCCGACGTCGTGATGGCGCTCGTCGAGATTGGCGCCAACGTCAACGCGGTCTCGAAGAACGGCTTCAGCCCGCTCGTCTTTGCGGTTACGAAGAACGATGTGCCTTCGATCAGGGCGTTGCTGGCGGCCGGTGCCGATCCGAATCGGCCGCTCGCATCCGGAAGCTACCCGCTGGTTGTGGCGATGGCGTATCGGCACACCGATGCGTCAATCGCACTGCTCGAGGGAGGCGCGAACGTCAACGTTCGCGATCGTGCAGGCAACTCGCCTTTGCACCTAGCGGCCCAGCAAGGCGATTTGCCGGTCGTCAAAGAGCTGCTCGCGCGGGGCGTCGACCCGAATGTCCGCACGCCGCGTTCGCTGGCCGCCGCGAGCAGAGGCGGTGGTGGGTTTCGCCCAGGGCCGAGCGGCGAACAGACGCCTCTCATGATGGCGGCGAGAGGCGACTACGAAGAGGTGATGCGGGCGCTGGTCGCCGGCGGCGCAGACCCAACGCTCGTCGCGCAGGACGGTTCCAATCTACTCATGGCGGCAGCGGGCGGCGCGCGATTCAAGACGTTCAAGTATGCCTACGAGCTGAATCCCGACGTCACGCCGGTGACGACTCCGGCTGGCAACACGATCATGCACATAGTCGTGGCGTTGAACGGCCGCACGCAGCCCGAAGTGGTCGAAATCATGCAGTTTCTCGCCGATCGCGGCGCGAAGCTCGACGAGATGAACGCCGCAGGGCGAACGCCGATTGCGCTTGCCGATGGCCAGCCGGTGGATCTTGCGGTGGACCTGCTGACCAAGCTGCTGACCGAGCGCGGAGAAAAGCCCAAGATTCCTTCCAGGCGTTGATTGGATGATGACCCCACAGCGAGTCGCGCTTGCGGCATCCATATTCGTGTCGGCGATGACGCTCGCCGTGGGTATTGCGTTGCGGAGTGATACCGTTCGTGCGCAGGAACCCGTGAAGACCGTTGCCGATGGCGTTTTTACAGAGGCTCAGGCCGTGCGCGGCTACGCCGCCTACGATCTCGCCTGCAGCAACTGTCACCGGGCGAACCTGGCCGGCGCAGATGGTCCGGCGCTTCGCGACGAACGGTTCACCAGGAATTTCGCAGGCAAAGATCTCAAGACCCTCTATACGAAGATTGCCACGACGATGCCTCGCTCTGCCGCCGGAAGTCTCGGCGACAGCGTGTATCTCGACATCGTCGCGCACGTGCTGAAGGAGAACGGGTTTCCTGCCGGAACTCAGGAGCTGACGCTCGAGGCGCTCGGCGGCGTCCAGGTGCTGCCGGGCCGCCCGAAGCCTCCGCCTCCGGTCGGCGATTTCTCGTACGTCGAGGCCGTCGGGTGCCTGTCGCCGGGGCCTGGAAGCACATGGGTGCTCACGAATGCGACCGAGCCCGTCTCGGTCGTGGTGTCTCCGGAGTCTGCCCCCGAACGGCCAGGCGATGCTGCGACGCGGGCACTGGGTGACGAGACCTTTCATCTGCTCGACGCGATGGCGTACAGCCCGGAGCAGTACAAGGGGCACAAGATGTACGTCCGGGGCCTGCTCATCAAGCTGGCGTCCGAGCAGCGGATGACGATCAGCGCGTTCGAGACGCTCGCGCCGAGCTGCACCAAATAACAGATGCGCCTTACAGTGCTTGCCTTCGTGTTCGCTACCGCTGTCGCCGTGGTCACGGCGCAGGGGACCGATGATTCTTCGCGCGCCCCGCGCACTGTGTGGGACGGCGTGTACAGCATCGATCAGGCGCAGCGCGGCGAGGATGCGTACCGCGCGCATTGCACGAACTGCCACAGAGACGACCTGAGCGGGTACAACAGTCTGCTCCTCGGCGAGCGCTTCATGGAGAAATACCGCGAAGCCAGCCTCCATCTGTTTTTCGACAAGACGAAAAGCACGATGCCGCGCAATGCGCCAGGCACCCTGAGTGACGAAATGTATGTGGACATCGTCAGCTACGTTCTCAAGATGAACGACATGCCCGGCGGCGCCGGGGAGTTGAAGGTTGCCGATCTCACGAATGTGAAGCTGGTGGGCAAGGAGGGGCCACGACCTGTGCCCAATTTCTCCCTGGTGCAGGTTGTGGGCTGTCTCGTCCCGCGCGGCAATACCTGGGTCGTCACGAACTCGACCGAGCCGGTGCGGGCCGCGCTGCCCCAGCCCGGGCCTGAAGAGGTGGTCGTGGCAGAGAATCCGCCGTCTGGCACGGCCACATTCGAGCTGCTGTCGTCGGCGGCCTACACTCCGGCGAAGCATGCGGGTCGCGTGGTCGAGCTCAGAGGGTTTCTCATCCGGCGGCCCAAGGACAGTCGCATCAACGTGACGTCGCTCGAACCGGTCGGGCCCGAGTGCGCTCCCGCGGGCGGCCAGTAGCCGGTAGCCTGGTTTCACCACGGAGAACACAGAGAACGCAGAGAACGGAAGAACGGAAGATCAACGGGCGAAAGTCTCCCATGTGCGCTCTGTGTCCTCTGTGGTTCATAGTTCACACGACGCCGATGAGGTTCACTTCGCTGAAAACGCCGATCCTTGGCATGCTGGCGATGGTGACGCTTTTGGGCACTATCCAGAAAGTGCCGGACATCGCGCCGGAGGCAGCATTACAGGCGGCACAGCCACAGGAGCACCGCTACCTGTATGTGGGCGTGCCCGGCTCTGATGGCGACATCGTCGATCCCGGCGCGCCTGGCATTCTCGTCTTCGATATCGACAACGGTCACAAGCTCGTCCGGCGCATCCCGGTGGGGCCCATTGACGGTGCTCGTGCCGGTTCGGTCAGCAGCGGCGAGCGGGTGAGAGGTATCGCGGCCGACGTGGAGAGGCAGCGGTTGTACTTGAGCACCGTTGGACGGCTTGTCGCGTTCGACCTGGTTCGCGAGCGCGTGCTCTGGGAAAAACAGTACGCCGTCGGCTGCTGCGACCGCCTCGATCTTTCGCCCGACGGTGCCACCATCTATGCGCCGGCCTTCGGCGTGCCGAAGTGGCACGTGATCAACGCGGCCGACGGCGAGCCCGTTGCGGACATCGATGTGCAGGGATATCCGCGACAGACTGTGTATTCGCGCGATGGCACACGCGTTTTCCTGGCGGCCTGGGAGTCGCCCGTGATCTCGGTTGCCGATGCGAAGGCGCACAAGGTGACGAGAGAGGTCGGGCCGTTCGGCAATTCCGTCTGCCCATTCACCGTCAACGGCCGGGGCACGCTTGCGTTCGCGAACGTGGATGGCCTCGTCGGGTTCGAAGTGGCAGATCTGCAGACCGGCGTGGTTCTCGATCGCGTCATTGTCGAAGGTTCCGACCCGGAGGCGTGGCAGCGCTACGAGTGCCCGAGCCACGGCATCGCGCTCACGCAGGACGAACGCGAGTTGTGGATCGCCGACGGCGTCGCCAACCGCCTGCACGTCTTCGACGCCACGACGTATCCGCCGGTCCTGGCGCGGACGATTCAGCTGCAGGCTCAGCCGCGCTGGATTACGTTCGGCGCCGGTGAGCGGTTGGCGTATGCGTCGACCGGTGACGTCATCGAGGCGGCATCCGGGAAGATCGTCGCCGTGCTCGAAGACGAGCACGGAACGGCCGTGCGCAGCGAGAAGATGATCGAAGTCGATTTTTCGCGCGGGACTCCGATCCGCGCGACCCATCAAACGGCGATCGGTGGCAGGCAGTAAGCCGATTCATGGAGGCATCATGCCCAGGACCGTCTGCGATTTCGGGTTGGCCTTTGCGACAGCGACGATCCTGCTTGCAGGCGCTCCGGCAGCGCAGCGTGGGGGCCAGACGCCGTTTCAACCCCCGCCCATCGTTCAGGGCGGCCAGGTGATAACGCTCTACCCGCCGGGGTCGCCCTTTCTGAATGCGAGCCGAGCCGCCGAGCCCGAGCAGAACAACATGGCTCGCGGTGTCCCGGGCCGCATTCAAAGCATCGTCAACATCCATAACCCGTCGATCGAAGTGCATCCCGTCGATCCCGGCATCAATACCGGCACAGCGGTCATCGTGATCGCCGGAGGTGGACACAACACGCTGAACGTTGGCACCGAAGGCGCCGACCTTGTCCATTTCTTCTACAACTACGGCGTGAACACGATCATTCTGAGAAATCGATTGAGACGGGACGGCTACACCGCGCAGACAGATGCGGTCTACGACGCGCAGCAGGCGATTCGACTCCTGCGGTCGCGTGCAGGGGAATGGTCGATCGATCCGGCGAGGATCGGCGTCATGGGATTCTCGGCCGGCGCAGAGCTGGCGGCGCCCGCCGCCGTCTTTTTCGACAATTTCGACGAGGCGAACAAGAGCCAGGGAGATCCGCTCGCAGGTGTCAGCTCGCGGCCGGACTTTGCCGTTCTGATCTATCCGGGCCCGACGCCCTTCGCGCGCGATGCCGCGACGCCGGTTCCGAAGAACACGCCGCCGGTCTTTATCGCCACGGCCGGCTCGGGCGACGCCTCTCACGCGAACTGGGCGATGCAGTATTTCTCGGCGATGCTGGCAGCGCGAATTCCGAATATCGAGATGCACATTTACGGCAACGGCGTGCATGCCAATGGACTGAAAGATCGGGATGGCACGCCGTTCGGCACCTGGCATCACCGGTTCGTGGACTGGATTCGCGATCTCGGTTTCCTCGGCAAGCCCGGTGTGGAAACGAAAGCGGCGAGGGACGTGGCCGGGCACGTGCCTCCCTAGGCCACTTTTGTGGCACCATTGGGCGGCCGGGGACGTGTTCGGAAGGGGAGGCCAGCATGGCGCGCGACGCGATCAACAGACGGCAGTTCCTGCAGGCGGCGATGGCGATCGCGGCCGTGCAACGCACGGGCGCTCAAGGGGCGGACGCCAGCGAGTGGGGCGGGCCCGTTCTCGACATCCATCTCCATCTGCGGTCGACCCCGGACGGCAATATCAACCACATGAACGGCGCCGGCGTCGCGAAAGCCGTGCTGCTGGCCGGTGTGAACGCCGAGGCTCCTGCGAAAGCGGTCGAGGCGGCCTATCCGGGCCGGTTCGTGCGCTTCGCGAGCATCGACGTGTCCCAGCCCGATGCAACCGAACGCCTGCGCGCGGCGGTGAAG
>Ga0105106_10002096_pt1 | contig 14361 bp, 12 predicted proteins | sample PPLLaktember2015_5_FD_79109 | JGI IMG/M metagenome (GOLD analysis project Ga0105106, IMG submission 79109) | Freshwater sediment microbial communities from Prairie Pothole Lake near Jamestown, North Dakota, USA - PPLs Lake P8 Core (1) Depth... | ecosystem: Environmental > Aquatic > Freshwater >...
ACTTCTGCGTAACCGTCTGCCCCAACGACGCATTCATCAGGCTCCCTACCCCCGAAGGCATGGAGGTGGAGGGTCGACAGCAGTACTTCTGCCTGGCCGAGTTGTGCAACGAATGTGGCAATTGCACCACTTTCTGCCCCGAGATCGGCGAGCCCTGGCTGGTCAAGCCACGTCTCTTCCTCGACCCAGACCGGTTCGATGCCGACCCGCCATCACGGCCCGCGTTCTTGATCGAGGCCGTCGATGGTGGAATCGGGGTGATCGCGGCAGAAGGCTATGAAGACGATGTCGAACCGTTGACTGTCATCTTCAACGCCGAGGAGGACTTGCCGATCAGACCTGAGGATCTGGTCGCGCCATCCCGGGCCTGAGGACACCGGCACAGGCAGCCACTCGAGTCACCGGGTGACGAAGACATCCAGACCTCGATTGGGGTGGTAGGTCCAGACCACCGAGTACTCATCCCAGGCTGCGGTTTGCTCGCCGTCGTTACCGCTCGTCGCCACCATGCGATCTGCGATGTCGTCGGGCATATCGAGGCTATCCAGCAAACACCACACATCATCCAGCGGGATTCCAGAGTTGTCCTGATCGCCCTGATTGTTGATGCGGAGCTCGGTTCCGTCCTCGATCCGCACGTCGGCGGGGTCCTCACCCACTCCGCACGTCTCCATGGCGGCTTCGAAGGCGTCCGGTTCGGAGTCCTCGGAGGCACAGGCCGGGAGGAACGAGGCTACGAGAATCACCAGAAGGGCCCTGATGCCGAATCGGCGCTCGATCATCCTCTGACTCCTCATCGTTGTCGCCAAGGGGAAACCTAATCATCGGGACACGTTCGGCGGGCCAGACCGATGGGGCTATTTCTCGGGCCACCTCCTGACCCACGCCCCCGGGTTTGGACTGGTACCCGACCGGCTTGCCGGGTCATATCAGGGGTGGGGAGCTCATGGGCCGGTGAGCACTGGATCACCGCACATCCGTTACCGATCGAGCGGCTCGATCCTGATCGGCTCCTCGATCAGCTTCGGTTGGGGGGGACTGCCCACGGGAGCGAACCATGGGTCCTGGGCACCACCCTCCGGCGAGAACTGCCACCGCACCACCTTCTGGATCTTGACCGGATGCAGCGTGAGGCTGCCGTCCGGTGAGATATGGAACCTCACGAAGTTGTTGTAACCCTCGATGTGCTGTGCCGCGAACAACTCGTTGGTGTTGCAGCGGAAGAGGTCGGCGATGAGCAGGTACACCGCGACCAACCAGGAGCCGAGAAGACCGCCGATGCTGCCGAGGACGAGGGTGACTCCGATGAGGAGCAGGTTGTCGTCCAGATCACCCATCACACGGGCGGCAAAGAAGATCGTCACCAGGACCAACACGAGGTGGGCAAGGGCGTGACCCGTGCCGAGAACCCACCGTATGACCACGTTGGACGTCTGTGTGAAGAAGGCCAGACCTGTGATCAGCCCGATCGCCATCACAAACCCGACCGGTGCCAGCAGTCCCCCGAGCAGCTGGCTCCAGCTCATGGTCCGCAGCATGTCGGCGAAGCCCTCGTCGGTCAGCCGCAGTCCCAGGATCACACTCCATCCGATGACCAGGTAGAAAAACCCGACCAGACCCCAGAACGACCCGTTCTGCCAGGGGAGGCGCAGAACGCCGGCTCGCAGGCGACGCGAGGTGGCCTGTGACGGGTAGGCCTTGGCCAGCTTGTAGGTGGCCGGCGGAGACCTGTCGATGTCGGTCGACTCTTTCGGTGGGATCTCGAGGGAGCGCGGCAACTGATGGGTGCCGGCGAGGTAGGCGCCGCCGCCTCCAGACGTGATTCGCTGCGCGTCGCCGTCCACCGCCGAGTAACGCGCATAGTGATGCTTGTCACCGGCGATGACCAGTCTGATAACGGCGCCCCGGGGAGCAACGATGTCACGTGCCAGCAGGTCGATGTTCTCATAGGCGTCCGGCTCACCTGTGTTCGAGTCGATCCAGCTGGGTTTGGCAGAGCACAAGATGACCGAGTCGCCTGCTTCGAGTTGCGGGCCGATCACGTCCCTGAAGTAATAGAGCTGAGACGGGTCGAGATACGACTCGAACTGGATGTCGATGCCCCACAGCCACCAGCGTTGGGGCAACTGAAGCGCGAAGTAGCTGCGTCGCTGACGGGTCTGCCACCCCCCGATCTGCTCGTTCTGGCAGAAGACGCGGAGAAAGGCGGTGAGCCCGTCATACCAGTCGTGGTTGCCCGGTATGGCGAAGAGATGTGGAGAAGGGCCGCTCGGCGCAGGCATCGCCGATCGGTAGGGGCCGATCAGGCGGTTGCGGTAGTTGCGAAAGTCAGCGCTGGGGTAGACCTGGTCGCCCCCCATGATGAGGACGTCGCCTCGTCGCGTCGGGTGGGAGATGCCATCGGGCCCTTCGAGGCTCCACTCCGGCCGGGCCAGCACCGTTGCCACCGTCATCGTGGCGTCGAACCCGTCGGCGACGTCGGCGACGTAGTCGATCCAGAACTCCTCGTGGTGGGAGTAGTCCAGGGCGTCGCCGAGCGGCTGCATTCCCTGCAGCTCGCGTTTGTCGGCGTAGGCCCCGAACACCGACGAAAGCGCTACCCGCAACCATGCATTCAGCAACTCTCTGGGTGACAGCCACTCGACCATGGGCTGGGGGGTGAAACCGAGGTCAGTGGGAAGGCCCGACCTCGGGCGCGAACGGCTGGTCATCGTGTCACCCGGTGTATGGCCGGTCGAAGGTCCGGGGTCCATCGGAGACCCGTCGGATTGTGTAGGGCGCAGCCGAATCGGCCTGCGATTCTCCCACCAAGGTTCCCTGCATGCACTCGGCCGCTTCTTTCCTCTCCTGTCACGGCGCACCCGATCGCCCGCCCATCGACGGGCGTCATTGGAGGCGACCTGGCAGTGGGAGCATACAGGTCGGCCCGCCGGCGCCGGCGTTGGGTGGTGACAGCTGATGTGGCCGGTGCCGGGCAGAGGTCGTCGACTCCCCGCCGCCGAGTCTGCGCATGGGCCTGGACGCAGAGAGGGTGCTAGCTAGTGTCAGGCGCGGGAGGAGTCCACCGAAGGAGCCATCATCTCCGCGAACTCAGGTCTGGTGGGAGCACCGACGCCGGCCGGGCCGGTCGAGTACTGCGATGCGGTAGTCGTCGGCTCCGGGTTCGGGGGCTCGGTCGCCGCATTCCGCCTTGCCGAGGCAGGCCGATCGACGATCGTCCTGGAGCGCGGGCAGGCCTACCCCCCGGGGAGCTTCGCCCGAAACCCGTATGAGATGAGTCGGGCATTCTGGGAGCCCAAGGACGACCTGTACGGGCTCTTCGATGTCCGCTCGTTTCGCAAGATCGAGGCCATCGTCTCCAGTGGCCTCGGTGGCGGCTCCCTCATCTACGCCAACGTGCTCCTGCGCAAGGACGAGAGGTGGTTCGTCCACGACTCGCCGCTTCCGGGCGGCGGATACGAGCACTGGGCGATCAGCCGCGATGACCTCGAGCCCCACTACGACGCGGTGGCCACGATGCTCACTCCGCAGCCGTCGCCCTACCCGGACCTCCCCAAGAGCAGAGCCTTGCATGAGGCAGCGGGGAAGCTCGGCCTCGAGTCGTTCGCCCCCCCACTGGCGGTGACCTTTGCCCCGCCAGGTGGCGAACCGGCTCCCAAGCAGGTGATTCCGGAGCCACCGTATGGCAACATCCATGGGCTCGCCCGTCTCACCTGCCGTCTGTGCGGAGAGTGCGATATCGGGTGCAACGAAGGGTCCAAGAACACGATGGACCACACCTATCTCTCCGCGGCGAAGCACCTCGGCGCGGACATCCGCACCCTTGCCGAGGTCACTGCGATGGCACCTCTCGACGGGGGCGGCTACGAGGTCACCTACACCCAGTACGGCTCCGATCCGGTCGACGAGGGCCGGCGATCTCGAAGCAGCCGTCGGATACGGTGCTCCAATCTCCTTCTCGGCGCTGGGTCCCTGGGCACCACTTCTCTCCTCCTGCGCAACCGGGTGAGTTTCCCGGGGCTGGGCCGCGCTCTCGGCACCCGATTCAGTGGGAACGGCGACCTGCTCGCCTTCGCCATGGGCGCTCGGGCCCAAGACGGCTCCGGCCGACTGATCGATGGCAGTTACGGGCCGGTGATCACCACGGCGATCCGGGTCCCGGACGGCGCCGACAACGGTGGGAGCGGTCGCGGGTATTACATCCAGGAAGCCGGCTTCCCGGAATTCGCCAACTGGCTCATCGAGGTGACACGGGTCTCCACCTCTCTCAGGCGATCGACATCCACTGCCTGGGAGCTGCTCAAGCATCGTTTCGGGTCCAGGTTCGAGTCGACGATCTCGGCCGAAGTAGCCCGGGTGATCGGCGACGGGATGATGGGCAGCAGCGCTCTCCCGCTGCTCGGCATGGGCCGTGACGTGCCGGATGGGAAGATCACGCTGCGTGACGGCGAACTCGACATCGACTGGACTTCTGCCACATCCATGGCCTACTTCTCGTCGATGCGCGACACCATGCGCGCCATATCCGACGCTCTTCTGGCTACCTTCCACGACAGTCCGCTCTGGTGGACCAAGCGGGTGATCACCGTGCACCCCCTCGGGGGAGCACCGATGGGGCGGCATGTTCACGAGGGTGTCACCGACACTTTCGGTGAGTCATTCGGCCATCCGGGCCTCTACGTGGTCGATGGCGCCGTGATGCCCGGGCCGGTAGGGCCGAACCCGGCCCTCACCATCGCTGCACTCGCCGATCGAGGGGTAGAGCACCTCCTTTCCCAGCCCAAGGCGAAGCGCCCGGCACCGAATGCCGGGGCAGAGCCATCGCCCACCTCGTCTGCTGTCCCCGAACCCCTCATCGAGGGCGATGGTGTGCGATTCACCGAGCAGATGAAGGGTTTCCTAGCGCTCGGTGAGGTCGATCCGGTGACGGGCTGGCAACGTGCCCGTCAGTTGGGCCATCGATTCATGTTCGAGCTGACGATCACAGTCCCGGACGTGGAGCGATTCGTCGACGCCGGCGACCACCCCGGCATGGCGGAGGGCTACGTTCGGTGTGAGCTGCTTGGGGGCCGCCTACCCGTCGAGCATGGCTGGTTCAACCTCTTCGTTCCGTCGGCCGAGCAGGGCACGCGGGAGATGCGCTATCGCCTCTGGATCCGGGACCTCTCCGGTGCCCCGGTCACCATGTCCGGGTACAAGATGGTGCGCGACGACGCCGGTCTGGACGTCTGGCGCGACACTTCGACGCTCTACATCACCCTTGCGAAAGGCCACGTTCCACCGGGCGACGATGGGGAGGTGATCGGGGCCGGCGTCCTCCGCATCCTGCCCTTCGACTTCGCGAAACAGCTCACCACCTTCAAAGCCTCCGGCGAGGGGAAGCTGGGATCGCTTGCCTCATTCGGGAGGTTCTTCATGAGGTCGCTTCGAGACATCTACCTGACTCCTTCGACCCCGGCCTCACGTGGGGGTCAGGATGACTGAGACGACTGGCCGTCCCACCGCCGATGCGAGCACGCCATCGGGGCGACAGGATGAGGTCCACTTCCTCCGAGCAGACGACGGTCTCGGGCTCACCATGGTCCGGGTGGGAGCCGGCACGGATTCGCCAAGAGGCCCGGTGCTGCTGGTTCACGGTGCAGGCGTGCGAGCCGAGCTTTTCCGCCCCCCCGTCGAGCGGACGCTCGTGGATGCGCTGGTCGACGACGGATACGACGTATGGCTCCTCAACTGGCGCGCATCGATCGACATCGGGCCAGTGCCGTGGACACTCGACGACGCTGCCGCCTATGACCATCCGGCGGCGGTCAAGTACGTCCTCGCCGAGACAGGTGCGGAGACGATGAAGGCGATCGTCCATTGCCAGGGCTCGACGTCGTTCTGTATGAGCGCCGCGGCGGGGCTGGTCCCGCAGGTGAATGTCATCGTGAGCAATGCGGTGTCGCTGCACCCGGTCATCCCACCGTTGTCCCGGTTCAAGATCCGTGTCCTGCGCCCGCTCATGCAGCGGTTCACTCCGTACCTGAATCCGGCGTGGGGTGACGGGCCCAACACGTTGTTCTCACGACTCGCCCGCTGGACGGTCATGGCCACGCATCACGAGTGCAACAACCCCGTATGCCGAATGGTGAGCTTCACCTACGGGTCGGGCCGGCCGGCGCTCTGGAGCCATGAGAACCTCAACGAGGCCACGCACGACTGGATCCGGGGCGAGTTCGCTGAGGTGCCGATGAGCTTCTTCGCCCAGATGGCCGCCTGCGTCGAAGCAGGTCAGTTGGTCTCGGTGACGAAACGGCCCGGGCTTCTCTCAACCTACGCCGACTCCGCTCCTAGGACCGATGCCCGTTTTGCCCTCTTCGCCGGCGCGCGGAACAGGTGCTTCCTTCCCGAGAGCCAAGAGCGCACGTTTCAGTTTCTCCAACAGCATCGCAACAGCACGGACACGCTGCAGGTGCTCCCGGACTATGGGCACCTCGACTTCCTGCTCGGCCAGAACGCCGCCCGGGACGTATTCCCGCTGATCCTCGCCGAGCTCGACCGATGACGGAGGCCTGCCGACCACTAGCGAGCGATGCGGTCCGGTCATGGGAGGCTCTTGGACCACCCGGCGGCATATCTGTCGGCCACCTCCTCGAGCGAACGGAGACGCTGTGCCTCATCCGGCCGGCCGTGCGCTTCGTAGTCATCGGCGGCTGATCGCAGGTCGTGGCCTTCGTCGAGGACGATCTTGAGCACCTCTGGCGGACCGCTTCTGCGACCGGGAGGCGATCTCCTGGAAAGTCGAAACAGCCCAAAGCCTCTGGTCAGAGGCTGCACTTAGCGGTACGGGGTCGCGTGAAAGGAGGGCGCAATGACGCGACTCACATGGAGAGACGGGGTCGCCACCGTCCTGGTCGGTGCGGGATTGGCACTCTACGTCCTGTGGCTGAACGGCGCTGAGCTGGCCGGACCCAGGACTATCGCAGGGTTCGTTCTCGGTTTCGGTCTGGCAGCGTCCCTGATAGCCGTCGTGTATGGGGTCGGGGCCGGACTTCTGCGAGCGCCGAAGGTGTACCTCGCCGTCGCCTCACTTCTCGGTCTCCTAGCCCTGGTGGCTGGTGTCGTCGCAGTCACCAGCATCAACGAGACAATGCTCGCAACTCTGGTGGCAGCGACCTTCGCGATGTGGCTGATGGCCACTATCCGGCACGCGGTCACCGAGCCGCGAGACGATCGGGCGCCGCGGCCTACCTCGACCCTGACCCACATCTAGCCAGAGTGTCAGTCGAATGCATCCGACTGACACTCGAGGTCTGTTCTTCTGAGCCGCCGAGGGCTCCTGCGCAAGCTGATCCATGGAGTGACCAGGTCACACCTTGAACCCACAACAAGGGGGAGGGCGGTGCCCTCCCCCTTGACACTCCTGGCTCGAGGAGTCGGAGCCTTCCAGGCGATAGACGTCCGACTGAGCCACGAACTCTTCGGCGTAGTCGATGATGAGGGTCCTGGTCGCCGGGTCAGCGAATCCGTATCCCCGTTCACGGAGGCGAGGGCCATCTCGGCCGCCGCTTCCGGATTTGTGGAGGCCAGCCATTCCCCGAAAGCCTCGAGGAAATCGCGGGCCTCCCGGGTTTCCCCGCTTCGCTGCACGGCGACGACGCCCGAGTTGTCGACGACCCAGTGGTACGTACACGAGAACCCGGCTTCGGCTGGGGCGGGCCTGCTGCGGCCGAAGGGCGATCGGTTCGAGGAAGGCATTGAGTCGGAAAGTGGGTCCTGGCCGGTCAAGCCACGTCTCTTCCTCGCCAGAACGGTTCGATGCCGACCCGCCATCACGGCCGGGCTTCCTGAAGCCTTCGGCGATGGGATCGCGGTGACCCCCAAACCTGGTTACGAGGCCGACGTTGCCCCGCTCACCGACCTCCTCAACGCCGAGAAAGGATTGCCCATCCGCCCCGCCGATCTGGTGACAGTCTCACCGGTCGGCTGAACCCGGCGTCGGTGGGCTCAGCACCTCGCATGAGTGCCCGACATTGGGCATTTGTCCTCTATCGGACTTTCCTCCCGATTGGCATCCTGTGCGCGGAGGGCCAGCGTGCATGATCCGACGTTTCTGTCATCGACGTAACAATGTATCTCAGCGCTCCTCCACGTTGACAGCGGACTGGTCGTGTCTGGCCGTGGGCTGACTTGATCGGCTCATCAGGGCTGGGAAAGACAGGAGGATGCCATGAAGTCCCGCGGCTGGCGGGTGATCACGGTGATGGCGGTGTTGGTCGGACTTCTGGTCCCGGCGGCGGCTGCGGTCGGCGCCGACCAGGAAGTCGATGTGAGCGTTATTCCGGCCGACACCCTTTCTATCGATGTGGAACCATCGATTGGCTATGCACAAGTGGTGCCGGGAGGCAGCACCACTGAGGCTCCGTTCGGGATGAACATCACCAATACCACGGCCAACGGTTGGCAGGTATCCGTCGTTGGTACCGATCTGCACAGCTACAACTGGGAGAATTGTGACGAAACTGGTTGTTACAACCGGTTGCCGACCGATCCTTCCTACACCATTCCGGCCTCCAGCATCTACGTCAAGGGCGGTGGCGTCAGTTGGATGGAAGCGGGCGTGATCACGTCCTACGAGGGCGTCCTCGGCGGAACGGAACCGCTGTTGCTCATGGTTGCCACGGCTGATGCCTTCGGGTCGTTCGGTATTGACAATCCGAACCCCACGGTGCAGGTGAACGTCCCCAGTGACGCAGCCGTTGCCGATTACTGGGCGACTCTGACCTATACGGTCGAGAGCACGCCGTGATCCTTCGGGATCATGATGGGACGGCCTCAGTGATGGGGCCGTCCCCATCATCATGGTTTGGGCTTTCGAAGGGGTCTTTGTGAGATCCTCGAATGCCTCGCCCCGAAGGGGAAAGGTCAGGTCGCCTGGATCGATCCGGGCGCTCGCCTCGATGACCGCCCTGCTTCTTTCACTCACGCTTCCGGCGGCGGGCACCGACGCCGATCCCAACGCGGGTCCAGACTATGGAGCCCGCCCCGCTCCGCTGGGAGAAGCAGTCAGAGCCAGCGGCTTCTTCGCCCATTCTCTCGAGGCGGGAACAGGTGTGGTCGATGCGGTCGAGGTCTTCAACCTCACCAATGGCGCCGCCAGCTTCGATATCTACGCGGCAGACATGGTGCAATCCACCGCCGGTGGCCTCACCGCAGCCTCTCCTGATTTGGAGGTGACCGGGCCCGGAACCTGGGTGTCCCCGAAGCAGGGAACCGTCCAAGTCGAGCCGCGGAGCTCGGCCCGCGTCGAGTTCACGGTCGATGTCCCGCAGGGAACCGCACCGGGCAACTACTTCGCCTCGCTGCTGGTGGAACCCCTACTCCCCGTCGGCACCGGGAACATCGAGACGAGGGCCCGTATCGGGCTCCGTGTGGAGATCGAGGTTCTTGGTGAAGTCGATCTCGGTGTGGGTCTGGCACCACTGACCTTCGTCCGGGAGAGTGGAGAGGTGCGATTCGAGTTGTCGGCCACCAACACCGGGTCGGTCACCTTCGCGTCCGACGGGAGTGTCGTGGTCGTCAGCGGGAGCGGCGATCCGGTAGCCGAGCTGAGCCTGGAGCCGTCCGGGCGGTTCGTCGCCCCCGGCGAACAGATCATCTTCCAGGCGGTGTGGGAGAACCCTCCCTTGTTCGGGCGATACATGGCTGAGGCCGATCTCCAGGCAGTGGTCGGGAACCGCCTCCCGGTGCGATTCCCCAGCAATACAGTGGCGATCTGGCTCGTGCCATGGACGCTGATCGGCACGGGGCTCCTGGTCCTTGGCGGTGTCGGCTGGGTTCTCTATGCCTCCCGCCAACGGCGTGGAAAGTGGATCCGACACCGACGCGAGGAGCGAGCGCTACTCAGGGACTTCAGGGAACGTCGGCGGGTCGAGGAATCCGGGTCCGAGCAGTCGCGGCGCCGCACGCCGGTCGGCTGACCGTCCTCGATGCGTGGGTCCGTGGGACTCGAACCCACAACTTATGTGTCCGCCAACGGATTCTGGTGACACTGAGCTCGGGTGTCACCAACGCTTCGGTGCAGACATGACCACACCGAGCACCGGGGGTTGCGAAAGGGCGAAACCGGGGTGAGGCCACCCGGGAGTCGCCCATGCACCACGATCAGGCACGATCACGGTTTCCAGCCGGCCGGCCGCGTTTCATCACCTGGCCCGTGATGCAGTACCGGACCGACACGACGATCACTCGCTCGGGTCCCCTCAGAGCATGTCGGTCAACAAAAGCGTCGGGGCGCGTCGCTGACTATCCAGTACCAGTTCGCCGCTCCTGACCATCTCCAGGGCGGCTTCGACCTCCGCTACGTAAGCGTCGAGATACCCCCCGGTGGCGGTATAGCCGACCCCGCCATTGGCCAGGGTCAGCTCCAAGGGATCGACCTTGCCCTGCGTCACGAACTGCTCGATGGCTAGGTAGATGCCCACGTCGAGCCGCTTTACGACGGAGGTGATGATCCGCGACCGATCCAATGCCCCAACCTCCTGATCGAGACCCGCGAATTCGATGTAGCCCCCGAACGACTCGTACATGTCGACGTCGACCCCGATCACCCAGATCTCCTCTCCAGCGACTGTCGCTCGCCCGGCCGCCCGGAATGCGCCCCAGGCCGACCCACCTGCGGCCGGGAAGATCACGTCAGCCCCTCTTGCGATCTGAAACTCGGCGAGGATGTCAGCCAGGGTCCAGGACGCGAAGCCGCTGAAATCGAAATCGAGACCGTTCCAGCCGCTCAGATAGGCCGACTCCACTTTGACGTTCGGGTCGATCGCCTGCACCCCTTGCTCGAAGCCAGCCTGAAACCCATGAATCACAGGGAAATCCACCCCGCCGATGAACCCCACAGTCCTGGTGGTGGAGGCCAAGGCGGCCACAACACCGGCGATGTACCCGAGCTCGACGTTGCGGGTGGACACACACGCCGCGTTACTGGGGAACGGATCCATGTCATCGGTGTAGTCGAGGATCACGAAGGCCGTCTCCGGGTGGGACCGGATGAACTCGTAGCCGGGCTGCCTGGCGGCGTCTGATGCCTCTAGCAGAACCAGAGGAGCCCCAGCATCGATGAACTCCGAGACTTGTCGGCCGATGCCGCGGCCTCGGCCGACAGGTCCCCCGATCTCCTCGACGGCCAGATCGAAGTCGGCCACCGCCCGATCGATGCCGGCAGCGATGAGATAGCCGAAGGAACCGTCACCACGACCGTCGTACTGGATGACCAGGTCGGGCGGAGGGTCTGGTCGTTCCCGCCACTCGACCGAGGAATCGAGGAGCTCGGACTCTGTCCTGGTGAGTCGGAGTGTCGTCACCTCACGCCAGCCCAGGAATCGATCGAGGCGCTCGCCTCTCAGCAGGTAGTCCTCCGACCGTTCGGCATCCACCCACTCCTTGGTGGCCGCCTCCAGGGAGTAGAGACGATCGAGGTCCGTGGTATGACTGTCGATCCATGACACCATCCGGGGCCACTCTGCGATCAGGTACTCATGGGCCATCGCGACCACAGCGACCCCTGATGCGTCTCGATCGAAAGTGAGCAATCGTCTGGAGCTGAAGGCTTCGAGCACGCCCTGGAGCGCAACTGTGTCCACCCCCAACTCGAGCAGGTCTCGTAACGGCACCGGACGCGCCGTGCTCATCGCCCGGCCTTTCACCACCATTCTCATCATCAGCTGTTCGACAAGATCCCAGCCCTCGGCGTCGAGTTCGGCGAGCACCTCATCAGCCCCACCGGTCAGGGCTCCGTGCAGACCGCCTAGGTGCTGGTAGTCGGCGAGGGTCAGCCCGTTCGACCTTCGCTCGAACAGCTCGAAGAGCGTGAATTGCAGGAGTGGCAGCGCCCCTGGCTCCGCCCCCATGTCCGCCACCAACTGCGCCAGGAGCGCCGGTTCGACCGGAGTCCCGGCGGCGCGGGCGGGCTCAACGACCGCACGCTCGATCTCGGTAGGGGTCATCGGGCGCACGCTCACCACCGAGTCGATGAAGACGTCGGCGAGGGCGGGGGTCGAGAGAGGCTTGTCGTAGTAGTCCGCCCTCAATGTCGCCACCACCCGAAGCGGTGTCCGCTGATCACGAACTCCATTGGCAAGCAGTTCCGAGAACCTGGCTGCGGCGTCCGGTTCGGCCAGCGTGTACAGCTCCTCGAACTGGTCGACCACCAGAGTGAGCGAGCGATCGACCACTGCGACCAGCGACTTGGGATCGGATTCGAAGCGCCGCAGCAGGGATGCCCTGCCGCCAAGTCCGGCACGGTCCAGGACGCCGGCGAGCTCCCACAGCGGTCTCGCTCCCGGCTGCATGATCACGACCGCATCTCCGGCCTCCCGGAGACGAGGAACGACGCCCGCTATCGCAGCACTCGACTTGCCCGAGCCAGATGGGCCGACGATGGAAACCAAGCCTGATCCGTGCTGAAGACGGTCGTAGACCTCCTCGACCAGGCTTTCCCGACCGAAGTAGACGTCAGCATCCTCCTCGGTGAAGGCGCGGAGCCCGCGATAGGGGTTGCCCTCGGCCACCACCGAGGCACGCAGATCGAGACCCGGGTCTTGAAGGAGTATTCGTTCCTCGAGATCGCGCAGAGTCTCCGACGGGTCGATGCCCAGCTCTTCTGACAGCAGATCTCGGTATTGCCCGTAGTGCCGGAGTGCCTCGGCTTGTCTGCCGGAGCGGTAGAGGGTCAGCATCATCAGCCGGCGCGGCCCTTCGCGCAGGGGATCGATCTCGATAGCGTCACGGCTCAGGTCACGCGCCCGGTCCAGATCTCCCTGGTCGAGGGAGATGCCGGCCAACGCCTCCAGGGCATCGGAGTGGAGCTCATCCAACGAGCGAATGTGCCCCTGGGCGAAGTCGGCGTATGCGAGATCGCCCAGTGGCGCTCCGGTCCAGCACTCCATCGCTCGTTCCAGTTTCGGCTTCCCGGCGGCGACGTCCCCCGCTCGCGCTGCAACCAGCCCCTCGCGCACCAGGCGCTCGAAGCGGAGGGAGTCGACCGACTCCGGAGGGGTGCTGAGGACGTAACCTGCGGGTCGGGTTTCGATGACCTCTTGTGTCGAGCCGTTGGCGATCGCCTTTCGCAACTCCGAGACGTAGAGCTGGACCGAGTGCTCGGCAGTCCGGGGAGGATCGTCCCCCCAGACCAGATCAATGATTCGATCGGTGGGGACGATCTCGTTGGCATGTAGGAGGAGGACGGCGAGGACGGCTCGTTGTTTCGGCGGGCCCAGGGCGATCGGAGTGCCTCCTGCCTCCACTCCGAGCGACCCGAGCAGTCGGAATCTCACTGAGCTGATCCTGGTCCTCGCCGTCAACAGTACCTCCCCGGGGTCCCCGGCTGCCTCGGGCAGTTGGGGATGGGTCTATCTGCCGGACCCGTAGCCAAAGTGCACCATGTCCTGACCTCGCTGGGCCTGGGCAACACGGATCTTTGCCCACTGCTGGTTGGTGAGGTGCTCGACCTGGGCCTCCGCCCGCTGCGCCTGGATCTCTCCAGCCTGTGCGAGAAATGTGTTCCGGTAGAAGGCGACCAGATCCTCGCCACGGGTGGCGTTGACCTGGGCGATCCAGCGGTTCTGGGACATCTCGACGTACTCGTCCCAGCCCATCGATGCGATCCGAGCTGGGCCGGGATCGCTCGCTGCCACCAGGCTCTTGACACCGAGGGTGACGCCGACACCGATTGCCAGAGCCAGCACGGCAACCGCCACATACCTGAGGTTGATCCTTCCACCGACTCCACCTGCGACCTGCTCCTGTAGTACGGCCATCTCTTGCTCCTTCGTGCTCCTGGGCGGGCCTTCCGCCCAACGGCACGATGCGAGATGACGCTCAAGAGATTGTCGACTTTCTCTCTATTCCTGCTCTATTGGCTACACGGCGGCTCCATGGCGATCGACACGCCAAACCCGCCTGCGGCTTCTGCTGTCGTAGGCGTCTCCCATGCGACGAGAGTCTCATGGCGAAGGCTGGGCTACTCGAAGGCGACCCGCCTCCACGATCTCGGGCACGGTCTGGCAACGCGCTGTCATAGGAAGGCGTCGATGTGGCGGTCGTGTCGGCGGTCCTCGGCCATGCGTCGCCCCGGATTCACCAGGTCCGTTTATCAGCATGTCCGCGAGGGGATGGCTGAGCAGGCGGCAGACGCAATCGAACGGGCATTCGGCCAGTAGGTTTGCATTCCGTTTGCGAATTGGCTCTAACGGGTCTCCGGCGTGCTGAAGCGCTTCAGGCGGATCGTCAACTAGCGCAAGGCGAATCGAACGGTGGGTCCCGTGGGAGCCAAGACTTGACTGGTCAAGTATAATCAAGTAGACTACCCCTAGAATAGAC
>Ga0105106_10002097_pt1 | contig 14356 bp, 10 predicted proteins | sample PPLLaktember2015_5_FD_79109 | JGI IMG/M metagenome (GOLD analysis project Ga0105106, IMG submission 79109) | Freshwater sediment microbial communities from Prairie Pothole Lake near Jamestown, North Dakota, USA - PPLs Lake P8 Core (1) Depth... | ecosystem: Environmental > Aquatic > Freshwater >...
GGGGTAGCCAACCCTAAGGCACAAGGACAGGCAATGATGAGGACGGCAATGAAATTGAGAAAGGCATAGGTCAGGGCTGGATGGGGACCGAAGAGGATCCAAATAAAAAAGGTGAGGATGGCAATCCCGATCACCACAGGAACAAAGTAACTGGCAATTACATCCACCAAACGGGCAATGGGAGGTTTTGAGCCCTGGGCCTCTTGAACCAGACGAATGATCTGAGAGAGGACCGTGTCCCTTCCAACCTTCGTTGCCTCAAACTTGAAAGTACCCGTTTTGTTCATCGTAGCCCCGATGACCGTATCCCCTGCCTTCTTTTCCACAGGCAGGGATTCTCCTGTTACCATCGACTCGTCAACAAAGGAGTATCCTTCTCTCACACTCCCATCGACAGGGATCTTTTCTCCAGGCCGAACGATGACTACATCTCCGGGTGTCACTTCTTCTACCGGGATATCCATTTCATTTCCATTTCGAAGGACTCTTGCCGTTTTCGGCTGAAGGCCAATCAGTTTCTTGATCGCCTCTGAGGTCCTCCCTTTTGCTCTTGCCTCTAGGAATCGCCCTAAAAGGATGAGGACGATGATTGCGGCGGAAGTATCAAAATAGACATCGACCATCAGACCCTTCACCATGATCAGATGGGGGCCAAAGGTCACGATCAGACTGTAGAGGTAGGCTGCCGAAGTCCCCACGGCAATGAGAGTGTTCATATCGCTGGTCTTATGTTTCGTCGCTTTCCAGAATCCCACATAGAACTGCCAGCCCGCCCAGAATTGAACAGGAGTCGCTAAAAGAAATTGGATGAAGAAGTTGATCTCCTTTGAGAGGCCAAACCACTTTTCAAGCAGGGGGGCACCGTACATGAGGATGAGGATGGGACCGAGAAGAATGGCTCCGATGATAAACTTCCATTTCAATCGGGAAAGCTCAGCTTCCCTGGCGAGCCTCTCCTTCTCGACAATATCCTCTTCTTTCACTTCGAGAACCTGATACCCGGCCTCTTGAACTACCCGTTTAAAATCCCTGATCGTAACCACTTCAGGAATATATTCAACCGATGCCCTCTCGGTAGCAAAGTTGACACTTGCTTGTACGACACCGTTCAGAGAACGAAGCGCCTTCTCTACCTTGTTCACACAGGAAGCACAAGTCATTCCCTGAATCGGAAGGATTACCTTCTCAACCCTCGCACCGTATCCCAGGTCTTTCACCTTTTCGATCAAATGAGAAACGGCTGTTTGAGAAGGATGAAAAACGACGGTGGCTTTTTCCGCAGCAAAGTTGACCGTGGCTTTTGAAACTCCCTCGACATGGGACAACCCTTTCTCAATCTTTGCCGCACAACTCGCACACGACATTCCTGTAATCGGAAGGTCAATCCTTTCTAAGTCCTTAGTATCCTGAGGTTCCATTGGCTCCTCTGTTGATTTGAAAATTGAAAACTAAGGTGCAAGGGTTAGGGTAAAGAAGCCAGTTTGGTTGATAGGTCATGTCGTTGGTCTTCATCACCCTTACCTATTACTTTATCTCATAATAGACGCCGGCGGGTATTTTCTGATCTCCTTTTTTGACGAGAACCATCACTTGATACTTTCCTTTATCAGGGAGGTTAAAATAGGCATCATAACTCTTCATCTCACCTTCAAATTTCATACTCTTGATCTGATCTTTTCCCTTTGGATCGACCACCTTCATGGTGACCTGAGCATCACCGATTTCTTTTTGAGATTTCTCGTCCTTCAATGTCACTGTGATATTGTGGGTGGTTCCCGACTCAACCTCCTCTTTCATTTTCATGTCCTTGAGCATTTTCTGATGCTCCCCATTGGCCATGATTTGAAACGTCACTTTGACTCCCTCCACGAGAACTTCCCGGGTATCCATCTTCATTGGCGTACCCATGGACATCCCTCCATGCATGTGCTGGGCAGAGGAAATCGACGCGATCGTGAATAAGGAAAAAGCCAACAACACCAAGACCGAAACTAACCTTTTCATACTTTGTACCTCCTTTAAATGATTTTTGAGGTTGCAAGTTCTAAACTCGCAAATTCCTCAAAATTAATTTTCGCAATTCTTCGATTCGTAATCCTTGAATCAGCAACATTATTCAAGCCAAGCAGGATCAGCTTTTGTCTCCATTGCTTCCCTAGAAAGTTTTCCCAACATTTCATTGGCCTCAGCAATTTGGGCTTGATACCTTGCCATCTGGTCATTTATACCGTTTAGCCTTAAAGAAATGAATTGATACTGCGTCAGACTCAGCCCCCCCCACCGGGACGGGCTCAACTCCTCTGCTTGTTTTACAAATTCTTCTCGTACCCTCCCGTAATTTTTGCTTGCTTCCTTTAGCTGTTCCCTCCATGGATATATCTTCTCTCTCCACCAGCTTTTGTCTCGGCCGTAGATATCCATGTTTATCTCTTCTCTCTCGGTAGGAACAATTTTCTGAGCAGGGCGCGCAATTCTTGGCTCCAGCGGCTCAAGGTTCGCCTTTGCTTCTTCTGCTCCTTTTGAAAGTTCACCCAACATTTTTTCTGCTTTAACAATTTTGGCCCGATACTCTTCTAACTGCCGGGTTAAGCCGCTGAGAGCATAAGAACCCATTTTATACTGAGTTTTACTCCCGAACCTAACACGAACCGAACTCTCCGCCTGTCCCATAAACTCCTTATATACGTTCTCATAGTTTTCAGTGGCTTCTGATAACTCTTTCCTCCAAAAGCGTACCTTCTCCATCCAATAAGGCTCACCCGAACCGTAAATATCCGTTTTCGCTACTTCTATTTTGGGAGGAGTGGCTTGAACAGAGGTTGGAACTCCCATGGACGGAGTCTCTTCCATTACTTCTGTGCTAACCTGAGCACCGTATTCAGGAGGGACATTACTGTAGTCATCAGTGAGGTTAACCACACCTTTCTTATCGACCCATTTATACGCTGTAACAGCATAGCCCGGTGAAGCAAAAGCTAATAAAATCAAAAAGATAAGCACTCTTTTCATCTTAACCACCTCCATCAATAATGATAAACGTTAAACAGATGTAAATAACCTTTTAAATCAAATATGTTCATTAATCTCTGTAATTCAAGGATGTTCGCTGAGAGTATTAATATAATTGATCACATGCCATCTCTCTTCCACACTTAGATCCTTTCTATAGGAAGGCATGGGGCCTCTTCCTGTCGTAATTTCCCAGAAGTGCTCGCCGTCAGTCATTTTCTGCCCATGAGCACAGATTGTCATGCGAACGAGGCGAGGCAATCTCTTGGGTTTGCTTCGTCGTGACGGGTTGCGGGACTCCTCGCAATGACACCTTTCCGACAATCTTCATGAGCATGGGGGAAATCATTGTTAGCAACACCACCACGGTAATGACCATATTGAATTGCGAGGGGTTAACAAGCCCGCGCGAGAATAGGTGGGCTGCAATCAGTATCCCTATCTCACCTTGAGGCAGACCACCCACGATAATCGGAAATCTTTCGCCCGATGACACAAATCCCTTGCGCGTTGCGAGCCAACCCCCAAATAGCTTTGCGATGGTAACAGTTAGCAGGAGCACCACAAGGAAGAGGGCGTGCTTTTCTATTCCCTTGAAGTTGGCTTCCATGCCAAGGACGACAAAGAGAATCCCCATAGGAAGGGAGACCAGAGACGACCCGAATCCGCCTCCAATCTTTTCTTTCAATCCGAGGTTTGACATTCCGAGGAGACCGCCCCCCAGAGAAGCAACACCAACAGCAGCAAAACTTCCGAAATGCATCGCACCCCACGTATACAAAGCAGCCACAAGCAGTAAATACCCTATGAAGGCCTGTAGGGGCCTCTTTTGGAAACCGGCTCTGGTAATAAGTCTTAGGAATCGAGAAGCCAGGAAATAAGCGATTGTAAAAAACATGACCAGCTTCCCGAGAAGCCATGAAACCGCGATGGTCATTCGAAAAACTCCATATAGAGATGCGTAATTTACGGCCTGAGCGGCAATCATAAGCAGGATTGCAAGTAAGCCCGTTAGGATGGCAGATCCGAGGACCATATTGGCAGTCCGGGACTTGAGAAGTCCCGTTTCATCGAAGTGATAAACAGAAATCCCAAGGCTCCCTGTGGCCATGATGGCAGCTATTGCCAGGGCTTCTGTCCAGCGGTCAACAAACCATCGCGTGACGCAGGCCACAAGTCCCGCGGTCAACATAAAACTCAAGACACTTAAGGCAAAAATGGGTTTGAGGTCTGCCTTCATCCGAGACCAATCCGTTTCAAGACCCGCGAGAAACATGAGTTGAATTAACCCAACTTCGGCAAGAATTTTCAAAACGCTATGGAGGAGACTGGGAGATATGCTTCCCCAGGTGCCTATAACAATGGGGACTTCCAAGAGATTGAGTAATGAGGGGCCAATAAGGATGCCCACAAACAGTTGAACGGGAAGGGTTGGAAGATCAAACCGTCTGCTTAAGAGAAAGGCTAATCTTGAAACCACGATGATCGATATTAAGAACATTGCCAGATGAGTGAATGTCTCCATATTGTTAAGGACCAATCTATAATTCACCTCCACCCGCACCCTCCCCCATCAAGGGGGAGGGAAATGTTTTGGATTCTCATTGTCTGCTGGCAAACCCTGTCATGATGGATTACCTAGAATTAGCGGCTACCTGTTTTTTCAGACCAAAGTTCCATTTCCAGATCGCATAAATGGCAGGGTAGACACCCAACTCCATAATGAATGACGTAAAGATACCGCCAATCATTGGCGCGGCAATACGTTTCATAACATCAGCTCCAGCGCCTGTTGACCACATAATGGGTATCAAAGCCATAAACATCACGCCCACGGTCATCACCTTAGGCCGAAGCCGCCTTACCGCTCCTTCCACGATTGCCTCTCGGAGGTCATCCCAGTTTCTCATCTTCCCTTTGGCCTCCGCCTCCTTATGCGCCAGATCAAGATAGAGGAGCATGAACATTCCGGTCTCTGCATCCACTCCCATCAAGGCAATCAAACCCACCCAGACAGCAATGCTTGTGTTATAGCCAAGAAGGTAGAGGAACCAGATCGCACCTACGGCTGAAAACGGAACAGCCAGAAAAATGATCATTGTCTTCGTAATGGATAAGGTGTTGAAGTAGAGGAGCAGGAAGACAAGGAAGAGGGTGATGGGCACAACGATAAAGAGGCGTTCCTTGACCCGCTCCATGTACTCAAACTGACCGCTCCAGATTAACTGATAGCCCACCGGGAGTTTCAGATTTTCTCGGATGGCTTTCTTCGCATCGGCGACATAGCCGCCAATGTCGCGTTTTGATGTATCGAAGTCAACATAAACATAACCTGAAAGCCTTCCATTCTCGTCACGGATCATGGCAGGACCAGTCTTCAGAGATATCTCAGCCAACTGCCCCAAGGGAATTCGCCCAACGCCCGAACTTCCTCCTACCGATCCACTTGTTCCTCCCATTCCACCCATTCCACCTGTAGAAACTGCACCCCCTGTCTGGACAGGCACAAGAACCCTCTTGAGTTTCTCTACATCATCCCTTAGCTCCCTAAAATACCGAACGTTGACCGGATACCGTTCCCTTCCTTCGATCGTTGTTGTGACATTTTCGCCACCAATCGCCGACATCACGATGCTATTGACCTGGTCAATGGACAATCCATAGCGAGCCAGTTCCTCCCTCTTCAGTGTGAAGTCAAGGAAATAACCCCCTGCTGTACGCTCAGCGAAGACGCTTTTTGTACCTGGCACATCTTTCAGAACCATTTCGATATGCTCGCCGAGCTGTTGAACTATTTCTAAATCCGCACCCATGATCTTGATTCCGATGGGTGTTCTCACGCCTGTCGAAAGCATATCAACCCTGGCCTTGATGGGCATGGTCCAGGCGTTGGAGACACCCGGGAACCGCATCTTTTCATCAAGGCCCCCTGGGCCATAAATCAGTTCATCCGGACTTTTATGATCTGGCCAGACTCTCCGAAGCATTTTCTGCAGCCAGTTTGGTGCCCACGAAGAGTACCATCTCGGGGCTTTAGGCCACTCTGATTCGGGTTTGAGAAGAACGACTGTTTCCATCATAGAGAAAGGCGCTGGATCGGTTGCCGTTTCTGCACGGCCTGCCTTGCCGAAGACATGATGGACTTCTGGAAAACTCTTCAATACCTTGTCCTGAACCTGAAGTAATTTTTGTGCCTCGGTAACGGAGATACCAGGTAATGTCGTCGGCATATAAAGTAGGTTCCCTTCAAAGAGGGGCGGCATGAATTCGGAACCAAGTTTCTTGAAGATTGGAACGGTTGCGATCACAATGAGAACCGCTACAATGACAGTTGCCCACTTATGTCTCAGTGTAAACTCACAGACTGGATGGTAGATTTTCATCAAGGGCCGGCTGATCGGGTGTGTCTCTTCGCTGTGGATTTTGCCGACCAGCAGTCCATTGACGATACGGCACAAAAACTTTGGTTTGAACTTATAGGGATCCATATGGGTGAAAAGCAATCGTATGGCTGGGTCGAGGGTGATGGCCAGAACTGCGGCAATGGCCATGGAGAAGTTCTTTGTGAAGGCCAAAGGCTTGAAGAGACGACCCTCCACTCCTTCCAGTGTAAAAACAGGCATAAACGAGACGGCGATGACCAGAAGTGCAAAAAAGCTCGGTCCACCCACTTCCTTGACAGCACCAATCACCACATCTTTGTAACTGCCAGGCCGGCCAGCGGCGTCCCAATGCTCCAGTTTTTTATGAGTCTGCTCGACGACAACAATGGCTGCATCCACCATTGCACCAATGGCGATGGCAATTCCGCCAAGGCTCATGATATTGGCTGTCAATCCCATTAAATACATTGGAATGAAGGATAGGATGATCGTGATCGGGATGGTGATAATCGGAACAAGGGCGGATGGGATATGCCAGAGGAAGATCATGATCACGATGCTGACAATGATCAATTCTTCAATCAGGGTGCCCTTGAGCGTTTCAATTGCATGCTCGATCAACTCAGCACGGTCATAGGTCGTCACAATCTCGACGCCAGGCGGAAGAGCGGGCTTCATCTCCTCGAGTTTTGCGCGAACGCGCTCGATCACCTTCAGCGCATTCTCCCCATACCGCATGATGACAATGCCACCAACAACCTCTCCTTCACCATTGAGCTCCGCGATGCCTCGCCTGATATCAGGTCCTAATGTGACGCTCCCCAGGTTTTTAACCAAAATCGGAGTGCCACCAGTTCTGCTGGTACCCACCACGATGTTTTCGACATCCGAAACTTTCTTAATGTAACCACGGCCACGAACCATGTATTCGAGCCCTGAAAACTCGACTAACCTCCCGCCGACATCGTTGTTCCCTGCACGTACTGCCGCAATCACACGGTCAATGGGGATGTTGTAGGCCGCTAGCTTATTCGGATCTATGTTCACCTGATACTGTTTGACAAAACCACCGATCGGTGCAACCTCAGCAACCCCAGGCACCGCCTGCAATGCGTATCGCAGATACCAGTCCTGGAAAGAACGAAGCTGTGCAAGGTCATTTTTCCCTGTTTTATCCACGAGGGCATACTGGAAAACCCATCCAATGGCGGTCTCGTCACGGGCGAGCTCTACCTGGACTCCCTGTGGGAGCCGAGGCAGGATGTTACTCAAATATTCGAGCGTTCGTGAACGTGCCCAGTAGATATCTGTGCCGTCCTCAAAGATGATGTAGACATAGGAAAAGCCAAAATCGGAGAAACCACGGATGTCTTTCACTTTGGGCACGCCCAAAAGGGCTGAAACGATTGGGTAAGTGACCTGATCTTCCATGATGTCGGGGCTTCTGTCCCATCGTGAGAAAATGATTACCTGGGTATCGGAAAGATCGGGAATGGCATCAAGGGTGATATTCTTGATAGAATAGAGTCCCCACAGGGTTGCCATTCCGATAAGAAGAAAAACGATGAATTTATTGTGAGCACAAAGTTCAATCAGCTTATTGATCATTGAAGCCTCCGGGATCACAAAAATTCGGAGTTCAGAGTTTCAAGACAAAATACTCCGAACACCGAACTCATTACTCCGAACTGTTATTTTCCATGTCCTGCATGTTCCATTCCGGGCATGGCCATCCCCCCCATCGCCTCCTTTAGCTTCGATTCGGAGTCGATCAGGAAATTAGCACTGGTCACCACCCGTTCCCCTGCCTTGAGCCCTCTGATGACCTCATAGTAATTGTCCACCTTGGCTCCGACCTTCACCTCTCTTGGTTCAAAATAGCCCGAGCCTTTATCAATGATCGCCAATTGTCGAATGCCAGTGTCAATGATGGCCCCTTCGGGAACGGTCAATTTTCGTCCTAAGTGAACTTTGATCTCTACATTGGCGTACATCTCCGGTTTGAGCTTGCCGTGAGGATTTGGAATTTCGAACCTTACCTTTGCTGTGCGAGTCTCCGGATTCAGAGAAGGATAGATATAGATCGCCTTTCCCGTAAAGTTCTCCCCTTGAAGATAAGACAGTTGAATCGATGCCTGCTGTCCCAATCGAATGAATGGAAGTTCATATTCATAGATATCCGCATAGAGCCAAACGATCGAGAGATCGGCTAGTTTGAAGAGGGCCATTCCGGGCATCACATTCATCCCTTTATAGGCCACTTTTTCAAGGACAATTCCACTGAAAGGAGAATAGAGCGTGAGGGTTTTTCTCGGTTGGCCGCTCTCTTCCAGAGCCTTGATCTGGTCGTCGTTAATGTCCCAGAGTTTGAGACGTCGTCTGGCAGATTCGGCCAGGGAGTTTCCACTTCCAGCCACTTCTGGAAATGGACTTTTAACCAGTTCTTTCTTTGCCCGAAGGGCAAGGAGATACTCCTCCTGAGTGGAGACAAGTTCCGGACTATAGAGGGTAAGAAGAGGGTCTCCTTGCTGGACAAACTTGCCTGTGAAATCAACAAAGAGGTCTTCGATCCATCCCCCGATCTTGGGTGAAATTGTCGTAAGCCTCTTTTCATCGTAATCGACCCTCCCTACGGTCCGTATCACCTTCTCCAGGGGCTTAATCTCCACGGTTCCGATTTTGACACCGATGAGTTGCTGTCGCTCTGGAGAAATCTGAACGGTCCCTGGAGTCACCTCCTCCATCTTTCCTTCTTTCTGAAGGGACTCCATGGTCAGTCCTTTCATTTCATCATCTACTTTCTTGGCCTCCTGTTTCGTCTCCTTCGAGTGTCCTTGATGAACGTTAGATTCTTTCCCTTTTCCACATCCAGAGATTAACCAGGGCAGGGCCAACAATAAAATAAACCAACTGAATCGTTTCATTTTCCTCCCTCCCTTTGAGAGAAGCGCTTTCCAAGGGTCGCCTCCAAATTCGCCACATTCTTCTCATATTCCGTGAGGGCCTGATGATACTCCAATTCATAACGATAGAGGGTCATCTGACTATCCAAGAGGGTCATGAAATCAACTTTATTCACCCGGTAGGCACTTGTCGCTGAACTCACCTGAAGGCCCGCTTGCGGAATGATCCCTGTCTTGTAAAGTTCTATCTGGTTTTCCACCCGCTGGATCATGGAGGCCATATCGGTCACCATGTAGACAATTTCATTCTTCATCGCTCGATACTGAGCCTCTGCCGTCTCAATCTCGGCCTTTGCCTCTGCCACTTTCCGGTCCTGTTTTGATTTATAGAAAATGGGAATGTTCATCATCACTTCCCCTGTCAGCATGTCTCTTCTTTTCATATCTGGACCATTATCTCTCTGGCCGTAGGCGAAACGAAAATTGAATTCAGGGTAATATTCCCTCTTTGCAATGGCATGGGACTTCTCTTTCGCTTCGATCATCTTTTTCATACCTTTTAGAGTAGGATTTTCCTCGATCGCTGCTTTTTTAAACTCTTCGGTGTCGACCGGAAGTTTTCGAAAGACGACCTCCTCCGGAATGCCGACCGGAGTTTCAGGGGGCCGGTTGAGAAGGGAATTCAATTTTGCTTCCAAAGCTCTTTTCCTCTGACCCAGCATGATCAACTCATCCACCATTTTTGAGACCTCGATATGGCCCTTGAGGACATCCTGCTGCAATCCTTCTCCGACGGCATAACGGGTTTCTGCAATTTTGGCAAAATTTTCTAAAATCTCTTTATTTCTTTCGGCGACTTCGAGGGCGCGGTAAACATGGGAGAGCTCGTAGTAAGCTGTTTTCACTTCCTTGATCACGCGATTGCCTTTCTCTTGGATTTCAATAAAAACAGCTTCTGCCTCTTTCTCTGCCATCTCTCTCATCAAGGGCCTCTTTCCCGGGAAGGGAAACTTCTGAGAGATGGAAATCTCCTTCATCGTCATGTCTTCATCCTTGAAACTAAAATTGGTGGGGAGGCTGACGATGCCGAAGCCAAACATGGGGTCTTCCAAGGCAGAGGCCTGGGGAATTTTTTGTTTAAACAGCCCCCATCTTTTCTTCTGGGCCAAGATTTCCGGATTATTCTGAATGGCCTCCTCGATCAATTGTTCCACATTCATCACCGGCTTATCGGGTTGGGCAAGAGGGGTCAGAGGCATCAATAAGACAATGATTGGAAAGACCAAAAAAAATAATTTCGCAATCATTTCAGCACCTTCTTTCTAAGAATTCCTTTTAATTTCGTATCGATATACCTTCCCTTTTAGATATATAATCATCGGGTCTCAGTAAAATAAGGTTAACTTTGTATTTAACGACTATAAACAATGTATTTAATTATAGCTCTAATTACCAATCCAATGTTATTAAATTATACAACATTCAGGTCACCCGGAAATTGAAAAACACAAAAGTCTATTAATTTAAAATACTTGAGTTTTACGTATCTTTTTCGACCTAAAATGTTCAAAATCAAAACAAAAAAGCTCTTGACCTGTCGCCTAAACCTTAAGGGGGGTGAAGGTTTTAGGACTTTAGACCCAACTTTATCGGGGCCTGGCCAAGAGCTTAATTTATAATCTTAATAAGCTTTTAAACTATCTTAAATAAGGGATTTTATTTCCCCAAAATAGATCTCAACATTATTTAAAGGGAAATATATTTAAAATTCTATAAAATATCAAGCAACCCTAATGCCAAATTCCCCTTCATCCCCTGTTTTGGTTTATGGGTGAAATGTTTCTTAAACTCTCTCCTCAGGGGGATGAAAGATTGGAAATCTAAAATCTCCGAACGTTATTGAAGACGAAATGGATACCAGTTTCTCCGTATTAAGGATAACCAATGGTTCTGAAAAGCTAAGATTGAGTGTAAAAGGGCAATGAAAAATATATCCACAATTCAACTTTCTCTCTTCCTTATGACTTCCCTCATGATGATTTCCATCATGATGATTTCCCTCATGGCTTCCCTCAGGACAGTGTTGAAAAGGCATGACAGGAAAATAGGAAAAAAGAATCCCTATGATAATCAAAATCCTAATCCATTTTTGGAACATTTCCCTCTATTCCCTTTTTAAAAGGAGGAAGAGCTCTCGATTGACATGATAAACCTTTAGGGGGGTGAAGGTCAGTTATCGATGTCTAACCGAGAGCCTTCCTTTCCTTATTTCAAAGATTTGTGGATCGTGCTGAAATATCGATCCCCTCCATCTGGAAATATCGTTACGATCAATCCCAAACCAATGGTCTCCGCCAATTTTAGCGCAGCCCAGAAAGCCGCTCCCGAAGATGGCCCCACCAGAAGCCCTTCCTCCTTGGCCAGGCGAATGGCCATTCCATAGGCCTCTTCTGTTTTCACATAGAAGGTCCCATCAAGAATCGAATCATCATAGATTCTGGGTCGAATGGCCGTTTCGATATGTTTCAGACCCTCTATGCCATGGAACCCGCTGTCGGGTTGAACCCCATAAATCCGGATATGAGAGTGATACTCCTTCAACCTTCTCCCGGTTCCAATCAATGTACCGCCCGTCCCCACGCCTGCAACAAAATGAGTGATCCTCCCTTTGCTCTGATTGAGGATCTCGACACCGGTCGTATCATAATGAGCTTTCCAATTGGAGGAATTGTTATATTGATCTGCTTTAAAATATCGATCAGGATTCTTTTCATATATTCTTTGTGCTTCCAGAAGGGCACCGTCGGAACCCTGGATAGGATCTGAAAAAATCAGTTTCGCTCCATAGGCAAGAAGCGTCTTTTTTCTCTCATCGCTTAGATTGGCAGGGACGACCAACTCCACCCGGTACCCTTTGACTGCACCGATCAGGGCATAGGCAATGCCCGTATTGCCTGAGGTGGAATCTAAAATGATCTTTTCTCGGGTCAATTGACCCGATCGCTCCCCATCCTCTATGATCTTCAGCCCTGCCCGATCTTTGACCGAACCTCCCGGATTGAGCCACTCTCCCTTTGCAAAGATCTGAACCCCTGTGAGGTGTCTTGTCATCTGACGAATTTGAATAAGGGGAGTATTTCCAATAGACGAAAGAAGAGAAAAAGGGCCGGTTCTTCTGACATCCCTATGGATGATCGATTGATTTTTGATCTGTCTTACTTGGAGAGCTTCCATCTTTTTGAATTTCAGATTTCAAATTTCATATTTCAAATTGAATCGAAATTCGTTAATGTTCTTCAATGTGCAATCTGAAATCTGCGATTTGAAATTAAGAAATGACTTCTATCTCCTCCAGATAGATCGCCTCTTTCCCAATCCGGAACGCCTTCACTACCGGATCCTTTTCTTTCAAAGAAATAATAATCGAAGAAACTTCAGGGTAAAAAGCTAATTTCACATCTGTATCCGAAGGAAAAGGGATCGTATGGGTATGGGAATGGTAGACGGCCACCATCTCCATGGCGTCCTTCTCCATTTCCTCAAAGACCTTCAGTTGTTCTTGAGGAGCCATGGCGTATCGAACTGAACTCTGATCGACATTCTGAAGTTCAAAGGCCTTCTCAACGGCATGATCCTTCCCTCCTAAGATCCCGCAACACTCCAAGGGAGATTCTTTCTTTGCATGTTCAACCATTTTCAGATAGATCGATTTGGGAATTCTTATCATCTCTTTTCCTGAGCTATGGAGTTGGAGGACCGGTCTCAATCGCTTCTTGTGATCGGCTCCATTCGATCCATGACCCATCATAATTGTGAAGTTTCTCCAAAGGATATCCAACCAAGTAGAGGCTCATCAAACTGTGAGCCGAACGCACCCCGGAATGTCAGTAGATGAAGATCTCTTTTTCGGGGGTGACTCCTTTCGCTGAAAAGATCCTTTTAATATCCTCTGAAGATTTCCAGTAGCCTTTATAAGGCCCTTCCCCCACCAGGGTCTCCGTCCACTCAATCCAAATGACTCCAGGAATACGGCCAGGCTTGACGGCCCCTTCTTTCAACTCTTCACCCAAGAATTCTTTCTTAGACCGGACATCAAGCGCCACTCGGTTAGGACTTTTTAAGGCTGATTTCACTTCAGGTAGGCTGCAGAGCAGCGGCCCTTTCTCCTTTCCTTTCTCCGGTAGTTTAAAAGTGCTCTTGTCTATTTTAGGAGTGATCATCTCTGTAGGGTAGGCCTTGGCCTTCCAACCATCGAGGCCACCATCCAGAATCCTTATTTGCTCAAGAGGAAAGCCATAGTAGGCCAGGATCCACCAGAAGCGACCATTATCTGACCCATCCGAGTAGATCACGAAAGTGTTCTTTTCGTTGATCCCTAGGCTCCCCATGAGGTTTTCCACTTGGTCTCTCGGGGCCATCATTCCTGGCAGGGGATGATTTTTATCGGTGATATCTGGTCGCCAGATGTGAACCGCACCAGGGATGTGACCAGCGAGGTATTTCAGTTTCTCACGAATATCGATAATTCGGATATTGGGATCCTTCTTGTCTATGAGGACTTTCAGTTCTTCAGGTTGAATAAGAACCTCTGGACGAGCATATCCACCGTTAGGGACGGCCTGCACAGCCTCCGATATGATGAAGATCAAGCCCAGGATTGAAACGAGAGGGATCAAACCTATTCTGCCTATTTGCTTCCTAAACAGATACCTCATTTGAATCCCCTCTTTCCCCCCTCATTTTTTCACTAAATACTTGCTTGACTGACCGGGTCAATGCTACACGCCTCATGATAGTCCACCAATCCCTTGATCTTGGGCTCTCCATTGCAAAGAGGGCAGGAAGGGTGCTTCCTGATAGGAAACGTTTGGAATTCCGTCTCGAGGGAATGGTAAACCAAAAACTGACCGATCAAAGGCTTCCCAATTTCTAAAATAAGTTTAATGGCCTCTGTCGCTTGAATCAGTCCAACTTGCCCGGGTACAACTCCCAGGACACCTGCTTCGTCTCAGCTGGGGACCAGGCCCGGAGGAGGAGGTTCGGGGAAGAGGCACCTTAGAC
>Ga0105106_10002098_pt1 | contig 14355 bp, 8 predicted proteins | sample PPLLaktember2015_5_FD_79109 | JGI IMG/M metagenome (GOLD analysis project Ga0105106, IMG submission 79109) | Freshwater sediment microbial communities from Prairie Pothole Lake near Jamestown, North Dakota, USA - PPLs Lake P8 Core (1) Depth... | ecosystem: Environmental > Aquatic > Freshwater >...
CGAGTAGCCCATGCCGAAGTCGTCGATGGCGAGACGGACCCCCAGCGCCTTCAGCTCGCGGAACCGCTCGAGGTTGACCTCGGTGTTCTGCATGATCGTGCTCTCGGTCAGCTCGATCACCAGGCTGCCGGGCTCGAGACCGGAGATCTCGAGCGCGTTGCGCACGTCCTCGACCAGGTTCCCCTGCTGCAGGTGTCGACCGGAGATGTTGACCGCCACGCGGAGGCCCGTCCCGGCCGGGATCGAGTCGCTGAAGGCCCGCACCTGCGTGCACGCTTCGACCAGGACCCGGCGACCGAGCTCGACGATCCGGCCCGATTCCTCGGCGATCGGGATGAAATCGACGGGCATCACGACGCCGCGCCGCGGGTGATTCCAGCGCAGCAGGGCCTCGACGCCCAGCAGCTCCCGGCTCGTCAAGTCGACGACCGGCTGGAACTCCAGGAAGAACTCGTCCCGAGCCAGCCCGAGGTCGATGTCCTGCTCCAGTCGCAGGCGGTCGTGCAGTTGCTCCTGCATGTGCGGCTGGAACACGACCAGCCGCGCCTTGCCGGCGGCCTTCGCGCTGTACATCGCAATGTCGGCGTTACGCAGCAGTTGCTCGGCGTCGTCACCGGGCCGTGAGCAAGCCACGCCGATGCTGGCCGTCGCTTCGATTTCCCGACCGTCGAGCAGCAGCGGTCGGTTGAAGGCGGCGCTGATCGGCGAGGCGACGCGTTCCACGTCCAGGTCGCTGCCGATGCCCTCGAGCAGGATCGCGAACTCGTCGCCGCCGAGTCGTGCAACCGTGTCGGAGGGCCGGGTCGACTTGACCAGTCGCTGCGCCGCTGCCTGCAGCAGGCGATCGCCGGCATCGTGGCCGAGCGAATCGTTGACGTTCTTGAAGTTGTCGAGGTCGAGGAACATGACGGCCACGCGCTGCGTCGTGCGCTGGGCGAGTGCCAGCGCGTGTTCCACGCGGTTCCAGAACAAGCTGCGGTTGGCGAGCAGGGTCAGCGGGTCGTGGAACGCCAGCTTGCGCAATTGTTCCTCGAGCGCCTTGCGCTCGGTCACGTCGCGGAAGTTGAGCGTCAGGCCGGCGATGGCCGTGTCGTCCATCAGGTTGCTGCCGACGCACTCCAGCGTGCTGCGCCGCTCGCCGGTGTCGACCACGGCTTCGACCGGTCCGATCGTGCGGCCGCGCGTCGCGGCGACCTCGCCCAGGAAAGCCGCCAGTCGCTCCCGTTCCCCGTCGGCCCACAGGTCCAGCAGATTGCGGCCCACCAGGTCGTCCGGATGGATCGCGAAAGTGCGCGCGGCGGCGGGGGAGGCGAACCGCAGCCGGCCTTCGGCGTCGGCGATCATGATCACGTCGGACGCATTCCTGATCAGCGACGCGTAGCGAGCCTCGACGAGGCCCGCGGCCCGCCGCTCCCGGATCAGTGCGTCGTCGCGCAGCAGGACACCCTGGCGCACCATGACGAGCGCGGTCAGCACGAAGATGATGACGGTCATCATGTTGACCGGGCTCGCGGCCGAGCTGCTCTCGACGTAGACCAGCACGAAGAACGACACCATCATCGCGATGTAGGGCATGCCCTGGATCAGCGCGCTGCTGAAGGCGCTCGGGGTGCGTCGTGCGGCTGGCGCCCCGCGGAGTTGCTCGCGGGCGGCCGCCGCGAGCCAGACGTAGCAGGAAAGGTACATGGCGTCCGAGAGGCCACCGGGGAAGTAGCTGCCCCCGACCTTCGACATGGCCCAGACGATGTCGGCCAGCGACATCGACGAGAAGCCGAGCGTGAGCAGCATCAGGGCCCGGCGCGGGATCGGCGCGGCGCCCGAGTGCATCAGGAGCACGCCGCAGGCCAGCAGCACGACGCAGTTGAGCGCGACATAGCTCTGCGCCAGCACGTACCTGAGCATGTCCGGATCGTGCGGGGAGGCGGCCGTCGGCGCGATCACGCAGAACCAGAAGAATCCCCCGAAGCCCAGCAGCAGGATGGCCGTGTCCAGGCCGAGACGGGCCCATTGCACGCGAACGGCAGCTGCGCGGACGACCGTCAGCACCGCGGCGAAGACGAGCGGGTAGAAGGCGAGGAAGAACGCATCGCCGATCGACGGGAATGGATCGACGCCGAACAGCCAGTAGGTGGCGTTCAGCACGTTGCCCACGCTGTAGCTGCCCAGCGCGGCCGCGAGCAGCCACCAGGTGCGTCGCGCGGCCGGATTGGACGAGCCCCGCGCGGCGACTCCGGCCAGGATGGCCGCGATGATCGACGCGGGAGAGTCCGAGTAAAGGGTAAAGATCTCGTAGGCGCGGGATCCCTCGCCGTCGAGGAAGGTCAGCAGGATCGCCGCGACGACGTAGACGAACAGCGCTACGGTGATGCGCCCGGTCCAGCCGGAAACGAACCGCTCGCGCCTCGTTCTGCCTTCGAACTTTTTTTGCGGCCCGTGCGACATGTTCTCCGGCGCGTGATACCAGCGCCGCGGCTTCTTCCAGACCCGCTACATGTAGCCCGAGCCGGCCCGGGTCCATCTGTGAACCCCGTCCGAAAGCCACTCACGCGACCGAGACGTGGCGCACAGTCTGGTCCGCTTCGTGACCGGCGCCGCGACCGTCTGCATCGTTTGCGTAATTCTCGGCCAGCTTTCCGTATTGAGGTGGACCGCGATGCGTGGTCAAGTGCGTCATCACCCGACGGAGCGCCAGCGATGCGTCACCTGCGTTGCCGCCAAGCGATCCGGTGGCTGACCGCCGTCAGCCTGGCGTTTGCCCCGCCCGTCACGCAGGCCTCGGGCTTCGCGCTGCTCGAGCAAAGTGCCAGTCGCCTGGGGACGGCGTTCGCGGGCACGGCGGCCGCGGCGGACGATGCCACGACGAGCTTCTTCAATCCCGCGGGTCTCGTCGAACTGCAGGGTCCGGAGGCGATCCTGGTCGCGAGCGGCGTCGGCATCTCCTCCCGTTTCCGCGACGGCGAGTCGCGACCGGCTTTTGGCCAGCCGCTCGGCGGTCAAGGTGGCGACGCGGGCGGATGGAGCTTCGTGCCGAGTGCCTATGTGGCTGCGCCGGTTGACGAGAATCTCGCAGTCGGATTCGCGGTGAACGTGCCATTCGGCCTGCAGCTCGAATATGCGCCCGGCTGGATCGGGCGTTTCCAGGCGCTCTACTCGGACATCGAGACCGTCAGTTTCAGTCCGTCGATCGCCTGGCGCGCCAACGATCGCATCTCACTGGGCGCCGGGGTGAGTTACCAGCGCCTGCGGGCTGAGCTCACGAATGTCGTCAACTACTCCGCCGTCGTCGCCCAGGGGGTCCAGCAGCTGGTCGCGCAGGGACAACTGCCGCCGTCCGCCGCGCCCGGCGTATTGGCCGCCAATCTCGGGCTGGAGGGCGCGACCCGGGTGCAAGGCGACGACGGAGCGTGGGGCTTCAACATCGGGCTCATGTTCGATCTCACCGCCGTCACGCGCATCGGCCTTGCCTATCGCTCGGGAATTTCCCACGACGTGGCAGGCTCGGTGCGTTTCATGCCACCGCCCGTGACCGACCCCATCGGTGCAGCCATCGTCGCCGGAGCCTCTGGGACGGTACTGGCGAACGGGCCGGTGTCGGTCGAATTGGAGCTGCCGGACTCGGTGCTGCTGTCGCTGCGCCAGAAGCTCGGTGACCGCTTCCAGTTGCTCGCCGACGTTGGATGGCTGGAATGGAGCTCGATTCCCGAACTGCGCGTGGTGCGCGACTCCGGTTCGGTCGTCTCGGTCACGCCGGAGAAATGGCAGGACGTCTTCCGCTATGCGGTCGGCGGCGCCTACGAGGTCTCGCAGTCGCTGACGCTGCGCGGCGGGGTCGCCTATGACGGGACGGCGGTTCCGGACAGCACCCGCACGTCGCGCCTGCCCGATCCGGCACGCACATGGCTCGCAGTCGGCGCCCGCTGGCAACCGACGAAATCGATCGTGCTCGATTTCGGCTATGCGCACATCTTCAGCGACGACGTGACGCTCGACCAGGACGCAGGCAACGTAGCCGCCTACGGCCTCGTGAATGGAAAGCAGCAATCATCGACCGACATCGTCAGCACGCAGTTTATCTACCGGTTCTGAGACGGGCAGGGCGCAACCATCGTGGACAAGATCTGGCTCAGGAACTATCCCACCGGCCTGCCCGCCGAGATCGACGCCGACCGGCACGCAAGCATCGCCGACCTGCTCGGCAAGATCGCCGTCAAGTTCGGCGACCGGCCTGCGTTTCACAACCTCGGCAGAACCATCACGTACGCCGAGCTGGAGCGTCTGTCGCGCGATTTTGCCGCCTTCCTGCAGGGACTGGGCCTGGCCAAGGGCGAGCGCGTCGCCATCATGGCCCCGAACCTGCTCCAGTACCCGGTGGCGTTGTTCGGCATCCTGCGTGCCGGCTTGATCGTGGTCAATGTCAATCCGCTGTACACGCCGCGCGAGCTCGAGCACCAGCTGAAGGACTCCGGCGCCCGGGCCATCGTCATCGTCGAGAACTTCGCCAGCACGCTGCAGCAAGTGCTCCGCAATACGCCGGTCGAACATGTGATCACCACGCAGATCGGCGACCTGCTGCCGGCGCCGAAGCGCTGGATCGTCAACCTGCTCATCAGCAAAGTGAAGAAGCTGGTGCCGGAGTGGCGCATCGAAGGCACGGTCGATTTCCGCGATGCACTCGCGCGCGGCTCGGCCCTGGCGCTGAAGGCGGTCGACGTGAATCGCGAGGATATCGCTTTCCTGCAGTACACCGGCGGCACGACCGGCGTATCGAAAGGCGCGATGCTGACCCACCGCAACATTCTGGCGAACGTCGAGCAGACGGGCACCTGGATCTCGGCCAGCTTCGAGGCAGGCGCCGAGATCGCGATCGCGCCGCTGCCGATGTACCACATCTTCTGCCTGACCTCGACACTGTCGTTCATGAACTGGGGCAGCCTGATCGTGCTGATCACCAATCCGCGCGACCTGCCGGCCCTGGTCAAGGAAATCGGACGCTGGAAATGGAGCGTCATGACCGGCGTCAACACGCTGTTCAACGGCCTGCTGAATACGCCCGGATTCGACCGGCTGGATTTTTCCGCACTGAAGGTCGTGGTGGGCGGCGGCGCGGCGGTGCAGCGGCCCGTGGCCGAGCGCTGGAAGCAGGTGACCGGACGCTACATCACCGAGGCGTATGGCTTGACCGAGAGTTCGCCAGGCGCCTGCGCACTGCCGCTGGGCTCGCCCTGGAACGGCACCATCGGGCTGCCAATTCCCTCGACGGACATGTCGATTCGCGACGACGACTTCAACGAGCTGCCGGCCTGGACCGGCGAGGGCGATCTGGAGAGGCACACCGGCGAGATCTGCATCCGCGGCCCGCAGGTGATGAAGGGGTACTGGAACAATCCCGATGAAACCGCCAAGGTCCTGCACGACGGCTGGCTCAAGACGGGCGACATCGGCTTCATGGCCGCCGATGGCTCCTTCACGCTCACGGACCGCAAGAAGGACATGATCCTGGTGTCCGGTTTCAACGTGTATCCGAACGAGATCGAGAGCGTCCTGGCGTCGCATCCGGGCGTGCTCGAATGCGGAGCCGTCGGCGTGCCTGACGAGAAGTCGGGCGAGGCGGTGAAGGTCGTGATCGTCAGGAACGATCCGGCGCTGACGCAGGAAGCAGTGATCGCCCACTGCAAGACCCAGCTGACCGGCTACAAGCTGCCGCGCATCGTCGAGTTCCGCAACGCCTTGCCGAAGACTCCGATCGGAAAGGTCCTGCGGCGCGAGTTGCGCGACCCTCCGAACGGGTCCATGCAATAGGTCAGGGCTCCGTTCGGCGGGGTCCGGTGGCCACTCGCTGCCGCGCCACCGGAACCGCTCGGTTTCTGCGAGTTATGTCACGTCGTCCGGCGCGTGCGACCGGCTACTCTCCATCCAGGGATTGGGAAACAAGCGAGAGACCTCATGCGCGCGTGCCGGAGAGTTGCAGTGATGGCGATGGCAGTCTTCCTGCCGGCCATGCTCGGTTCTGCCGCGGCCCGGGCCGCCGCGCAAGGTTCCCTGCAGCCGCAGGCGCAACCCGACGTGCGCTCCCATGCGTTCTACGTCCTCGACGAGTCCGATGCGACGGTGCTCGCGGCCCGACACGAGCATGTTCCGGTGCCCATCGCATCGATCACGAAACTGATGACCGCGCTGGTCGTGCTCGAGGCCGGCCAGCCGATGGACGAGATGCTGGCCATCACGGCCGATGACGTGCGCGGTACGCCCGGCAGCCATTCGCGCCTCGCGCCGGGCGCCCGGCTGAGTCGCGAGGACCTGCTGCGCCTGGCGCTGATGTCTTCCGAGAACCGTGCGACGCACGCATTGTGCCGCCGGTATCCAGACGGCCTGCCCGCCTGCGTGCGCGCCATGAACGACAAGGCCGCTGCGCTCGGCATGGGCACGGCGCGTTTCGTCGAGCCGACGGGCCTGTCGAGTCGCAACGTCGCGAGCCCCGAGGACCTGGCCAAGCTGGTGCTCGCGGCTTCCGGGAATCCGCTGGTCCGCGATTATTCGACCGCGGCCAGCCATACGGTGCTCGTCAATCGCCAGTCACTTGAGTACCGCAACACCAACCTGCTGGTCGGCAATCCTGGGTGGCAGGTCAGCGTCCAGAAGACCGGCTATATTTCCGAGGCGGGCCGCTGCCTCGTCATGCAGGCCGCCATCGATGGCCGCCAGGTCGTGATCGTGCTGCTCAACTCCTGGGGCAAGCTGACGCGGATCGCGGACGCCAAGCGAATCCGGACCTGGCTGGAATCGATGCATCCGGTCGAGGCGATCTAGCCGTACCCTCGTCGGCGTGCGACCGGCTACGCTCCCCGGCTGCCCCGCAGTCGCTCGAGTGCAATGAGGCGCTGGATCGCATCGAGCGTGCACTCGTCCTTGCGCAGTTCGCGCAGCCGCGACCAGTCGCGCCGCAGTTCCTGGGCCAGCGCGTCGGGAAGCGCCCGCAACCAGCCCTCGATCCGCAGGTCGACGAACTCGCGCTTCTCCTCGATCGTCAGTTCGCGAGCGAGGATCAGCCGCGGCGCGTCCTCGGCGTCCACCATCGACTGCAGCACGGGCCAGCGGTCGCCGGGCCGTTCGGCGCACAGCGCGGCGAACGCAACGCTCGAGGTCTCGCGGATCAACTCTTCCTCGCGCGTCGTCTGGCTCTCGTGCTCCTTGGTCTCGTCCCAGCTCTCCGAGTCCTCGGCCATGTAGCGCAGGTACTGCATTGCGAACAGGCAGGTCGGCGCGACGAGGTCGGCTCGTGCCCGCGCATCGACCCACAGCGCCGCAGCCGCTCGCAGGCAGCGGCGCGCCGTCGTCTCGGCAAGCTTGCGGCCGAAGACCAGCGCGGCGGCCTCCTTGACGAAATGGGGCAGCTCGCTCGCGATGATCTCGCGGTAGCCGGGCACGTGCCGCTCGAGCAGCACCGCAGCGCGCCGGTCGAGGACGGAGATGTCGCTGGTGACGGCGGGCAGGCCGAGCGTCGTGCTCGCGAGGTTGTAGACGATGGCCCGAGGCAGCGTGACGCCTTCCGGCCATGCGTCGCGCAGGTCGCGATCGTCGGGTAACGCCGTGCCGCCGCCCCACTCTTCGGGGTAGCTCGGGATCGAGCGACCGTAGCTTGCGGAGCCCGTGGCCCGGATGCGCACGCGCGTCTGCGGCACGAGGCTGCCGAACGGTGCGAGCAGCGGTGCGACACGCAACAACAATTCGGTGTGCGCGCGGATACCGGCCTCGAGCAGTCGCGCGAGCGCCTCACGATCGGCGGTGGGCAACGCATGCGCACGATCCGCGGCTTCGGTGCCGGCCGCGACTTCGGCGCGAAACGCCGCCGCAAGCCGGATCGCCTCGTCCGGCGCATCGGCACGAATGCCCTGCATCGTGACGCCTTCGGCGCGCGCGAACTGCCGGATCACTCCTGGATGGGCGGGATCGAACCCGCCGCGGAATCCAGCTCGACCGGCGCCGATCAGGAACGTCACCGACGGCGCGGGCTCCCCGACGCGTTCTGCGTGCGCGGCCAGCCGACGCTGTGCCTCGTCGCGGCCCGCAGTGGCCAGCGCATAGGCCGTGTCGGTCGCGATCTTGCCGCTCTGCAGCGCGGTGTCGGACATCGCGACGAACACCCGCAGCTCGGCCTCGCGACGCTCGAACGAAGTGCGCAGCGTCGCGGGTGTCGGCAGGTCCTCGATGCCGCGTCCACGCTCCAGTGCGACATAGAACTTCTCGAGCAGGTCCGGCAGGTGCGCGAGCGCGCCAACGTTCTCGCAGAGCGGTACGAGGCGCACGCGGACGATCCGCTGCAGCAGATTCTCGCGCCGATCCGCGGGTACGCGCGCGCCGAGGAAGGCATCGACGCGCTCGGGCGAGCCATCGAACAGTTCGCGGGCGGCCTGGAGGTACAACGTGCCGATCTTGATGACCGCGCCGATCTCGGCGCTCGAGTTCACCTGCGGCACCGCAATCTCGTGGATCGCGTTGCGCTGCGGAGTGAACCCGATTCGCTCGCAAGCGAGGTGGAACAGCACGTTCGTGCGCGCGACGGACGCGAGGATCTTCGAGATCTTCTCTTCGTCCGGCTCGAGGAACGGATTGGGCACCCGCACGAGCAGGTGCCGGTCCTCGCCCGGCACGACGCCGTGGCGCAGCAGCGCGAGCGCAATCTTCTCCGGCACGTCGAGCCAGTCGGGACTGATCTGGCGTCCCTCGAGATCGACCAGCACTTCGCTGCAGGGCCCGAGCAGGTCCGCGATCGATTCCTCGTACTCGAGGCGCGCATCCATCAACGGGTTCCACTCGAGATGCGTCAAAGCGAGACGGGCGCGGTCAGCGGCGTCGGCCGGGGCCGCTTCGAGTGCGCGCTCGACCTGCGCGGCGCGATGCGTGGTCGAATCCGGATGCTTGGTCCCGGTCAGGCGCAGCGACTCGCGCCGCGGGTTCGCGAGGAACCGCTGCCGTGCCGCGGCGAAGGCCTGCGCCTCGAGGCCGTCGAGCGCGTCGTAGCCGCCGGCCGTGCAGGTGCTTTCCCAGACGGCCGCGTTCGGCGACCCGGGTGGCGGCGGTACCGTTGCGCCGGCGCCGAGGCGTCCTTGCGTCTCGATCCGCGCGCGGACGCGATCCATGAACACCGCGAGTTCCTTGACGTCCTTCGAGCCGTACGACAGCCGCTGCCAGGTGCCGTAGCGAGCCGCAGCATCACTGCCACCGGCAAACGCCGCGAACGGAATGCCGCCCACGCCGCCGGAGAGCAGCAGCTCGAACGCGTCCACCGAGTCCTTGACGACCGCCCGCTCATGCACGCCATTGCGCAGCCGGTCGAACGGTTCGCCGACCAGTCCGGGGAAGGCCAGCGGCGAGTAGAACGTGCCGCCGAAGTCCGTGCGCTCGACGCCGAGCGGCGCGAGCTCGTCCGCGGCGCGCAGCATGAAGTCGCGGCGCTCGCGCATGTACGGGGAGGGGCGGCGCAACGCGGCCAGCGGACTTTGCAGTGCGGCGAGCGCCCAGTCCTGCGCGAGCGTCGATGGTGTAGCGACGAGCCATGCGGAGAGATTGGCGAGGACTTCGCGGGCGCGCACGCCGTTGGCGCGGATCTGGTCGGAGATCACGAGCCAGCAGGCGCGGGCGCCGGTCGAGGCGCCGAACATGTCCATCTTCGACAGGCCGGACAGCGAGACGACCCAGTTGCGCCACTCAGGGTCCGCGAAGGCCGGGTTGACGAACCAGCCGACGTAGTCGAGCCGCTGGTAGACCGAGTCGTACAGCACGTAGCAGCGGTGCTTGACGGCGATGCGGACGAGCTCCTCGACGAGCGCGCGCGGGTAGACACGTCCGGTGGGGTTGTGCGGATTGTTGATGATGACCGACGAGATGCCGCCGCGGCCGAGCAGCCGGTCGAGCTCGCGCGGATCCGGCAGGAACTCCGGCGCGGTGGTGGGCAGCTCGACCACCTTCTTTCCGGCGCGCTCGATGAACCAGTCGTACTCCCAGCTCGGGCGCGGCACGACGACGCCTGATCCGTCGGCGCCGAGCACCTCGAGCACGATCGCTAGACCGGCGCGCGTGCCCGGCGTGAACAGCACCTCGTCCGGCTGGAAGCGGACCTCGGACTGGGGATAGTCGAGCAGCCCGTCGCGGTTGAAGAACTCGGCGACCTCGCTGCGCACGTCCATCCGTCCGACCGCGGGCCCATAGCTGTGCACGGTGTTGCGGGTGATGCGCTGCGCGGCCCGCACGACTTCCGGGTGCGGCGCGAAGTCCGCGTTCTTGTAGTCGCCCTGCGTCAGGTCGAGCGCGCCTTCCTGCTGGACCCGGCGCGCGAACAGGCGGACGAACGGCTCGGGCGTGGACAGCGCGCGAACCGACAGTTCGCCGGTCGCAGGGGCGCCGTGCAGCGATTGCTGCGGTGTCGGCTGAGTCTTCAACGGGGTGACCTCGCTGGTCGCTGACCGGCGCTTCCGGTGGGGGGCAAAAGAATCCCCGCGAATATACCGCGGGGATGCTGCGCTGCGTCAATCGGGGTACGCCACGCAGACGGGCTGCTGCTGCGTCACCGACGCCTTGACCGACCGGGCGAACGCGTAATGAGTACCGTTCGTATCCGCAGCTCGACTCGCTCAGGCGATCAGTTGCAGGTTGCTCACCGCGTTGAACAGCGCGCTGCAGACCATGACTGTCACCATCGCCAGGGATGCCACGACCGTTCGCTCGAAACTGACCTTCGTGATTCGCACTTTCATCGTCGTTCCTCCCGCTGATTTACCGATGTGCCGGGCCTGTGCCCTTGGGATGCATCGTACTGAGCCGGCGTAACGGTCCGATGTCGGCGCAGTGAATTCTTGTATCGCCCTGTAACAGGCTTTGTGCCGACGAACGGACGCGGTGCATGGGCGTCACCATGAGGTAAGGTATCCATGGCAATCGGGAGCAGGTTCCATGGCGACGGGTTGGGCCGGCGACGGAGCGGTGCAGCAGCAGATCGACGACAGCGTCGCTGAGGCGATCGAGCGCGCCCGCGCCCGGCTGCCGAGCGGGCCGGGCCTGGCGCACTGCGAGGAGTGCAGCGAACCGATTCCCGAGGCGCGTCGGCAGGCCGTGCCGGGCGTGCGCCTGTGCATCGCCTGCCAGTCCGAGGCGGACCGGCACGTCCAGACGGCCAGTGCCTACAATCGGCGCGGCAGCAAGGACAGCCAGCTGCGCTGACGCAGCGCTTGCAACGGCGGCTGCCCTCGAGCAGTCCGGCCGCCCGGCCATGAACGCGGCCAGGTGCTCAGAGATGGTGCGCGGGAACCTGGTTCCTTGTTGGCCGCAAGCCGGCCGGCAAGAGATATCCCTCGGCTCGCTCGAACAGCCATTGCACGCCGATCGCCAGTAGCGCAGCGGGCACCGCACCCTCCAGGATCAGCGCGGTGTCGTCGAGGCGGATGCCCGTCAGGATCGGCTGCCCGTAGCCGCCGGCACCCACCAGCGCCCCCAGCGTGGCGCCGCCGACGTTGATGACCGCGGCTGTCTTGATCCCGGCCAGGATCGTCGGCGCTGCGAGCGGCAGTTCGACGCGCCGCAGCCGCGCACCACGCGGCAGGCCGAGCGCGTCGGCCGACTCCAGCAGGGCCGGCGGAATTCCAGTGAGCCCTGCATGCGTATTGCGCACGATCGGCAACAGGCTGTAGATGAACAGCGCCACCAGCGCGGGCCCCGCGCCGATACCGACCAATGGCACCATGAACACCAGCAGCGCCAGCGCGGGAATGGTCTGGCCGATGCCGACCAGTCCGAGCAGGTACTGGCCTGCACGCGGCTGGCGCACGGCGAGGATGCCGAGCGGCACGGCCACGACGATCGCGACGCTCAGTGACAGTGTGACCAGCAACAGGTGCTCCCGGGTGTGACGGAACAGGCGTTCGATCCGGCCCTCGGTCCGCAGCGTCGTCCGCAGACCCATGGCTTCAGCCAGGAACGTCGCGGCCACGGCCGATTCGCTGCGGCCGTCGATCTTCACGGCGGCATTGAGACGAGCCATCTCCGATTCGTCGACGACGCCGACGATCCGCCGCAGCGCGGCCACGGCGCCCGGATTGCGTTGCGCGAGGTCGGCCCGATACAGCAGCACCGCCTCGTAGCGCGGGAAGAAGCCGCGATCGTCCTCGAGCGCACGCAGCCCGTAGTAGGCGATCTCGGCATCCGTCGTGTACAGGTCGGTGAGGTCCGCGTCGCCCGCCGCAAGGGAACGATAGGCCAGGTCGTGTTCGACGCCGAGCACGTCGCGCTGGGGCAGCCGGTAGGCCGCCTGCAGGCCGGGCCAGCCATCCGCGCGATCCATGAACTCGTTGCCGAAGCGCAGCCGCAGGTCCGGGTGCCGGGCGAGATCGGAGATCCTGCCGATTCCGAGGCGGTTCGCATCGAGGGCGCGCATGCCGAGGGCGTAGTTGTTCTGGAACCCAAGCGGCCCAGCCAGCACGATGCCCCGGGCCGCCAGCAGGTCCTCGAGGTCGCGCTGGCTCTGCGGTCGCTGCTGCGCGAAGATCTCGCTGCCAAGCGTGCCGGTGTACTCGACGTAGGCGTCGATTTCCCCGCTCGCCAGCGCATTGAACAGCAGGCGGGTGCCGCCGAGCGCCTGCTGATGGCGTGCCGGCACGCCGGCATCCTGAGCCAGTCCGCGCAGCACCTCGCCGAGGATCACGCTCTCCGTGAAGCTCTTGCTGCCGATGATTACGGCCGTATCGCGCCGCTCGCAGGCCGCCAGGGCGGCCAGGATCGACAGCAGCAGCCCTGCGGCCCGCATCATGATGCGCCTGCGGAGCCGAGATGGCTGCGCTGGGCGCGGACGAAGCGGGTGACGAACTCGTCGGCCGGCGCCTCGAGCATCTGCGCGAGGTGGCCCTGCTGGACCAGCCTTCCACGGCGCATCAGCACGATCGTGTCCCCCAGATACGCGGCTTCCGCGAGGTCGTGCGTGACCAGCACGACCGTTCGCTTGAGTTGCGCGAACAGCGCGCGAAGCTCCTCCTGCAACTCGAAACGGATCATCGGGTCGAGCGCGCCGAGCGGCTCGTCGAGCAGCAGCACTTCCGGGTCGAGCATCAGCGCCCGCATCAGGCCGACGCGCTGGTTCTGGCCGCCGGACAGCTCGCCGGGATAGCGGTCGAGTCGATCGGCGGAAAAATGCGTCAGCGCGGCGAGCTCCGCAAGGCGTGCCGCCGTGCGCTCGGGTGGCCAGCGCAGATGGTTCGGCATCAGGCAGACGTTCTGTCGCGCCGTCAGGTGCGGAAACAGGCCACCCTGCTGGATGACGTAGCCAGCCCGGAGCCGCACGCTCGCGACGTTGGCGGCATCGAGGATCGCGCCGTCGACGCTGACGGTGCCGGAATCGGGCGACACCAGCCCGAGCAGCATGCGCAACAGCGTCGACTTGCCGCAGCCTGAGGGGCCGATCAGCACGGTGGTGCGGCCCGCTGCGATCGTCAGCGAGAGATGCTCGATGGCGACCAGCCCGGCGTAGGACTTCGAGACGTCGTCGAGCCGGAACATGGCCTGTGCGGGGGTCAGGCCGGCTCGAGCAGCAGCACGCTGAACCAGTCGTGCGGATCGGACCAGCAGCAGCGCAACGCAAGGCCGGCGCTGCGTGCGATGTCGGCCGCGTCGGCCAGCGTGTACTTGTGCGAGTATTCCGTGAGCAGGTGTTCGCCGCGTGTCATCGCGAATCGCTGGCCGCCGACCGTGAAAGCAAGGTCCCGGTTCGCGACGAGGTGCATCTCGATGCGGCTGTGCGCGGGCACCCAGGGCGCGCGATGTGCGAACGAGGCGAGATCGAAGTCGGCTCCGAGTTGCCGGTTGAGGTGGCGCAGCGCATTGAGGTTGAACTCGGCCGTGACGCCCGCTGCGTCATCGTAGGCACGCTCCAGCAGTGCCGCGTTCTTGACGCGATCGATGCCCAGCAGGATCGCGCCGTCCCGGCCGGCCAGTTCGAGCATTTGCCCGAGCAGCCTGATCGATTCACTGCGGTCGAAGTTGCCGAGGGTCGACCCAGGGAAGTAGACAGCCCGGCGCCGCGCGCCGCGCACCGCCGCCGTCGGAATCATGACGGCCTGCGTGAAGTCCGCGCACAGCGGCTGTATGTGCAGCGAGGGATAATCCTGCTTCAGGCGCCTGGCCGCACCGAGCATGTGCTCGCGCGAGATGTCGACCGGGAGGTATGCCTGCGGGGCATCGAGGGCCTCCAGCAACAGGCGCGTCTTGAGGCTCGCGCCGCTGCCGGGTTCAATCAACGCGACGCGAGGTCCCAGTGCGTCAGCCATCTCCGTTGCGTGTGCGCGCATGATGCCGAGCTCGGTCCGCGTTAGGTAG
>Ga0105106_10002100_pt1 | contig 14353 bp, 6 predicted proteins | sample PPLLaktember2015_5_FD_79109 | JGI IMG/M metagenome (GOLD analysis project Ga0105106, IMG submission 79109) | Freshwater sediment microbial communities from Prairie Pothole Lake near Jamestown, North Dakota, USA - PPLs Lake P8 Core (1) Depth... | ecosystem: Environmental > Aquatic > Freshwater >...
GGTGCAATCGTTATCCCGTTCGTATCCCGGTGGTATCGCCCGCTATCGCGGACTCAACCACCGGCTAATGGCTTTGAACCCTCCGGGTTCGCTTCTGATCGTTGTTCCAAAAGATCTGCACCCATCATGGAACGGTGCGCCAGAGGATATCGAGGTTGATGTCAGAATAGGCGTGAACAGAATATCGTTACAGATACAGCCGACTGGCGAGAATACCATACCACGCTTCATGGGGGGTTGTGCAAGGACTGACCTTTGCAGTCAGTGATCCCGGAAAGCACTGATGATCCATGAATCCCGTTCACTCTCAAAAGCTGCGCAGGGGAGACTTCTGTACCACAAAAATCGTGAGCAGCGGCAGGAACAGGCCGATGAGCGTCACCGTGATGAGCAAAATCCCGAGCTCACTGTAGTCCGCGGGGATGGAGATGGCTCCGGTGGCCGGGTCCTTCACTTCACGGGTCAAGATGTGAATCTGGTTCAGATACTTGGTGCCGAGGCTCGACAGGGAGAGCGCCAGATTGGTGAAAGAGGCCATGACGGCGAAAAACGTGGCTTTGAGATGGGCCGGGGCATTCTGGGCGATCCAGGCCAGCATGGGAACCATGGAGACCTGTCCCAGCGGAGACTCGAGAGCGGTGTCCACGAGCGCAATGAACCGGGCGTCGACCACGCCGTTGGTCAGGGATGAGGTCCATTCGTGGAGTCCAAAATACATGCCGATGATGGGGAGGCTGAGGGCCGTGGTCGCGATGGTCAGAAACGCAACGATGTAGGGGATGGGCCGCTCGGCCATGAAGCGCCGGAAAATGAACAGTCCGAAGAGGGTCAGTGAGCTGCTGATGAGGGAAAGCTTCGATATGAACTGCTGGTCGAATCCCAGCTGATCGATCTGCCACCAGGTGGAGCCCGCACCGGGACCCGGAAGGGCTCGGTACATGTAGATGATGATGGCCGTCCCGAGCAAAGTCCATCGCTGGCTTGGCTCAAGCTCCTTGAGGAGCCGAGCCATGAGAAAGATGACGATGGACATGGAGCCCGCGAATACGATCTCCTGGTCGAAGGGCACCTGCCCCAGCCCCACGGCGAGGGTGAAGACCACAAACGCCAGGCTGCCACCGAGGATCCAGCCGCTGGGCTTCACCGACTCGGTGCGGGGGTTCAGGATCCCATCGATTTCCGCCTGGCTGAGCCCGCTGCGCCGGAGCTTCCGGATGCGCATCTGGCGAAGCACTGCCGCAAGCGCCACACCCAGGACCGAGATGAAGGGAATGATCATGGCCATCTTGTAGATCAGGATGTACACAGCCACTTTGTCATCGGCCGTCATGCGCTCCACACCGCTGAACATCAGCACGTTGACCAGGGACACGGAGATCCCCCCGCCCACGATGGCCACCCTCCCCAGTGTCTGCATGGTCGTGTGCATCAGCTTGATGACCTTCCGGTCCAGTGGCTTTCCGGCGTCGTCCACGGTGGGCACGGCTTCCACGGTCATGGCATCGGCCACGACGTCCTGGATGACATAGCCCACGGGAGCCAGGAGGGTGCTCAGCACAAACCAGGCCTCGACCCTCATGATGCCGAGCATCCACGGCGCCGATTCCAGAAGCCCCACCATGACGGCCAGACTCACCGCGATGAGGCCGGCCCCCACGAAGACCATGAAGGATTTCCACCTCCAGAGGAGGTCGACGATGTGGCCCATGGGCATCTTCAAAGTCCAGGGAATGCCGGCCCAAAAAGCGAGACCCGCCAGGAATTCGGCGGAGAGCCCCAGGTGGTCCTTGACGAAGAAGGTCCCGACGATGCCGGTGAGCCCGGAGATTCCCGCCGCAACATAGACCATGAGAGGCGGCATGTACGAGATCCGCATCCAGGATGTGAGGGCTCCGGCCCGTCGGTTTGCCCAGGATTGGATCCCCGCCACTTCGGGGGCATCTTTCTCGCCGTCGTTCTCGGAGTGGATTCCCATGGGCCGTTTCCGTTTCCCCCGTTCAAGAGGTTGATTCGTTGATCTCCAATGATGCGGCACCGAGCCGCCTCGCAACCATCCCTCCCGCCTTCCTGAACCGTGAGCCATGCTGCTGCAGGGAGCCCCAAAGCGCAGGGGAGGAGTTTATCTCCTCCCCCTGGGTTGAAGTCAACCTCATTGTCAGCAACGCCTTTCCCCAAGATCAAAAGGCGGAATTGTCCACGAAATGATTTTGTCGAGCCCTACTGGCTGCTCACCTCTACGGGTGCCTGCTCAAGCTCGCGCTCCTCCCCTCGATGAGAGTTGAGTGAGCCGGGATTTCTCCCGGCCTTTTTCTTCCATCAGCTCGTGAGAGCAACATAGATCCTGGCTTGTTCCCGCTGCACGAGAAGCAGGAGGGAGCCTTTGTCTTGCGACTTGGCGAGAGCGCTCTTCAGTTCCTGGATGGAACCGACCGCCTTTCGATCGGCCTCGAGGATGATGTCCCCGCGCCGAATGGATGCCTTATCGGCCGCGCTTCCCGGCTTCACGTTCACGATCACGACTCCTCCGTCTTCCAGACCAGAGCGCCGCGCCATTTCGGGCGAAAGATCCCGGAGCTCCATCCCCCACCTGGACTGCGACGGTTCCTCCGAAGCAGCCGCACGAGGTTCAGCAGACTCCAGCCTGGCCACCTTGATGCGGAGCTCCTCTTCCTTGCCCGATCGCAGAACCTTAACGGCAACTTCCTCACCCACCGGGGTGGATGCCACGATGGCGGGCAGATTCTGACTGCTCTGGATTGCCTTGCCGTCAAAGGAGACCAGGACGTCTCCCCGTGTGATGCCCGCCCGGTCTGCCGGTCCATCGGAGACCACATCGGCCACCAGCGCTCCACGGGGCTTGTCGAGGTCCATGGCGCGGGCCAATTCCGGAGTAATGTTCTGGATGTTCACCCCGATGTATCCCCGTGTGACTTCCCCGTGCTCCACCAGCTGCGGCATCAGCTGCCTGGCCATGTTCACAGGCACAGCGAATCCGATGCCCTGACCGTTGGGGATGATGGCTGTGTTGATGCCCACCACCTCGCCCTGCATGTTGAAGAGCGGGCCGCCCGAGTTTCCCGGGTTGATGGAGGCATCCGTCTGAATGAAGTCGTCGTAGGGCCCGGCCCCGATCACGCGCCCCTTGGCGCTCACGATGCCGGAGGTGAGGGTGTGACTGAGGCCGAAAGGGTTCCCAAGGGCCAGGACCCAGTCCCCCACCTTCAAGGTGTCGGAATCCCCCAGACGGGCTGCCTGCAGCTCCCCGGCATCATGGACTCTGAGGACGGCGAGGTCTGTTCCGGGGTCGCGCCCGACGATCTCCGCCCTGAGCTCCCGCTGGTCGGCCAGGGTCACCATGACCTCCCTGGCACCTTCCACCACGTGGTTGTTGGTCAGGATGAGGCCTTCACCGCTCACGATGACACCGGACCCCGCACCCTCTGCGGGACGCCCTTTGGGATTCAGGTCCTTGTCATCGAAGAAATGATGGAAGCGGTCTTGAAAGGGCCCCTCGGGCAGAGCATGGAACGGGAAATCCGCTTTCTGGACCTTGGTCACCTTGATATTCACCACCGAGGGTGAGAGCTGTTCCGCAATGCCTGCAAATGAGCCCTGAACCGGAATTCCGGCTGCATCCATCTGGCTTGACGCCCGTGCATCGCGAACCGTCTGCTGATGCCCGGTCCAGTTCAACCCGTATAACACCATCACCCCGGTCAGAAGAGACGCAAGGACGATGACCCTCATCTTGCGACTCCTCCATTCATTTGTCCCATACCATTTCTGAATTCCACGGAACATGATGCATCCTCCCTTTGAAAGAGTGATATTGCATGGAGCTCACGGACCGGCAGGAAACCGCAGCCGGCCTTCAACGATGAATATAAGGGAGGCAGATGAGAGGAGGATTAAACCAATATTAGAATTCTCTAATGCCGGGGCGTTGCGTGATCTTTGGATGTAAAGACCGAAGATTATTCAAGCTGCCTGGGCAGGTGAGCCCGGTCGCGCGTGCAGGCTATTCCGATACCATGGGCAGAAGGACCGTGAAGGTACTTCCCCTGCCGGGGCTGCTTTGCACCTCAAGGGCGCCGGAATGCGCCCAGGCAATGGACCGGGCGATGGAGAGGCCGAGGCCGATCCCTCGGTGGGTGAGGGCATCGGGGCTCCGGAAAAACGGCTGGAAGATTTCCTCGTGCAGCTCTGCGGGAATGCCCGGCCCCGTGTCCGCCACATGAACGGCAGCATGGTCGCGGAGTCGCTCCAGGGTAAGGGTGACGCGTCCGCCTGTTCCGCTGTACTTGATCGCATTTTCAGCGAGGTTGGAAAGGAGACGACCGAGCTGCTCAGCATCTCCCAGAACCAGGAGCGGCTCAGTCGGGCTGATGGACAGTTCCACGGAGCGCGAATCGGCCAGAATCTTCATTCGCGACCCCACCTGCCGGACGAGCTCGCCAAGATCCAGAAGATGCCGCTCCCCGCGCAGGACCCCCGCCTCGGTGCGAGCCAGCAGCAGCAGATCGTTCACCAGCTCGATCATGCGGTTGACTTCATCGAGTCCGCTCTCCAGAGTCTCCCGGTATTCCTCCGGGGACCTGGCGGCACGCAAAGCTACCTCCAGCTCGCCCTTCAAAATGGTGAGCGGTGTCTGGAGCTCATGGGAGGCGTCGGCCGTGAAGCGGCTCACCTGGCTGAAGGCTGCATCCAGCCGGGCCAGCATGCCGTTGAGGGTTCTGGCAAGCCTGTCCAGTTCATCGTCGGCCCCGGTTTCGTCCAGACGATCCGCCAGGCGCTCTGCGCCGATGCGGTTGGCCGCCTCCGTCATACGATCCACCGGCAGCAACGCCCGGCGCGCCAGAAGCCAGCCTCCCGCGCCAGCCAGCAGCACTCCGACAGGCAACAAACCGGCCATGATCAGGAGATACCGGTTGCGCGTCTCGAAGACGCTCTGAAGCGAGGTCCCCACCTGGACCACCCGCACCACCCGGCCTGCCTGCAGGACGGGAAGCGTGAGAATGCGAACGGGATAGGGCTCGACAGAGTCCACCGTCTCGTAGGTGGGCAGACCGCGGGATGCATTTTCCAGGGCTTCGGGGCTGACGGGCAGCTTCTCGGATCGACCGCCGCCATGCATGGGATCCCGGCGGCCCAGAGGATCCAGCATCCGGAAGTACCGCTCCCACGGAGAGAACCCGAAAAACCGCCTGAAGACTTCGTCCACATCCGGAGGAAACACCGGGCTCTGTTCGGCTCCCGCCTTCTCGGCCATTACGCGGGCAACCCCGTTCAGCGCCTGGTCGACCTGGTTGGAGAGACTGTAGGCCAGGACTCCGTAGCCGGCCCCGCCCAGAAGCATCAGCGTCACCGTGAGCAGGCTCACGTACCAGAGGGTGAGACGGGCGCGGATCGACCGAATGATCATGGTTCACTCCTCCTTGAGCACATAGCCGGCACCCCTCACGGTGTGGATCAATTTCGGTTTGCCCTCCAGGTCGATCTTCCTCCGCAGGTAATTCACATAAACGTCCACGACATTGGTCATGGGATCGAAGTTGTAGTCCCACACGTGCTCAATGATCATGGTCCGGGTCAGCACGCGCCCGGGATTGCGCATGAAGTAGTCCAGCAGGGCGAGCTCCCGGGCGGTGAAGTCGATCCTCATACCCCCGCGATGGACGGTGCGCCGGGCGGGATCAAGCGTGAGATCGCCCACCCGCAGGATGGGCTCCCTCGCCTCACCTCTCCTCCGGAGCAGGGCGCGCACGCGGGCGACCAGCTCCTCAAAGGCAAAAGGTTTCGTCAGGTAGTCGTCGGCACCGGAATCCAATCCCAGGACCTTGTCCTCGATGGTGGCCCGCACGGTGAGGAGCAGGACCGGCGTTGCGATCTTTTTGCGCCGAAGCTCCTGGAGAACCGTCAGGCCGTCTTTCCGCGGGAGCTGGATGTCGAGGAGGATGAGATCGTGGACGCCGTCCAGGGCCATCTCGAGCCCGGCCTCACCGTCGGAGGCCACGTCCACCGCATACCCCTCTTCTTCGAGGCCCTTGCGGATGAATCCGGCCAGTTTCCTTTCATCTTCGATGACGAGCAGCCTCATGAAGCGAAATCCCCCCCAATCCCCACCAGCATTTTCGTCGAAGAGCCCCCTCACCCCCTCAGGCACCCTATCCATCTTAGCCCAGACATGGTCCAAAGAAAAAACTTTCGAATCACCGGGAACCTTTTCCTTGCTTCTTTGTCCAAGAGCACTGAAAGACATGGATAACCAACCGGATGAGGAGATGAACATGAAAAGCTCAGGGAAGGGGTTGTGGAGGTTGTCGGGTCGTGTGATCCGCTCTGTGGTGGCTGTGGCAATGCTTGGTTTCGTGTGGAGCACTCCGCCCCAGGCGGGAGCGAGGGTCATGTCCGGAGAGGCTTCCGAGAGCCCGGATCAGACTCTTTCCCCCTACTTCCTGGTAAAGTCGGACGATTCCTCCGTGGATCAGATGCCCCTCAAGGCCACGACCGCGGAAGTCAAAATCGCGGGCGTCATTGCGGGTGTCGTGCTGACCCAGATTTACAAGAACGAAGGCAAGAAACCGCTCGAGGCCATCTATGTATTTCCAGCATCCACCCGGGCCGCGGTGTACGGCATGCGGATGACCATCGGCGAGCGCACCATCGATGCCCAGATCCAGAGGCGGGAGGAGGCTCGCCAGGCCTACGAAAAGGCCAAGCAGGAAGGGAAGGGGGCCTCCCTCCTGGAACAGCACCGGCCCAATGTTTTCCAGATGAATGTGGCCAACATCATGCCGGGCGACGAGATCAGGACGGAGCTCCGATACACGGAGCTCCTCGTCCCGGCCGACAGCGTTTACGAGTTTGTTTACCCGACCGTTGTGGGGCCCCGCTATTCAAATCAGACGGCTCAGGAGGCTCCGGCGTCTGAGCAGTGGTCCGCGAATCCCTATCTCCATCAGGGAGAGGCTCCCCCGTACACTTTCGATCTCAGACTGGAGCTCACCGCGGGTCTCCCGATCCAGGAGATGACCTGTTCGAGCCACAAGGCAAAGATCGACTATATCGACAAGACGCGCGCGCGCCTGCAGCTGGATGATTCGGAGCGTTCCGGGGGAAACAGGGACTTCATCCTCAAATACCGGCTGGCGGGCAGCCGCATCGAAACCGGCCTCCTCCTCTACGAGGGGAAGGAGGAGAACTTCTTCCTCATGATGATGCAACCGCCCAGGAGAGTGAAGGAAGCCGATATCCCACCGCGGGAATACGTTTTCATCGTGGACGTGTCGGGCTCCATGCACGGCTATCCTCTCGATATCTCTAAGAAGCTGTTGAAGGATCTCATCGGCGGCCTGCGTCCGAGGGATACCTTCAACGTGCTCCTCTTTGCGGGAAGCTCGGAGCTGCTCGCCGAGAAATCGCTTCCGGCCACTCCCGAGAATGTCCGAAGAGCGCTGGAAGTCATCGAGCGGCAGCGGGGAGGCGGTGGCACGGAGCTCCTGCCGGCACTCCAACGGGCTCTGAATCTCCCTCGCGCCGAAAACGTCTCGAGGAGTTTTGTCATCGCCACGGACGGCTATGTCACCCTCGAGCCGGAAGCCTTTGATCTCATTCGAGAACGCCTTGGAGATGCCAACTTCTTCACCTTCGGCATCGGCACCAGCGTCAACCGGCACCTCGTTGAAGGCATGGCCCGTGTGGGGGCAGGGGAGCCCTTTGTGGTCACGAAGGCTGATGAGGCGCCGGGAAAGGCTGAGAAACTGCGCCAATACATTCAGTCCCCGTTGCTCACGCGTGTCCGAGTTCAGTTTCCGGGTTTCGAAGCCTATGATGTCGAGCCGCCGAATGTTCCCGACCTGTTCGCTGAGCGGCCGATCCTGCTGCACGGCAAATGGAGGGGAAAGGCGGCAGGGAGCATCAAGGTCACAGGGCGGAGCGGCAATCGGGATTTCGATGAGACCATCAAAGTCGCTGATTACCGCCCCTTCCAGGAGAATTCGGCTCTGCGCTACCTCTGGGCGCGGTCTCGCATCGAGCAGCTTTCTGACTACAACAGGCTTCGGGCTGAGGACGGCAGGGTGCGACAGATCACCGAGCTCGGCCTTGAATATAACCTGCTCACGGCCTACACCTCCTTTGTGGCCATCGACTCGGAAGTACGGCGAAAAGGCGGGGATCTGTCCACCGTCAAGCAGCCCCTCCCCCTGCCGGAAGGAGTATCCGATTATGCCGTCGGGCAGGCCGTCCGGCCCATGCTGTCCAAGTCCATGCGTATGTCGCCGGCTCCGGAGCCCCGAGAAAGGGCTGGAGCAGGCGAAGCCCCCGAAACAGCCGGCGGGCCCTCCGGCGGGAAGGAGCTCCGACAGGAGTCGCTCGATGAGAAGAAGGATGTTTTGACCATCGCCATCGAGGCGGTGAAAGTCGATGGACCGTTGACCGAAGAGGTCGTCAGAAAGGGAATCGAACCGCGGATGGAAGAAGTCCGGAAATGCCTGGAAGGTCAGCGTTCGTCAACCCTGGCGGGAAAGCTCATCCTTGCCTGGGATATACGTCGGGATGGAAGTGTCCGGAGCTTCCGCATCCTCTCCCCTCGGGATACGTCGGATGCGGTCAGAAAATGTCTGGACAGGCTGATCGGTCGTTGGAGTTTTTCGACCACAAAGGCGGGCACGGTCACCCGAGTGATGCTGACCCTGAGTCTGAAGGAATAGCTGTCGATGGTGTGATCCGCGCTCCACATACGCCAACTGTCCTCCCCTCCATGACGGGGAGGGCGGTTGGCAGTCGAGCATTCTTTCTCCTAATGATCCGGCAAGTCCTACGCTCCTGCCGAGAATTTGGCCGGGATGTACCCGGAGGGGGCTGTTTCCTCGCTGACTTCGGGCCTGGTGGAGAGCAGACGCTCAAGTTTGAGAAATCCGCTGCAGCCTGGGCACTTGGTGACGACATTGGGCTTCCTGGTGCCGCCTTTGCCCTCCAGGAAAGGGTCCATCCCATCTATGAAGAACATCTCCGCCACCGGACCGACCGACTTCTTCACCAGAATGATGGAATGACCGCACTTGTGATAAAGCTGTTCCAGTTTCATCGTTCTCTCCTGCTTGATCTCTTCTATTCACGGCAACCGGGACCGGTTGCCAGTCTGTCCTGAGAATTCACGCCTTCAACAACCGATGTCGTGTTATCGGCATTTGAGGCAGGGTCTTGAAAGGATCATGGGAGTAAGCCTCAAAAATAATTCGAAGAGTCGCCGCGGATTTACTTTGTGAAAATAATTTTCTTGACCTGAAGCGGTGAAATCACTTTTTGTTTAAGCACGATAGTTAATTGGGCTTGTGGAGCATGGCATCGGCGTGAATGGAATCACCCCTCTCTCCGCGTTCCGGCTGAACCTGGTAAGTCTTCGAGCGGCGTCTTCCTGCGGCACGTCCTCGAGCTTTCCTCTGCTCATCGATTCCTCTGCCGACCAGTCCAAGTACTACAACGAGAAATGAGACCAGATGCTATTTCAGGGTAGGGTGGGCAAGATCCTTGTTTTGCCCTCCGGAAGGTAAAGCCTCGGTTCTTCGGTGGGCAACGCTACCGCTCTTGCCCACCCTACCTGACAAATCTCGTTGTCGTATCTGGATTTCTCCTGGTCATCAGCACCCGGGAGCTGCCTGGCGAGGCGATAGGGGCTCCCGACCAGCAGCAGCATGAACCATTTTTCAACGGACCATCGAAAGGGAATCGTGATGGCGTCACTATCCCACTGTTCAGAGGCCGGACCCTCCGAGGAAATGCTTGAAAGGGTTGGCTCGCTCCAGGCGAGCTCCGCCGATGGCTGGCTTATTCAGGAGGAGCGCTCGACGGCCTGCACGCTGGCCAGAGTTGGCGGGCGGTTTTATCGACTCGTCCAGTTCGAGCCGGCCGGCCCGGGCTTCCATCTGGGAACGCTTGGCGCGCAATATGCCGGGGACTGTCGCCTCCATTCCACTTCGGATCCCTGGAAGACCCTCTGGGAATCGGCAACTTCAACGGGGCGGACCCTTCTGCTGGCGTGTCGGCAGGCTCAGGGACAGCGCTCCTACATTCCTGTATGCACCATCCTGGCGGACAACCGGGGAAATTATCACGCCATTGAAGCCGCTGAAGGGGATTCGGAGGATCTTTGGGTCCTTTTCACCCTGGGAATCCATGGCCTGGTCCAACAGGCCGTTGACCCGGCACGGCTGGACGACACGGGCGACTTCCAGATCCTCGGCGCGCCCTCCATTGTCCAGCGGCACAGCACCGAGCGACTGCAGAAGTATCTCTCCCGTCGTGTTCTCGTGGACCATCGACTCTGCAATCACTGCCTTCGCTGTGTCACCAGCTGCAGCGAAATGATGGCCATGGTGAGTCCGGAGGGGGCCCGCCTGTTGGGCCCGGCGGAAGACTACTGCACCAACTGCGGTCTGTGCAGAAAACGGTGCGCCCTCCTCCAGGCCCACGCCAAGCAGCCTGCAGGCGACCCGGACGACCTGCCGATCCGGATTGACGAGGGCGGAAGCAGCGTCTCCATATATGGGGAGATGGCGGATGGTTTTCTGGCCTTTCTGGACAAAATCCGTCGGCATGCCTCCAACGGATTTTGCTACAGACTGGAAGACGTGCTGGCGAAGACACGGGACCTGGAGGTCCCGGGAGCCATCGTGCGTCAGATCCGGCTGACATTCAACGAAGAGAAGGCTCGCAGCGGCAGACGGCCTCTGATGGTCAGCGTATTTGAAGGGGGGGAAGAGGGCGGTATCCGGCTATTAGTCCGGGAGGAGGTTCGGGCGGCCGTTGTCCTCCAGACCGAGACCGGGCAAGTCGAAATGGACCTGGCTGCTTCGGCCCTGAGAAGAGGCCTGCAGGTCTCACTCGTGCTCGATTGGCAGAGTCCTGCTGCGACACTGGACGGAGCCGCCACGAGCGAAGCGGCAACACTTTTCGACTCCCTCGGGCGCTATCGCAGGGGTTCTCTCGTGGCTCTCTGGGATCGTCGCGAAGTGGATGTTTTTCTGGCGCCCCGTGAGGAGGAATTGCCCTCGGCCCTGCAGCAGCGAGTTCTGGATGAAACGGGCCGGAGAGCGCATATCCTCGCGCCGCATGTGGTGCAGGCGTTGCCGGTGGGCCGCAGCCCGCTGCTGGGTGAGCTCAACCGGGACCTGCAGACCATCTTTTTGGACCACCCTGAGCTCATGGAGGCGGAAGCCCGGTTCGCCCGAACCCTCCTGGCCGATATTCCGCGGAATCACCGGCTGATTCATGCGCGTTACCGAAACATGGCCCTCGCCAGTGGTCACACCGCCTGCCCCACCTGCGCGGAAGTCCAGGTGCTGGCGATCCCGGCAACCATGGCCATCGCCATGAGCCTGGCACGCGGTGAGGCGCCTGGTGTGTCCCTGACCCTCGAAACCGGGTGCATGTCCGAAACCCTGAACAAAGTCGGGGAAGTGGCCCAGAAGGTGCCGGGCGGCAGAACGGTCTTCGGGGGCGGCTTCGCTTTCGGCGAGGCCATCACCATGGCTCAGGACCATTCCATACGCCGGGGCCACCTGCCCAAGGCGCGTCGCTATGTGGTCAGTCAAGGGGGCGACGGTGGGGCGGTCATCGGGCTTCCGGCGTGGCTCAACGCCCTTCGCCAGCAGTCGACGCTCATTAGGCGTCGGAACCCCAACGTGCTGCACTTCATCGTCATCACCGACACGCAGGTCTACTCGAACACCGGGGGAGAGAGCTCGGCCACCTCGCTCCTCGGCATGGGGACGCTCACCACGCCCATCGGGAAGTTTCTCCTCGGAAACCAGAACGTTCAGTGGAGCCTCATCAACCTGGCGGCTGAGTTTCCCAACATCCTGGTGGGGTGCGGCCACAGTGCCAATCGAGTGGCGATGCAGGAGTTCTGGCATCAGGCTGACCAGCTGGGTCAGTCGGGCATCAGGTGGGATGTGACCCCATGTCCCGAAACGGGCAAATTCTTTGGTGAGGACCCGGACGATCTCGCCGAAGTCATGGCCAACGCGGGCATGCTGCCTGAGCTGGTGTTTGTGGGCCGTTTTCGCAAGCGCGTGGGGCCTTATCATCCGGAAGACCGTGAAAAGCCATGGGAGGAGTGGCGGCGAGCCCCCAAGCCGATTCTCTCCTGGCTCGAGCGTGACCCCCGGTACAAAGCGTTCCTGCGGCGCAATCCACAAACGGGGCGGGGCGAGCCGCGCAATCTGGCCGCCCATTTTCTCATCACCCAACTCGAGAGCTATCGGGATCAGATGAACTGGCAGATCGATCTCGAAACGCACCTGATCCGAAAAGCGGAAGATAAGGTCAGGGCATTCCTGGATGAGCTCAAGGCTTCACGGCTTCACTATCGCCATCGACTGGAGCAGTTTCCTCATGCGATGCTCTTCAATGCCGACGGCGATTGGAAGCCTCAGCTGGCGGCAACTCTCGAGCACGAGATGGTGAGGCGACTGGTCGGTTCCGAGGAGCTTCAGCGCTATGCCAGCGCGCGTGACCGAGTACTCGCGGAGGAAGATGGGCACCTGACCCGGTATGCCCTTGCGGCCGACCGGCTGGCTCAGCTTCTGGATCCCTTGACTGAAGAAATGGACTCAGTCGATGGGGCCATCCGGGAGATTCTGACCCGGATCGAAACGCTGCAGAAAGATCTAGCCCAGCAGGTGCGCAGGCTTCAGTCCGCAGCCGGGCCGTTGATGGTTGAAGACCCCGTGGAGCAGGAGCTGTTCCGTCGGGGAGAGGTGGCTGCCCCCAGTGAGGCTGAAGCGAGGCGTCGGCAGTTGACGCAGCTTCTGGACCGGATACTCGAGGAGCGGGTGCTGGGGGAGTACACCGAGCTCCAGCAGCACCGACTGTCGGTCCAGCTCCGGAAGGAATTCCTCGAGACAGGCGGTGTCATCAGGGTGAGCCATGCCGTGACGGCAGCACGGGAGCGGGCCGAACTGCGGGGCAGGATTGCGGCCTTCGGTCCCTTCGCCATCGGAGTGGCCAGTCTGGCCGGAGACCGGGGCATCGCCATCAACCGTATTTTCGCCAGTTTCTTCACCGCCAAGGGTGCCTGGGCCGGCATGGCCTGGCAGTTCGGGTCGTCCAAGCGCGGAACACCCGTCCTTTCAGCCACCTTCGTGGACTCCCGCCCCCTTCAGCGCAAAGACGCCATGCACAGCCTGCCGGTGGCCGTTCTGGGTGTCACCAACTTCGAAGAGATGAAGCGCCAGCCTGACCTTTTCTTCGGCCAGCTGCGTCCGGGCGGGTTTCTGATCATCAATCAGACGCTGCCAGGCGAGGATCTTTGGCGGGATCTCATGGAGCAGGCTCCCGACGACATCCGTCGCCTGGTCGTGCCGCTGCGCGAGGAGAGAATGGCCTGCACGGGTCCGTTCGCCGATTCGGATATTGGCCCCATGGAAGCTTTCTCGGAATCCCGGGAGAGTATCATGACGCTCCAGGGTTTGAGGAAGCGCATAGCCATCTCCGTCTGGGCCAGACCTCTCGCCGAGTTGAGCCCCGACCAGCGGCGCCACCTTGAGAAGCTGGCGGCCATGGTGACGGCGCGGGTCATCAGCATCGACATGGACGGCATCATGCAGGAAGTGACCGGATCCGCCAACGTCGTTTCGAATCTCGTGGCCGTTGGCCCCATGTTCCAGGCTCTCGTGGCCCTGGGGTTCCCCTTCGACTGGGAATCCGACTTGAAGCTCCTCAGCCAGGGCTTTCCCGAGGCCGTGCTCCGAAACGCCAGGCTGCTTCAGCACTATTACCGGGCCATGGAGTGCGCCCGGGATCGTTGCGGGCCGGTCATCGAGGAGTCCTGCCGGGTTCTCCTGGAAACGCCCGCTTCCGAGCCCCATGAATCCACAAGGCTGGATGCATCCGCCAGGGAGACGACGGGTGAAGACCCGGGCGATTCGCTCATGATCATGGGTGGAACCATCGCGGGCATGGTCCTGAGCCAGGTGGCGATCCCCGAGCATCCTCTCTTCTACATCGGCTTCCCCATCACTCCTGCGGGGAATCCCTTTTATGCCATGGCGGACGCCTATGCCAACGGGCATCCGTACATCGTGGTCGATGAAGTCAATCCCTCTGAAAAGGTCGCAGCCGAGAAGCTCATCGGTGTCGCCCGGGCGGGAGGCTTCCTGCCGGTCACTTTCACCGCCTCCCAGGGATGGCGGCTATTCACCGAGATCATCCCGCAGTTCGTGGGGGCGAGGCTCGAGGGCCTCTTCCTCATCACCAAACGGGCTCTCGCGGCCCCCAATCTGAATATCGAGGAGAGCCACACGGACTTCATGAGCTTCCGGGATGACGGGGGCATCATGCTGGCTCCTAA
>Ga0105106_10002102_pt1 | contig 14346 bp, 7 predicted proteins | sample PPLLaktember2015_5_FD_79109 | JGI IMG/M metagenome (GOLD analysis project Ga0105106, IMG submission 79109) | Freshwater sediment microbial communities from Prairie Pothole Lake near Jamestown, North Dakota, USA - PPLs Lake P8 Core (1) Depth... | ecosystem: Environmental > Aquatic > Freshwater >...
AGCGGCAACAGGCGGATTATGCGCGAATCCGGTCCGGGCCTGAACGAGGCGCGCGGCGATCGCCGCATCGCCGGCAGCCCGCGGATTCGCGATCGATTCAGGCTGTTGGCGGCCCGATCGCGTCGACCGTATCTGGTTCGGCGCGGCCCGCGGCCGCGAGATCGCTTCGCGTTTGCTCGCCCATCGCGGTGGTCCACAACGCATCGACGGCGACGCCGACCTTGCGCCGCCAGTTCGGGCGTTCGCGATCGGTGCCGGGGAGGTTCAATGCCGCCACTTCGCCGGCAAGGTCGTCGGCCTGCACGAGGACCAGCGCCGCCCGCGTGGCGCCGATGAAGCGGTGGACCGCCCGTGCGACCGTCCCGGGCTCGGACCGGGTTGGATCGATCGGCGCGTCACCGGCGACGCCGGCGGCCTGCAGCGCAGCGGCGAGCGCCTGCCGTTCCGCATCCCGCTCGTCGCGCGCACCGCGTGCCGCGTCGGCGGCAAGCCAGCCCAGCGCCTGTTTCTCGTCGAGATCCACACCCTTCCACCAGCCGGCGATCGTGGGCAGGTCGTGCGTGGACACGCAGGCTGCGGCGTTCGCCGGCCACGCCGACGGCGGGAGGAAATCGACGTCGGCGCGTTCGAACCAGAGCACCCGGTACGAGAGCACGTCGGCGGCCGCCAGCCGTTCGCGCAGCCCCGCCGGTACGGTGCCCAGATCCTCGCCGACGACGAGGCAGTGAGCGCGCGCGCTTTCGAGCGCCAGCGCGCCCAGGAGATCGTTCAGCGGATAGCCGACGTAGGCGCCCTCGGCCGCGCTCGCGCCGTCGGGCACCCAGAACAGCCGCGCGAGGCCCATGACGTGGTCGATGCGCAACGCGCCCGCGTGACGCATGTTGGCCGCGACGAGCTCGCGGAAGCTCGCATAACCACCCGCGGCGAATGCGTCGGGAATCGGCGGTGGCAGGCACCAGTTCTGCCCGGCCGTGGAGAACGGGTCCGGCGGTGCGCCGACGGACACGCCGCGCGCGAGACAATCGGCATTGGCCCACGCTTCGGCGCCGTCCGGTGCCGCGCCGACGGCGAGGTCGCGATACAGGCCGAGCGAGAGCCCGGCCGCGCGGCCGCGGGCGGCGGCATCGCCCATCGCCCGATCGGCGAGCCATTGCAGATAGCAGGCGAAGCGGACCGTCCGCGCATGGTCCCGCGCGAATGCGGGGACACCGGGCGCATCCGGCCGGGCGTACTGCGTCGGCCAATCGGGCCAGCGTGCATTGGCGTGGAGTTCCGCCAGCGCGCTGAAGCGCGCGAACGTCTGCAGTGCCGGGCCGCGCGCGTGCACGAATTGCTCGAACGCCGCGACAAGCGGATCGTTCGCGTTTCGCCGCTCGAACGTGGCGAAGCACGCGTCGAGCACCGCCCGCTTGATCGTCCAGACCCCGGCATAGTCGACGTCGCCGCGCGCGGACAGCGCCGCGATGCGGGCCGCGCTGGCGTCGAGCAACGCCGCGGCGGCCGGCGCGGCGGCCAGATCCGGGACGCGCGTCACGTCGATGTAGATCGGATCGAGAAAGCGGCGGTCGGAGGGATGGTAGGGGCTCGCGCGTGAGCGGTCCTCGGGGAACATCGCGTGCAGTGGATTGAGCCCGACAACGGTGCCGCCGGCGCGTGCGGTGCATTCGGCGGCGGTTGCCAGCGTCGTGAAATCGCCGATGCCCTGGTCGCCGTTCCTGCGCAGCGAATACAGATGCGCAGCCAGCCCGAACCGGCGTCCGCCCGCCGCCAGCGCCGGCGGCAGGTAACAACGCGCCGGTGCGGCGACGACATGGCAGCGCGTCGTCCCGTCGTCGTCGCACAGCACGGTGTGGATGCCCGCCGGCAGCGGCGGCAGCGTCAGGATGCGCCGGCGCACGATGCGGCCGTCCGCCGCCACGACGGCGTCCTCGGGAAGCGTCTCGAGCCTGATGGAAAGCGACGCGACGGTGCCGTCCTCGCGCGTCAGCCGAACGACACGGCGGCCGACATTCCGATCGCGGCCGGGCGCAATCGGCAGTCGCACCGGGTGCTCCGCGGCGGCAACGAGCGTCGCCGGCAGTGCACGGCATTCGCGACGCGCGGACAGTTCGACGAGTCGGGCGCGTGCATCGTCGGTCGAAGCGACCCCCAGGCCCATCGCCGCGAGGAGCGCACGCGACGTTTCCGGCCGGACGCCGTGACGCCGCCCCATGACGTCCCACCATTCGGGCGCGATGCCGGCCGCCGCCGCGAGGCGGTCGAGCACGCCGGCGTCGATGCCGCGGCGGCGTGGACGTGGCGTCGGGTCGGGCGTCTCGACCAGCAGCAGCACGGACCGTGGCGCCAGCGTGACGATCTCGTCGGCCAGCGGCGCCGGGGAATCCGGTGCAGGCCTTGTGCTGTCGATCGCGCATCGCCACGCATGACCGGCGCGCGGCTCGGGGACCTGCAGCATCGCCGCCGAGTCCGCGCCGTGGATCGCGACGACCACGCGATCCGCGGGCACGTCCTGATGTGGAGTCGCGTGAAGCACGGCCACGAGCGTGCGATTCGTCGCGGACGCCCAGTCGGCCGCCGTCATCGCCTGTCCGTCGGCCCGGTACCATTCGACGTCGGGAATGCCGCTGTCGTCTGCGGGTGCGCCGGTGAGCCAACGGTCAATGCGCAGCGCCGGGTGACGCTTGCGCTCTGCGATCAACGCGGCGACGAAGGCGGCGAGTTCGCGGTCCGCATGTGTCCAGTCGAGCCACGTCAGCAGATTGTCCTGGGCATAGGCGTTATTGTTTCCGCGCTGGGAGCGCGCGAGTTCGTCGCCCATCGCCAGCATCGGCGTGCCGCGCGAGAGCAGCAGCGTCGCGAGGAGCGCGCGCATGTCGCGCTGCCGCGCGGCGGCGACGGCCGGATCGGTCGTCGGACCTTCGATGCCGTGGTTCCACGACGCGTTGGCATCCGTGCCGTCGCGATTGTCTTCGCTGTTGGCCTCGTTGTGCTTCCGCGCGTAGCTGACGAGATCGGCCAGCGTGAACCCGTCGTGCGCGGTGACGAAGTTGACCGAGCGCGAGGGGGGTCGCGCACGCCGTGCGAAGAGGTCGGCGGAGCCGGACAGACGCGTGGCGAGCTCGCCCGCGAGGCCCGCGTCGCCGCGCCAGAACCGCCGCACGGTGTCGCGGTAGCGATCGTTCCACTCGCCCCACGGGCCCGGAAACGCGCCCGCCTGGTATCCCCCCGGCCCGACGTCCCACGGCTCGGCAACGAACTTGAGATCGCGCAACGCGGGATCCTGCGCGATTGCCGCAAGCAGCGGGGCTGCCGGGTCGAAGCCGTCGTCACGGCGACCGAGCGTCGCGGCGAGGTCGAATCGGAATCCGTCCACGCCAGCGGCCTCGGCGTAGTAACGCAGCGCGTCGAGCACGAGGCGCAGCACCGGCGGGCGGTCGAGTGCGAGCGTGTTGCCGCAGCCGGTGTCGTCGACGTAGCGATGCGCCGCGCCGCGCTCCATCCGGTAGTAAGTGGCATTGTCGAGCCCGCGCAGCGACAGCGTGGGGCCACGTGAATTGCCTTCGCCACTGTGGTTGAAGACGACGTCGAGCAGCACTTCGATGCCGGCGGCCTGCAGCGCGCCGACGCAGTGGCGCAATTCGTCGATGCCGCCGGGTGCGAGCCGCGGGTCGGGCACGAACCACGCCGCCGGGTTGTAGCCCCAGTAGTTGGTGAGGCCCGCGCGGGCGAGGTGCGGCTCGTCGATGGCCGCCGTCACCGGCATCAGTTCGACGGTGGTGATGCCGAGCCTCGTCAGATGCAGGAGCGCGGCCGGATGCGCGAGGCCGGCGCAGGTGCCGCGCAATGCGACGGGCACGTCCGGGTGCAGCCGGGTGAAGCCGCGGACGTGCAGTTCGTAGAGGATCGTCTTGTCCCACGGCACGCGGGGACGCGCGACGGTTGCCGGCTCGACCGTTGGCACGGCGATGCCCTTCGGGACGAACGGGGCGCTGTCCGCGTCGTCGGGCCTATCGTGGTCGTCGGTACCGGACATCGCCGGATGCAGCACGAACGGCCGGTCGAGTGCGCGCGCGTACGGGTCGACCAGGAGCTTCGCCGGATTGAAGCGATGTCCCTCATGCGGGGCATGCGGACCATGCGCGCGCAGCCCGTAGCGTGCGCCGGGCGCGATGTCGGGGACGAAGCCGTGGAACACGTCGCCGGTGCGCTCCGGCAGCGCGATGCGCTCGCGCTCGGCGTCTGCCTCGTCGAACAGGCAGAGTTCGATGGTGCGTGCGTGCGCGGAGAAGACGGCGACGTTGGCCCCGCCTGAAACGAGCGTCAGCCCGAGCGGTTCGGGACTGCCGGTACCGATGCGGCGCATCGGTCAGGCGGCGCGGCCGGCCGCCAGCGCGTGGAAGAGCGCGGCGTAGTGCCTTGCGGGGCGGGTCCAGCTCACATCGGTCTTCATCGCACGCACCTGCAATCGCCGCCACTGCGCGCGGTCGCGCCAGAGGGCCGCCGTGCGCTCGATGGCAATGCCGAGGCCGTCGCGCGTGACCGGGGCGAACACCACGCCAGTGCCGGCACCGGCGGCGAGCGCCATGTCGTTGGCGTCGACGACGGTGTCGGCGAGGCCGCCGACGCGCGCCACCACCGGGATCGCGCCGTAGCGCAACGCACAGAGCTGCGTGAGACCACAGGGTTCGAACCGCGACGGAACGAGCAGCGCGTCCGCGCCCGCCTGGATGAGATGCGCGAGTGCCTCGTCGTAGCCGATCACCGCGGCGACCCGGCCCGGCCGGGCTTGCGCCGCAGCACGAAACGCCGTCTGCAGCGACGCATCGCCGGCACCCACGAGCGCCAGTTGCGCGCGCTGGGCATCCAGCGCCGGCAGTGCAGCGTGCAGGATATCCATGCCTTTCTGCCACGTCAGGCGGCTCACCACGCCGAACAGCAGCGCGCCCGGGTCGCCGGCCAGCCCCAGTTCCGCCTGCAGCGCCGCCTTGTTCGCCGCACGTGCGGCCAGTCGCTTCACGTCGAAGCACGACGGCAGGTAAGCGTCGGTCGCCGGGTTCCACACCTCGACGTCGATGCCGTTGAGGATGCCGGACAGCACATCGGCCCGCTGGCGCAGCAGACCGTCCAGCCCCATGCCGTTTTCCGCGGAACGGATTTCGGACGCGTACGTCGGCGAGACGGTGGTGATGCGATCGGCTAGCGCGATGCCCGCCTTGAGATAGCCGATCGTTCCGTAATACTCGACGCCGTCGATCGCGAATGCGTGCGGCGGCAGGCCGATCGTGGCGAGGAGCGCGGGCGGGAACTGGCCCTGGAACGCGAGGTTGTGCACCGTCATCACCGTGCCCGGGCGCGCGCCGCCGCCATAGTGGAGAAAGGCAGGGGCGAGTCCGGCCTGCCAGTCGTGGGCATGGACGATGTCCGGCGCGAAACCGGCGACCTTGCCGCGGCCGATGTCCGCCGCGGCAGTTCCCAGCGCCGCGAAGCGCAGCGCGTTGTCCGGCCAGTCCTTGCCGTCGGGACCGAGATAGGGATTGCCGGGACGGGCGAACAGATGCGGCGCATCGAGGACGAGAAGATCGAGTCCGGCGGCATGCGCGGCGAGGATGCGCGCCGGGCCACCGTGCAGCCGCGCGTAGCTCACGACCGTCGCCGCGTGGCGCAATGCGTCGACGACTGCCGGGTAGCCGGGTACCAGCGTCCGCACCGCGATCCCCTCGCGCTCCAGCTCCCCCGGCAGCGCGGCGACGACGTCGGCGAGACCTCCCGTCTTGATGAGCGGGTAGACCTCGGAGGCGACCGAGAGTACGGAGAGTCGTTTCACGCGTCGAGGCGGTCGATCATCGGCTGCGTGATGAGGCAGATGCCGCGCGGCGTGCGCCGGAAGCGCGCGGCGTCGAGCGTGGGATCCTCGCCGACGACGAGACCGGTCGGGATCCGCACGCCGGAGTCCACGATCACGTTCTTGAGGCGCGCGCGGCGGCCCACATCGGCGTAGGGAAGGACCACCGCATTCTCGGTCTCCCCGAACGAGTGGATGTGGACGCCGGTGAACAGCAGCGATTTGCGCAGCGACGCCCCGGAGACGATGCAGCCGCCCGATACCAGCGAGGAGATGCCGATGCCGCGGCGCCCGTCGAGGTCGTGCACGAACTTCGCCGGCGGCGTGATCTCCGCGTACGACCAGATCGGCCAGTCGCGGTCGAAGATGTCGAGCGAAGGCACGACATCGGTGAGGTCGATGTTGGCTTCCCAGTACGCGTCGAGGGTACCGACGTCGCGCCAGTAGACCTCGGCCTCGGCGCGCGACCGGACGCACGAATCCGTGAAGCGGTGGGCGACGGCCTTGCCGTTCTTCACCAGCCACGGAATGATGTCGCGCCCGAAGTCGCGGCTCGAGCCGGGGTCGGCGGCGTCGCGGCGGAGCTGCTCGTGGAGGAAATCGCGCCGGAACGCGTAGATGCCCATGCTCGCCAGCGCGAACCCGGGACGGTCGGGCATTTCCGGCGGATGCTCGGGCTTCTCGGCGAAATCGACGATGCGGTCGTCCGCGTCGACGTGCATGACGCCGAAGGCGGTCGCGTCGGCCGCCGGAACCTCGATGCACGCGACGGTGACGTCGGCGCCGGAGTTGACGTGCTGGACCAGCATCCGCTCGTAGTCCATCTTGTAGACATGGTCGCCGGCGAGGATGACCAGGTATTCGGGCGCATAGCCGTCGATGATGTCGATGTTCTGGAACACCGCGTCGGCGGTTCCCGCATACCACTGGTCCTCGGACACGCGCTGGCTCGCCGGCAGGATGTCGAAGCTCTCGTTGCGCACGGGCTGCAGGAAGTTCCAGCCGCGCTGCAGGTGCCGAATCAGGCTGTGCGCCTTGTACTGGGTGGCCACGGCGAGCCGGCGGATGCCGGAATTGATCGCGTTGGACAGCGCGAAGTCGATGATTCGCGACTTCCCGCCGAAGTAGACGGCCGGCTTGGCGCGACGCTCGGTGAGCTCCATCAGCCGCGAGCCGCGACCGCCGGCAAGAACGTAGGCCATCGTGGAGCGGGAGATCGGGCTGGAATAGGTGACGTGTTGCATCGTGTTCCTCGTGCGGAGAGTGCCGCGCCCGTGCTAGCTGCCCTCGTGGACGAACCAGAGCGTGCCCAGCGGCGGCAGCGAAACGAGCGCGGAGCATGGATAGCCGTGGCTCGGCGGGTCCCCGGCGAGAATGCCGCCGGCGTTGCCGGCATTCGACCCGCCATAGGCCGACGCGTCGCTGTTGAGGATTTCCCGCCAGCGTCCGTCTCGCGGCAGCCCGATCCGATACCCGGGACGCGGGACCGGCGTGAAGTTCGCGATCGCGGCGACTGGCGGGGCATCGCCGCCGCCGAACCGCATCCACGCCAGCACCGAATTGTGCGCGTCGTCGACGACGATCCAGCGAAAGCCCTCGGGCTCGCAGTCGCGCTCGTGCAACGCGCGGAGCTCGCGGTAGAAACGGTTGCAGTCGCGCACGAGCGCCTGCACGCCGCGATGCCACGACACGTCGAGCAGCGGCCAGTCGAGCGTCCCGTCGAAATCCCATTCGCGGCCCTGGCCGAACTCCTGTCCCATGAACAGGAGCTTCTTGCCCGGGTACGCCCACATGAACGCGTAGTACGCGCGCAGCGTGGCGAAGCGCTGCCAGGCGTCGCCCGGCACGCGGTCGAGCAGCGACCCCTTGCCGTGGACCACCTCGTCGTGCGACAGCGGCAGCACGAAGTTCTCGGCGAACGCGTAGACGAGTCCGAACGTCATCCGATTGTGGTGCCAGCGGCGGTGAACGGGATCTTCCTGCACGTACTTCAGCGTGTCGTGCATCCAGCCCATGTTCCACTTGAAGCCGAACCCGAGCCCGCCCGCGAACGTGGGCTGCGACACCGCCGGCCATGCGGTCGATTCCTCGGCGATCATCATTGCGCCCGGATGCCGGGCATACACCGCCTCGTTCAGCCGGCGCAGGAAGGCGACGGCGTCGAGGTTTTCGTTGCCGCCCGCGGGATTGGGCAGCCACTCGCCGGGCTTGCGCGAGTAGTCGAGATAGAGCATCGAGGCGACCGCGTCGACGCGCAATCCGTCGACGTGGTAGCGGTCGAGCCAGAACAGTGCGCTGGCAACGAGGAAGTTCGCCACCTCGCGGCGGCCGAAATTGAACACCGCGGTGCTCCAGTCCGGGTGGAAGCCCTGGCGGGGGTCGGCGTGCTCGTAGAGCGCAGTACCGTCGAACCAGGCGAGGCCGTGCGTGTCGACGGGAAAGTGGGCCGGCACCCAGTCCACGATCACGCCGAGGCCCGCTCGATGGCAGCGGTCGACCAGCCGCGCGAACGCCTCCGGCTCGCCGAAGCGCGACGTCGGTGCGAACAGACCGATGGGCTGGTAGCCCCAGGACGCGTCGAGCGGGTGCTCGTTAACCGGCATCAGTTCGATGTGCGTGTAGCCCATCTCCTTGACGTAGGGCACGAGCGCGTCGGCGAGTTCGTCGTAGGAGAGCCACCGGTGGTTCTCGCCCCGGCGCCACGAGCCCAGGTGCACCTCGTAGACCGCCATCGGGACGCGGCGCGGATCCCGTCGCGCGCGATCCGTCATCCACTCGTCGTCGGTCCAGCGGAAGGCTGACGTGTCGCGGACGATCGAGGCCGTGGAAGGCCGCAGCTCCGCGCCGAAACCCACGGGATCGGCCTTGAGCGGCAGGAGTTCGCCGCCGGCGCCGACGATCTCGTACTTGTAGAGCGTGCCGACGCCAAGCTCGGGCACGAAGATCTCCCACACCCCCGTACCGTGGCGCAGCCGCATCGCGTGCCGGCGCCCGTCCCAGGCGTTGAAGTCGCCGACGACGGACACCCGCCGCGCGTTCGGCGCCCAGACGGCGAAGTGGACGCCCGCCGTGCCTTCGTGCTCCATCGCGTGCGCGCCGAGGCGATCGTAGAGCTTCGCGTGCGTCCCTTCGCCAATGAGCCAGTCGTCCATCGGACCCAGCACGGGCCCGTAGGCATACGCATCGTCGACGGTCCACGTGTCGCCACCGCGTGCCGCCCGCAGCCGATAGCGAACGCGCCAGGCGACGGTGCCGGTGAACAACCCCGCGGAATGGCAGCGGGCGAGATGCGCGAGTAGCGTGCCATCCGGCGCAACCGCGTCGACGGTATCGGCGCCGGGAACGAGCGCACGCACGACGAATCCGTCGTCCGCCTCGTGGATGCCGAGCACCGCAAACGGGTCGCCGTGGCGCCCCTCGACGAGCGCGGCGATCACTTCGGGCGGCAAGGCCGTGGTCATCGCCGCAAGCTCAGGCAACGGCCGGGATCGTGTGCCAGATCTCGCGCGCGTATTCGCGGATCGCGCGGTCCGCGGAGAACCAGCCCATCCGCGCCGTATTGAGCACGGCGCGGCGCCACCACGCATCCGGGTCGCGCCACAGCGTGCCCACGTCGCGCTGGGCGGTCTGGTACGCGTCGAAGTCGGCGGTGACCATGAAATGATCGTGGTGCCGGAGTGCGTCGACGAGGCCGCGGTAGCGCGAGCGGTCGTCCGGCGAGAACACGCCGGATTCGATCGCGGCGAGAACCTCGGCGAGCGCGTGCGAGGCCGCGATCGTCGCGCCTGCGTCGATACCTTCACGGCGGCGCGCCGCGACTTCGTCGGCCACGAGACCGAAGATGAAGATGTTGTCCTCGCCGACGCGCTCGCGGATCTCGATGTTGGCGCCGTCGAGCGTGCCGATCGTCAGTGCGCCGTTGAGCGCGAGCTTCATGTTGCCGGTGCCCGAGGCTTCCATGCCGGCGGTCGAGATCTGCTCGGACAAGTCGGCCGCCGGGATGATCGACTCGGCCAGACTGACGTTGTAATTCGGCAGGAACACGATCTTGAGCCGGCCGCGCACCGCCGGATCGCGGTTGACGACGCGCGCGACGTCACTGGCGAGCTTGATGATCAGCTTGGCCTGATAGTAGCCGGCGGCGGCCTTGCCGGCGAAGATCTTGACCCGCGGCACCCAGTTCTTCGTCGGCTGCGCACGCATCTCGTTGTACAGCGCGATCGTCTCGAGCAGGTTCAGGAGCTGGCGCTTGTACTCGTGGATCCGCTTGATCTGGACGTCGAACAGCGCATCGGGGTCGACGCTCATCCCCAGGCGCTCGGCGACCAGCCGGCCGAGCGCGACCTTGTTCGCGCGGCGCACCGCGGCGAAGCGCTCGCGGAACGCCGCGTCGTCGGCAAACGCCGCCAGCGCCTCCAGTCGCCCGGCGTCGTCCAGCACCTCGGGTCCGACGGCGTCGACGATGAGGCTGGTCAGGCCCGGGTTCGCCTGGTAGAGCCAGCGGCGGAACGTGATGCCGTTGGTCTTGTTGACGATGCGATCGGGGTAGAGGGTCGCGAAGTCGTGGAACACGGTCTGCCGCAGCAGCTCGGTGTGCAGCGCAGACACGCCGTTGACCCGGTGCGAGCCCAGGAACGCGAGGTTGCCCATCCGCACGTGGCGGCCCTGGTTCTCCTCGATCAGCGAAACCGACGCCAACAGCCGCTCGTCGTCATGGCCGACGGTGCGCATTGCGTCGAGGTGCATCGCATTGATCAGGTAGATGATCTGCATGTGCCGCGGCAGCAGCCCTTCCAGCAACGGCACCGACCAGCGCTCCAGCGCTTCCGGAAGCAGCGTGTGGTTCGTGTAGTTGAACACCGACCGCGTGATGTCCCATGCGACCTCCCACGGTACGTCGTGCTCGTCGACCAGCAGCCGCATCAGTTCGGGAATGGCAATCGCCGGGTGCGTGTCGTTGAGCTGGATCGCGACGTGGTCGGGGAGCGACGTGAGCTCGCCGTGCTGCTGCATGTGGCGGCGCAGGAGGTCCTGCAGCGATGCCGAGGCGAAGAAGATCTCCTGCCGCAGCCGCAGCTCGTGGCCCGCCGGCGTATGGTCGCTGGGGTAGAGCACGCGCGAGATCGCTTCGAGCCGGACGCGGTCGGCGAGCGCACCGACGTGGTCGCCGCGATTGAAGTCTTCGAGCGACAGCGGGTCGACGGCGCGCGCGGACCACAGGCGCAACGTGTTGACGTGCGCGCCGCGCCAGCCCGTGATCGGCGTGTCGTAGGCGACGGCCTTGACGCTGTCGGCGGGATGCCACACCGAGCGCGTCGTGCCGTCCTCCTTCGCCACCACGTCGACGGTGCCGCCGAACCCGATCGTGTAGGCGACCTCCGGCCGCGAGAATTCCCACGGGTTGCCCGTCGACAGCCACTCTTCGGGGAGCTCCAGCTGCCAACCATCCTGCAGCAACTGCCGGAAGATGCCGTGGTCATAACGGATGCCGTAGCCGTGGGCGGGTATTCCCAGCGTCGACATGCTCTCCATGAAGCATGCGGCCAGCCGGCCCAGGCCGCCATTGCCGAGTGCGGCATCCGGCTCGAGCTTGCGCAGTCGATCGAGGTCCACGCCCAGATCGGCGAGCGCGGCGCGCGCCGTCGCGGTCAGATCCAGGTTGCCCAGCGCGTCGAACAACATTCGACCGATCAGGAATTCGAGGGAGAAATAGTAGACACGCTTGCGCCCGTCCCGGTACGAGCGTCGCGTCGCGTCCATCCAGCAGCCGACGATGCGGTCGCGCACCGCGAGCGCGGTGGCGATCAGCCAATCGTGCTCGAGCGCGTGGCGCGCGTCCTTGCCGACCGAGTAGATGAGCTTGTCGACGATCGCGGCACGGAATGTCGCAACCGGATCGTCGTCGATGCGCGCGCGGGGCGCGGGGGGGGCGGCCGGTGAGCCGGCATCGGGAAGTATTCGATCGTTCATCGCGGGCTGTGAGTCGGAGTGCGGCGTGTGGTACTGCGCAAGGCGAGACGCGAAAGGGGCAATCGGTTTCCAGCTCGGCCGACGGATCGCCCCCTGATCCCGAGGGATCGCGGGCCTATACGTGCGGTCCTGTTCGGAAGTCTACATCGTCGCAGGGCATTTTCGGTCGGCCGCGACGGTGCGAAGAGGTCTCGGGCGTCGATTGTCTTACCGGGGCCGGCCGCATCGCCGCCCTGCGGCGAGATGGCGCAGGTAATCGCGTGGCCGATGCGGCGATCTACTGCATGCACCTTTGATCCCCGTCAAGTACGCCGCTTGCATCGGCCGCAGCGCGGTTCAAAATTATCATCGGGAAGGGCCGCGAGGTCTCGCGACCCGACCCAAGATCGCGGCAGTAGAAGGAGGGCAACATGACCAACATCGTCTCCTATGATCCGTTCACCGAAACAGGATGGGACGATCTTTTCCGCGGCTTTTTCGCCCCGGTGCGGCGCGATGCAACGCGTACGCCGGTGATGATCAAGATGGACCTCACCGAGACGAAGGATGGCTTCCTGATCCACGCCGAAGTGCCGGGCGTGAAGAAGGAGGACATCAACGTCGAGATCGAAGGCAATCAAGTCACGCTGACCGCCGAAGTCAAGCGCGAAATGGAAAAGAAGGAAGGCGAAAAGCTGCTGCGCAGCGAGCGCTACTACGGGAACGTGTATCGCAGCTTCACGCTGCCGGCTGAGCTGGACGAGGCGGCGAGCGAGGCGAAATACGCCGATGGTGTGCTCGAGCTGAAGCTCGTCCGCAAGGCTCCGACATCGACGGGCCGCAAGCTGCCTGTCATGTAGCAGACGCGCATTGGGGGGCACGGCATGTGCTCCCCGGATTTCGCGGCCGGCTGCGGGTGTGGATTTGCGAAAGTGCCGCAGTCGGCGGCGTGGCCCGCGCCCGGTGGTTCGCCGGGTGCGGGCTTCGTTCTTCTGGAGTCCTCCGCTCCCGGGTGTGCGGAGAGGCTCACGCCTGGTCAGACGCCGCTGCTGCCGCGGCAAGGCTGGTCGTGGGGTCCTCGCCATGGCAAAGTACGCCCGGACGTGAGGCGTCCGAGCGCGGACCCGGTCTGACCAAGCCGCCCAACCATGCCTTCCAATGCCACGATGCGTACGGCCGCGACCCGCTTCGGCATCGACCTTGGCGGGACCAAGACCGAAATCATCGCGCTGGACCAGGAGGGGAAGGAGTTGCTGCGGCGTCGCGTCCCGACGCCGCAGCACGATTACCGTGCCACGCTCGACGCGGTGGCGGGATTGGTCCGCGACGCGGAGCGGGAACTGGGCATGCACGGCTCCATCGGCATCGGCACGCCGGGCTCCATTTCGCGGGCCACCGGCCTGTTGCGCGGATCGAATTCGGTGTGCCTCAACGGACAGCCGATCCGGCAGGACCTCGAGGCCTTGCTCGGGCGCGAAGTGCGCATCACGAACGACGCCAACTGCTTTGCACTGTCGGAAGCCACCGACGGCGCGGGCAAGGGGGCCGCGGTCGTGTTCGGCGCCATCCTCGGCACGGGGGTGGGCGCGGGGATCGTCGTCGCGGGCCGGGTGCTCGACGGGCCGAACGCGATCGCCGGCGAGTGGGGCCACAATCCGCTGCCGTGGCCGCGCGACGACGAGCGGCCCGGCGCGCTGTGCTTCTGCGGTCGTTCGGGCTGCATCGAAACCTGGCTGTCGGGACCGGGCATCGAACGCGATCACCTCCACGTGTCCGGCGAGCCGCTGAAGTCGCGCGACATCGTGGCGCGCGCGGCGATCGGTGACGCGGCCTGCGCCGCTACACTCGCGCGCTACGAGGAGCGGCTGGCGCGCGCGCTCGGGCACGTGATCAACATCCTCGACCCCGACGTGATCGTTCTGGGCGGCGGGATGTCGAACGTCGAGCGGCTTTACACGAGTGTGCCGCGCCTGTGGGGACCCTGGGTGTTCTCCGACCGCGTGGATACGCGCCTTGCGCGGAATGTCCACGGCGATTCCAGCGGCGTGCGCGGCGCGGCCTGGCTCTGGGAAGACTGACCCGGAGCCTCCGCGGCCGTGCGCTCGGGCGTCGATTCGAGCGCGGTCGGCGGGGCGTTCACGGACACGATCGGGTCGCCGGTCCGGGCGACCTCGAGGGTCGCTCACATTCCGGAATAGTTAGGCCCGCCACCGCCTTCGGGCGCGACCCAGACGATGTTCTGTGTCGGGTCCTTGATGTCGCAGGTCTTGCAGTGAACGCAATTCTGGAAGTTGATCTGCAGCCGCGTCGCGCCGTCGCCGTCCGTCAGAAACTCGTACACACCGGCCGGGCAGTAGCGCGCTTCCGGGCCCGCGTATCTGGCCAGGTTGATCGCAACCGGCACCGTGGCGTCCTTCAACGTCAGGTGCGCCGGCTGGTCTTCCTCGTGATTGGTGTTCGAGATGAACACCGAGGACAGCTTGTCGAAGCTGAGCTTGCCGTCCGGCTTGGGATAGGCGATCGGTTTGCACCGATCCTTGGGCTTCAGCGTCTCG
>Ga0105106_10002103_pt1 | contig 14341 bp, 8 predicted proteins | sample PPLLaktember2015_5_FD_79109 | JGI IMG/M metagenome (GOLD analysis project Ga0105106, IMG submission 79109) | Freshwater sediment microbial communities from Prairie Pothole Lake near Jamestown, North Dakota, USA - PPLs Lake P8 Core (1) Depth... | ecosystem: Environmental > Aquatic > Freshwater >...
CTCGTCGGCGAGCTTGCCCAGGTCGAGATCGCCCTTGGCGACCGACTGCAGCGGCTTGCCCTCGAGCTCGGTGAGGTTAGAGCTGAGCCATTCGTCCACGCGCTCGTGCAGCAGCAGCACTTCGATGCCTTTCTTCCGGAAGATCTCCAGATGCGGGCTGTTCTTCGCCGCGGCAAAGCTGTCGGCGGTGATGTAGTAGATCTTGTCCTGGCCTTCCTTCATGCGCGACACATAGTCCGCCAGGGAGACGGTCTGGTCTACGCTGTCGGTCTGCGTGGACGAGAAGCGCAGCAGCTTGGCGATGCGCTCGCGGTTGGCGAAGTCCTCCCCCGGCCCTTCCTTCAGCACCCGGCCGAACTCCTTCCAGACCTTGGTGTACTTGTCCTTGTCGTTCTCCGCCATGTCTTCCAGAAGGCCCAGCACGCGCTTCACGCTGCCGGCCTTGATGGTCTCGACGACCTTCGATTCCTGCAGGATCTCGCGCGAGACGTTGAGCGGCAGGTCGTTGGAGTCGATCACTCCGCGCACGAAGCGCAGGTAGGCCGGCATCAGGTGCTCGGCGTCGTCCATGATGAACACACGCCGCACGTACAGCTTGACGCCGTGGCGGTGGTCCCGGTCCCACAAGTCAAAGGGCGCATGCGCCGGGATGTAGAGCAGCTGGGTGTACTCCGTCTTTCCCTCGACCCTGGCGTGGGCCCATGCGAGCGGCGCCTCGAAGTCGTGCGCCACGTGCTTGTAGAACTCCTGGTACTGCTCGTCGGTGATCTCGGACTTGGGCCGCGCCCACAGGGCCGAGGCCTGGTTGACCTGCTCGGTCTCCTCCTTCAGCACGTTCTCGCTCTTGTCCTTGTCCCACTCCTCCTTCTGCATGAGGATGGGCAGGGTGATGTGGTCGGAGTACTTGCGGATGATCGAGCGCAGCCGGTAGCCGGAAAGCAGCTCGTCTTCTCCCTCGCGCAGACGGAGCGTGACCTCCGTGCCACGCGATGGCTTCTCGATCGTCTCCAGCGAGTACTCGCCCTGCCCGTCGCTCTCCCAGCGCACACCATGCTCCGCGCCCATCCCGGCGCGGCGGGTCACCAGCGTGACACGGTCGGCGACGATGAACGAGGAATAAAAGCCCACGCCGAACTGTCCGATCAGATGGGCGTCCTTGGCCTGGTCACCGGTCAGGCTCTTGAAGAACTCGCGCGTGCCGGACTTGGCGATGGTGCCGATGTTGGCGATGACCTCGTCGCGTGACATGCCGATTCCGTTGTCGGCGACGGTGACAGTGCGCGCGGCTTTGTCGAAGGTGACGCGTATCTTCAGCTCCCCGTCGTTCTCGAACAGCGCCTGATCGGTCATCGCCTCGAAGCGCAGCTTGTCGCACGCGTCGGAGGCGTTCGAGACCAGCTCTCGCAGGAAGATCTCCTTGTTGCTGTACAAGGAGTGGATCATCAGATCCAGGAGCTGCTTGACCTCGGCCTGAAAGCCCAGCGTTTCCTTGGTGGATGTTGCTTCGCTCATCTCTTGTCTCCCCTGGGGTCGAACGACCCATGGATAATAGGGTCCAACCGACGCCGTTCAAGGCCCCGGCCCCCGAAGCAACAGGAGTCACCATGCCCGACGCCCTAGCCCGGATTCTAGCGGTCCTCGCCCTGTCCGCTGCAACCGCCTGCGCGGCCGACCTGCCGCTGGAGCGGATCAAGCTGCCCCCCGGGTTTGCCATCGAGGTCTACGCGGAGGTTCCGGATGCCCGTTCGCTGGCGCTCGGCGCCGAGGGCATCGTGTACGTCGGCAGCCAGCGGCGCGGCACCGTCACGGCCCTGGTGCCCCGGCCCGGCGGCGAAGCCGAGGCCGTCCAGGTGGCCAAGGGGCTCAACGTGCCGAACGGGGTGGCGTACCGGGACGGGGCGCTCTACGTGGCCGAGATCAGCCGCATTTTGCGCTACGACGGCGTCACCGCCCGCCTGCGCAACCCGCCCCAGCCGGTGGTGGTCACCGACCGCTTCCCGCGCGAAACCCACCATGGCTGGAAGGTCATCGCGTTCGGGCCCGACGGCAAGCTCTACGTGCCGGTGGGCGCTCCCTGCAACGTGTGCGAGCCCGATCCCGACCGCTACGCGCTCATCTCCAGGATCAACCCGGACGGCACCGGCTACGAAATCGTTGCGCGCGGCATCCGCAACAGCGTCGGGTTCGACTGGGACCCGCGCACCGGCGAACTGTGGTTCAACGAGCACGGCCGGGACATGATGGGCGACGACATGCCCTCCGACGAGCTGAACCACGCGCCGCGCGCCGGACTGCATTTCGGCTTCCCGTATTGCCACCAGGGCGACACTCCGGACCCTGAGCTCGGCGCCAAGCGCCCATGCGGTGAGTTCGTACCCCCGGCGCTCAAGCTCGGCGGCCACGTTGCCCCCGACGGGCTGCGCTTCTACACCGGCGCCATGTTCCCGCCGGAATACCGCAATCGCATCTTCATTGCCCAGCACGGCTCCTGGAACCGCTCGCAGAAGAGCGGCTACCGGGTCATGATGGTCACGCTGAAGGACAACAAGGTCGAGCGCTACGAAGTGTTCGCCGAGGGTTGGCTACGCAACGAGCAGAACTGGGGCCGGCCGGTGGACGTGCTGGTGATGCCTGATGGCGCGCTGCTGATCTCGGACGACTATGCGGGGGTGGTCTATCGCGTCATGTACCGATGACCCATTGAGCTCTCACCCCTCGTCTCTGCGACCCTCTGCGTGCTCTGCGTCTCTGCGTTGGGATTACGGTTTATACGGCCCTAGCCGTAGGGCGCCGTCGGCTCCGCCGCCTTGAGCACCAACGCGGCCGGATCATTGGCCGCGCGCTCCTCCATGTCTACAGCTTGCAGGGTGACGTAGTCGGTCTTGCCGCTGCCCAGCAGCGGGATCTCCGGCATCCACACGACGCGGCGCGCGACAGCCAGATCACGCTGCCCCAGCTCGCGCGCAGCGTGCAGCAGGGCACTGCGCGTCAGGCTCGGATCGGTGGTGAACAGGACAGTAGTCTCGCCGCTCGCCGATTCGGCGCGCACGACTGCGGCATGCTGGTGAGCGGGCGAGGCGTACTGCGCAATGCGCTCGACCTCGTCCAGCGACACCATCTCGCCCGCGATCTTGGCGAAGCGCCCCAGCCGCCCGACCACCTTGAGCACGCCGTCCTCGGCAACATCCACCACATCGCCGGTGCAGTGCCAGCCATCCCCGTACAGCGAGCGCGACGGCTCGATCACCCCGGGGTTGGAGAAGCGGTAGTAGCCGAGCATCACGTTCGGCCCCTTCAGGTGCAGCACGCCACCGTGCTCGATGCCCGGAACCTTCTCCACCCGATACTCGATGCCCGGCAGCACCCGGCCCACGGTCCCCGGCCGGTAGCACTGTGGCGTGGACAGCGCGATCACCGGCGCGCATTCGGTGGCGCCGTAGCCCTCGTACACCCGCAGCCCGAACTTCTCCAGGTAGAGCCGCGCCACGTCCTCGCCCAGCTTCTCGCCGCCCGAGATGACGTAGCGCACAGTGTGAAAGTCCAGGGGGTTGGCGTGGCGCGCGTAGTAGCTGAGGAAGGTGCTGGTCCCGTAGAGGCCGGTCACATCGCGGCGGTAGGCGATCTCCGGGATCGCGCGGTAGCGCAATGGCGACACATACAGGAACAGACGGGTGCCGGACAGCAGGCACAGCATCAGTCCCGCGGTGAAGCTGTAGGTGTGGTACAGCGGCAGCGCATTGAGGATGCGGTCGGCCGGCGTGAAGTCCATCACCGTGGCCATCTGCCGGTAGTTGACGATGACGTTGTCGTGGCTGAGCACCACACCCTTTGGCCGCGACTCCGAGCCTGACGTGAACACCACCACGGCCGGATCATCGCTGTGCGCGCGGTGCGTTACCAGACGCGGGAACCAGACCGCGATGCCCATGAGCCACAGCTTGTCCTTCCAGCCGAGATCGCGCCGCACATCCTCGAGATAGACGATGCTCAGCCCCTCGAGCGCTTCGATCAGCGGCACGAGCTTCGCCTGCTCGACGAAAGCGCGCGAAGCGATCACCGTGCGCACATGCGCCGCGGTGCAAGCACTGCGCACAGCGACCGGGCCCGAGATGTAGTTAAGCATGGCGGGCACGCGCCCGAAGGCTATCAAGCCGAAGATGGTGCACGCCGTCGGGATGACGTTGGGCAGCAGCACCCCGACGTTCTCGCCGCGCTCGCTGCGGCGCGCGGCCCAGCGCCCGACTGCGAGCGCGCCTTTGAGCACGTCGTGGTAGGTCCTGGGCTCCTCCTTGGCATCTTCGATGATCTCGAAGCGCCGGCCGTGGACGGCAAGGGCGGCGAGCAACGCATCGAAGATGCCTTGGCGCTCGCGGGAATCCAGCACCGCATTCTCCAGGGAGCGCTGCAGACGCTGGGTCGCCCAGGCCCGGCGCGCGCGTGCACCGTGCAGGCCGGCCGGGGCGTCGGCACCGGCCTTGAACCCCGGGCTGATCCGCAGCGTCACCCGCGGCAGCCAGCCCGATCGCACCTGCACGACGATGGGGACGACGAGTGCATTCGTCTTGGCGGCGACCAGAGCCGGTACGTCGTAGTTCTTCATGACCGTGGGCGCCTGCACGACCCGGCCCTCCGGAAACAGCGCGACCGCACGGTCCGACTCCAGCAGACGGATCAGCTTCTTGACGCTGGCGGGATCGTTCACGTCCATCACCGCGTGGGGCACACAGCGCAACAGCAGTCGCATCCAGCGCGGGCGTGCCTCCTCTGAAGGCAGGACGGCGAGCGGACGGCGGGGCAGGAACAGCGCGGCGATGACACTGTCGAGCCTGGTGCGATGGGCGATGACGTACAGCAGCGCGCCCGGCCCCGGCGTTGGCGGTGGGCCCACTACCCTCATGCGCAGCAGCGCATGCAGCAGCAGTCCGACAGCTCTGCTCAGCATCGCGCGGTCATCCGGATTCCTGTTGGCACGCCGTTATAGGCACGGGTCATGACAGATGCCTTTGTAGTGCGTTCGACTCCGGCGGTCAATCGGCAGGGGCGGATAATCCTCTGATTCGCCGGATCAATGCGGTAGAACCTTACAATCTGTGAGATTTGCTCACTGCGGTCAACCTCTCTTAGATTGGACCGCAAGCCCCTCCAGCGCACCGCTGGGGGCTTAAGAACAGCAGCGAAACCTTATGTTCACTGCCACTCGACTCAGGAGGATCCACCATGGACATGCACATCCCTCAAGCCCTTCTCCAGGTTGCCCAGGCGCCCAGCCCCTATCGCACCTCGAACCGGCCCGAATACTTCTTCTCCGAGCAGTTGTCCGCGAGCTACGAGGCGGCCAACCATGCCCTGTGGATCCGCTGGACACCCAGCCCGCGCCCAAGCTTCAACCCTGGACTGCTGCGCTCGCTGGACCGCTGCGCCGAATTCATCCGCGCGGACGACGGGCTCATCCGTGACAGCGCGGACAAGCTCGATGCGCAGGCGGACCCCATGCCGATCGAGTACACGGTGCTGTCCTCCGGCGTACCCGGCGTGTTCAATCTGGGCGGCGACCTCGACCTGTTCATGCGCCTGATTGAAGCCCGGGACCGCACCGGCCTGGTCGAGTACGGCACGGCCTGCATTCACGTTCTGTACCAGAACTACAGCGCCCATGAGCTGCCCATCACCACCATCTCGCTGGTGCAGGGCGATTGCCTGGGCGGCGGGTTCGAGGCGGCGCTGTCGAGCGACATCGTGGTCGCCGAGAAGCATGCCCGCTTCGGTTTCCCCGAGATCCTGTTCAACTTGTTCCCGGGCATGGGGGCCTATTCCTTCCTCGACCGGAGGGTCGGCCGGAGGGTGACGGAAGAGCTTCTTTCGACTGGAAAAACCTACTGCGCAGATGATATGCTGGCGATGGGCGTAATCGACCGGGTGGCCGAGAGCGGCTGCGGCGAGGCCGAGGTCGCCGCCCTGATCAAGCGCCAGAGCCGCAACCGCAACGGGCTGCTCGGTATCGCTTCGGTGCGCCGCCGGGTCAACCCGGTGAGGTTCCAGGAGCTGCTCGAAGTCGTGCACCTGTGGGCCGATTGCGCACTGCGGCTCTCCAGCCGGGACCTGAAGCTGATGCAGCGACTGGTGGCGCGACAGAACGACATTGCCTCTGGCGGTCAGGTCCACTAGAAGCACGAGGAGGAGGCACCGCGGTCCGGGGACCGCCGCGGCGCCGGCAAAGGGGAATGCGATGACGCGGCTTCCGTCGGAGTACACCATCCAGGAGGCGTCAGCCAAGCTGGGTGTACCGGTCCAGAAACTGCGCCGCTGGGACACCCAGGGCGTGCTGGTGGCCAGACGCACCGAGGGCGGCCACCGCCGCTATGCGCGCGAGATCATCGATGGCCTGGCCCGCACCTCGCTGGGGCTGCCCATCGACAAGTACGAAGACGAGCTGGCCACCGCCCGCAAGACGCTGCGCGAGAAGCGCCGCATCATCCAGCTGCTGCTGGAAAGCGAGGCGCGCTACCGCGATCTGGTGGAGACCTCCCACGACCTGATCTGGACCACCGACGCACAGGGCCGCTTCACCTACCTCAACAACGGCGCCATGGATATCCTCGGCGTCCCGCCCAAGGAGCTCTTCGGGCGCTGCTTCTTCGACTTCGAAGCCAAGCCCTCTCATATCTCCAACCGCCGGTTCTTCTCCACGCTGAAGAAGAACGGCGAGGTGAAGAACTACATCACCCACCTGCTGGCGCCCGACGGCTCGGACCGCTGGATCGGCATCAACGCCCGCGTACAGTACGACGACGACGGCCAGATCATCGGCATCCGCGGCACGGCCCGCAACGTTACCGAGCAGCACGAAGCGGCGCTGCAGATCGAGCACCTCGCCACGCACGATTCGCTCACCGGGCTGCCCAACCGGGTGAGCCTCCAACGCACCCTCGAGCAGGCCCTGCAGGCCGGGGACGTGGGCGCGGTGCTGTTCCTGGACATCGACCACTTCAAGTACGTCAACGACAACTTCGGCCACCGCCAGGGCGACCAGCTCATCGTCGGCGTCAGCGGCGTGCTGAAGGAAACCGCCAAGCAGTTCAACGGGCACGTATTCCGCATGGGCGGTGACGAGTACGCCGTTTATTTGCCCGAAGCGCTGCGCGGCAATGCGACCCATGCAGCCGAGCACATCCTCGAAGCCCTGCGCCACTACCGCTTCCAGGCCTCGGGCCAGCAGCGCGTGTCCAGCCTGACGGCGTCGATCGGCATCGCGCTGTACCCCTTCCACGGCAGTGACGTAGCCGGTCTGCTGTCCAACGCCGACATCGCGATGTACCAGGCCAAGGACACCGGCCGCAATCGCGCCGTGCTCTACGACCAGGACGCGCTGAGCCTGCGCCGGACGCACAGCCGCGTGCTGTGGGCGAACAAGCTGCGCGAGGTGCTGGACGACGATCGCCTGTTGCTCTACTACCAACCCGTGGTGCGGCTGGCCGATCTGCGCACGGTCCACTGCGAGATCCTGGTGCGCCTGCGCGACGACAACGGCAGCCTGGTACTGCCGGGCCAGTTCATCGAGTGCGCCGAATCCCTGGGCATGGTGCAGGAGATCGACATGCGGGTGGTGGAGCGCCTGCTGGAGCACCTGCGGCAGCCAGAGCAGCGCAGCGCGAAGATACGCTACTTCGTCAACCTGTCACGCGTCAGCATCTCCGATCAGCACTGGGTGCGCAAGTTCCACAATATGCTGGCCGGATCCGACGTGAATCACACGCAGCTGGTGTTCGAGATCACGGAGACGGCGGCGATGTCCGACGTGGACGTGACCCAGCAGTTCATCCGCGAGCTGAAGCAGATGGGTTGCCGCTTCGCGCTGGACGATTTCGGGGCAGGGTTCAGCTCGTTCTACTACCTGAAGCGCTTCGACGTCGACTACCTGAAGATCGACGGCGGGTTCGTGCGCGATCTCGCCACCGACGAAGGCAACCGCATCTTCGTGAAGGCCCTGTGCGACGTCGCGCGCGGATTGAACAAGCAGGTGGTGGCCGAGTGGGTGGAGAACCGCGAGACCATGGCGATCCTCAACGAGATGGGTACGGTCTACGGGCAGGGCTACCTCTTCCACCGCCCTGCGCCGCTGTGGGAAGACGTTCCGGAGCGGGCCCAGCTGCCGTCGGGCGAGTCGGCCGACGAGAGTGCCGCGCGGCAGGTGCTGACTAAGACCTGAAAGAAAGGCGTGAGGGGTGAGGAGTGAGGAGCCAACATCCCGGAGGGTTACGCTTCGCTGCGCCGCCCTATAGCGCGTGGCCTGCATCGGCTCAGTTTGGCCCCTGACTCCTCACCCCTCACTCCTCACGCTTTCATCCGAGTCCGCGGCGGAGCCGATCGGCCCAGAAGATCCCCACGATGGTCTTGGCCTCGGTGATCTCGCCGTGCATCACCAGTCCCAGCGCGTCGTCCAGTGGGATCCGCACGCACTCGAGGAACTCACCGTCCTCGCCGGGATGACCTTCGTGCTTCAGCCCCTGCGCGAGGAACAGGTCGACGCGCTCGTTTGAATAGCCCACAGACGGGTACAGCGTGGCCAGATGGCGCCAGCGCTCGGCAACGTAGCCGGTCTCCTCGACCAGCTCGCGGCGCGCGGCGGCCAGCGGCGCCTCGCCGCGGTCCACCTTGCCGGCCGGCAGCTCGAGGAAGTGGTTGCCCACCGGGTAACGGTACTGGCGTTCGAACAGCAGGCTGAAGTCCTCGAACAGCGGCACCACCATCGACGCACCCTGATGGAGCACGTACTCGCGCATGGCGGTGCGTCCGTCCGGGAGCTGCACCTGGTCTTCCTTCAGGGTCAGGAGCTTGCCTTCATAGCCGGTGCGTGAGGTCACCAGCTTCTCGGTGTAGTCGGCGGACATGTGACGCTCCGTATGGGTTGGCGATCCCCCGCCAGCACGTCCTGGGCCAGACTGCCGGGCTGTGGCTTCAGAGCGACGCCTGAATGGCCTGCTGGCAGAGCGCCAGCAGCCAACCCGGCACGATGCCCAGCACCAGCACCGCCAGGCCGTTGACCGTGATCACCACCCGCTGGTCGGCGGTTGTGACGATCGGCGAGCGGTCGACCGGCTCGTCGAAGTACATGAGCTTGACCACGCGCAGATAGTAGTAGGCGCCCACCAGCGAGAACAGCACTGCCGCCACGACCAGCCCGGTATAGCCGGCCTGGAATGCGGCCTGCAGCACGGCCAGCTTGGCCCAGAAACCGATCATGACCGGCAACCCGGCCAGCGAGAACATGATCAGCAGCATCAGGAAGGCATACCAGCGATCGCGCTGGTTGAGACCCTTGAAGTCCTCCAAATTCTCCGCCTCGAAGCCCTCGCGCGAGAGCAGCAGGATCATGCCAAAGGACCCGAGCGTCATCAGCATATACGTGACCGCGTAGAACATCGCGGAGCCGTAGCCGTTCTGCGTGCCGGCCAGGATCCCCAGCAACATGAACCCCATATGCGCGATGGTCGAATAGGCGAGCATGCGCTTGAGGTTGGTCTGGGCAATGGCGGTGATGTTGCCTACCGCCATCGACAGGAGTGCGAGGATTGCCAGCATGTTCTGCCACTCCGCCAGCAGCGCCGGAGCGCCGAGCGCCTCGACCAGGATGCGCATCACGAAGGCGAACGCCGCCAGCTTCGGGGCCGAGCCGATGAGCAGGGTCACCGGCGTGGGCGCGCCCTGATACACGTCCGGCACCCACATGTGGAAGGGCACTGCGCCCAGCTTGAACCCCAGCCCGGCGACGATGAACACCAGCCCGAACATCAGGATCGGGCTGAGGGCATTGCCTGCGGCGATGCGGTTCGCGATGTCGGCAAGAGCGAGGCTCCCGGTCGCACCGTACACCATCGACATGCCGTAGAGCAGCATCCCGGAGGCCAGCGCACCGAGCACGAAGTACTTCATGGCCGCCTCGGTCGCCGTGCCCGAGTCCCGTCGCAGCGCCACCATCGCGTACAGGCTCAGGCTCAGCAGCTCCAGCCCGAGGTACAACATCAGGAGATGGCTGGCGGAGATCATCACGAGCATGCCGAGCGTGGCGAACAGCGCGAGAGTGAAGAACTCGCCGCGGAACAGCTGGCGCGAGGGCGCATACTGGCGCGAGTAAATCAGGATCGCCGCCACACCGAGGTAGACGAACAGCTTGAGCACGGTCGCCATGCGGTCGGCCACGAACATGCCGTTGAACGCATAGCTGGTCGGTGCACCGCCCTGGGCAAGCGTGAGGACGGCCGCCACACCCAACGTGGCGAGAGTCAGCAGGTAGGACCAGTGCCGCCGCGCATCGTCCAGAAACAGGTCGATTATCAAGATAACCGACACCGCCGCGAGGATGAAGATCTCCGGCGCGGCTGCCTGCAGATTCAGTTCGAGACTCATGCTAAACCCTAGATCTCAACCACAGAGGCACAGAGACACAGAGGAGATCAAGGTGCATCAGAAACAGCGCTTGCACCCCTCTAACACGGTCATGCTGTGTCATCGAGCCCCCGATTTGCAGAAACGGGCCTCTGTGTGCCTCCGCGCCTCTGCGGTGAAGTTCTGTTCCAGTGGGCTATCCACTCCCGCCCCTCGCTTCACGCCTCACGCTCTACAGCTTGCTCTGCGCGACGTGCGCGAGCAGGTCGGTCACCGACGTGTGCAGCATCTCGCTCAGGGGCTGCGGGTAGATCCCCATGGCGAGTACCGCGACCGCCAGAACTCCCAGCACGAGCGCCTCGCGCAGGTCGATGTCCCGCAGCTCGGCCACCTGCCGGTTAGCCACCGCGCCAAACACCACGCGCTTGTACATCCATAGCGTGTAGGCAGCGCCGAAGACGAGCGTGGTCGCCGCAAGCGCCGCATACCAGAAGTTCACCCGGATCGATCCCAGCGTGACCAGGAACTCGCCGACGAAGCCGCTGGTGCCCGGCAGGCCGGAGTTGGCCATGGCGAAGAGCATGAACAGCGCCGCAAACACCGGCATGCTGTTGACCACGCCGCCATAGTCGGCGATCTGGCGCGAGTGCAGGCGGTCGTAGAGCACGCCTACGCACAGGAACAGCGCGCCCGATACGAAGCCGTGCGAGATCATCTGCAGCACCGCCCCTTCCATGCCGAGCGGGTTGAAAATGAAGATGCCCAGCGTCACGAAGCCCATGTGCGAAATCGACGAGTAGGCGATCAGCTTCTTCATGTCGTTCTGCACCAGCGCCACCAGCCCGATGTAGACCACCGCGATCAGCGACAGCGCAATGACGAACCCGGCCAGGACGTGGCTCGCGTCCGGAGCGATCGGCAGCGACAGCCGCACGAAGCCGTAGCCGCCCAGCTTCAGCATGATGGCCGCCAACACAACCGAGCCGCCGGTGGGCGCCTCCACGTGCGCGTCCGGCAGCCATGTGTGCACCGGCCACATGGGCACCTTGACGGCGAAAGCCAGGAAGAAGGCCAGGAAGACGAGCACCTGCGGCACCAGCTCGATCTTCATCCGGTGGAACTCGAGCAGCGAGAAGCTGCCCCCCGAAACGTTGTAGAGGTAGATGAGCGCGACTAGGGTGAGCAGCGAGCCGAGCAGCGTGTAGAGGAAGAATTTCACCGCGGCATACGCGCGGTTGGCCCCGCCCCACACTCCGATGATGATGAACATCGGGATCAGCGTGGCTTCGAAGAAGAAGTAGAACAGCGCCGCATCCAGGGCACAGAACACCCCGTTCATGAGGCCCGAGAGGACCAGGAAGGCGGCCATGTACTGCGCCACACGCGTCTCGATGATCTTCCAGCCGGCAATCACCACCAGCACCGTCGTGATGCAGTTGAGCAGGATCAGCAGCAGTGAAATGCCGTCGATGCCCAAGTGATAGTGGATGTTGAAGCGCGGAATCCAGGGCACCAGCTCCTGGAACTGGAAGCCGTGCGCGGATGGGTCGAACTGACCCCACAGCGGCAGCGCGACAACCAGGCCGAGCATCGAGCCGAGCAACGCAAGCCAGCGCGCCGCCTGGGCGTTGCGGTCCGAGCCGGTAGCCAGGACCGCGATCCCCGCGACGATAGGAACCCAGACGACCAGGCTCAGGATAGGCAGACCGAAGAGCATGCGTTTTTCTTGTTGACCCGATGAGCCGCTGTCAGGCGCGTGCGAACCACAGCGTCAGCAGCACGAGCACTCCGATGATCATCATGAAGGCGTAGTGGTAGATGAACCCGGACTGGACGCGCCGGATCACGCCGGCGAACCAGCCCACCACCCGCGCCGAGCCGTTGACGAAGAAACCGTCGATGATGCCGACGTCTCCGACTCTCCACAGCCCGCGCCCGAGAAGGCGCGCGCCTCCGGCGAACACCGTCTGGTAGATCTCATCGAAGTAATACTTGTTGATCAGCAGGGCGTACAGGCCCCGCGCGCGTCGCGCGATCACCTCCGGCAGTTCCGGCCGCTTGAGGTAGAGGTACCAGGCCGTTGCGATCCCTCCGAGCGCCAGCCAGAACGGCAGGGCCGTCAGCCCGTGCAGGGCGAACGCCGCGGGACCGTGCCAGTGCTCGCCGAGCTTGCGCAGCGGATCGTGCGCCGGATCGACCACAATGGACTGGCCGAAGAAGCCCTCGAACAGCATGGGGCCGACGTACGCCCAGCCGGCGTAGACCGACGGAATCGCGAGCGCAACCAGCGGCACCGTCACCACCCAGGGCGATTCGCACGGTGGGCCGTGGTGGTCGTGCTCTTCCTCGCCATGCTTGCCGGCGCCATGGCCATCGCTCGTCGCACCGCCTTGCGCGTGGGTGTCATGCGCGTGACCATGCTCACCTTCGCCCCTGCCGAAGCGCTCCCTCCCATGGAAGGTCATGAACAGCATCCTGAAGGTGTACAGGGCAGTGATGAACACACCAACCAGGACGGCGGCGTAGGCGATACCGGCTCCCGGCGTGTGAGATTCGCGCACCGCCTCCAGGATCGCATCCTTGGAGAAGAAGCCCGCCAGCGGCGGAATGCCGCACAACGCCAGCGCACCGATCAGCGCCGTCCAATAGGTGACCGGCATGTACTTGCGCAGGCCGCCCATCTTGCGCATGTCCTGCTCGTGGTGCAGCGCGATGATCACGGAGCCCGCTGCAAGGAACAGCAGGGCCTTGAAGAAGGCGTGAGTCACCAGATGGAACATGCCGGCAGCGTAGGCCGAGGCGCCCAGCGCCACGGTCATGTAGCCGAGCTGGGACAGCGTCGAGTACGCCACCACCCGCTTGATGTCGTTCATCACCAGCCCCAGGAGACCCATGAAGAAGGCGGTGATCGCGCCGATGATCAAGACCACCGAAAGCGCGGTGGGAGACAGCTCGAACAGCGGCGACATGCGCGCGACCATGAAGATCCCCGCCGTCACCATGGTCGCGGCGTGGATCAGCGCGGAGATCGGGGTGGGACCCTCCATGGAGTCGGGCAGCCAGACGTGCAGCGGGAACTGGGCCGACTTGCCCATCGCCCCGATGAACAGGAGGATGCAGATCACCGTCATCAGCGACCACGGCACCCCGGAGAAGATCTCGATGGTCTGGCCGGCCATCCCGGGCGCGGCGTCGAAGACCTGGCGGTAGTCGAGGCTGCCCAGGTGCATCAGCACCAGCGCGATGCCCAGCAGAAAGCCGAAGTCGCCGACGCGGTTGACCAGGAACGCCTTCAGATTGGCGAGAATCGCCGAGGGCCGGGTGTACCAGAAGCCGATCAGCAGATACGAGACGAGGCCGACCGCCTCCCAGCCGAAGAACAGCTGCAGGAAGTTGTTGGCCATTACCAGCATCAGCATCGAGAAGGTGAACAGCGAGATATAGCTGAAGAAGCGCTGGTAGCCGGGATCGCCGTGCATGTAGCCGATGGTGTAGACGTGCACCATCAGCGACACGAAAGTCACCACCACCATCATGGCGGCGGAGAGCGGGTCGATCAGAAAGCCGATGTGGAAGGCCGCGCCGCCGCTGGTGATCCAGGTGTAGAGCGGGCCGTCGAAGGTGTTGCCCTTCAGCACGTCCAGCAGGATCAGGCAGGATGCCGCGAACGATAGCGCCACACCGACAATGGTGACCCGGTGCGTGCCGCGCGGGCCGATCAGCCGCCCCAGGAAGCCGGCGATGATGGCCCCCACCAGCGGGGCGAAAGGGACGATGAGATAGAGGAGTTTCATGCGGATGCCTGGATCCCCGCGAGAGTGTGCCCATGGATGGGGGAAAGATGGTGAAGGCGTGAAGGTGTGAAGGCGTGATCCGCCTCACCCCGACCCTCTCTCCCGGCTGCGGGGGAGAGGGAGGCATTCTTGCCCTTCACGCCTTCACCCTTCACCCTTCACCC